>ERZ827498.3913-NODE-3913-length-12078-cov-4.432421_pt1 | contig 12078 bp, 10 predicted proteins | sample MGYA00519865_ERZ827498 | MGnify/ENA primary metagenome ERZ827498 (study PRJEB31778, sample SAMEA3449328) | human gut metagenome | biome: human gut; feature: human-associated habitat; material: faeces | place: United Kingdom | collected 2010/2012 ...
CTTGCATGTGTTAGGCGCGCCGCCAGCGTTCGTCCTGAGCCAGGATCAAACTCTTTATAAATGGTATTTATCACTCATAAAGTGTTAAATCTCGTTCACTCAGACACAATCGCTTGCGTCCTGTATGAATTACTTGTTTGCCGATCTCTCGGCTTTGGAATTGTTTTTCGTGATTTTCCATCACGTTTAAGGTTCCACAAGTTTCAGTATTGTTCAATTTTCAAGGTCCTGCTTGCTCTCCTCTCGGACAGCTCAATCATTATATCAAAGGTCGTACTTTTTGTCAAGCACTTTTTTCGATATTTTTTTGAGCTTTCCAAACGCCTTTTTAAAAGCTTTCCACCCGCACGCCGTCCGGTTCCCCGCTGCGTTTTTGCTGGTACATCGCTTTTATTTGGCTTTTGAAGAGCTGCTGTCTTGCGCGACAGCTTATTTATAATACCACACTTTCAACCATTGTCAATACCTTTTTTCGGTTTTCTTCATAATTTTTTCGATTTATTTTTGGGCAGGGTGCATATGGACGCTTTAACGTGGTTTCTCTATTCCTTTTCTTTTTGTCCCCGTTTTTTATCCTTTTCCCCCACATCTTCCTATAATACAAATAGCCTTCTCCATCCCCTGCTTCCCCATCTTTCCCAAATCATTTATCTTCCATACTTGCGCTTTGGGTCCAAAGCAAGTATACTAAAATCTGTGATTTAACAAAGAAATGATGGTGATCTTTCCATGCTGGCGATATACGAAACCGTCAACCGGCGCTTAACCCGCGCAGACGAAATTGAGGAAGGCACATGGATCTGCCTGACTGCCCCCAGCCAGGAGGAGATCCGCGAGGTTGCCGCCACCTTAGATATTGAGCCCGCTGATGTGCAGGCCGCCCTTGACCCGGAAGAATCCGCGCGTATCAGCCTGGAAGATGGTTATACCGTCATCATTGTGGATATACCCTTAAAGGTAGACGGCGCCGCCGAGGGCGTATACACCACCATTCCCCTTGGTATTCTGTTGACCCAGACCACCATCACCACGGTTTGCTCCGTAGATACCCCCGTATTGTCTGATTTCGCTTCCTGCCGGGTGCGCGGCTTTTCTACTAAAAAGAAGATGCGCTTTGTGTACCAGATTCTGTACCGCGCCGCCACAATGTACCAGCAGGAGCTGCGCCTGATCGACCGCCGCCGCCAGGAAATTGAGAAAAACCTGACCGGTACCCTGCGCGATAGTGACTTGATGGAGCTGCATGGGTTGGAATCCACCCTGGTATATTTCGCAACCTCACTGCGTGCCAACAGCACGGTTTTGGACCGGTTGACCCGCTACAAGCGGCTGGAACAGTACCCTGATGACATGGAACTACTGGACGATGTAATCGTTGAGATTCGGCAGGCCATTGAGATGACCAGCATCTACCGCGATGATATCAAGGGCACCCGCGAGCTGTTCAGCTCAATTTTGGATAACCGCCTGAACAATGCGATGAAATACCTGACTTCCGTTACCCTGTTGATGGCTGTCCCGACCGTTATTTCCGGTTTGTATGGCATGAACGTGGACATTGACGGCATGCCGTTTTCCGGTTCTGATTATGGATTTGTCATTGTCTGCTTGCTTACGCTTGCTATTTGTGGGATCGCTGCCTGGGTACTGCACAAAAAACATATGCTCTGATTTGTATTGTTTGCCGCATCCCGCCCGCCGGGGTGCGTTTTTTACTTTTCTGCCTGTAACATTTGGGGGTGATTCCCCTATTATATAAATAGTAAGAGGAAAGCGAGGTGTGCCGCAATGACTGATGCTGACATTGTTACGCTGTACTGGGCACGGGACGAGCAGGCCATTGCACAGACCGCACAAAAGTTTGGCGCCTATTGCCGCAAGATTGCCATGAACCTGCTGGGCAGCCAGGAAGACGCCGAAGAATGCGAAAATGACACCTGGATGGCCGCCTGGAACAGCATGCCGCAAAACCGGCCGGACAAGCTTGCACCCTACCTGGGGCGCATTACCCGCAACCTGGCACTGGACCTGCGGGAGCGGCAAAATGCCAAAAAGCGCGGCGGCGGCCAGACCGAAACCGTGCTGGAAGAGCTGGAATTTTGCCTGCCCGCCAGAGACCACACCGCGCAGGAGGTAGAAAGCGCTGAAACAGCCCGCTCCATCAGCGCGTTTCTGCGCAGCCAGCCGGAGCAGGCACGCAACATCTTTATTCGGCGGTACTGGTACTGCGATGCCACCGCCGACATTGCCAAGCGCTATGGTATTGGCGAAAGCAAGGTGCGCGTTACCCTGCACCGGATGCGCACCAAACTGAAAGCCTACTTAGAGAAAGAAGGTGTCTGCCTGTGAGCTCCCGCGATTTATTCCGCGCGATCGGGCAAATTGATGATGATTTGATTGAATCTGCCAACAAAATCCCCGTAAAGCACACCATTCCGTTGCAATTCCGGCATTTTGTTCCGGCAGCAGCTTGTTTTTGTCTTGTTCTGTTAGGGGCGGCGATGGTCAGTCAGGACCGTTCCGCCGGGGTCAGCCAGGCCGCCGAGACCGCTGATCTGAACGAAAGCGCCCCCGCCTATGAGGAATCCAACAGTCCCGATACCTTCAGCGCATTCAGCATGGAGGGCAGTGAACCAGATGCCGCCGCAGGCAGCGTTGCCGATGCCCCGTTGTCCTCCTCCCTGAAATCCGCGATGCAGGACAGCAGCCCCTTGCAGGCTCTGAGCGATATTTTGCTTGGCAGCGGCGCTTCCGGCAGTTCTTCCCTGCTGGCCCACAGTGCCGATGAGCTGTATTTCGGCGAAAGTCTAATTTTAGGCAGTTCCGCGGATGTTGTTCTCCCTGCCAGCCTGCCGGTCTACCGCAACAGCCTGCTGGATGCCGCCGACAATACCGATGCCATGAAAGCCCGTCTTCGCACGGTGCTGGATGCTCTTGGGCTGGATACCACACTGGCTGACACCGCCACGTTCAGCAGGGACAGCGCCGATACCATCTCCAAAACAGTATCTGATATAAAAGAATCCGCCGAGCAGAACGGGTGGGATGCAGATTCTTCCGTGCTGAATTATCTCTCTGATGCCGCACAGCTGCAGCTGAACATCCCCGAAAGCGACTGGCCCGGTGGGCTGACAATCACCGTCTCCAACGACCTGCGCACCAGTGTAGTCTGCAACAGCTCTGCCGAGGTGAAGACCTTTGCCACCCTTGCGGAAGAGCGTGTGATTGCCGCCGACCTGCAAGAGAAATACGGTTCCCTCTTTACCTCTCTGCTTGGCGGTGAATATACCGATGTGACGGATGGAGGCGACAGCACGATCTACGGCCAGCCCTCTTCCCTCTTTGTCAAGTTCGCGGCGGATTCTTTCCATTACTTGCTGGTCAGCGTAGATACCGACGGCAATCTGTTGAGCCTGCATGAAACGGACCGCACCGTGGAGCCCCTGGGCGAATACACCAGCGTTTCCCGCGCCGAGGCTGACAAGCGGCTGGCCAACGGAGAGTTTTTGACCGACAGCTACACGGCGGAAGCGGTTGACCCCGCCGCAGAGCCGGAGCACCTTGCCAACCTGCGCCTGACCTATGTGCAGGGGAGCGCCGCCTACTACCTGCCCATGTGGGAATACACGATTGATGAGGGCCCCGCTGCCCTGGGCGGCGGCGATGATGTCGACCAGACGCTGCACACCTTTTCTGCCTACTATGTGCCCGCTGTGGAGCTGGACGGAATCGACGTCCTAAAAAACAAATAAAGCCAGCAAAACCATACCGCAGGCCGAACCGCAACACCAAAATGTTCCGGGGCACAGCCTGCGGTATTTGTGTTATTGCAAAATTGCGGGTTCTGCGTTATAGTAAAGGCAACAACCTAACCGTTTTTATGTAAGGAGGCCCGCCATGCCCACCGAACCGCAGAGCCAGCCGCTAGTCAGCATTATTGTTCCCGTTTACAACGCAGCAGACCATATTGCCCGCTGTATTGAGAGTATCCGCCGCCAGACCTACCGGAATTTGGAGATCATTCTGCTCAACGATGGCAGCAAGGATGTCAGCTATGCTGTCTGCCAGAGCTATGCCGGTATTGACCGCCGCATTGTGGTGATTGACAAAAACAACAGCGGAGTTTCCGCCACCCGCAACCTTGGCATGCAGGAAGCCCACGGCAAATACTTTCAGTTTGTGGATGCGGATGATTTCATCCAGCCCTATGCCACCGAGTTGCTGGTACAGAAAGCGGAAGCCAGCCACGCCGATATGGTGATTGCCCACTACAACCGCATTGAACCGCCGGTCAGCCTGCCCAAAACCATGCGGGATACCGTGGTGGAGCGTGTGCTGGACCCCATCCTGGATCCGCAGCACCGGGTGCAGACTTTCGGCTTTTTGATGGAAGGCCCCCTGAATAAAGACGCATTTGCCTGTGGCCTGATGCAGGAGCCCGCCAGCTTTTATTACGGCGTGATGTGGAACAAGCTCTACCGCGCCGACATTGTGCGTGAGCACCCCGATGTGCGCTGCAATGAGGAACTGGACTACAGCGAGGACCTGTATTTCAATCTAAGCTTTATCCGCTACGCCCAGCAGTTCTATGCGCTTTCCACCCCCATTTACAACTATGTGCAAAACCCAGACAGCGCCGTGCACCACCTGAACCCCTTTGATGTGCTGACCACTCGGTTTGAGCTGACCACCTATTACAAGGATCTGTTCAAGCACATTGGCCTGTATGAAGAAAACAAGTACCGCCTGAACAAGTTCTTCTTTGGTGTGGCGGAAAGCTGAAGCAATCCCGCATGATTCTATTACCGCCCCGGCAGAGTTTTTTGCCGGGGCGGATTTTATTTGGCTCTATATCACATACAGCGCGCACACTGCAGCAAAAATGCCCCGGACGAGAAACGTTTCTCGTCCGGGGCATCATGATTCTTATAAAAAACTCAGGATTCCTTCAGCATATGCTGGCTTTCGGCAAAAGCCACCAGCTTTTCAAAGGTTTCTGCGCTCAGGTCATGCTCGATCTTGCAGGCATCGTGGGAAGCAACAACAGGGTCCACACCCAGTGCAACAAAAAAGCGGGTCAGCTTTTTGTGGCGGCCATAAATCCGGGTGGCAATTTCCAGTCCCGGCGGCTCCAGGGTGATATACCCAGCACCATCCATCGAAATATAACCGGCCTGACGCAGATTTTTCATTGCAATGCTCACGCTCGGCTTGGTAACGCCCATCTCGGTAGCGATGTCGATGGAGCGGACTTCCCCGTTGCGTTCTGTCAGCATCAGGATCTTTTCCAGGTAATCCTCTGCGGATTCATAGATTTTCAACGACACTGCCTCCTTTGTGGACTTGCCATCTGTCATATTGCTATAAAATTATAGTGTTATTTTAACACATTTTTTCAATTTTGGCAAGTGTAATACTTTTTGTTTATCTTTCCGTTTTTTCTTTGCTTTTGGGGCGGATCCTCACGGTCAGGCATCATCCCGTGCTCTTGCTCTTATCGAACAACCCGCCAAAAAAGTTTGCCACAGTGCTACCTGCTTTCTTCAAAAATTCGCGGAACGGTTCTCTTGTTTTTTCGTCAGCAGCCGTTGTTTCTTCCCGAGTTGCAGCTGGGGCTTCGGTTGCTCTTGGCATTTTGAGCGGGGCCGCAGTTTCCGGCGTGGCCGTTTTTGCTGTTTCGGGTGTGGCGGCGCTTTCCGGTGTTGCCGGAGCTGCACTTTCGGGGGTAGCCGTTTCCGGGGTAGCGGTCTCTGGAGTAGCAGCAGTTTCAGGCGTTGCGGGTTCAGCACTCTCCGGCGTGGCTGTTTCCGGGGTCGACTGGGCAGCAGTCTCCGGGGTCGCGAGGGCTGCGCTTTCCGGCGTGGCAGCTTCCATAACATTAATGTTCACTTCGGCATAAAAATCCAGGTCCACACAGCTTACCAACACGGTTGCCGTGCCGGGGGTCACAGCGGTCACGTTGCCGTCCTGGTCTACTGCGGCCACACTGGGGTCAGTCGAAGCAATATGTACCACTGCATCGGTCACAGCTTGGGCAAACGCTGCCCGGTCCTGCGGCGTAATATCGGAAAGGCTGCCGGTAAACCGCAGCTCCCCGGCCAGCGCGCACTGCTGGCCAACGGCAAGCTGCACTTCATGCGGCAGGGCAAAATCTTCTGCACTGCACCCACACAACAGGCAAAGCGCTGCTGCCAGCGCGGCCAAAATCCAAATTCTGAACTTTTTCATACCGGTTTCCATTCCTTTCTGCGGCAGTGGTGCATACATCTTAAAATGCGCCTTATCCTGCCAAAAAGCTTTCTGTAATAACGAACATCGCACGAAGTACAATTTTAGTCCCTCTCGGAGCGACATATATTTTCGATACGAACCTAAGGCAATCTGTAGAGGACGATGCTTGCATCGTCCCGGATGTCGGGCCTTGTCAGATATCTTGCTTCGTGATACCGGCAAACACTCCGCTGGTACACTCTGCCCCCTACGGCCGCCTTCCCCTTTCGCTTCATTCTTATCATAATACGCGGCAGGTGTGAAATTTTCAACATTTTGTGCTGTCCCCCGTTTAAAATTTTCCGGTTTTCCCGCTTGGCATGTTGTGGTATACTGTTAGCAGTATGATAAGTTGGGGGTGTATGCTTTCTACAGCCACCGCCCCACAAGTTATACGATTTGTTTATCAAATCTTGCAAGAAATACATTTTGTATTAAGGCAATACCGCATAATTCTAAGTGCCGATACGGCGAGCGAGGTACGGCAGATGCTAAGCCAAAAGCGCAGATAATACTGGATGTCTTATCGAGCATTTTGGCAACGCAGATGCCGTGCCGCAGCCGCCGGAGCGGTGCTTAAGCCGTAAGGCGGGAATTGTGCGGTGCTGCCTTAAGTCTATCGGAGGTTCTGCCATGCTGGATATTATTCTGCTTGGCACCGGCGGCACACAGCCCCTGCCGGAGCGCGCCCTGGCGGCTGCCTGCATCACGGTGGGCGGCTCCAACCTGCTGCTGGACTGCGGCGAGGGCACCCAGACTGCCGCGCGCCGGGCCGGGGTCAGTATTTTCCGCATGGACGCCATTCTGCTGACCCATTACCACGGGGACCACATTTTCGGCCTGCCCGGCATCTGGCAGACGATGGCCGCCCAGGGCCGCACTGCCCCCCTCGTCATGGCTGGGCCGCCGGGCTTGACGGATGTGGTGCGCACCTTTTACGCCGTGGCCGGACCGCTGCCGTTCGAACTACGGCTGAAAGAACTGCCAGACTGCAAAGGCGAGTTTGAAGTGCCCGCCGGGTGCGTGCAGGCGTTCCCCCTCAAGCACCGGGTACCCTGCTGCGGATATGCGTTCACCCTGCCGCGGGCGGGCAAGTTTGATCCCCAGCGGGCAAAGGCGGCGGGCATCCCCGTGCGTTACTGGTCCACCCTGCAAAGCGGCCAACCGGTGGGCGGCTTCCTGCCGTCCCAGGTTCTCGGCCCGCCGCGCCGCGGGCTGAAAGTTGTCTATGCGACCGACACCCGCCCCTGCGCTGCGCTGCGCCGCGCTGCACAGGATGCCGATCTTTTGTTGATGGATTCCACCTATGCCGATGACGCCGACCTGCCCAAAGCGAAGTTATACGGCCATTCCACCTGCCGCGAAACGGGGGTCCTTGCCGCCGAAGCCAACGTGTGCCGCCTGTGGCTGACCCATTACAGCGCCGCCGTAACGGACCTTGCCCCCGGCCTTGCCGCCGCGCAGCAGGCGTTCCCCACCGCAGCCGCCGGGGTTGACGGCATGCGGCTGACCTTGAATTTTGACCCTGATTAAATGAGGTTTTCCCCTTGAAAAAATCTACCCGTCTGAACATTTTGTTTGCCATCATCATTCTGCTGGCCGCCGGGGTGCTGGATTGGCCGGTTTACCCGGAACTGCGCCGCGCGTTCACGGCGGCCATGCAGCCCGAGCAATCGCTGCTGCTGGGCGAGGAGCGCAACCTTCTGAAATTTACCGAGCAGACCGCCGGGGAGCTGGCCGACTCCGCCCGCAGCATGTGGGAGGACTTCACCCTGCCCGCCACGCCGGAGAGCGCCCGCACAGCTCACGGCCAGCCGTCGCCGCCTGCCTACGCCAGGACGGACAGCTACACGCCCGGCTTTCCACTGCAATTCCCGCTGCCCGGGCAGAGCCGTAAAACCTCCGGCTACGGCTGGCGCACCGATCCGATGGGCGGCCTTGGCGACGACTTTCACATCGGCAACGACCTGGCTGCGGCACAGGGCACGCCGGTGCTGGCCGCCGCGGACGGTGTGGTGCGCATGGCGGGCAGCCATAAGAGCTACGGCAACTACCTGCGCATTCTCCACACCGACGGCGACGAGACGCTGTACGCGCACATGCAGTATCTGTTCGTAAAGGCGGGGGAGTGCGTCACCGCGGGGCAGATCCTCGGCACCGTGGGCGAGACCGGCAACGCCACCGGCCCGCACCTGCACTTTGAGATCCTGCACCGCGGTCTGCGCTATGACCCCGCCGAGGCTCTGCAGGATGCGTCGTAGCCGCGCAAAGATCCGCTGGAAGCAGCCGCTGCTTACCCTTGCGGCCTTAACGCTGCTGCTGGCGTTTGACGGCAGCGGCATCCTGCGGGTAGGGCTGGGCTGCGCCGTGCTGCATGAGTGCGGCCACGCGCTGGCTTACCGCCTTTTGTGGCGGCGCTGGCCGGAAATCGAGGTCTCGCCCTTCGGCCTCTGCCTGCGGCTGCGCGGCCTGCCGATGACGAACCTGCAGGAGCTTCTGCTGGCTGCAGCGGGCCCGGCGGTCAACCTGCTGGCCTGTGCGGCAGTGCTGGCCTTCATGCGCGCCACGGCCTATACCTATGGTGGCTACTGGTTCGCCTGCTGCAATCTGCTGGTGGGCGCCAGCAATCTGCTGCCCCTGCCCGGCCTGGACGGCGCACACATTGCCGCGTGTCTGTTGCATTTTGGCCGGAAATAGGGTACAATAAACTGATACACTAAAAAGCTAAGGATGGTTCACCAACATGGCGGAATTTTCCCCGAAATTTAAAGAAGCATTAAGCCTTGTGCAGAAGCCGGGCCGGTACACCGGCGGCGAGCCGGGCTGTGTCTATAAGGATAAGTCCAGGGTCGATGTGCGCATGGCGTTCTGCTTCCCCGATACCTACGAAATCGGCATGTCGTTCCTCGGCGAAAAGATCCTCTACGACATCCTCAACCGCCACGAAAACTGGTGGTGTGAGCGCGCGTTCATGCCCTGGACCGATATGAAGGAGCAGATGGAGCGGCTGGACATTCCGCTCTACTGCCTTGAGAGCAAGGACCCGCTGACCGATTTTGACATCATCGGCTTCTCGCTGGAATATGAGCTGGCCTACACGAACGTGCTGGCCATGCTGCGCCTGTCTGGTATTCCGCTGCGCGCCGCGGAACGCGACGAGCACTGGCCGCTGATTATTTCCGGCGGCCCCTGCGTCTGCAACGCCGAGCCGATGGCGGATTTCTTCGACGTCATGCAGCTGGGCGAGGGAGAACAGATGCTCCAGGACATCTGCGCCGCAGTCGAGCGGGGCAAAAAGCAGGGCTGGAACAAAGAACAGCTGCTTTTGGAACTCGCCAAAATTCCCGGCGTCTACGTGCCGTCCTTCTACGATGTGACCTACAGGGAGGATGGCCGCATTGAGGCCGTCACTCCGAACCGTCCCGGCGTTCCCGCCCGCGTGACAAAGGCCATCGTCAGGGATATGGACAGCTTCACCCCGCCGGAAAACTTTGTTGTGCCGCTCGTCGGTGCGGTGCAGGACCGCGCTTGTGTCGAGGTGCTGCGCGGCTGCGTGCGCGGCTGTCGCTTCTGTCAGGCAGGCCAGCTCTACCGCCCCTTCCGTGAGCGCAGCCCCAAGCTCATCAGCGACAGCGCCCGCGCGCTCTGCCGCAACACCGGCTACGATGAATTGAGCCTGTCGAGCCTGTCCACCTCCGATCATTCGCGGTTGGAAGAAATTCTCGACGAGCTGAACTCCTGGGCCGAGGCTGACCACGTCAGCTTGTCGCTGCCGTCTCTGCGTGTGGACAACTTCTCGGAATCGCTGGTCGAAAAGACGACGAAGGTCCGCAAGAGCGGTCTGACCTTTGCCGCCGAGGCCGGCACCCAGCGCCTGCGCGATGTCATCAATAAGAACGTCACGTGGGAACAGATCGAGCGCGGCTGCCGCATCGCCTTCTCGGAGGGGTACACCTCGGTCAAGCTCTACTTCATGATGGGTCTGCCGACGGAAACCTATGAGGATCTGGACGGTATTTCCGACATTTGCAAAAAGGTCGCCTATTGCTGGCGTGAGAACACGCCCAACCGTGCGCGCGGCGTGCGTATCACAGCGTCGGCTTCGTGCTTTGTGCCCAAGCCCCAGACCCCGTTCCAGTGGGACGCGCAGGACACGCTCGAGCAGTTCCGCGAGAAGCAGGCGCACCTCAAGGTGGTCATGAAAACCAAGAATGTCACCTACAACTGGCATGATGCCGAGACCTCGGTGCTCGAAGGCGTTATCGCACGAGGCGACCGCCGTCAGGGCAGGGCTATTCTGCTCGCATGGCAGCGCGGCTGTAAAATGGATGGCTGGGATCAGTGCTTCGATTTTGAAAAGTGGATACAGGCGTTCCGTGACTGCGGACTTGATCCGGAGTTTTATGCGTCCCGCCAGCGCCCGATGGATGAGGTATTCCCGTGGGATCACATTGGCTGCGGTACGCGCAAGGAGCACCTGAAGCGTGAATGGGAGCGCTCGCGCGAAGCGGTTATCACGCCCGACTGCATGCATCAGTGTGCTGGCTGTGGTGCAAGCGCGCTGCTGAAGGGAGGCAAATGCCGTGTTTAAGGCTCGAATGAAATTTGCCAAAGAGGGGAGAGCAAAGTACATCTCTCATCTGGATCTGATGCACGCCATGCAGCGCTCGATGGCGCGCTGTCAGATGCCTCTGTGGTTTACCGAAGGCTTCAATCAGCACGCCTATGTTTCCGTTGCGCTTCCGCTTTCGACCGGTTATTCCGGTGAATGTGAATTTCTTGATTTCAATATCACCTCGGAAGCGGTGCCTGAAAATGCAGTGGAAGCGCTCAACGACGTATTTCCGGAAGGTCTCCGCGCGATCGAGATCTATCCGCAGTCGGACGGAGGCATGAAGGTCGGCTCGATTGAGTGGTCTCAGTACCGCATCACCTGGGGCTTTGAAGCGGATGTGCCGAATGGCTTTGCCGATGCGGTACGCGATCTGTTCCGGCGTCCGGTCGTCGAGATCGTCAAGCGCTCCAAGCGCGGCGAAAAGACGGTTAATATGCGGGAGCTGATGCGTGATCTTGCTGTTGCCGAGGGTGAACACGAAGTAACAGCCGTTGTTACGACCGCCGCAGGCAATAACAACATGTCGCCTGAATATCTGACTCGAGCCATCCGTCAGTATCTGCCGCAGTACGAGATTCCGTTCAGCGCGTACCACCGCATGAACGTGTTTACTTCTGACGGCACTCCATTTCGATAAAAGGAGAGTTTCATGGCAACCCAGAATGTTTCCGAAGAACAGCTGCAATCGCAGTTTACCTATATTGACGCAGTAGCCCGCCTATTGGGGGACAAGCGCCCCAAAGCCTATACGCATACCTTTGGCTGCCAGCAGAATGAAGCGGATACCGAGCGCATTCGCGGCATGCTGCATGAAATGGGATATGAAATGACAGACAGCACGGAAGAGGCGGATTTCATCCTGTTCAACACCTGTGCAGTGCGAGAGCATGCGGAGGATCGTGCCTTCGGCAACATCGGCGCGCTGAGCCATCTCAAGAAGAAGCGGCCGGATGTCGTCATCGCGCTGTGCGGCTGCATGGCGCAGCAGAAAAAGAATGTCGAAAAGATCAAAAAGAGCTATCCGCAGGTCAATCTGCTGTTCGGTACGCATGCGCTGTGGCGCTTTCCGTCGCTGCTTTATCGCGTATTGACGGACAGAAAGCGCGTGTTTGATATCGGCGGCGAGGATGATATTGCGGAGGGACTGCCTGTACTTCGCGCGAAGGGTGCAAAGGCCTGGCTCTCTATCATGT
>ERZ827498.3917-NODE-3917-length-12074-cov-2.962892_pt1 | contig 12074 bp, 11 predicted proteins | sample MGYA00519865_ERZ827498 | MGnify/ENA primary metagenome ERZ827498 (study PRJEB31778, sample SAMEA3449328) | human gut metagenome | biome: human gut; feature: human-associated habitat; material: faeces | place: United Kingdom | collected 2010/2012 ...
CGCGAGCGCCGTCCTGGGGGTATCGGGTTCCACGGAAGCTCAGCTTCTCCTTTTTGCTACGAGAACGAAATCGTCTTGAAGTCGACGCCGAGGGACTTCATCTGCTCGTAGTAGTCGGCGCCGAGCATGGTTGAGAAGATCTCGTCGTATTTCTTCGAAAGGTCGACATCGGAGAACTGCTCGGGATAGACCGTCGCGCCGACGAAGTACGCGTCGCAGATGGCGGTTTCGATGTTGGTTCCGTTCATGTTGTACGCAGGCTGCGTGTAGAGGTTGCCGGTTTGGAAGGCGGTGAGGCTGTTGAAGAACGAGGCGTTGTCGGCGTAATCCTTCTTGAGCAGATCCATGTTGCCTGCGTTGAGGAACATGAAGTCGGGGTTCCATTCGCCGAGCTGCTCAAGCGTCACCTCCACCGAACCGGATTGCCCCGTTTTATCGGCGACGTTCTTGACGTTGACGGCTTCAAAGGGCGGGTATCCGGCGTAGGTTCCGCCGAAGCTCTTCGCGCCCTTGAAGTTCACGGCGCCGGCGTAGCAGGTGGGTTTGTCCTCGTCGGGAATGTCCGCCGTCCTTCCGGACAGATCGGCCTGCCAGGACTTCAGCGCATCGACGACGCCTTGCGCGTGCTCGCTCGTGCCGAGGGCCTGCCCGACGGCGAGGATGGAGTTGTACACGTTGTCGGTGAACATCTGATCCTGGTAGGAGATGCCGACGACGGGGATGCCGATCTGCTGCTGCAGCTGGTCGCATTCTTCGGCGGAGCGGCTCGAGATGATGACGTCGGGCTTCAGCTCGAGCATCTTCTCGGCATCGACGCTGGTTTCCATCAGGTGGTTTCCGTTGCTGGTCGTGGGCAGGGCGGCGAACTCGTCGGCGTACACTTCGGTATAGGCGCGCGCGGGGGAGGCGGGCGTGTCCATTTCGGTGATAGCGATCAGCTTGTCCTGGGCGCCGGCGTATACGACGAAGCGAGCCGCGCTGCCGACGGTCGCGCACGTGTCGGCGTCGGCGGGGACCGTGACGTCGCGCCCGTAGGCGTCGGTGACGGTGATGGACTCAGGTGATGCGGGTTCGCTTGAGTCTTGCTGCGTTGAGGCGCATCCGGTCAGCGCGAAGGCGAGAGCGCCTGCTGCGATCACGCAGACGAGCGCGGTGCGAAGTTTTCTCATGGTGTCTCACTTTCGGTTCTCGATAGGTTCGACTTAATCGTGTGCTGCGCCATTGTACGTATGTGGTTACGAAAAATCAATTCGTAACATCGTAAAGCAGGCGAGCGGTTAGAACGTGGTCGGACTGCTTAAGAATGCGTTATGACCAGGGGAATCCGGCAAGTTTTCACGTGAAACAGAAAAAGCGTCCGAGGGAAGGGGGTCCCTGGGACGCTTTTTCTTGTGACAAAAGCCAGACGAGGAGAGCTTTCGCCACCCGGTAAAGCAAAAAGAGAGGAGGAGTTGCGACGGAAGGCCTTCGACAAACCGGAGGAAGGTGCTTGCTCGAGGGGGTGAGCTTGCTTGCCTTTCGATCAGCTTCGGTCTCCCTGTCGACGAAAGTTAGAATAAGGTAACTCTTAGAGAAAAGCAATACCTTTTGAGAAAAAAGTTAACTTCGGTTTATAAATTATCGTTCGTGAGCTCAACGTGCCTCCGGTCCTGTGGTTTTTGCGATGCTCGGCGGAGTTGCAGAGGGCCGCAGGGCATTGTTGCGCCAGCTGTCCCGTTCCATGCTCGGCGATGCGCGTCGTTCCGATTTTTGTCGGGGGCGAATTTCACGATGCCGGTCAAAAAGGCGTCCTGCCGACGTGCTCGACTTCGGCGCCGCCGAGATGAGGCCTCGCCGGCGCCGGGCAGGTTTCGGATGCGGTTTCGGCTAAGCCAGAAGCTTGCGCGCTGCGGAGTCGAGCTTGGCGAGCAGTTCCTCCGCCGAAGCCTCGTCGGCGCAGGCTGCGAACAGGTACGCCTTGATCTTCGGCTCGGTGCCGCTCGGGCGCACGATCACCTTGCTTCCGCCCGCAAGCTGCATCTCGAACACGTTGGCTGCGGGAAGCGTCTGCGGTGAGTCGGGGTCGTTCATGAGGCCGGCGGAGCCAACGTAGGGCATCCGCACTCCTGCGTTGTAATCGACGGATCGCTCGACCTGAAGGCCTGCGAACTCGGCGGGCGGGTTGGAGGAAAGGCCCTCCATGATGGCGCGCATCTTCTCGGCGCCCTCGGCTCCCGGATACTCCAGGCTGATGGTCGCGTTTTTGTGGTAGCCGAACTTCGCGTAAAGCTTCTCGAGCGCTTCGACGAGGTCCATGCCGCGCGCCTTGTAATCGCGTGCCATCTGGCAGATGAGCATGCTCGCGTTAATCGCGTCCTTGTCGCGCACGTGAGCGCCGGAGAGATAGCCGTAGCTTTCCTCGAAACCGAAGATGAAGCGCTCCGGCGTGCCGGCTGCTTCGAGCAGGCCGATCTGCTCGCCGATGTACTTGAACCCGGTGAGCGTGCGGCGCAGTTGGAACCCGTACTTACGGGCGAGCGCGTCCACCATGGCGGTGGAGACGATGGTGGTCACCGCCACCGCGCCGTCGAGATCCTCGCCGCGTGCGGAGCGGATGCGGCAGATGTAATCGAGCAGAAGGATGCCCATCTCGTTTCCCGAGATAAGCTGGTAGGAGCCGTCGTGCTCGGCGGCGATGCCCACGCGGTCGGCATCGGGGTCGGTGGCCAGAAGGAGGTCGGGGTGCACCTTCTCGCACAGGGCGAGGCCGCGCTCGAGCGCCTCGCGAATCTCGGGATTGGGGTAGGGGCATGTGGGGAAGTTGCCGTCGGGCGTCGACTGCTCCTCGACCAGCGTTACGTTGCGGACGCCGATGCGATCGAAGATGCGCTCGCAGCACTCGAGGCCGGTGCCGTTGAGCGGTGTGTACACCACGTTCAGCTCGACGTCGGCATGCGCACCGTCAGCTTCGAGCGATTGGTCGGACACGGCGTCGATGAAGCGGTCGAGCGTGTCCTCGCCGATGTAGCTCGCAAAACCCGCCTCGACGGCTTGGGCGAAGGGCATGCGCTCGACCTTGAAGATGTCGACGTCGTTGATGACGTTTTGGATGTCACGCGCCGCCTGCGTGGTGATCTGGCATCCGTCGGGACCGTAGGCCTTGTAGCCGTTGTAGGGAGCGGGGTTATGGCTGGCCGTCATGCAGATGCCCATGCAGCACCCAAGGTCGCGCACGGCGAAGCTCAGCGCCGGCGTGGGCTCGATGCGCGGGTAGATGAGCGCGCGGATGCCGTTGGCCGCCAGCACACCCGCTGCGGTTTCGACGAACTCCTCGCCCATGTTGCGGCTGTCGCGCGCGATGGCGACGCTCGGGTCGGTGAAGTTCGCGTTAATGTAATCGGCGAGGCCCTGCGTGGCCTTCGCGACGGTGTAGACGTTCATGCGGTTCGGGCCCGCGCCGATGATGCCGCGCAAGCCAGCCGTGCCGAAGGTGAGATCTTGGTAGAAGGCGTCGCGGACGGCGGTTTCATCCCCCGTCTTCAGCTGCTCGAGCTCGGCGAGCAGAGCGGGGTCGTCGACGTTGTCGATCCATAGTTCGAGCAGCCCGGTGAAGTCCTCCATGTCGGTTCCTTCCTGTTCAAGGCAAATCAATCGTAAGCGGTGCTATTGTACCCATGACGTTGGACGGGAATGTGAAGATATCGTCGCCCTGCGCGAATTAGGCTAGCCGAGATGCGGAATCTTTTTGAGAAGGGCCCATGCCCGCTGTTTTTCCTTCGCCGAACCCATCATGCGCTCAAGATCGCGGAAGGCTATGACCGTCCTGCCGAGAACGCGCGTGCTCGCATCAAGCTCGACAGGGCGCCGATAGGCATGCGAGACGACCTGAGCCGCCTCCTCGTCGCAGACGACGATCGCAAGCGGATCGATGGCCTCTATCACGTTGTGCACGTCGGCCGCGCCGAGTTCGCTGCCGTCCACCTTGACGGCGATGTGCGCGCAGGCGTTTTCTCCGTAACCGAGCGCCGCCATGGATTTTTCCACCGCCGCTCTCGTGACGTCGTCGATCTCGTGCGAACAGATCGAGGCGACGAGCGTGCCGCCTTGCGTGCGCACGAAGTCCCCGTACACGGCGAGAGCGCTCCGGGCGTTGACCTCATACATGTTACAATTCGCGGAAGAAATCACACTAACTCCTTGCGATGGGAGTCGCTTCGTATTACAACAGCAATCATATCAATTGTGCCGCATGCTTGCGGCGGACTAGGAGGAAGACATGTGCACCAACGGCGTCAACACCGGCCAGCTCGAGCTCATGATCGAGCAGATCGACGACCATCTGAAGCTTGAGCGTCGCTGGACGCATAATCTCGCCCACAATGCCGAGGACGCGGGCTTCGCCACCGTTTCCGAGAAGCTTCACGCTGCGCAGGCGCTGCTTGACGACGCTCGTGCGCTGCTCGACGAGGCTAAGGACGCTATCGAGGACGACGCCGAGAACGCCGAGGGCGTCACGGTCAGCTTGGTGTAGCGGGCTTCTATGGGCAAGGAGCTGATGCGTTTCTCGGTCGCGATGCCCGAGGATTTGCTCATGCGCTTCGATCAGCTGGTCTCACGTCGCGGTTTGGCGAAGAATCGCAGCGAGGTCGTGCGCGATCTGGTTCGCGACGCCCTCGTCGAGGACGAATGCGCCATGCCGGGGGTTATGGTCATGGGCACGCTCACCATCGTCTACGACCACCATGCCAGCGACTTGCAGGAGAAGTTGCACAGCATTCAGCACGACTACTTCGAAGCGATAATCTCGACCATGCACGTGCACGTCGACCAGCATATGTGCCTCGAGGTGATCGTCATGCGCGGTGAAACGGGGATGGTTCAAGACATAGCCAACCTCATCCTCGGGACCAAGGGCGTTCAGAACGGCAAGCTCGTTCTCACCACGACCGGCCATCACGTGTAACCGTGCAATCATGCAATAGCCCGACGCCTCGCCGGCGGCGGGTGCGCCCCCGTCGGATCGCTTTCGCGATGCGCGGGGGCTTTCTGGATAAAAGCGAAAGGGGCGGATACCATGCCGCAAGATGCAACCGTCATGCTCGGCCACGGCAGCGGCGGAATCATGATGAAGCGGATCATCGACGAGGTGTTCTTCTCGGCGTATGGAAACGACGATCTTCTGCGCGGCGATGACGCGGCGGTTCTCCCCGCTCTTGCACCGGGCGAGCGCTTGGCTTTCTCGACCGACTCGTTCGTCGTGTCGCCTCATTTTTTCCCGGGCGGCGATATCGGGCGCCTCGCGGTATGCGGAACCGTCAACGACGTGGCGACCAGCGGTGCGCGTCCGCTTTATCTGAGCTGCGGCTTCGTTCTCGAAGAAGGCTATCCCCTGGACGATCTGCGACGTGTTTGCGCGTCGATGGCCGAGGTGGCTCGCGAGGCGGGGGTCAGGATCGTAACCGGCGACACCAAGGTGGTCAACCGCGGGCACGGTGACGGCATCTACATCAACACAAGCGGCGTCGGCGTGCTGCGCGAGGGGCTCGAACTTGGCGGTGCGCAATGCCGACCCGGGGACAAGATTCTCGTGACGGGCACGCTCGGCGACCACGGCATCACCATCATGAGCTGCCGGGAGGGTTTGGGCTTTTCGGCCGATATCGAAAGCGATGCGGCTCCACTCAACCATCTTATCGCCGAGGTCATCGAGGCGGCCCCGCACGTTCGCTGCTTCCGCGATCCCACGCGCGGCGGCATCGCCTCGACGCTCAATGAGCTTGCGGATCAGGCGGATGTCGACATGTACGTCGACGAGGATTCCGTGCCGGTGAAAGACGCGGTGCTCGGCGCATGCGAGATGCTCGGATACGACGTCATGCAGGTGGCGAACGAGGGCAAGATGGTGTGCGTGGTTCCCGCCGACGAAGCCGATGCGGCGCTCGCGGCCATGAAGGCCAACCGCTACGGAGCCGACGCCGCCGTCATCGGCGAGGTTGCCGCGGCGGATCCCGAGCGGGGGCCTAAGGTTTTTCTGCGCACGGCGTTCGGATCGACGCGCATTCTCGACATGCTCGTCGGCGAGCAGCTGCCTCGCATTTGCTAGCGCGGCGCGGCCCGATGAAGAGGCGGGGCGGGTGCGAACTGCGGCGGCAACCGCAACGCCCGGCATTTTTACCGAAATCTGAAAAAAGGGTTTTCCCCCTTGTGCGGAACGTGATTAATGGTATCTTGCGCTACGAAAGTTATTGGGAAACATCCCAAGGGGGACTTTCGACGAAGAAGGAGTTGCTATGTCACACCCGGTAATCGAAGCTGATGAGTGCATCGGCTGCGGCATTTGCGTTGACGCATGCCCGCAAGAGGTTCTCGAGGTCGTCGACGGTGTTGCCGAGGCTGTCAACGAGGACGCCTGCATCGCCTGCGGCGATTGCGTCGAGGAGTGCCCGATGGGCGCTATCCCCGAGGTTGTCGAGGACTAACTTCGAGAAACGTCGCCGCGCCGCGCGCAGCCGCTTTGAGAAGACGAAAAGGGAGCGACCGGGTGTCGCTCCCTTTTCTGTTTTTCAGGGGTAATCCCATTCTTCTTAAAACCTATCAAAACGTCGATTTCTGCAAAATGCCAGGTTTTCCTATCATTTTGCAGAAACGAGCAACATGATAGGTTCACGTGAAAAAGAGCGGATGTGCGAAGGAGAGGGCGAGTCCATGTTCGAACGAGATCACGTAGCCACGATAGTTCAGCGTCTTCGCGAACCCAGAAAGTTCATGCAGATGGTCGTGGGCCCCCGTCAAACGGGAAAGAGCACTTCGGTCGGGCAGGCTTTGGGCAAGCTTGATGTGACCAAGGTGGAGTTTTCCTTCGACAGGCCAAGGGATCAACGTGCGCGCAAGCTCGAGGAAGTATGGGAGGGCGCTCGTGCGATGCTTTCGTCCTGCGACGAGGTGGTCTTATCGCTCGATGAGATTCAAAAAGTTCCCGAATGGTCGTCTACGGTTAAATACCTTTGGGATGAGGACACGCGCCGTGGGCGCAACGTGAAGGTTGTGCTCACGGGCTCGTCGACGCTTACGTTGCAAAGCGGTATCGCGGAATCGCTTAAAGGCCGATTCGAGATCCTAAGGTCGACGCAATGGACTTTTTCCGAATGCAGAGAGGCGTTCGGGTACTCGCTCGATGACTTCCTTATGTTGGGAGGGTATCCGGGTGCTGCCGTGTTAAAGAATGACGCGCCTCGCTGGCTGAGTTATTTGCGGGACTCCATCATCGAGCCGACGATCACGCAAGACGTGCTGGAGATGGAGGTGGTGCGAAAACCCGCGCTGCTGCGTGCTTTGTTTGAGATAGGGGCGTTGTATTCCTCTCAGGAGATCTCGTATCGCAAGCTGCTGGGGCAGCTTGGCGATCGGGGCAACACCGATGTCATCGCTCGTTATCTGGATCTTCTGTCCCACGCGGGGCTTATGAGCGGATTGAAAAAGTACGATGAGGAAGCGTTGGTGGCGAAAACCAGCTCGCCCCGACTGCTGGTGCACGACACGTCGTTGATGACGGCGTCGCTCGGCAACGACGCCGACAGGATTATGAGCGATAAGGCTTTGCGCGGGCATTTGGTCGAGACCGCAGTGGGGGCCTATCTGCTTGCGCGTTCGCAGAGAGAAGGGTTTGACCTTCGTTGGTGGCGAGACAGGGGGGCGGAAGTCGATTTCGTGGTGACGTCAGGTCGCCGACGTACCGCCATCGAGGTGAAGAGCGGCCGCGTCAAGGGAACGAAGGGACTCGGCGAATTCGTGCAGCGCTACCCTGGCACCTATGCTCTGATAGTGGGCTCGGAGGAGTTTCCGTTAGAGGATTTCCTGCTGGGCAAGGTGCCGCTGTTTCAGTAGAAAACGGCATATATATAGGTAAGGGACGCCGTGCTCGGATGCATGGCGTCCCTCGACGTTCCTGACTGTGTTGTGCGCCGTCAGCCCTTACGACCCCGTGCGTTATTCCTCAAGCTCGGTGATGCGGTACAGCTCGGGCTCTTCGGGGCGCTCTTCGCTGACGGAGCCGTCCTCGTTCTCGGCCATCCATGCCGCACGATCGGCCAGGAAGGAGGTCAGAAGCTCGTCGTAGTTGTCGACGGGGGCGATCTCGTAGATCTTCGTCTCGGTCGTGCCGTCGGTGTAGGTCGCGGTGACGCGCAGCTTGCATCCGTTTATCCTGGCGGCGGCATGCGTCTCTATCTGGCGATCCAACCCGCTGCTCGCCTCGCCCAGCTGCGCGTTCGTCTCGTCGAGCGCTTGCTGCAGCGCGTCCTCGTCGACCTTCTCGCCCTCTGCGGCGCTTTCGTTTCTCACCTTGTTCTGCAGCGCTTGGGATTGCGCGGCGTCGGCGGTGCGTGCCGCTTCGTACACGGCGGCGAATTCCTCGTCCATCGGCAGGCTCACGATGATGCCCGGGATGTAGCGTTGGCCTTCCCCCACGCCGTAATCGTGCTGGCTGTCGGCATCGATGGTGAGCGTTTTTTCCACGATGCTGTACTTGCCGACCACCGTCGGGGTTTCGTGATTCATGTCGATGATGCCGAAGTACGTGTCGTCGCCCTCTATTTCGTACGTGTAGGATGCGACGTCGTTTCCGATGCAGGTGAGGTCGAAGCGGAACCAGTAGCCGAGCACGTCGTCGAGCACCTCGCCGGTCTCAAGATTCTGCCAATGCCCGAAGTAACCGCCGACGTTGTTGCCCAGCGAGTTCTCGGTCAGGACGGTCGTGTGGTAGGGTTCCTTGCTCAAATCACCCTGCGCGTATGCTTCGAGCGCGAACGCCTTCTGTCCTGCAAGCGGAGCCGCGCCGCCGCCTGTGTCCGAGCCGCCGAGCGAGGTGAGCCCCACGACGCCGATGCTCGCCGCCAGGGCGCACGCCGCGATGCCGGCGACGATGGCCGTTCTCGGTTTGCGCGCCTGCGGTTTGGTCTTGCGCGGCGTCGGTTTGGCGCTGCGTGCGGGGTTGTCGTTATGCGAGCGCATCGCGAACTGCGAAGGAACCTCGCCTTCGGAGTGCGCGCGTTCCGTCACGTTGTCAAGAATGCGCGCTCGCGCCTCATCTTCCAGCCGGACTTGCTTCATGCGATTGGCGAATTCGCGCGTGCTTCGGTTGTTCATGACGTTCCTCCTTTTTAAGGTTGAGTCTCAGAATCTTTCTCGCTCGGTGAAGCCATGAGCGGACTGTTGCCGGCTTGCAGCTCATGAGCTTCGCGATATCCGCCGTCGCATACCCTTCCACGTAGTAAAGGTGGAAGGCGCTTCGCATGTCGTCGGGAAGTTCGTCGACCGCGCTCCAAAGCGGGTGCTCGCGTGCGTGCACGTAAGCGGCATCGGATCCTGCTCCGTAGCGCAGCTTGCGCTCGGCGAGTTCGTCGTCGAGGGGGACCCTCTTCGCCCATGGGCCCGCGCGAGGCTTCGACAGCGGTTGATGGTCGCGGTTATGAGCCAGGCTTTGAGATGCTTGTCGTCCTCGAATTTCCTTGCCGAGCGCATGAGGCTGACGAATACATCCTGCACGACGTCCTCCGCGTCGCACGGCGACCGCATGCGCGTCAGCGCGACGCGATAGACGGTGTCCGCCCATGCGTTGACGGCGTGCGTCATGAACGATTCGTCTTGGAGGGGGACGGTCATAGGCACTCCTTCCGGGAGGGTTCGGCTTGAGGGTCTCGAGCGGCGCACTAGTCGTCCGCTCATTGATAACACGCTTGAAGGTGGCGAAATGTTGCAGAAAGATCGAGAAACGTCGAAAACAATCGCGGCGGCCCTTTGCATCGTTTGAGATTCGGCTCCGCGTTCGCCTTCAGCGCAGCTCGGCATCGCCCGCGGCATGACGCGTGCGTGCTTTCGGTGCGGCCCGGCGTCGCCCGCCGCTCGATCAGTGCGCGGTTTCCAACTCGGTGAAAACGATGACTTGTCTCCTACGCGCGGGCATCTTCCTCGCTACAAAGAGCCCTTCGGGCGCGTAAGGGGAACAAATGTGTGTAAAATCCAGAGTCGTAAGTAATTTCACGGCAAATAAGGAAGATAAGTTGACAGCCACCCACTTAGATTTTATAGTGACAGTCGACATCATTCTATCTACAGTGAAAGCTGTGAAAGAGAGGAACAGACAATGGCTAAGATTCTCGGTATCGACCTCGGTACTACCAACTCCGCGATGGCGGTTATGGAGGGCTCGGAGCCTGAGATCCTCGTGAACGCCGAAGGCGACCGCACCACCCCGTCCGTCGAGGGCTTCCGCAAGGACGGCGAGCGCGTCGTCGGCAAGGCCGCGAAGAACCAGGCGGTCACCAACCCCAAGAACACCGTTTCGTCCGTCAAGCGCTTCATCGGCCGCTCCTTCAACGAGACCGGTGAAGAGCAGAAGACGGTTGCGTACAAGGTCCAGGCCGGCAAGGACGGCCGCGCGGTCATCGACATCGACGGCAAGGACTACACCCCCGAGGAGATCTCGGCGATGGTTCTGCAGAAGCTGAAGGCCGATGCCGAGAAGCAGGTCGGCGAGTCCATCTCCCAGGCCGTCATCACCGTCCCGGCATACTTCAACGACGCTCAGCGCCAGGCCACCAAGGACGCGGGCAAGATCGCGGGCCTCGAAGTTCTGCGCATCATCAACGAGCCGACGGCCGCTGCGCTGGCTTACGGTCTCGACAAGGTCGACCATGACGAGAAGATCCTCGTGTTCGACCTCGGCGGCGGCACCTTCGACGTGTCGGTGCTCGAGCTCGGCGACGGCGTCTTCGAGGTTGCGTCCACCGCAGGCGACAACCACCTCGGCGGCGACGACTGGGATCAGCGCGTCATCGACTGGATGGCCGACAAGTTCAACACCGACAAGGGCGTCGACCTGCGCCGCGACCCCATGGCTCTGCAGCGCTTGAAGGAGGCTGCCGAGAAGGCGAAGATGGAGCTGTCCGCCACCACGCAGACCAACATCAACCTGCCGTTCATCACCGCCATCGACGGTGTGCCGCAGCATCTCGACTACACGCTGACTCGTGGCGAGTTCGAGCGCATCACCAAGGACCTGCTCGATCGTTGCCGCAAGCCCGTCGAGCGCGCGCTTGCCGACGCCAAGCTGAAGACCGGTGAGATCGACGAGGTCATCCTGGTCGGCGGCTCCACCCGTATGCCTGCCGTTCAGGATCTGGTGAAGCAGATGACCGGCAAGAACCCGAACATGTCGGTTAACCCCGACGAGGTCGTCGCCATGGGCGCGGCTGTTCAGGGCGGCGTTTTGGCCGGCGACGTCCAGGGCATCCTTCTTCTCGACGTCACCCCGCTGTCCCTCGGCGTTGAGACCATGGGCGGCGTGATGACCAAGATGATCGAGCGCAACACCACCATCCCGACGCGCAAGACCGAGATCTTCTCGACCGCGTCCGACAACCAGCCTTCCGTCGAGGTGCACGTCCTGCAGGGCGAGCGTGAGATGGCCGCTGGAAACAAGACGCTCGGCCGCTTCCAGCTCAACGGCATCCCGGCTGCTCGCCGCGGCGTTCCGCAAATCGAGGTCACCTTCGACATCGACGCGAACGGCATCGTGAACGTGTCCGCTAAGGACCTGGGCACCGGCAAGCAGCAGCAGATCACCATCTCCGGCTCCACCGCGCTGTCCGACGACGAAGTCGACCGCATGGTGAAGGACGCCGAGCAGCACGCCGCCGAGCTTACCAGCTTCCCCGACCAGATGATCTTTGTCATTGACCATATCATCGAAGCCCTGCGCGCGGACACCCTGATGCTCCGCTTCCTGGAGCGCAGCTTTGTCTGGCCCGGGCTGGATCAGATCGAAGCCAGCGGCGAGGCCGAACCGCTGATGCGCAAGGTCCTCCAGATCGTGATGTGCAGCCCCGAGATGGCGGGCCGCACCGAGCGGGAGATCTACCAGCGCATCACCGCCCTGGGCAGCATGTGCATGTCGGTGTGCTATACCTCCGTGTTGGAGGGCAAGCCCGACAACATCGACAACATGAAGCCCATCCTCTACGACATCATCCGCCGGGCGCTCTGAGCGCACCTCTCCCCTGCCAGCCCCCGCAAAGAGGCCTTTGTGCCAATCCTCC
>ERZ827498.3918-NODE-3918-length-12067-cov-5.088245_pt1 | contig 12067 bp, 16 predicted proteins | sample MGYA00519865_ERZ827498 | MGnify/ENA primary metagenome ERZ827498 (study PRJEB31778, sample SAMEA3449328) | human gut metagenome | biome: human gut; feature: human-associated habitat; material: faeces | place: United Kingdom | collected 2010/2012 ...
CGTAAAAAGGAGCAGGCTTTATGTTTGTCCGTTTTTCGTGGATGCCCCAAGCGGCGAAATATCCGTAGCCTTCCAAATTTTCGACTTTTTACGCTTTATCGAAAATTTGGAGGTTTAACATGGGCTTCAACTATGGTTTGGAAAAGAAGAATTTTGATAGTCAGTGGGCTATGACCCGCAAGCAGTATGAAGATGCCGGTATGAGCAGCGAAGCGATTCAGGCAATGTACGATTTCGACTGGTCTGTTTTTAACGCTAATCGTTCTTACCAGAACCATACGCAGGAAATGGCAGCGCCGTCCTTTGAACAGAGCGAAGAATCCTACTCGCCCTTGATGGACAAGTATCAGAAAGCTATTTCCGTTACGGATCACTACTGCGAAACCAAGAGCTGCTTCACATGGATCGGCGAAATTGAGAACGAGCGGCTGCTGGCTGCTCTCGAAAATTTATCGGAACTCGACCTCAAAATTCTTACGCTCTATGTCTATGCTGGGTACACCGAGTCCGAGATTGCAATGACCTTGGAATCCAAAAGGATTACGATTCATAAGCGAATCGAACGAATGACTATGTTTTTGAAGAACTTTTGAACCATTTTCTTTTTCAGGTAACAATTTGGCCTTTTTCGATGCCTACCAAGTGAAGGGACAATTTTCCAAGCGGCACTCGCCGCAGGGAAAAACGTCCGACCTCATGAACCTTGAAAACTGAATAGTTCCGTCATCTGGTACTCCGATAATGATACTTCCGTAATTCGCGGCCCGGTCACAAAGCAGACGGGGTGGCTGAAATGCCAATGAAGCGGTACAAGTCCGCTGCCAGATGTTTATGCCCCACTCGCAGGGGGCCGAGGGCGAATATGCGAGACCTTTAATCATATTGATCCGGGAACTGCCGGGTACGTTCTGTGCATCCGGCAGTTCCCGTTTTTTACGTATTCTTATTTATTCTTTACCCGAATATCCACTTTTGATACATAGGAGGACACTTTTATGGACGAGTTGAACCCCACGGTGCGCGAGCAGGAGATCTACGAGGAGATGGAGCTGACCCCTGAGATGGTCAAGTCCATCCGCACCCTCTGCGGTACCTGTCTGCGGCACTTTGTGGATGCAAAGGCTTTCAAGATCGCGCTTGTACCCAGCGCTGACCGAAGCATGGACACCTGCACCGTCTGCCAGATGAGGCGCGGCTATGATTATGTGGTCATGCACCGCTGACCCAACCATACCACCATACCTTGAACGAAGCCCGCTGCGGAACATCCGGCAGCGGGCTTTGCACATAACAACATGGAGGTACAATTTTGCAGCAAAACTGGAAATTCCAACGCGGAGACATCTTCTTCACCCATTTCGGGGCGAGCACCGGCTCGGAACAGCACGGTGACCGCCCGGCGGTCATTCTTCAGAATGACGTGGGCAACTATCACTCTCCGACCCTGATCGTTGCGACCATGACAAGCAAGGCGGAAAAGAAAGTAAACCAGCCGACCCACTGCCTGTTGGAAAACGCAGGGTTGAATATGCCGTCCGTTGTGCAGGCAGAGCAGATCTTCACCATCGACAAAAGCCGGGCACTGAAGTATCTGGGGCATCTGACCCCGGAGGAGATGCGCCGGGTCGATGATGCAGTTCGCATCAGCCTTGCGCTGAACCCCATGGGCAGCATCCAGCAGATAGAGCCTATCCGGCGCTCTACGGCGCTTTACGCGCCGCCTGAGGTGGTGGATGGCAAACCGCCTGTCTACCCCTATACGCCCATCCGGTCGTCCTTTGAGAACGCCGGAAGCATCGAGGAAATGATGCTGTACACCGAGTTGCAATCCGCGGTTCATGCCATGATCCAGCGGTTGGAATACAGCTTCACCTTCAATCCCAGCCTGCTCACCATCCCGAAGCGGAAGCAGCAGGTGGCTGAGATCTTAGAGGAAGCCGAGAAGTACATTTGGAGAATCAAGGAGGAAATGCGATGCGCCTGAACGAAAACAATACTTTCATTGGTATCAACCCGCCGTACCAGCTTTCGGTCATCCACAGCAGCAAGCTGATCTATCCCCGCGAGATCTACCAGCGGGGCGTAGAGCGCAAGAGGGTGGAGCTGATTGCAAGGGACTTCAACGAGTACATCGTTAACGAGCCGAAGGTCAGCTTCCGCAACGGCAGGTACTATGTGATGGACGGGCAGCACACCATCGAGGGCTGCATCCTCCTCAACGGTGGCGCGGACCGCCCGATCCTCTGCAAGGTCTACACCGGTCTGACGATGGAGCAGGAAGCCCTGCTCTTTGCGGAGCAGAACGGTCACGCCGCACCCCTGTCGGCGGGCATCAAGCTGCGCGCCAAGGTGGTGGGCGGCGATGCGCCTTCCAAGGCGTTTGTCGCAGCCACCAACCGGGTGGGGCTGTCCCTCAACTACGACAGTATGCAGCTGAGCGACTACCGCATCAGCTGCGTGGGCACGGCGCTGAAGCTGTACGACCAGCTGGGCGAAGAGATCTACTGCGAAGCCCTGCGGCACATCGTGGAAGCGTGGGAGGGCAGACCGGATTCCTTCCGGGCGGCTGTCCTGCGGGGCGTGATGTACTTTGTGCAGCTGTATCATGGGCAGTACAGCGCGGAGCGGCTTGTCCGTGCGCTGAGCGGCGTCCATCCCATGGAGCTCTACCGTATCAGCCGGGATAACCCCGCCAAGCTTCCGGGCTGGCGGCGGTACGTTTATCCCATCTACACCACCTACAACGGCAAGTGCAGGAAAGACGCGCTGCCGATGAAGTTCTAAACTCAAATATCTCCTTTGGCAAGGGCGATGGTACCCGGAAAAAGGCCATCGCTCTTTACATATAGTATTTTCTTTCAAATAATTGACATATTGAACTGGAAAGGAGAGGACCGGAATGAGCGAGATCGCAGCCTGCACTTTGATTCAGGAAGAGCCCGACCGCAAGACAGAGCGGTACATGATGATGTTCAAGGATTACCCGGATGTGGTATCCGTAGACATTCTTCAGGAAATGCTTGGCATCTGCCGGAAGAATGCGTATCTGCTGGTCAAGCAGAATAAGATCCACTCGGCGCGTGTAGGACGCAGTTATAAGATACCAAAACTCTGCGTGGTAGAGTACCTGATCGATCAGAATCGGCAACTTGGAGGGATGCGCCTTTCAAACTCTCTTGCGCCATCCTTGCAAAACACTCCAGAGTCTTCTAAACTTATGATGCCTAAGCAAAGGACGTTTGGCTACGAACAGAAAGGAGCATCACTATGACAAATGTGGCCGGACATTTAAGAGAACAAAACGGTATGTATCAGATGATTCTGAGCTGGAAAGACACAAATGGAAAGCGCAGAACCAAATCCATCAGCACAGGACTTCCTGTTAAAGGAAACAAAAAAAGAGCTGAATCTCTGTTGCGTAAAACACAAAAAGAGTTTAACCCTGAAACGATGCAGCAGGTTTCCGACCTGCCGGTATCGGAATATCTGAACCGCTGGCTTCGGGAAAGCGTGATGAACCTTCCGCCCGAAACCTATGGCAGATATGCTTATGATCTGGGAAGAGTAGTTGTCCCATACTTTGAAAAGAAGCGGCTGTCTTTGAAAGCACTCTCTCCGCGCGATCTGGAAACGTTCTTCCGCTATGAGCGTCAGCAGGAGGAGGCCAGTGTACAGCAGCTTCTTGATTGGCACAAGGAGTTGACCGATGCCCTGCAATATGCCGTTGCCAATAATTGGCTGAAGGTCAGCCCCATCAAAGAAGTTGACCCCTGCCTTGATAACTCCCCGGTACTTTTCACCGACTTCATCACGGACTGGTTGAAAATGATGAAGTCACGAGTGGAAATCACAACCTATACCAGCTATGAAAGAGCAATCATTCACAAGATCGTCCCATATTTTGAACCGCTCCACTATACATTGCAGGATATGGAACAGCATCCCAAATACATCCAAGACTTCTACCAGCATGAGTTGGATCGTGGCCTTACGGCAAACACCGTCATTCACTATCACGCCAACATCCGCAAATGCTTGCAGTACGCTTTTCAAATCGGCATGATCCGTTCCAACCCGGCAGATCGCGTTGAACGTCCTCGTAAGGAAAAGTTCAAGTCGGAGATTTACAGCGGTGAAGAACTGGAGCAACTTTTCAAGGTGATTCAAGGTGACCCTTCGGAGTTTGGCGTCATCATGGCTGCATTCTACGGGCTGCGGCGCAGTGAAATTGTTGGTTTGAAATGGGATGCCATTGACTTTGAGAACAAGAAAATCAGCATTCAGCATACGGTTGTGACCGCAAAGGTCAACGGAACGGTAACGGAAATCGCACGAGATAAGACAAAAACAAAGTCGAGCTGCCGGACACTTCCCCTAATCCCTGCCTGTGAGCAGATGCTCAATAAAATGAAAAAGGAGCAGGAGCAGAATCGGAAGGTCTGCGGCAAAAGCTATTGCACCGATTATCTTGACTATATCTATAATCAATCTGCCAATTTATATGCCCAATAGCGGCCATTTCGCACTTTGGCGAGCTTTCCTTCTTTTGTCAAAGTATTCAAGACTCGACTTGCAGTGGCAGGAGAAACATTGAGAAGATTCTGAACATCGACGTTCTGGATAATATGGTTCGTGCGGAGAAAAGCTGCAATCTTCATCCAACGCACTTCTTCCTTACTCTGTGCAACAGGCTGTTCGTTGATTGCTTCGGTCAAAGCTTCTTTGATAATTCCCAGCATAAACTCGATAAAAACAGTTCCTTCCCCCTGTGCGTTAGACTGATTGATTGCTGCGTAATACTCGGCCTGATGGTCGTGAATGATGGATTCGATTGGAAGCCATGCAAACAAGGGGTTCCACTTTGACAGCAGAAGTGTGTGCCAGAGCCGCCCAATACGACCGTTGCCATCCGCAAATGGATGGATCACCTCAAATTCATAATGGAAAACGCAGCTCTTGATTAGAAGAGGAAATGGACTGTTTTCTGTCCACTGAATCAGTTCCTCCATCAAAGAGGGAACGTACTGCGGCAATGTTCCAAAATGCAGGACATTCCCCTTGTTGTCTACAACGCCAACAGGTCTGGAGCGAAACTCTCCCGCTTCACGCACAAGTCCCTGCATCATCATTCGGTGTGCAAGCAGGAGGTCATCCATCGAATATGGATTCAATTCTGCGAGATGGTCGTAGATTTCGTAGGCATTTTTTACTTCTGCAATGTCTTTTGGAGGGGCAAGCACACGTTTTCCAGACAGAACAGCCGTCACCTGCTCCAAAGAGAGTGTGTTCTGCTCGATAGCCAGAGAAGAATAAATCGTTCGGATGCGATTCTGGCGGCGCAGAATCGGACTTGTGGAAAGATTCTGGGTGGAACTGATTTTGCCTACCAGTTCGCTGATTTCCATAACCTCTGAAAGAGCTGCTTCTGTGATTTCAAATGGCGGTTTCTTGTTTCGCACGGTGTATACCTCCCATATCATTTCTTTTATCATATCATTTCATCTATCATTCATCAATCAAAATTTTGAAAAAATGATAGATGAAACGAGGCTATTGTTCCATACGGCGGCTTGAGCAGCAAAGGAAAGCCCTCTGCTGTTTGCAGTTTTATTGAATGTCCGTGCTCCAAGCTGTGTTTTTTATGTAGACCCGATGGGAAAGCGGATTCGGCCCGATTTCCTGAGCCAGCATTTCCCAGATTTTCTGGTAGCACACCAGATGAAGCGTATCCGCTTTCACGATCTGCGCCATAGTTGTGCCAGTCTGCTCTATGCCAATGGCGTGAGCCTGAAGGAAATCCAGGAGTGGCTGGGTCACAGTGACATTAACACAACAAGCAACATTTATACACATCTGGATTTCTCCAGTAAGGTATCTTCTGCCAATGCCATCGTCTGGATCTTCCCGGAGGAGACAAAAGTGTGAAAATGAGCCGGATGCGGGGGATAAAAAAGAAAAGCAGCCTAAAATCTTCCGATTCTAAGCTGCTTTTCAATGCCGGTGGTGGGGGTCGAACCCACACGTGTTATTAGCACAAGGGATTTTGAGTCCCCCTCGTCTGCCATTCCGACACACCGGCGTATGTAGAACGGTATTATTATAGCGGATTTTCCGTCCAAAATCAAGACGCTATTCCCTTTTGCAGAAAAAAGAATTTTTCACCTTCCCTTTCCGGGGATTCCGTGGTATCCTTACAACAAAAAAGAGCCTGGAGGTTCCTATGAATCACACGTTTTCTGCTCCCGTTACCGCTGCACAGCGTCAGCGGGACACTCTGCTGGGCGCACTGGTGGGGCTGGCGCGCTCCACAGTCAGTGAACCCAAAACGGAGGACACTGACCGCATACTGGCTGCCGGTCTGCGGCTGGCGGCTGACCCGGAGGCCGCCGAGAGCGCGCTGCTCCGGATGACTGACATCGTTGAAGCCGAGAAGCACCGGGTGGCTCCCAACTGCGCTGCCTGTGCCATGCCCTGCGGAAACACCAGCAATTATGACCTTGCCCGTTTGTGGGGCGCACCCGCAGAAATTTGTGCCCTGAAAGTTCGACTGCTTTCTGCGGTCTGCGTCCTTGCCGGACAAAAAACGACGGCACAAATCCAGAAGGAGATCTGCGATGATCTATTTGTGCTGGCAGAGGACTGGGATGCCGAACTGCTGCTGTCCATCGTCACACGGGCCGAGAGACTGTGCGTCCAGTAACTTTTCCAGAAACAAAAAAGCATTTCCTGCCTGAAAACGAACCTTTTTTCACAAAACCTCTTTACAAATGCGCCGCAAAAAACTATTATATAGTTATATGCTGCTGTTTGATGCAAAGTTTTTCTACCGGCGCATTCCGGTATTATTCCCACACGCAAAACTATATGAGAAAGAAGGTAGAATCCATGTCAGTGAAAAAGCCTGTCGTTCCTGCCGCTGCAGAAGCTCCCGCAGCCGAGGCAAAGCCCGCACGCAAGACCGCAAAGTCCGCTGTCAAAACGGAGAAAGCCCCCAAAACGGAAAAGACCGCCCACAAGGGTCGTCCCCCGCTTTCCCCTGAGATCTACGTTGAATTTGCCGGCAAGCAGTATAACATCACCGATCTTGTGGACCGCGCCAAGGCCGATTACCGCCTGACCCACAAAGTGGGCGTGCAGTCCTGCAAGATCTACGTCAAGCCTGAGGAAGAGGCCGCCTACTATGTCGTCAACAAGGTCGGCGGCAAGCTGCCTCTGTAAAGGCTGCGTTTCTGTTTTTCACCGCACAGAAAAAGACCAGAGCTGTTCTGCCAAGTGGCAGTTCAGTTCTGGTCTTTTGTTTTACAATGTTACAAACCCATACGCTCTTCCCTGACGCGGAACGCGGGGTCTTACTTCAGGAACTTGTGCACGGCGCGGGCCACGATGCCGCCCAGGATGCCAGAGACGAGGAACTCAGCCACGCCCTGGACACCAACCAGCAGCACAACGAACATCAGGGGGTTGGCAGCGCCCTTAACAGACACCAGGTTCTGGACATAGTCGCAGTTGTAGAACGCCAGCACGATATAGCCCATGAAGAACAGGGTGTTCAGGGCCGGAGCGCACATGGCGCTGACGATATAGCTCCAGGTGCGGCTCTTGTCCAGCTTGCTCAGGCCGTTGAAGATCAGGCCCACACACACGCCCATCAGCACACGCATGCCCACGCAGAGGATAAAGGTGTTGACAGGGCTGACCTGGAACAGAGCTGCGCCCATGGCGGACTTGCCCTCAACAGCCTGAATAAAGCTGGTTGCACCAAAGACACCGCCCAGAATAGCACCTGCCATAGGGTTCATCGTCATAGCGCCGATGGCCACGGGCACGGTGAGCAGCGACGCCGACAGCGGGCCGATTTGCAGATAGCCCAGCGGCGTGTAGTTCAACACAAGCAGAATGGCCACCAGCAGCGCAAGCTGGGTGAGCCAACGGACGTTGGTACGGTTTTTCATATTCAATTTTCCTCCTGCTGCCGTCTCCTACAAATCGGGAGTACAGCGCAAATGTACGGTCCTATCGGACCGCCGAAACCAAGTATACAGCAAACAGCAGGAAAACGCAAGCAAAAAATCGGCTGCCAAAAGGCTTCTCTCCACGGGGGAAGGCGTATAAATTACAGCTTCCCCTCGATCAGCAAGTCTCTGACTTCCAGCAGATCCTCACATTTTCTGTCATACAGCTGCGCGATCTCCTCCGTCGGCTGCATCAGATCCGGCACCATCACGGTCACACAGCCCGCGGCGCGGCCCGCGCGCACGCCGTTAAAGCTGTCCTCCAGCACCAAGCAGTCATGCGGGTCAAGGTGCAGCTTTTTCGCCGCGACCAAAAAGGTGTCGGGTGCGGGCTTGCTGTGGGCGACCTCCGTACCGGAGACAACATCGTGGAAATACCGCGCTGTGCCGGTGGTCTGCAAATTCATCTCGATCATATTCCGCGGGCTCGAGCTTGCCACAATGCGCGGCAGGCCCATGTCCTCCAGTGCGGCCAGCAGCTCCTTCAGACCCTTTTTGCAGGGTACGCCCCGGGCAAAGCGCTCGTCCCCCAGCTGCCAGATCTTGTCCAGCACCTTCTGCGGGTCGCCGGGGATGTACTCGGCCACATGGCGGCGCAGGTTGTCCCCCGCCAGGCCGCGTCCCCCGGCCTTAAACTTCTCCATATCCGCGGGCAGCGGCAGACCCAGCGCGGCGCACGCGGGTTCCCACAGGGTATCCCACAGGCGCTCGGTGTCAAACATCAGCCCGTCCATATCAAAAATAACGCCTTTTACCATCGGTGTCATCCTTTCGCGAAACATAATTTTCTCTATTGTACCGCAGTTTCGGACATGATGCAAGAAAAAAGGCTTCCCCTCGGGGGAAGCTGTCGCCGCAGGCGACTGATGAGGGCAAAGTGTGCCACTACAACCCATTCAAGGGCAATTTCCGCAAACTTGCCCCTCATCCGGCCCTACGGGCCACCTTCCCCCGCAGGGGAAGGCATTTCACTTTTCCAAATACGCCTGCACCTTGTCCAGCGCCTCGCGGCCCTCGCGGTGGCCGCGGTTGTACAGGTCCAGCAGCTTGTTCTCGTCGCCCTCAAACCGGCCTATCGTGATCGGCTCCTGCGGGCGCACGCAGCAGATGCGCCCGTCCGCCTCCAGCTCATCCAGCTGATCCATCAGGGTGTTGTAGCGCAGCTCCTGGGTCAGCATATCGGCCAGAAACAGCGGCTTATCGCCGTAAAAGTCGTCGTACAGGTCCACCATCTTCTGGCCTGGCATCGCCTTGCGGAAGCCCTTCTGCCGCGTCGTGATGACAACGATCTTTTCAAAGCCCTCGTTCAGCGCCCAGTTCAGCGCGATTGGGCAGGAGCATCCGCCGTCGAGGTACGGCTGACCATCCAGCACGACAGGCACGGATGCCAGCGGCAGGCTGGCCGACGCGCGCACGGCCTCGTCGAACGGAAAATCCGTCTTTCCCTTCTCAAAGTAGGCGGGCTTGCCAGTCTCGACGTTCGTCGCCACCGCAAAGACCCGCATACCGCCGTGGGCGAAGGTCTCCTCGTCGAAGGGCACTTCCTTTTTGACGTCGTTCAGCATAAATTTCAGGCCAAACAGGCTGCCGCCGCGCAGCGCCGCCTTGGGGCCGAAGTACCGGCTGTCATGGCGGTAGCGCAGGTTGATGCTGGCGGACCGCCCCGGCTGGTGGGACGCATAGTTCAGTGCGTTCAGTGACCCGGCAGAGACTCCGGCCACCGCCGGGAAATAGACGTCGTTCTCCATAAAGGTATCCAGCACGCCCGCCGTGAACAACCCGCGCAGCGAGCCGCCCTCCAACAGCAGGATCGAATTGTCCGGTATCGTGATTTTGCTCATAAACAGCACCCCCTATTTAGCTATTTTACCGTATAAAATCCGCAGGTGCAAGCAAAAAAGCGCCGCAGTTTTACACATCGGGCAAATTGTGCTAAAATAGAAAAAACGCTCCGAGAGGATGATTGCTATGGTATCCCTTCGCGGTCTCACACTGACCGCCGCCCGGCCGCGCATCATTGTGCCGCTGTTTGCCCGCGATCCGGCAGCGCTCTGCCCTTTGGCGAAAGCCGCCAGCGCCAACCCCGCCGCCGAGCTGGTCGAGCTGCGTCTGGACCCGCTGCCCGCGGATGAATTTCTGAACGCGCTGGCGCTTGTGCGCGGCATCGTGGACAAGCCGCTGGTCGTCACGATCCGCACCCGGGCCGAGGGCGGTGAGCTTGCCCTGACGCCCGACGCCTACGCCGCGCACTGCCGTGCCCTGCTGGCACGCGGCGGCGTGGACGTGCTGGACATTGAGTGGCGGGCCTGCGGCGCGTTCCGCGCCGAGCTGCGCGACGCCGCCCACGCCGCCGGGGCCGCAGCGCTTTTCAGCGAGCATCACTTTGACGCCACGCCCGCCACGGATGCCATGGCGGACACCCTGACCGGCATGGCCGACGCCGGAGCCGACATTGCCAAGCTGGCCGTTATGCCCCGCTGTGCCGCCGACGCCGCCCGCCTGCTGGAGGCCACGGCCCGCGCCGCCGACGCCCGCCCGGACACGCCGCTCATCACAATGAGCATGGGCCCGCTGGGTGCCGTCACCCGCTTCTGCGGCGGCTCGCTCAGTTTGGGAAAATACATCCCCTCGCCCCCTCTCAGCACAGCCGCAGCGCCGGCACGCGCCGCGGCGGCACCTGCGCGCGGCAGTACGCATCCCGATACGTCAGAAACGCGTTGTTCCATGCCGTGCTCGCGTTGTTACAGCGCACCGTCTCGCCATTGGCGTAGTGGATCTGCGCCTCGAGATAAAAGCGGTACAGCTCGTCATACGGCGGCGGCACGCGCAGCTCCGTCTCGTCGGAGAACGTCTCCCCCAGCGTCTCGTGCAGGATCTCCTCGCACACGAATCCCTCCGCCTGCTGCAGCCAGCGCCGCTTCTCCTCGAGCGTATACTGGTTCGGCAGCATCGCGTCCACCTGACTGAGCACCTGTCCGGCCGTCCGGTTTGCCATCCGCGCCACCTCCTCAGTTTGCCATCCGGTCGACATAACTGCGCGCGGTGCTCTCCATCATCCGCGCGTTTTCCAGCACCTCGGCCGCGCACAGCGGCACCTCCACCTCCACGCCGCGCATGATCTTCCAGCTTCTGCCGTTCACCGATACGATCACGAAGTTCTCCTCGTTCTTTCTGCCGCGCGGCAGCAGGATCTTCACCATCTGCTCGTTCATTTCCCCATACTCCTTTCCGTATTTTGCCGATTTCCGCGCCCCGGAGCCGAAGCCCCGGGGCGCGTCCTCTTAAACTGTCAGTTTGCCTTATCCTGCCCGGAGTAGGACGAGCCGCACTCCACGCGCACCATATACTCATTATAAAGAATGGCCGCCGCGTGAACGCCCTTCCAACCAACGCTCGAGCGCTGATCCAGCGGATCGGCCGTGCCGGAGGAACCGCGCGGCTTGACAATGACCTCCGTCCCCTCGCTCAGGTCAACCACGCCATAGGCGTTCTTGCCGAGGAACAGGCAGCCGTACACGGCCGCGCCCTCCGCGCCACCCTCGCCGGGATAGATCACGGCGTTTGCCTCGGCGGTGACGTTCTCACTCACCGTCATGCTGCTCGCGGTGTTCGCAGTGATCTCCACGCGCTTGCCGCCCACGAGCACGAAGCGCCCAGCCAGCGCATTCACTGCAACCGTACCGCCTGTAAAGCCGATAGACTTGCTGCCTTCCACCTTCATGCTGACCTTCAGCGTGCGGCTGTCGGACGCGAGATTTTCACCGCAGTAGATCTTCGCCTCCGTCGTCTCGACGAAGCGCACACCGTGCAGCTCGCCGATCTCGCCCGAGAACAGCTCGCGCGCCGCGGCGTACTGGTGCGCGGCGATCCACGCCTCATCCTGGCGCAGGTCGAACGCCACGCTCGGATGGATGATGCAGACATACTTGCCGTCGAAGGTCGGCGCGTTCATCTTCTTCAGATGCGTCGCGGCCTTCGCCACCAGCTCGCTCGTCAGACGGCAGTCCGCCGTCAGATCATAGCGGTGCTCCACCTCGGTCTTGGCACCGCCTGCG
>ERZ827498.3919-NODE-3919-length-12058-cov-3.616346_pt1 | contig 12058 bp, 9 predicted proteins | sample MGYA00519865_ERZ827498 | MGnify/ENA primary metagenome ERZ827498 (study PRJEB31778, sample SAMEA3449328) | human gut metagenome | biome: human gut; feature: human-associated habitat; material: faeces | place: United Kingdom | collected 2010/2012 ...
AGAACAAAATGTTATGGTAGCCTGATTATAATTATCTAATAATGTATTAACCAGCTTCTTTTTTTCCATAACATTTTGTTCTGTCTGATCATATACCATCTGCTTCATCTGATCAAACATAATAACTGTAGTACTATAAAAAATTAAAAAATATCCTAAAACAACAAATGGGAGACAGGAAATAAGTAATTTATTTCGAATCGTTAATTTTCCATAAAACTTATATAATCGTCCTTTTTTTTCCTTCATCTCTTTTTAGTACCTCTCTTACAAACAGGAATCCCCGGTATAGCGCATATATCATGCGTCTATACCGGAGATTGATTCAGCAGATTCTATCTTCTGTATATAACACAGAAGCTAAAGCCTTTTGGTAAAAATACACTTCGCTCTTTGTCATACCACACTCTTCTTTTTCTCCAAGCAAATGCTTTTCTAATATTTCCTGAATACAGGCAATCTGGTCATCTATATAGATGCTTCCGATTGGTCGAAGATAATGACCCGGAAAAATAAGTTCATATGAATTTCTTAATTGAGCTAATTTTTTCAATGATTCCAAATATGTACTCATTGTATCAGAAAACGTATCAAACATCAATACTGGCGTACTTACAACAGTATCTCCGGAAAATAGTAATCTGTATTTTCTGTCTAATAAACAAATTCCATCTTTAGTATGTCCTGGTGTATCCAAAACCTCCAAATCTCTATTTCCAAGATGGAAAACAAATCCTTCTTCTATTCCTTTCATCTCAAAGTCACCCATAATTGATGCATCAAATTCCAGGCTTGCTTCATAATTGTATTCTGGACGGGCTTCCTGTGAACGGAAAAATTCCTTACGTGACTGCAGATTATTCTGTTCCTGAATAATCGGAATTGCTTTTTTATGTGCATAAACCATTGAAAAGCGCCCATTTCCACCCACATGGTCATAATGATGATGCGTATTTACTACATCATAAGGCAGATGAGTCATTGTTTCTACTACTGACCGTATATTTCCTATTCCAATGCCAGTATCAATCAATAAGGCTCTTTCCGTTCCAATAATCAAATACATAATATCTATACCAAACTCATCAATTGCCCATACATCCCTTGATACCTGCTGAAGTGTAAAACCATTTATCTTTTTTATGTTCATATTATCTTCATAAAATGTACTCATCTTTACTTCTCCTGTCTTTTTTTATTTTACTGCACCCGCTGTTAAACCGCTTGTAATATGTTTCTGTCCTACAATATAAATAATTATAATTGGTATCATACTTACAACTAATCCTGCAATCAAAAGATTCCATTGAGCATTAGTAGAAGATTTAAACATATATAAATTAACTGTAATTGTACGAAGGTTCACATCGCTGATCATAATACTCGGAAGTAACAGATCATTCCATGTCCAAAGGAAAAACAAAATGCCAATTGTCACTGTTGTGGATTTTACCAGTGGCAAAATAATCTGCACCATTGTTCTGAAAGGTCCCGCACCGTCAATTGCAGCAGCCTCTTCCAACTCTCTTGGCACACTCTTCAGAAAACCAACATATGTCATAACACCAAACGATGTATAAAACCCACTATAAAATATAATCAGTCCTAAATGCGTATTAGTCAGTCCCAGTTTTGTAGATAACATAGAAATTGCAATCATAACTGCATGAAACGGAATAATCTGTCCTACTACAAACAATGTGTATAATTTGTCACCTGTCTTTTGAGGAAGATGTGAAATTCCATATGCACTCATAAAAGACACGGCACTGGCAACTATGACAGTACATACCGTCACAAACAGCGTATTGCGAAATACTGTCCAAAAGTTCATAATCCGCATTGCTTCAGAAAAATTTTCCAGATATAAACTTTTGGGAAATGAGATAAACGAGGTTAATATATCATTATTCGGTTTAAACGCATTCATGATAATAAGAAAAACCGGAAGTATAAAGATAATTCCAAGGCACAGCCACAAAATACTTTTTAAAACTACTGTTTTATTCATTCCTTCTTTTTCCACTTTACATCTGTACCTCCCTTTTTCTAGTAATCTTAAGCTGAATCAATGCAATAATACCTACCAATAAAAACAGTATTATAGATTTTGCAGAGCCATATCCCATTTTAAACGAACCAAATGCATCATTATATATATTCAGTGCAATTGTCTGTGTACTATTTGCCGGACCTCCACCAGTCAGTGATAACGGAATGTCAAATGCTTTGAAAGCTCCTGCAATTGATACAAAGAGATTAATTGTAATTGTCGGCATTAACAATGGCAATTGGATATAAATAATTTTCTTAATTCCTGTACATCCATCCAGAACAGCTGCTTCCAACACATCTTTTTGTATTGTCTGCAATCCTGTAATGTATAACATCATAAGAAAACCGGTAGACTGCCATGTTGTTACTAAAATAACTGTAAAAGCCGCAGTACCTGCATTTCCAAACCAGCTGATATTAGCCAATGCATCTACGTGCAAAATTTTGGCCAGATTTGGAATGGCTCCTGTAAAAATAAAAGACCATACAAAAGAAACCATTACACCACTGATAATATTAGGAATAAAAAATAAAGAACGTATTACGCCTTTACACCGTACATTTGAATCTAAAAAATATGCTATTACAAAGCCAATCAGATTTGACATTAAAATTGATATTACCGCCAGAATTAAAGTAAATACCACAGAATGAATGAATGTCTCGTCTCCAAGAAGCTTAGTGTAATTTCCCAGACCGACAAAATCTTTATTTCCTTTTATCAAATTCCAATTATAAAAAGATGCCGGAAGTGTTCCTAAAAGTAATGGACCTGCAAGTGCAAGAACGTATAATAACATCGACGGAATCGTAAGACCAAAATAAAACCATTTATTTTTTTTACAACAATCCAACATAAAATTATCTTCCTTTCTGATAACAAAAGCTTCTGCAACATTTCTGCAGAAGCTTCTGTTACCACTTATATCTTTCCCGATTTTACTTTACTCAAGAAGCTCTGAAAATTTCGAATCTAACTGTTCTAAAGTGGTATCCATATCCGTTGTTCCGGCAAAATATCCCTGAATTACCGGCCCAATCATATCACCAGCGCCGGACTCAAGCTGTGAGTATACCCATGGTTTTGTCTGGTTATTTGACATATAATTCTTATAATCTTCGAAATACTGATATTCTGTTGACATTGCAAAATCCATTGCAGGTGGTGCTGCGCCCATTGAATCAGCACTATAATGCATCCATCCGTTTTCATCTGTGTTATCGCTCAGATAATTCAAAACCTCACGCACTGCATCCAAATGTGGCGTATTCTGATTTACTGCAATACAAATTCCTACATCTACATCAAGTTTTGCATCTTCCTCATTTTCTGTAAGTGGTACTCCAAACAGACCAACCTGTAAATCCGGATTAATACTTTGTGCATTCAGAAGAGAAAATTCTCCGGTCACAATCATAGCAGCTTCACCTGATGCAAATGCATTAAAGCCTGATGTGGAATCTGCATCCATATAATTTCCACCGGAATTTTCTTTCATCATATCCATAAACTCAAATTCAAGTGAAGAATTATCATTCCTGAAACTTCCTTTTCCTGCATTCATATCTGCAACCCATGACTCATAATCTCCAACTGCGGCTCCCTGCAGACAACTAAATAAATGATTCAATGTCCATGCATCTTTATAGGTGGCTGCAAATGGTGTAATACCACTTGCCTGAAGTTTTTCACATACTTCTTTCATTTGTGAGAATGTTTTCGGTACTTCTGTAATTCCAGCCTTTTCAAATAACTCCTGATTATAATAAACTCCCAACATTTCCACAGCCATTGGATACGCATAAATTTTTCCATCATAGCTACATGCATCTTTTACAGAATCATAAATCTTTGTTGCAAATCCTTCCTCGCTCAAATCCACAATTCTGTCTGTTGCTGCAAACTGCTGCACCTGTGCATATGGATTCAGGAAAAACATATCCGGAAGATCATTAGATGCCACCTTTGCTCCAAGATATTGGCTATAATCTCCTGATTGCATTTCAACTACAAAATTAATTTTATCCTGGCGCTTATTAAATTCATCTGCACCTTTCTGAAAATTATCTGCTGCTCCAGAAGACCACACCGCTAATTTAACGGTTTCTTTTTCGTCTGAATCCGCTTTTACAACTGTTGCTCCACTAATCATGACTGTCCCCATAGCGACTGTCATCATCAGGCTAATCATCTTTTTCCTCATAAAAACTCCTTTCTTTTACCTTACCTGCTTTGTCCTTTTGTTATTTTAGAAGTACTTCTTTTGTTAACAATATAATAACAATCCCTGCTTTCTTTTTCCATACGTCAGATTATGACAAAACATATACATTTTTTTACCTTTGCCCAAAAAAGACGCAAGCCACATTTCTGTGGCTCACGTCTTTCTCTGCTCATATTTTCGTCATTCAGACTTTTTACTCTATTTATGATAATTTACTCATGGCAACAGACTTTGCATATGGCATCACTTTCCACAGCACTCCACAATGGTTTTCTCCACATCTTCTATCTGAAATGGTTTTGCCAGATGTGCGGTCATGCCGGCTGCGAGACATCTTTTTGCATCTTCCTCAAATGCATTTGCAGTCATTGCAATGATCGGAATTGTTTTTGCATCTGCCCTGTCCATGGCACGTATGGCTTTTGTTGCTGCAATACCATCCATAACAGGCATCATGACATCCATCAATATGGCATCAAAGGTTCCCGGAGGATTATTTTCGAAGTGCTCCACCGCCTGTCTGCCGTTTTTTGCAACTGTAACCTTCGCACCGTCATCTGTCAGCAGCATTTCTATGATTTCAGCATTAAGCTCATTATCCTCGGCTGCCAACAGATGCAGTCCACGAATATCATATTTCTCAGCAATTTCCTCATCCTTTTTCTGTTCCTGGGCAATCTCAAAGGGAATGGTAATGACAAACACAGATCCAACTCCCACCTGACTTGTCACTTCAATACTTCCATTCATCTGCTCAATCAAGCCTTTAGTGATCGCCATTCCCAGACCGGTTCCCTGATAAACACTACGGGCATCTGTTTTTTCCTGTGAGAACGGATCAAAAATATGACTCAGGAACTCTGGACTCATCCCTATACCTGTATCAGAAATCGTCCATCTGTATGTACAGATTCCATCATGTACATCTGCAGCCTCCATTACCGTAGTGATCTTTCCTCCCGGCTGGTTATACTTAATACAGTTTCCATAGATGTTCAGAAAAATCTGGCGAAGATGCAGTGAGCTTCCATAGACATAAGGATAGGGAATATCCTCCTTATTTTTCTCATAAATCCACTGAATGTCCTCATCTGCTGCCCTGTGAGTGATAATACTCTCAATCTCATAGACCAGATCTTTGAGACAGATATATTCATGAGTCAGAACAATATGACCTTCCTCTATTTTACTCATCTGCAGAACATCATTGATAAGGGAAAGCAAATAATCCGCTGCTATCTTCATCTTTTTATGATTTTCCTGTATCAGTTCCTTATCCTCAAAATGAGTCTCGTCAATCTTTAACAGACCAATAATACCATTCAAAGGTGTCCTGATATCATGGCTCATACGGCTTAGGAAATTCGTTTTTGCCCTGCTTTCAGCACGCATCTCATTGAAGGCGGCCTGAAGGCGTGCCTGTTCCTGCTCATCCCGTTCATGTCTCTGTGTGGTATCCTGCAGCAGAATGATCGCATAAATCATAGGCACCTCCGCAAGGATTTCTGTATCAAACACCACCATCCTGGTCATAAGAACTGTTTTCTGTACCCAGCGGATACTTCCATCATCTTCGCGGGCACAATATTCCACAGACATATTTGTTTCTCCGTTCTCAAACCTCTTACGAAGTTTTTCACAGTTATCTGTCATGCAGTAACCGGCAATTGTTTCCTGGGTGATTTTTTTCTCATATTCCCAGCAATAATCCCGATAAGAACATGGAAGCGGGTAGTCCATAAAAAGTTCCCGGCTCTTCTGTTCTTTTCCATTCAGTACAATCCTTCTTTCCAGAACATCTTTTGTCAGATTTACTGTATAGATCACATCTGACAATTCCAGAAGCGCATCCACATAGCTGTCATTTTCCAAGATTGACTGTTTCAGTTGTTCATAATAGAGCTGAAGCTGCTCTTTTGCACCTGTCTGACCTTCAGAAGTCTTTCGGATGGTTTCAAATGCCAGAAGAAAATGATGCAGCTTTTTGTCCTCATCCCAGTCCACCGGAATCAGTGTCAGGCGGTTATATGCCCCCTGTTTCCCGATATTATACTCATATTCCAGCACATCTTTCTTCGTATGCATTTTCTTTTGAAGTTCCGAAATCTGCAGTCCTTCGCGGATATCTGCCTGACTGGATTTTTCAACCTGTTCCTCTATGATCTGTTCCACTGCTCCGGAATATGCACCATCAGAGGCCAGGAAAAAATTTTCACTGGAACGGATTGCCCGATAAGTATCCATCCTGGCATCACAGTACAGACAATCCGAGAAATTACTGCCATGCTGATTAAGCAGCTTTAACAGCTGATATCCCTGATGCTTTTCTGCAGCAGCTTCTTCCCTTTTTACATGATTCTTATTGATATACATGTTTTTGTCTGCGCAGTTAAACAGTTCTCTCATTGTACTTCCGGGAAAATCGCCGGCCAGTGCAAAGCCTGCTGCATAGCTCAGGGGAGTATCCTGATACACTCTGGATTCCTCTCTCATATCTCTGCGCACCTTTTCAAGGCACTGTGTCATCTGTTCCCTGTCCAGTCCATGGGTAACTGCAAGAAACTCATCTCCACCTGCTCTTCCCACAAACTGCTCTGCCGGCATGGAAGCCCGCAGGCAGATGGCAAATCTACGGATATAGGCATCACCGGCTTCATGACCTCTGCTGTCATTAATACGCCGGAGATTATTAAGATCAAAACTGCAGACACCGGTATCTGCATCCGGTTCTTCCTCACTCAGTAATTCTTCACATTTATTTTTGTTCGGAAGTCCCGTCGCATCATCCAGATATACCTTTCGCTGCAGTAAACGATTCATTGCAGCATATTGTATTGCTTTGATGAATTCATATCCGATCAACAGCATCAGCACAACAATATCTGCTGTGATATATTTCTCAAGCAATGATAAGGATGTGGCTTTTTTCTGCGAATATTTTTCAGCCAGGCCCGTTGCTTCATCGCAGATCACAAAAAACTCCTCACTTTCCGGAATAATATCTGTGTTTCTGGCTCCTTTGAACCTCACAAGATAAATTTTCTTATACAGGTCAGAGAATTTATCATCCAGTTCCTGCATTTTATTCTGAAAATCAACATCATTGAGACGTACAAGATTTAATTCATCATTTCCATTTCGCAAACCGTCAATAAAAGTTTTTATCTCATGGATCATCTCATTTTCCTGCTGCGTGGAAAGCTCCAGTTTTATGAGTCTCTGTGTCTCTCCCCTGACTAAACCGGTATAATTTACAATACGGGCCGTTCCCTGAATATCTGAGACAATTCCCATCATTATGATAATAAGGATAGCCAGAATAACTGCCAGAACACCAATACTGACCTGAATAATACTTGATTTCTTTTTCTTATTCTTTACTTCAGACATGGCCCTCCCCCTTTTGTTTTATTTTGGAAAAATACTTTCTGCATTCTAACCATTTTACCGTACTTTTTCCGTTATGCCTACCACAAATTTATTAATACTATATCGATTCCATAAAATAATGCTACCTTTTCGGAACCATATGGTTCTGTATAGTTGCAGTAATGCATATTAATTAAGAGGCTTGCTATAAATTTCCAAACAGGCATCAAAAACACCCGGCAAAATTACTTTTCATAATCTGCCGGGTGTTCTCTTTCGCCCTCTCTGTATAGATTATTAATAATGTCTTCCAGACGGTCGAAGTTATATTTTTCTTTTTCAGTTTTTTATTTGACTGCTCCGGTAATACCTTCTGCAAACTGTTTCTGTAATACAAAGAATACGATCATTGTAGGAATAGAACAGAACAATACACCGCACATCAGCATACCATAGTCTGTTACATAACCTGTGATCAGGTTGGCGATCAGCATTGGCATGGTCATTGCCTTGTTGTCTGTCATGATTACCTTTGGCCACAGATAAGAGTTCCATGCATTCATAAAGGTAATAACAGCAGCTGCTGCATATGTAGATTTCATTGTAGGAATGAACATCTGGAAGAAAATCCTTACTTCATTGAGTCCGTCAATACGTGCAGCTTCAATAATATCAACCGGGAATGATCTGGCATTCTGACGGAACATCATGATCATAAACGGCGTGGAAATAATCGGAAGGATAAAACCTACTGCTGTATTCAAAAGTCCTGCCTTGGAGAACATTTTGAATAACGGAACCATAGTTGCAACCTGCGGAACCATCATAGCCAGAAGCAGGATTGAAAATACTCTGTCTTTCCACTTATCATGGTAAACTTCAAATCCGTAACCTGCGATAGAGCAGACCAGAAGACAGATCACTGTAGTAAGGATTGCATAAAAGAAAGAGTTTCCAAGTGCTCTCCACAGTGGCTGCTGGGATGTAAGATTACGGAAGTTTTCCATAAAATAGCTTCCCGGAATAATTCGTCCACGTGATACATCTGTGGATGTATTAGTTGCGGCTGAAATCATCCAGTATAACGGGAATACTGAAATAAATGACACGATGATCAGAAAAATATAGGTAGGGATCAATCTTCTCTGGATCGCGGATTTGTTCTTTTTCTCAGTCACGTGTATCACCTACTTTCAAATTGATAAAGGCCAGGATCGCTACCATGATAAATATGATAAATGACATTGCTGCCGCATATCCGAAGTTTGGCACGTTGATGAAGCATGTATTATAAACATAATGGGACATTGTGATGGTTGAGTTCGCCGGGCCACCTTTTGTCAGGTTGACAGACTCGTCGAACAACTGCAGTGTACCATTGATTGACATGATAAATGTCATAATAATTGTCGGTTTCAGAAGCGGAACAGTAATCTTCCAGAAAGTCTTCCAGCCATTGGCGCCATCAATCTTGGCTGCTTCATATACAGAATATTCAATATTCTGAAGACCAGCAAGATAGAATACCATGTTGTAGCCTGTCCATCTCCAGATCAGAGCCAGGATGATCACGATCTTGGCACTGGTGGAATTTCCCAGGAAGTTGTAGCCGGTTGATAAGATTCCAAGTTTGATCAGAATACTGTTGATCAGACCATCTGTAGCAAACATGGAACGGAAAATCAGTGAGTAGGAAACCAGGGATGTTGCACATGGAAGAAATACACATGTACGGAAAAATCCTCTGAGTTTCAGATCTTTGTTATTTAAAAGCTGTGCCAGAAGAATTGCCAGTATCAGCATGATCGGCACCTGAATGATCAGATACAGGAATGTATTTACAATAGACTGCTGAAATACCTTGTCTGCCAGAATACGTTTATAGTTGCTGAAGATCGGATCTGCAAATCTCATATTTGCTCCGGCTCCGGTCTGCAGGGAAATGATAAATGCACGTATCATTGGATAAAAGCTCATGATCGCGATCATGATAGTTGCAGGAGCCAGGAACGTCCATCCTGCTGCCCTCTGCTTGCCAAGCAGAGACATACCTTTTTTCTTAGAATTCACGTGAACTCCTCCTTTCAAAAAACTCTGTAACTGTTCAGCATTTTGCCGGACAATTACCAACTCTTTGCAATAAGATGGGGGACTGCTGGCAGTCCCCCGCACTTACCTGTTTTCATTCACTTAATCACTGTCTACAGATTGCTTCACAGTTTCACTGTTCCCGCAGTCCTGACATCATCTGATCCTGCGATCAGAATTTATTCAGTCATCTTGAATGCCAGAGTATCCTGAGCTTCCTGAAGGGCATCTTCTACAGGTGTGCCGTTTACGATATTTACAACTGCTGTGTTGACGCATTCTCTTGCTTCATAATGATACGGTGTTTTTGTGAACTCCGGAATATGAGAAGAGTATTCTACAATTGTGGAGAAGATTGGCTGTCCACCGAAGAATTCATTTGGCTCGTTGTAAACCTTAGATTCACCTGCCGGCAGATAACAGGAGATTGCACCTGCTTCCGGAAGGATTGCATCATAGAAATCTGTGCTGGAACCAAATGTACTTGCAAGGAAATCTTCTGCAAGTTCTACATTCTGGCAGTTGGATGTAACATACCAGGAAGATCCACCATTGTTTGCATAGTTTGTAGCTGTATCAACATCGTCTACTTTAGGCATTGTTGTGATCTGCCACAGACCCTTCTGATCTTCTGTAGACATCAGAGTAGCTGTGATCCAGTTACCATTTACAATACCTGCTGCCTCACCGCCTGTAATAGTAGCGATATATTCATCCCAGTTATTTACAAGTTTAACAACGTCATTCTTAACCAGATCTACATAAAGATTGATGCATTTCTCTGCAACTTCATTGCCTACGATGTAAGCTTCGCCATCTTCGTTTACGAAGTTAGCTCCGCAGGACTGCATCATCATCATCAGAGTATCGCCACCTGTAGCTTCACTTGTAAGAAGATATTTTCCGGTTTTTTCATGAACATCTTTACCGATTTCCATGAACTTGGACCATGTGATATCTGTCAGATCATCAATAGTATATCCTGCCTCGTCAAGGATATCTGTACGATAGCATGCAATAACAGCACCATTATCAAACGGAACACCATAGTGTGTATCATCTACCATGGAATAGGACTGTTTCAGTTTACCAAAATCATCCCAGTTAATGTTGATATCTTTCAGATCTGTGAATGCATCCGGATAGCTCTTCAGATATTTCTGATAGCTGTTGTCCTGCATAAGAACGATATCAGGAAGTGTGCTGTAATCGCCTGCATTTGCTGCTGTTGTCAGTTTAGTCTGGCAGTCATCAGAAGATGTCTCTACGATATCTACAGAAAATCCCTCATGATCTTTTGCATACTGATCTGCTGCGATCTGCATGGATTTGATGTTGAAGTTCTGATCCCATGCCCATACAGTCAGGGTGTTATCGTCATCACCTTTTGCATATACTGCTGTAGTTGTTGCAGCGAAAGACATTGCCATAATGCCTGTCATTAATACTGCGAGTAATTTTTTCTTCATTTACTTTTCCTCCTTTATTAAGCATTTCCCGTTTGCTTATGAATGGATTATAGCATCCGTATTCCGGCCATAGTTTGCAGAACCGTTCATATAATGTGCAATTTCAACCATTTTATTGATTTTGCACTATTTCATGATTCAGGCACCTGCTTTTTTATGCATTTTGAGTGTTTTTCATTTTTCTCATTGGTCATCATGGCAAAGAAAAACCTTCTTTTTCGACATTCTGCGAATATTTTTCGCCAAAAAAGAAGGTTTTTGTTTCTATTTCATAAAAATATATGCTATTTTTTATACATATTTCACAAACATTTTAACATATTATGCAAAATAGACCTTTTCTGGATGCTGAGTTTTCATCGTATGAAGCATCTCTTCTGTAAGATCCAGAAGCAGTTTAATCTTGCGTCCATCTTCTTTGATGATCATTGTATAGTACGGAATATTATCATCATAAGAGGTATAGTCAAATTTTTTCAGCTGTTCCGTGCCGCCGTTTTTCTTGTATTTTGCAACACTTTCGTGCCAGTGCGGCGCAACGACTTCCAGCTCCTTCAGCTCCAGTACATGGGCAGTCTTACGATACTTTTTGCCATAGATCACATCAATGGTCAGCTGCCCGTTCTCCAGTATATATTCATAATCTCTCTGACTGAAAATATCATACACAAAATAAAGCAGCGCCAGCAGAAACCCCGGAAGCATAAACGCCTGGGAGATGGTGATTCCCATCAGTACAAAAAGTACCGCAAAGATCACCATTACTTTTCTGAGAGCTCCTGACATATGTTTCTTTTTTCGGGAGACCTGCTCCACGATCCTGTAGTCGTACATTTTTCCCTCTTTCCATCT
>ERZ827498.3922-NODE-3922-length-12051-cov-3.603284_pt1 | contig 12051 bp, 9 predicted proteins | sample MGYA00519865_ERZ827498 | MGnify/ENA primary metagenome ERZ827498 (study PRJEB31778, sample SAMEA3449328) | human gut metagenome | biome: human gut; feature: human-associated habitat; material: faeces | place: United Kingdom | collected 2010/2012 ...
ACCTGCAACCTTCTGATCCGTAGTCAGATGCTCTATTCAGTTGAGCTACGGAGCCATGCTTCTTAAAAGCGAGTGCAAAGGTATGGATATTTTTCTTAACTGCAAAATTTTTTGCAACTTTTTTGTTGCTTTTTTGTCGTTTTTCCTCTTTTTTATCGGTTTTAATGGTTTTATCCAAGATTTATTCATAGAACAACACAGGTTTTACGAGTCTTCTTTTTCCATTTTCCACATTTCTTTCTTACATCTCTTATATTCTTATATGCGTTTTCTTATATGCGTTATATCTCGTCCTTTAGTGTAGGGAAGGTAATGTGATATTTTACAGCCAAGAAACGAATGGAGCATACCACAACGAAGGTTATGGCTGCCATCCATGTAACGCTGAGGTTTAGCAACGCCAATCCCCAATAGATAAATCCACCTGCCACACATGCTGTAGCATAGATTTCCTTTTGAAAAATTACGGGTATGTTGTTAAGGAACACATCGCGCATAACGCCACCTGCCGATCCTGTTATGCAACCCATGATAATGGCCACCCAGAACGGGTGTCCACACTCGAGCGTTTTCTGTATGCCGGCAACGGTGAAGAGTCCTAAACCGAGGGTGTCGAACACGAACCAAGCGTTGTCAAGCTTCTTTAGGGAGCGCGAGAACACAACGGTAAAGAGAAGAGCCAGCACGGCGCAGCTCATATATAACGATGATGTCATCCAGAACGGTGTGACGCCAAGCATGACGTCACGAACTGTTCCTCCGCCGATGGCCACGGCGATGCCGCACACGAAGCCTCCGAACCAGTCGAAATGTTTGGCTGAGGCTTGACGTATGCCCGACACCACGAAGGTGAATGTACCCAGCACCTCGATAATTTTCATCACGGTGCTGTAAAGCTCGTCAAACTCAAGGTTCATAGTTTTGTCACAACATTAACAGGATTGCCTTCCAGGAAGGCCTTTACATTGTTTTCAAGAATTGTCATCAAGCGCTTGCGTGCTTCAGTTGTTGCCCAAGCGATGTGGGGTGTGATGAACGCGTTGGGTTCGGCAAACAGAGGGTTGTCGGCTGTTGGCGGTTCTTGCACCATGACGTCGGCAGCATAGGCAGCAAGCTGCTCGCTATGTAGCGCTTCAGCCACATCGGCCTCGTTGACAAGGGGTCCGCGTCCGGTGTTTATAAGAATAGCTCCCTTGCGCATCTTGCCAATGGTGTTCTTGTTGAACATCTCCTTTGTTGTAGAGGTAAGAGGACAGTGGAGAGATATTATGTCGCAAGCGCCAAGCAATCCCTCAAGCGTTGTTTTGTAAACAAAGTCTGGTAGGTCGGCAGCGTTCTTGCTTGTCATGGCATACACGTCCATGCCAAACTCGTGTGCCAGACGTGCCACCTTCATGCCTATGTTGCCGAGTCCCACAACACCGAATGTTTTTCCTGCCAACTCATGCAGCGGTGTGTCCCAATAGCAGAAGTCGGGATTGCTGCTCCATCTTCCGTTGCGGTTCAGAGAAGCATAATGGTCTACGCGGTTGACGATGTTAAGCAGGTGTGCGAACACCATCTGTGCCACGCTGTTGGTGCTGTAAGCAGGTATGTTGGTCACGGTGATGCCATGACTGGCAGCCGCCTCAATGTCTACAACGTTATATCCTGTCGCCATCACACCTATATATTTAAGGTTGGGCAGCAGGTCCATGGCCTTCTCGTCAATGACCACTTTGTTTGTGAACACAATGTCGGCCTTAGCAGCGCGTTCCACCATCTCTTCTTTTGTGGTGCGTGGATACACCGTGACCGTGCCATACTGTTCAAACGGTTTCCAAGAAAGGTCGCCGGGGTTCAGACCGGTTCCATCTAAAACTACTATATTCATTGTTCTTATATTCTTTTTTTTCGATATGTTTTTTTCGCTCTTCGCTTTTCACTCTTCACTCTTCACTTTTCACTCCCTAAACCTATCCCCCCAGAGCCTGATCATCTGTTGGTATTGTTTTTCTTCAGAGGGCGAGTGTTGTGCGTGCCAGAGCCGAGTGTCCTTCAGTTCGTCGGGCATATATTGCTGATTGACAAAATTGCCAGGATAATCGTGAGCATACTTATATCCGTCATGGTAGCCAAGCTGCTTCATCAGTTTTGTCGGGGCGTTACGAAGGTGTAGCGGCACAGGCTGGTTTCCCGTTTGCTTTACCACCTCCAAGGCTGTGTTTATGCCCATGTAGGCCGAATTGCTTTTAGGACTGGTTGCCAGATAAACCGCTGCTTCAGCCAATGGTATGCGTCCTTCGGGCCATCCTATCTTCATGACCGCATCAAAAGCAGCGTTGGCTAAGAGCAAGGCGTTTGGGTTGGCAAGGCCAATGTCTTCGGCTGCGCTAATGACCAGACGGCGGGCGATAAACTGTGGGTCTTCGCCACCTTCTATCATTCGTGCCATCCAGTAGAGTGTGGCGTCTGGGTCGCTGCCGCGTATGCTCTTGATGAACGCTGAGATTATGTCGTAGTGCATGTCGCCCCCTTTGTCATAAGCCAACGGGTTCTGCTGCAGTCGTTCCTCCACCATCTTGTCGGTTATGACAACCTTCTCCGCACTTTCCGACTCAACCACCAGCTCCAAAATGTTAAGAAGCTTGCGTGCATCGCCACCGCTGTAACGCATCATGGCATCGGCCTCGCGCAGCTCAATGTTGCGCTTGCTCAGTTCGGCATCGGTTGTTATGGCGCGGTTGAGCAGCTCCATAAGGTCTTCTTTTTCAAGCGATTTGAGCACATATAGCTGGCATCGTGAGAGCAGAGGACGTATGACCTCAAACGAAGGGTTCTCTGTTGTTGCGCCTATTAGGGTCACGATGCCCCGTTCCACCGCTCCGAGCAGCGAGTCTTGCTGCGACTTGCTGAACCTGTGAATCTCGTCAATGAACAAAATGGGCGATGCGCTGTTGAAGAATCTGTTGTTTTTGGCTTTCTCAATGACCTCGCGCACATCTTTCACACCGCTTGTCACGGCGCTCAAAGTGTAGAACGGCGTGTCCAGCTTGTGCGCAATGATCTGTGCCAGAGTGGTTTTGCCCACGCCAGGAGGGCCCCACAAGATGAATGATGAAATTCTGCCTCCTTCAATCATCTTGCGCAGCACAGCATCCTTGCCGACCAGATGTTTTTGTCCTACATAGTCGTCAAGGCTTCTTGGCCTCATTCTTTCTGCTAAAGGTTCGCTCATAAAAAATGTCTTCTTGCAACGCAAAATTAGAAAAAACATGCGATATGAGCAAAAATTATAGTAGAAAAACTTGTGAATTAGCTTTAAAGTATATACTTTTGCAGCGCCTCTTTGGGGCAGCTAAGAAATAAAACAAACAAAATTATATGAAACAGCAAAAAGCTTTGACTCTAAAAACTTTGACAAAAGGCAACGTGTGGGAAATTCAGGAGAATGATATTTTCCGACTGTTGGATGCCGGCTACAAGGATGCTGATTGCAAGGACAACATGCGTCACTATTTCGACATCATACGCACAGCCTTCGAAATGGAAGAAGTGAAGGTTGACCGCCCCGAGGTGATAGCCAAATACGAGGCACGCGGATTCAAGGTGGCACTTGTTAAGGTGGATGACAACACGAAACCCAAGTGGGCTATAAAGAAGCGCCCCATCCTTCGTGTCACCGACCTCACATACGAGAATATTCGTCATATTTCAGCAGCCAAGCTCATGGAGGTTTTGGACCGCAACTTTGGCGGTGGCTGGGACTCGCTCTCACAGAGCATACAGGACATCATCGAGAGTGGTTTCGACATCAGCACCACCACGCTTCCCAAGGATCGCCTGCACAAACCGGGCGGCATGTATGAGAAGAAGGTGAACGACGGTTTCGAGGTGCTTGAGATTCCTAAGGGCTCATGGATCGAGGCTATCTTCGCAAAAGAGAAGCCGCTGGAAGAGAAACCTCAGAGCAAGTTGGACGATGAGGAACCCACAAGCAAATATGACCTCGACGATGACGAGGACAGCGATGAGGATCTGCCTGAGATTGATGACAAGTATGGTGACGACGATGATGACGACGACGCCTTTGATGAGGACAAGCTTACCGAGGAGAGCTATCGCACAACCTTCGACACCGACCCTGAGGATCTTAACCTTGAGGCAGCCGATGTGAGCGATGATGAAGACTATTAAAAAAAATTTTATTTTCGGGCGCCTTTCGTAAAGGAATATTCTTAAAGGTGAAATCGAAAAAACAATAATTTATACCCTTCTTCTGCTTCTTCATGATGGAGAGCAGAAGAAGGGCTTTTATTTATAGAAAACATCCCTAAGCCATGCAAAACACGAGATTATGGTTAACATACATCAATAAAAATCGTCTATATATATTTTTTTTAGAATAATTTATGTTTTGTAGCGTTTTTGTAATAAATAATGTTTAATTTTGTAACCAAATTTAAAACGCTGAGGAACAGTTGTTGGTTCCAGCATTATTTTAACAAGGACGACGCCAACTAAAAGAGGCGAAATTAAACAAAATTTTCAAAAATTAGTTTTATGAAAAAAAGACTGTTCATGTTTTCTGTCATGCTCCTGTCTATCATGCAGGTAGCTTTGGCGCAGGTCACAACTGCTGCCCTGACAGGAAAAGTGACGTTGGACAACACCAACGAAGAGGTTATTGGTGCTACCATTCAAGCTGTGCATGAACCTTCAGGCACACGCTATGGAGCAGTGACAAACGCTAACGGACGCTACACCATTCAGGGTATGCGCGTTGGTGGACCCTACAAAGTGACGGTGAGCTACATTGGCTACAAGAACCGTGAGGTGAGTGGCATACAGTTGCAGCTTGGCGAAACTTACAACCAAAACTTCACAATGTCAGAAGATGCCAACGTGCTTGGCGAGGTAGTGGTTAGCGGCAAGGCTTCCAAGTTTGCTGCTGAGAAGACAGGCGCTTCTACCAACATCAGCAACACGCAGATGATGAACCTGCCTACCATCGACCGTTCAATCACCGACATTGCCCGTCTCTCTCCTTATGCCAACGGCATGAGCTTCGCTGGTGGCGACGGACGTAGCTCCAATTTCACCCTTGACGGTTCAAACCTCAACAACAATTTCGGCCTCACATCATCGCTGCCTGGTGGCGGCAACCCTGTGTCTATGGATGCCATTGACGAGGTTCAGGTTGTTGTGGCACCGTTCGACGTGCGCCAGACCAACTTCATTGGCGGTGGCATAAACGCCATCACAAAGTCGGGAACCAACACCTACCGTGGAACTGCTTATGTTTATTATAATAATGAGAATTTGCACGGCAACCGTGTCGACAACGCCGATTTGGGCGAGCGCGGCAAGAATGGCACCACCACTTATGGCTTCACCTTTGGTGGTCCTATCGTCAAGGACAAGCTGTTCTTCTTCGCCAATGCTGAGTATAGCAAGAGTCCTAACGTCGTGAACCGCTGGCGTGCCAGCGAGGATGGCAGAGCTGACGCCACCAACTATGTGTCGCGTGTGCCCGTGTCAGACATGGAGAAGGTAAAGAACTTCCTCATTGAGCATTATAATTTCAACCCTGGTTCTTACACCAGCTTCCCCGCTGAGGACAACAACCTCAAGCTGCTTGGACGTATCGACTGGAACATCACCAACGAGCATCACCTTGCTGTTCGTTACAACTACACAAAGAACAAGGCGTGGAACGCTGTGAACGGATCGTCTTCAGATGCTTACACTCGTTACAACACCAACCGTCTGTCACAGTATGGCATGTCGTTCGCTGGCTCAATGTACTCTCAGAACAACTCGGTAGCTTCTATCTCAGCCGACCTCAATAGCCGCTTCGGTGAAAACATGTCAAACCAGCTGCTTTTCACCTATACCGACATTGACGAAAAGCGCGAGACCAACTGTAGCGATTTCCCCTTCGTTGACATCATGTCAGGCTACACCACCGACGATGCAGGCAATTTTACCTCTCAGGACATGAACCCCTACATCAGCTTCGGTTCAGAGCTGTTCTCAAAGAACAACCGCGTTCAGAACAAGATCTACACTCTCACAGACAACTTCACCTATTATCTTGGCGCACACAAGCTGACAGCTGGTTTCAACTTCGAGCATCAGCTCGCCAACAACTCTTACATGCGTGGCGCTACAGGTTATTACCGTTACCGTTCACTCGACGACTTCCTCAACGGTGCCGCTCCTGAGACCGTAACACTTGCTTATGGTTACAACGGCGAGCAGTATCCTAACGCTGAGGTTAAGTTTAACCAGTATGGCATCTATGCTCAGGACGAGTGGAACGTGCTTAACAACCTTAAGCTCACCGCAGGCATCCGTTTCGACAACATCTCTTTCGATAAGGACGACCTCATGGAGAACAAGGCCATCTCTGCTCTCGACTTCGGTGGCCGCACCATCGACACAGGCTCATGGCCTAAGGGCAACATCCAGGTGTCACCCCGTATCGGCTTCACATGGGATATCTTTGGTGACACGTCGCTAAAGCTTCGTGGAGGTACAGGCCTGTTCGCAGGCCGTCTGCCCCTCGTGTTTTTCACCAACATGCCTTCAAACGCTCTCATGGCGCAGGGCAGCGCTGTTGCCAGCACCGTATATAAGAACGGCACCATAACTCCCGATGCTGTGCTCAACAAATTCAAGGGCGGTCTGGTTACAGATGTAACAAAGATTCGTGAGCTCCTTGGCGCTCCTGCCACCATCACTCCTGAACAGGGTTCTCTGCCCAAAAACTTTGCTGGTGTAGACCACAACTTCAAGATGCCTCAGGTTTGGAAGACCGCCATCGCTATCGATGGACAGGTTCCCGTGTCGTTCCCTCTGTCTTTCACCGCCGAGTTTACCTTCACCAAGAAGATTCATGATGTGATGCTCGACAACTACAACATCAAGAGCAACGACGGTTGGGAGACCTTGAAGGGTACAGGCGATGACCGCTATGTTTATCCTAACGACTATCGTTATTATAAGAACATCAACTCGGCTTGTGTGCTGACCAACACCTCTAAGGGCTATGGTTGGACCTTCAACTTCACCGTGAACGCTGAGCCTGTACAGAATCTCAACCTCATGGCAGCTTACACACACACCGTTATGAAGGAGCTTACCGGCATGCCTGGCAACAATGCTTATTCGACATGGTCAAACATGTATGCTGTTCAGGGTCCTAACTTCCTGGAGCTCGGCAACTCACGCTATGTTATCCCCGATCGTCTCATCGCATCGGCAAGCTACAAGTATGCTAAGGACCACTTTAGCCTCTTCTACACAGGCTACTCTCCTTCAAGCTATAGCTTCTATTATGACGGCGACATCAACGGCGACGGCAACCGCTATGACCTGATGTACATTCCTAAGGACGAGAACGACATCCATTTCACCAATCCTGCTGATGCCGACCTCTTCTGGAAGTTTGTAAACCAGGACAGCTACCTCAAGAACCACAAGGGCGAGTATGCAGAGCCTTACAGCGCTCGTGCTCCCTTCGTTCATCGCTTCGACTTCCGTTGGGCTCACGACTTCGACGTTAAGATTGGACAGACCAAGAACAAGCTTGTGCTGAGCCTCGACATCATGAACGTTGGCAATCTCTTCAACTCTAAGTGGGGTGTTGAGAAGAACATGGCCGGTTGCAACAACGGCAAGATCTTGAAGGTTAACAAGATTGTTGATGGCGTGCCTTATTTCTCAATGTATAAGGACAAGGCCACAGGCGAGGCTCCCACCTCTACATGGAGTTTCAACCACAACTACAATCAGTGCTGGAAGATGCAGATTGGCGTTAAGTATGTCTTCAACTAATAATCTTTGCGCTTAGGCGCAAAGACAATAAAAAGAAACGGCTTGCAGTTCCCGACACAGGGCTGCAAGCCGTTTTCTTCTTTCTTATTATAAATGTTTCTTATTATAAAGGTTTCTTATTATAAATGTTTTCTTTTTTATTATTATAAAAGTTTTTTCTTTTCTCGCCTTACAATAAGAACCCTGTTTTCAGAGATCTGAAGATTATTGTTTTCTGAGACTCTTTATTTCTTCTTCAGACAATCCCGTTAAAGATGCAATAATCTTAACGTCCATTCCTTTTTCCATCATTGTCTTTGCTACCTCCGCTCTTCCTTCCGCTTTTCCTTCCGCTCTTCCTTCTGCTCTTCCTTCTGCTCTTCCTTCTGCTCTTCCTTCCGCTCTTCCTTCCGCTTTAGCTGTGTCTAAAGAGTTCTTGATATCGCGATATGCTTTAAGACTGTCTTCATATTCGCGTAATTCTGTTGGTGAGAAGCGAGCGATGGCTGCCGCATCAAACAGTTTTGTGAAAATCTTTTCACGAAGAGCTGCAGGACGGCCGTCAAGACGTGATAGGTTTTTTAGGACATACATCCATTTGTCTGATAATGATGTAAGCTCATTGTCGGCTTTATCGAAACGTCGCACCTCAACGTATTTAAACATCAACTTGGCGTTGAAAACCTTGTTCGTCTTTGTATCCATCAAAGCAATTGTGTGAATTGCGTCTGAGCTGTCAAATGCTTCATCGCTCATTTTGAAATTGAGCAATGCCACGACATACACTTTCTTAAGACAAAAATTCCAATCGGAGCTTTTTGGAGCTTGTTCTCTAATAGGAAATGTTGAGTAGAAAAGAGAGCGGTCTTTGAAGAATGTCTGGTAAGCATTCTGCATCTCAACAATAAATTTTTCGCCTCGTTCGTTCTCGCAATACACATCAAATATGGCTTTGCGCTCCGTATATACATCTCCCACGTTTTCGCTGTTGAGATACCTAACATCCTTTATCACCTCCTCCCCGTTGAATAGAGAGTTGAGAAAGTTGATAAGCAAATCCTTGTTGGGATCTGTACCAAAAATTCGCTTAAAGCCAAAATCTGTTAGCAGACTGATATATCTTTCTTCTGACTGTCTCATGATTAAAAAATTAAAAAATGGTCACACAATTGTTGTTGTTGCAAATTTAGATATTTTTCTTGAATTACACGCAAGTAGTGTGAAAAAATGGAAAAGATTGTTTGCGAGATAAGCCTATGGTCTCTATTTTTTCATTACCTTTGCATAATCTTTGCAGAAAGAAAACGGCATGGTGGAACCTGGGCATGACGTGTTTGCGCCTCGCTCTTAAGAACAAAACCACGATGACGACATGTAAAGACATGTAAAAAAGAAGAGGCTTACTTTTTAGAAAAAAGCTTTTTAAAAAGCAAATAGAAGAAGGTGGACCAATAACTGTAACTCATCCAGAGATTATAAGATATTTTATGACTATACCAGAAGCTGTACAGTTAGTAATACAAGCAGGTGCTATGGCTAAAGGTGGAGAAATTTTTATTCTCGATATGGGACAACCAGTTAAAATATTAGATTTGGCGACTAACCTTATAAAATTAAGTGGTTTAGAGCCAGGAGTAGACATAAAAATAAATTATTCTGGACTTAGACCTGGGGAGAAATTATATGAAGAGCTTTTAATGGCAGAAGAGGGGATTTTAGAGACATATCATGAAAAAATATTCATAGGAAAACCCATAGACCTAGATAAAGAATCCTTAAATTTAAAATTAAACAAACTTAAAGAAATTATTAAAAATGAAGAGACAGATTTAATAGAACCACTAATGAAAGAAATAGTGCCTACTTATAAAAAGGAGGTCATGATGAATGTATAAATTTTTTAAAAGATTAATAGATATTATTTGTTCTTTGATTGGACTTATATTATTTTCTCCTATTTTATTAGTAGTTGCCTTATTAATAAGAATTAATCTTGGTTCACCAGTTTTCTTTACACAAACTAGACTAGGTAAAGACGGCAAAGAATTTAAAATGATTAAATTTAGGACTATGAAAGATTCGCTAGATAAATTTGGACAATTACTTCCAGATGAACAGCGTCTAACTAAATTTGGGAAAATTCTTAGAAGTACTAGTTTAGATGAACTTCCAGAATTAATAAATGTACTAAAGGGAGATATGACTTTAGTTGGGCCAAGACCTCTTTTAGTAGAATATAAAGAATTATATAGTGAAAGACAATTTAGAAGGCATGAAGTTTATCCTGGAATTACTGGATGGGCTCAGATAAATGGAAGAAATGCTATATCATGGAATGAAAGATTTGAATTAGATGTATGGTATGTGGATAATATATCTTTCTTATTAGACATGAAAATATTAGTTATGACAATTTTAAAAGTAATCAAAAGAGATGGAATAAATGAACAAGGACAAGCAAGTATGTCGAAATTCACAGGAAATAAATAAGGAGGAGATAAAATGAGTAAGAGGATATATTTAGCATCACCTCACATGGGGAGTGAAGAATTAAAGTTTGTTCAAGAGGCATTTGAAACAAATTGGATAGCTCCAATGGGTCCAAATGTTAATTTTTTTGAAACAGAAATGGCAAATTATATTGGAATAAATGCTTCAGCAGCCCTATCAAGTGGAACAGCAGCAATACATTTGGCTCTAAAGAGTTTAAATATAAAAGAAAATGATATTGTATTTTGTTCTACATTAACTTTTTCAGCAAGTTGCAATCCAATAATATATCAAGGGGCTATACCAGTATTTATAGATTCTGAATATGAATCATATAATATGTGTCCTAAAGCTTTAGAAAAAGCTTTTATTGAAGCAAAAGAAAAAAATCAAATTCCAAAAGCTGTAATAGTAGTTAACCTATATGGACAAAGTGCAGATTTAGATAAGATAAAAGAAATTTGTGATAGATATAATGTACCTATAATTGAAGATGCAGCTGAATCACTTGGTGCAACATATAAAGGAAGACAAAGTGGTACTATAGGTGAAATGGGTATATATTCATTTAATGGAAATAAAATCATAACTACTTCAGGTGGTGGAATGCTTGTATCTAATAATGAAATTGCTATACAAAAAGCAAAATTCTGGGCAACTCAATCAAGAGAAAATGAGAGACATTATGAACATTTAGAACTTGGTTTTAATTACAGAATGAGTAATGTTGTAGCTGGTATAGGTAGAGGTCAATTAAAAAAATTAGACGAAAGAATTGAACAAAAAAAAGCTATATATGATACTTATAAAAATGGATTTAAAGATATAGATGAAATAGAAATGATGCCTGTATGTGATTATGGTAGACCAAATTACTGGTTATCAGTTATGACTCTAAAAGAAGGTTGTAAGGTAGAGCCTTTAGATATTATCTTAGCTTTAGAAAAAGAAAATATAGAATCTAGGCCAGTATGGAAGCCTATGCATTTACAACCTTTTTATAAAAATTGCAAATTCGTATCAATAGTTGATGGTAATAAAAGTGTAGCAGAAGATTTATTCCTTAGAGGTATATGCCTACCTTCTGATACAAAAATGTCCAAAGAAGATATGAACAAAATTATAAAAATAATAAAAGGATTATTTTAATTATTAACATAAGAAGTTTTATCTATCTTAAAGTAAGATGAAGTTTCTTAATCAAGTTGATATATAAGGAGTTTAACGGGAAATTAAATATGAAAAAAATACTATATATAACAACACTAAGCAGAACGATAAATGCTTTTTTAGTACCTCATATAGAGATGTTAATAAAAGAAGGACATAAGGTTGACTGTGCATGTAATATAGACCATGATTTAAACAAAGTTATAGAAAACAAATGTGAAAATATATATAATCTTCCTTTTAGTAGGAATCCTTTAGATCCTAAGAATTTGAAAGCATATAAAATGCTTTTAGATATACAGAAAAAAAATAATTATGACATAGTACATGTACATACACCAATAGCAGCTATATATGGAAGATTACTTAAACTTAAATTTCCAAATATAAAAACTATATATACAGTACATGGATTCCATTTCTACAAAGGAGCTTCAAAGCTTAATTGGATTATATATTATCCTATTGAAAAGTTTATGGCATCACTTACAGATGTAATTATAACTATGAATGAAGAAGATTATAATAGAGCACTAACTTTTAATATAGATAAAGTTTATAAAGTTAATGGAGTTGGTCTTGATTTAAATG
>ERZ827498.3927-NODE-3927-length-12039-cov-3.621913_pt1 | contig 12039 bp, 17 predicted proteins | sample MGYA00519865_ERZ827498 | MGnify/ENA primary metagenome ERZ827498 (study PRJEB31778, sample SAMEA3449328) | human gut metagenome | biome: human gut; feature: human-associated habitat; material: faeces | place: United Kingdom | collected 2010/2012 ...
TATAACCTTTTTCTAAGGATCCGACTATATATTCTTCATAGGAATTACCTTTATTATCTTTGTATGTTAAAATTATTGAATTTCCTCCTTGAATAGCATTAGTATCAATAGTATCTTTCCAAGATTTTTTAGATTCTATTTGCGAAATGGTTTGTATTATGTTACCAACCTTATATTTTAGTTCTAATTTTTCAACAGTATTATTAGTATTATTAGTAATATATATTTTATATCCACTACTAAAACTAAATTTACAAATACCAATAACTCCTAATAAAAACAATATTACTACACTTATTATGATTTTATTTCTTTTACTCATAAACCCTCCTTATTACCATATTGTAGTAATAATATCATAAGACATAATTATTTATAACAGTCTTTATGAAAATTATATAAATTCTGCAATCTTACCTTTATATCCTTTAATTTTAGTATCTATAAAAGGTATAACACTGTGAATAAGCATATTCTTAGTTCTGATTATTTCTTTATCATCATTAAAACTCTCAAGCCATTTATACCAAGCCATATAATTTGATAAAAACTTAGTAGATACACCTTTAAATCTATACATCCAAATCTTTAGCTTACTATGCAAAGAATTAATGTGATTGATAATGTGAATTAGAAATAGAATGATTGATGGTTTTATAAATGTGTTATAAATACAGTTATGGCATCTTTTTTTGTGCCTTTTTTTAGATATAATTATTAAATGAGTTGCAAATTAAAAAATAATGAAAATTATTTTTTTATTTATGTCAGATTTTATTAATTAAAATTGAATTAAATAATGTAAAAGCTTTTATAAAATATTAGGAGGAGTATAAATTGCAAAATAACCTATTAATTAAATATATAAAGAAGAAAAATCCTAAGGGAATGGATATGCTGATAGATAATTATGGTGGAATTATAGCATCAGTAGTAAGAAATCATCTGGGGACTTTAATAAATTACGAAGAAGAATGTATAAATGATGTTTTACTATCTATTTGGGAAAGTATTGATGGATATGATAGGGATAAAAACACCTTTAAAAATTGGATATGTGCCATTGCTAAATATAAATCAATTAATTACAGAAAAAAGTATTTAGCTAAATATGAACAAACAGAAATAAACAATGAAATTTACTATATAGATAAAAACTTAGTAAAATTAGAGATAAATGAAGATGTAGAAGATATTTTACGTTGTCTAAATAATAAAGATAAAGAATTATTTATTAAATACTATATTGAGGGTTATGAACTTGAGGAGATAGCCAAAACAAATAAAACAAATGTTACAAACTTATATAGTAGGTTATCTAGGGGTAGAAAGAAAATAAAAAAAACTTTAAATTATAAGGAGATATAAATTATGAAAGATAATTTTAAACTATTAAATAATATTGAGATGGATTTAGATAAATACGAGGATTTAAATATTGATAAAGATAAATTAAAGAAAAAAATGAGAACACAAATTAAAACTAAAAATAAATTCAAAAAAAATATATTAAAACTTATATAATTTTATGGTATAATAAACATAAAGATAAATATAAAAATAAATACTAGATAGTACCCCACTTGATTAAGTGGAAAGCATATAAAGGCTACGGGAAATATATTAACTTAAAGATAAGTGCAAGTTGCACCTATTAATAAGTTTTATATTTCCTGTAGTCTTTTTTATTTTGTATTAAAGGAGCTGCAGCAATGACTGATGAAGTAAGAAAGTTAAAAAATGCTTATGCAAGAGAGTGAAGAGCTAGAAATAAAGACAAGGCAAAAGCTTACCAGGAGAAGTATTGGCAGAATAAAGTTAAGAAAATGAAAGATGAAGGAGATAAAAAGTAATGAGTGATAAAAGAGGATTATTAAGTGTTATTGAAAACTATAAGGGAAAACAAGAGAGTTTTTTAAATAAAGTAAATGAAATACTTAAAGATGAAGGTTTTACACCAAAAGGGAGAGAAAAGAGAATAAATGAATTAGCTGGACCATTTGAAGCAGTAGCTCAAAATTCATATGATAGAGCTATTAGAATATTAGATCATGGTATTGAAGCTTTAGAGAAAAATTGGAGAGATAACTCTACTGGTAAATTAACAGATTCAAGTTATCAAATAGGATTGGCCAATACAATAAAGATGATAGAAGCAGGAGCAATCACCAATAAAGAAGATTTTAAAAATATTATAAATACGTACAAAGATGATTATAATGCATTAGCAACTATAAAGAATTTATTAGGATCAGGTCATCCAGAATTAGCAGTGTTAATACCTAAAGATAATAGAGAATATAACAAGAAGGCTTTAAACAACCTAAGAAATAATATAGAAAGTTATATAAATCCATACACTATAAAAGATTCATTGACTATGAATTTACAAGGCATGATTGATTTTATTAATACTAGATTAAAAGATGATTTATCAATAATTCCGTGGGAAGAAATGCAATAAATTTATAAAGTTTAAATAATGGAGGAAATAAAATAAATGGGATTTAAAGAGCAAATAAAGAATGTTTTAAAGGAATTTAATCAATTAAAAAATAGATATGATTTAGAAAAAAGAAATATAGAAAATAATGGAATGTATTCAGATGAATATAAAGAGGAATTAATTAAAAAGACTAAATTAGAATTTATGAAACAACAGGAATATTTAAAAAATGAGGCTTTAAATGTAACAGATATAACTAAGCAAAAATTATTAAGTTCTAAAACAAAAGTAGATAAAGATCATACTTTTGAAGTTGCTTTAAGTAATACATTGAAAATATTAGAAACTGTAGGAGCAGATATGAATATTGAAGAGTTAAGAGAGCTAATTAATCCGTTTGAAAAAGACTACTACACAATGAAAGTATTAAGAAAGATCTTTGTAAAGAATAACCTAGAAGGTATTCAAGAGATATTTGGAGTAGATAATATAGATCATAATATAAACACTATAGAATCTTTAGAAAAGGATATATCTTATGTATTTACTTCTGATATAGAGAATGCAAATTCAATGAAATTAAGTATAGCAATAGAAATGATACAGGATATTCAGTAATGAATGAAGGTATTAATAACTTATAAATAGTTTTAGTAAGGAATACTAAAAAGTTATATAAGATATAGATTAGGGGTTAAAAAAGCCCCTTTTTGTATATGAAAAATAGGCTTAAAGCATTGATATTACTAAGAAAGAAAGGAGGGGTATACTCCCTATGAGTACTAAAAAGAAGAAAATAAGTTTTAGATTAAGCAGCCCAAAGGATATAAGAAGGACTTTAGCAAAGGTTACTAATATGATTGCTAATGATGAAATAGATGTTAAAAAGGCTAATGCAATAATTTACTCATGTAATTCTATTTTAAACAGTATTAGAACTGATGAATTAGAAAAGCAAGTTCAAGAGTTGGAGGAATTGGTTAATGATAAGTAAGAATAGATTAAATAAGATAAAAAAGGCTCTAATAAAAGATTTAGATAAGTTAGTAATTATAAAATTTTCAGATAGTAGTGAGTTAAAAGTTACTGGAGCTAATATCAATGAAGCATTTGCTAATTATGATAAAGGAACAGAATTTACAAGAGCAATAAAAGATAAAGAAATAGTTAGTTGTTCAGATCATGGAAAGTTAATTCATGTTATACAACAGTTAATAGAAGGTTAGTTAAAGAGGTCATAGAATGAGTAATGAGGAATTAGTACAACTATATCAAAATGGAGATAAAAAAGCATTAGAAAAGCTTATACAAGCAAATACAGGCATAATACATAAAATAGCAAATAAATATAATGGCATAAATAGAGAGTTAGAATTTGACGATTTATTTCAAAGTGGAGTCTTAGGATTTATTAGGGCAGTTGAAAAGTATAATCCTAATCATGAAAAGAAAGCTAAATTTATCACTTATGCCATATTTTATATAGATAGGTATATTAATAGTTGTATAAATGGAATAACAAGTAAGGATATAGAAAATAATAAATTCTATCATCAATGCACAAGCCTTAATAAACCAACTGGAAAAGATGAAGAAACAGAAATAGGGGATAGTGTAGCAGATATAGATTATGGCTTTGAGAATATAGAAGAAAAGATATTTTTAAATAACTTAAGAGAAGATCTTGAAGAAGTTATGCAAACTCATAATACTTTAGAACAAAGAGAAATATTAAAGCTTAAATATGGTTGGAATGCTAAGCCTATGATATTAAATGATATAGCAGATATATTTGGTATTACAAGAGATAAAGTAAGAAATATAGAATATAATGCATTAAGGAAGTTAAGGAATAGCTCATGGGCCATGAATAATATAAAAGAGTTTGCAGAGCTTGGATATATAGATAAATTCCATTTAGGGATATTTAGAAATTGGGGAATAGATGTATAGATATAATGCACTTGCAAAAATGTAAGTGTATTTTTTTTATATGAAAAAAAGGATTTTTAAAATTTATATAGAAATATTTCTGTATGATATAAAAAGGAGTGATGTAAATGGATTTAATAGAAAAAAATATGGAATTTAAAAGAAGTTATGAAGAACATTGGTTAAATAAAATAGAGATAGTAATAAATAAATTTGATGATTTTGATAAAGATGGAGATTGTTATACATGGAAAAATATTAACTCAATAGTAAATATTTTAAAAGAAATAGGCAAAGAGGATACTCATCTGTTTTTACCTTTAAGTGGGGGAAATCATTTTAATGATTGTAAATTATCAAGTGAATCAGGATTTATTGATTTAATAGCTCAGGGAGTATATCGTGTTTTACCAAAACAGTTGAAATTATATAGAAGAGGAGATATTAACTGGGATTATTTTATACTAGAAACAGAAAAGTGCAATAGAAAATTAGATTTTGAGATTAAAGGGAATGAAGTTTCTGAGGAGTTGATAGAGAGTAGATATGGGGAGTATATTGAGTATTCTGATGGAAAATATGAAGAACTTATTGAAGCGGGAAAGAATGTAGATAATATGAAAGTGATAGAAAGAGTATTTAAATCAGTAAAATATGCAATATTTAATGAATATTCTTTATATAATAATGATAATTTTACTTTAATTTTTAAAAAAGTTAGTGCGTATGATTCATTGCAAAATAAATTAAGTTCTAAAGAATTTAATGAGCTTATTGGATTTATGAAAAGTGTATATGATGAAAGCTTAAAAGATTATTATAATAAATAATATATAAAAATACTTTATTTTAGGATTTTTAAGGAGGATATTATATGAAAAATATAATATTAGAATTTGATAAAAGAAAAATAGATAAAGAAGAAATGAGAGAGCATATAGATTACTATGTAAGTATGTCTGAGAAAGGATTTGAGTTTCTTAGCAAGAATGATAAAAAAGGAGCTATGGAAATACTTAAAGAAATAAGAAAATATATGAAGAGTGAATTTGATTATTATAATAAATCTAAAGTTAGTAAATATGTAGAGAATAATAAACTTTACAGTACATATTGTAATGGAATATATGAAGCATTTGCCAAACAAACTAGACCAACATCATATGAAATGTTAAGTAGCAATTTATATGATATACAAGATTACATGAGTCATTATGGGATGGAGATATTTTTAGATGAATATGACTTATATGAGTAAAAGAAAAATGCCCTTATTGAAAGGTATTGAAACCTAGTAATAAAGTCAATCTTACAAGTATTGATATGTTAAGAAGGCAATTAATTTTTGCCCCCTTTTTTGCCCCTTATAGAATAAAATATTATAATTTTTTATAATGAAAAATAATTTATAAATTCAGTAAATAAGCCATTTTAAGAATATTCTAATATATAATAGGTTAGCATTACCCCTCCCAGAAGGATGGGACGAGTAAAAATTATGAATTATGAGTGATGAATGATGAATTTATTGCTGATTCATAATGTTGTGCATTAATAGAAATGTAAAATTAAAATGAAAAATTAAAAATGAAAATACCTATAGGCCCCCTAATTAGATTGGACAATATTAATTTAAATAAATTAAAATAAAAGTATAACTATTAGGAGGTCTATAGCATGGAAAAAGTTATGTTTAAAAGAAGATTTACAGAAGAGCAAAGAGTTAAATATGTTAATGAAGTTTTAGAGTCAGGAAGTAATGTTTTAATCGCTAAAAAATATGATATAAATCAAGTTCAGCTGAGTAGCTGGGTTAATAACTATCGTAGATTCGGGCAGACTTTAAAACCAAAAGAGCCTAAGGATCAAAAGATAATTCCAAACTATAAGAAAGAATATGAAAAGGCTCAAGATAAAATTAAGGAACAAGAACTTAAGATTGCTATTCTTGAAGATCTTCTAAAAAAAAACAACCATCGCTAAATGACAAGATATTTATTGCTAATAAGTGGATCAAAAAGGGATATAAGACTTGCCTAGTATTAAAGATACTACATATACCTAGATCTACTTATTATGATAAACAAAAGGAAGTTATTGAAAGGAGCTACGCTAACGTAGGAAGAAAGGTTCCAGGATATAGCTTAACTTTTGATGGAAGAAAGATTTTAGATTTGGATATTCAAAAGTGTATTGTAGATATTAAAAATTACAAAACATCAAAGAGATATGGATATAGAAAAGTTACAGCTCAATTAAGAGCACAGTTCAACCTAAGAATTAATAAAAAGAAAGTTAGAAGACTTATGAAAAATCTTAATTTATTAGGAGATACGCTTAAAAAGCCTAGAACTAGAATTTCTCGTACCTGCGAGAGCAGAGTTGTAACTGGATCTAATCAATTATGGCAAATGGATATTAAGTATGCATTCATAGCTGGTACTAAAAAGACAGCATACATTACATCAATAATAGATGTCTTTGATAGAGAAATAGTAGCATATTCTATTGATTTATCAGCTACAGGAGATGTTGCTAAAAAAGTTATGCTAGAGGCATTGTATGTGAGAGGACTAAAAGATAATACAAATGGTTTGGTATTTCGTACCGATAACGGTAGTCAATTTATTAGTGGAGTTTTTGAAAAGTCTTGTATTGATGAAAATGTAATTCACGAAAGAATACCGGTTAGAAGTCCTAATTATAATGCTTTTATTGAGTCATATTACAGATATCTTCAAGATGAATGTCTTACAGGAAGTATATATTGGAATTTAGAACATATACAAAATGATGTAGCTGATTTTGTATATCGATATAATAACGAAAGGATACATTCCTCTATAGGATATGTATACCCACATAGTTATTATTTAAAAAATTTACTAGCTGCATAAAATGAAATTTTAAGAATAAAGAAGATTAAGTTAAGATATTCCATTTAGAGGGGAGCTATCCGAAATATAAGTTCATAGCAATATGAATTAATTTAAGTTTTTAATTAGTAATAACAAAGAGAGTTAAAGCAGTTTTATTTAGAGATAATTTAGATGAAACTGCTTTTTTTATACTAAAAAATTATAATTCTTTCACTCTCAGACAAATAAATTTTCTTAACGCATATTCTCCCTTAATGAATAAAAGTAAGAGTTGTTCTAATAAGCGCAATGCTTAAAAGATAATTATAAAGGACAATAGATGAATATATAAAAGATAAGTTTAATATAGAAGATTACTATTCCCTTTCATATAGAGTCAAACATATGACAATTAAGGCTGTTGAAATAGTTGTAAAAGAAACAGGAATAAAGGGAAAGGTTATAGATGAAATAAGATCTTATCCACATACATGTAGACATTATTACTGTCATTTCTTACTTAGACAGGGAGTGGATTCTTATATGGTATTAGTAATTAGAACTACTATAAAAATATATCTAGTAGGTGAGCTGTAACCAATGCAGAAAAAACAGTAGGAGTTAACAAGTTATGAAGTCAAATAAGAGATACAATAGCTATATACAGAAGATAAAGTGATTTACCTTATAAAAATACAGGGTAAATTATGTTTGTTAGAAATATGTCCAAGTTCAGCAAGAAGAAAAAGGCTTTAATTATTTGAGTTACTTTAATAAACATTATATCTATAAATATGAATTATATTTAAATAATGTAAATAAAGTGGTATAATATATAATATTTTATAATATGGGGTGATAAGGATGAATAAGCCAATAATTTTAAATAATGCTGTAAATAGAGTCGGAGATGATAATAAAATTTTTAAATATGATTACAACAAAGATATAAATGTAGTTCAAATGAATGGGCAGGAAATGCCATTTATATCTATAGATAAAAGAGTAAGTGAACTTTTTACTAAAACTGCAGAGGCATCAAGAGAAAGAGATGATGAAGAATATTCATGTTGTGAGTTATTTACAAAAACAGAAGTGACAAGAGAAAGAGATGATGATGATGATATCTATTGTTTAGAGTTTCAGACTAAGACATTCGTAGAAAGGGAACTAGGGGATGAAGAAGGTATTAATATTAACTAACAAAGATGATATTACAGTAGATTTTGTAGTAATGGAACTACAAAAAAGAAAAATAGATTACTATCGTTTAAATATGGATGATATTCCTGAAAAAATTAAAGTTTGTTTCGATTTTAATAAAGAAGAATTTAAGATAATTGACACAATTAAGAATATTGTTGTCAATTTGGGAGAGGTAACTTCAGTTTACTTTAGAAGGCCACTTTTAAATAAATTAGAGTATATAGAAGAATTAAATTCTCAAGAGAAAATTTATCTTACTAGTGAACTTGCATTTATACATGAAGGAATCTATAAAATATTAGAAAATAAATATTGGTTAAATAATGTATATGATATAAGAGAAGCAGAAAATAAAATTTATCAATTACAATTAGCAAAGGAAGTAGGATTTAAAATACCTATGGCCTTTATAGGAAATGAGTATGATGATATAAAAAAATTTAGTGAAAAATTAGATTGTAATTGTATTATAAAACCCATAAAAAGTGGAAATATGAAAGATTTAATTTCACCAAAGGTAATATATACAACAAAGCTAGAAGAAAAACAAATTTTAAAAAAGGAATCCATTGAAGCTTTTCCAGTATTTATAGAGGAAAATGTAAAGAAAAAAATTGACTTAAGGTGTATAGTAGTAGGAAATGAGGTGTTTACAGCTGAAATATACTCTCAAGAATATCAAGAGTCAAAGATTGATTGGAGAAAATCAAAGCAGATATTAGAACATAGAATACATGATTTGCCTGAAAATATAAAAGCTATGTGTGTTAAATTAACACATAAGTTAAATTTAAATTATTCAGCAATTGATTTGATATTAGATTCAAATGATAATTATGTCTTTCTTGAAATAAACCCAAATGGACAATGGGCATGGCTTGAAAAAAGGTTAAAGTTCCCTATTAGCAAAACTATTGTAGATATACTTGTGAAGGAAGAAAAATAGTATGACTAATAGATTTAAAGAGAAGCTAACAGATTTAAGAGAATTAATCTGGCCACTATTAGAACCACTACCAGATAATAGAGCAGATCAAGTTAATGAAGAAAATTGCCATTTTAATGATAATGAGATTGATTTTATTCTTTCATATATAGAAAAGTATGAGTTAAATGAGGAAAGTAGAAGAAAAGATATAGAATCAAAGTCGACTATCTTTATTGGAATTTTTACTGTTATAGTTACAATTTTAACGAGTATAATTAAGAATATGACAGAACAGACAGAGGGGTTATTAAATGTATTATCAATTTTTGTAATGATTTTAGCAATTATATATTTATCTAGAGCTATTTGGTTTTCTATAAAAGTCCTTCAAAGGCACAGATATTTTAAGTTTGGTTTTCCAAAATTTATGTTTGAAGATAATAAAGATAAAAAAAAGAGAATAGTAGTTGAAAAATATAATAATATAAAACGGAACCAAGATGAGATTAATATTATGGTTGATAATATGACCATGGCCCAAGAATATTTTAAAAGAGCAATAATTACAGTAGTAGCATTTAGTATTATCTTATTATTAGATGTAGTTACCACGAGGTATGGTTGGATAGCACAAAGTATATTTAGATTTTGTGCAAGTAATAGAATAGTGACATATTATATAGTAGATTATATAGTAGATTGTTTAATGTTATTTATATTTTATAAAATTATTTCGAAATTAATTAAATAGAATAAAGTTGATAAATATAATTAAAAGAGTAATTTAGGAAGTAAAAGATTTATTAGTTATATATGGGGTTTTAGTTCGAATCTAAATGTAACTACAGTATCAAAAATTATTATATGTTTATTAGAGATTAATTTCAAAGCAATAGCAACAAGTAATTAAGATGATGCTGAGAAGTTCGAAAAGATATTAGACTTACTTAAAGATGATGATGACTTTCAAGAAGTTTACCACAATGCTGAATTTCCTGAATGTTGGGAGGAATAATATAAAGTTTCAGGAAATTACTGAATTTCCCATTGAAACTCTACTATTACTTCAGCGAAACATACTAAAAATTTATAACTTACTGTCGCCAGACAAATAAGTTTTCTTAATGTATGCGCTACTTCAGGAATAGAGAGTTTCTAAGACTTATTCAGGATATTTCCTGCAACATTATATTGTTCTGATAGCCAAGAGAAATACTTTTTTTAACGTATAGTTTTCTCAAGGGAAAAAGAAGAATATATTAAAGCTAGTATTATAAAAGATGATGATTATTTTTTATCTTACATAGGAAAAAGAGTTACAGGTGAAGTAGTTGAAAGAATAGTAAAACCTTGTGGTAAAGAAGTAAAAATAAGAAGTAAAATAAGAGATTCTCCACATACATGTAGACATTAATTTGTAAGGACTCAATTAAAAATAGATTAGGTATTTATTAAGCAGATTATTAGGAGATAAATATATTTTTTAATCAGAAAATAAATCTAAAACAGAAAAAAACAAAATCTATTCCAAAATCACCAACAGTATTATGAAAAATTATTGAAAATTATACAATAAAATTTATAGATATTAAAAAGCCTTAGAATCTTTACATTATTGAGACTTAAGGCTTTCGTTTTACTAAAATTATGAAAATATCAATGAAAAATATTGGAAAGATTAAAACATATAGGAAAATATGGGGAGTTGATAAAATTAATATTGTTAGTTATGATATTAAGAGTATTTTTATGAGTATAAAGGAGAATTTAAATGAAGAAAAAAAGTAGAAACATTATAATGATATGTTTAGGTATAGTTTTTATTAGCGTAATAATACCAATTATAATTAATTATTTAATGTATTTACCTATACAAACAAATAATTCAACAGACTCAGATTGGTTGAGTTTTTGGGGAAGTTTCCTTGGTGGAATAATTGGTGGAATTGGTGGGTTGTTAGGAGTAAAACTAACACTTAACAAAATGGAAAAAGATAAAAAGGATGAAGAGGCTAAGAAAAGGCCACATTTGATACCATTAGAAAAAGTTTTTGTTATATATGATCCAAAGGATTCTGAAAAACAAATGTTATATGCAGATTGCGGACAATATATATATGAAAAAGATTGGGGAAGACATTTTCAAAATATACTCGAGTATAAAACTAATGAAAGTATTTACATTGATATAATTAATGTTGCTGAAGAGTCAGCAATTAGTGTTAAAAGTGTATGGAAGGATTGTAGTAAAAAAGAAGAACATGATAAGAGAAATGTTCAAGTTATAGGTAGGGATAATAGTGGGAAAATCAAACTACCATTTATTTTTAGAAATAAAATTGAGAAGATTATTAGAGATAATTATGATAAGATATTAATTAATAAATTAGAGGATACATTTAATATAGGACAGTTAAGCATTAAGTGTAAAAATTCCAAAGGAGAAAATCTTAAAAGAGAATATGATGTTTTTGTGGAGATTTCTACTAAAATAATTTATTATGCTACATATGATAGAGGAATTTTCTTTATAAATATATTTTTTAAAGAGAACATTGGAATTCAGGGATAAAAGCAATTAAAACAAGAAATTTATCACAATAATGAGTTTCCTGAAGGATGGACAAATAAAAATTATGAGTAATTAATGATGAATTTATTGCTGCTTC
>ERZ827498.3932-NODE-3932-length-12012-cov-3.907167_pt1 | contig 12012 bp, 10 predicted proteins | sample MGYA00519865_ERZ827498 | MGnify/ENA primary metagenome ERZ827498 (study PRJEB31778, sample SAMEA3449328) | human gut metagenome | biome: human gut; feature: human-associated habitat; material: faeces | place: United Kingdom | collected 2010/2012 ...
GCACGTGATTTGTAATCTCGGGGTCGTTGGTTCGAATCCGACAAGAGGCTCAAAAGAAAAGAGATACATTCTACAAAGAATGTATCTCTTTTTTTTATTTGTTTTTTGTAAAAAAAGTGATAGCTTTGCTTTGTAAAACCTAATATTATGATGCGGATATCCTCTTATTTCCTATATGTAACTCTATTTTTTCTTCTTTTACTCCCTTTGGGTAAGGCAGTTGCCGGTTGGAATAGCTTCATTGTTAATTTCGATAAAAGCCTTTATGGTAAAGGTGCTCAGACTTGGAAAATAGCTCCTTATGATGATCATTGGGTGTACTTTGCAAATAAGAACGGTATGGTGCAGTTTGATGGAAACGTCTGGACGGTATTTCCGATGAATAACTTTTCTGATGTACGTTCTGTACTGGCATCGACTACCCAAAAGCGTATCTATGCAGGTGGTATTAATGAGTTCGGGTATTATGAACCGTCGGAAGATGGAGAGTTGGTCTATCATTGTATGTCCGATACGCTGGAAAGAGATTGCCGTTTTGTTGGTAATGTCTGGGGAATCCACGAAGCTGATAATATTCTTTATATACAAGGTGATGATCGTGTAGTGAAATATCTGAATGGTAAATACACCGCTATTGAAATGAATGCTAAAATAGATTGTTCCAATATGGTAAATGGCATTCTTTATATAGGTACTGATCATGGCGTGTGGGTATTGGTTGGAAATACTTTCTTCCCTTTACAGGGGGCTGATATTCTGGCTTCCAATCGTATCCGTGGAATTATTCCTCATAAAGGTGGTGGTGTTATTGTGGTTACTGCTTACAATGGCTTGTTTTATTGCAACGGGCGTACCACAGTACCTTTTGTCACTGGTGCCGAAGATTTTATGTGTGAAAATGAAGTTTTCTGTGTGGCTGCTCAGGATGATAAAATTGCTCTGGGAACTATTCATAAAGGTCTGTTATTGATAGATTGCTCCACGATGGACGTAAAATACTTCAATGAGAATAACGGATTACGTAATAATACAGTGCTTTCTGTAGCCTTTGATAGCCGGGGTAACTTGTGGGCAGGGCTGGATAGCGGTGTGGACTATGTTTCTTTAAGTTCCTCTTTCACCAATCTATATTCGTATCCTTATTCTTATGGTACAGGTTATACGGCTGCTATGGAAGACGGCTATTTGTATCTGGGAACTAATCGTGGTCTTTATTATACCTCTTATCCGGTGCGGTTGAACGGTAATTTGCCGGATATCCATCCCATCCCCCAATCCAGTGGTCAGGTCTGGAATCTTTGTAAGATTGGAGATGATCTCTTTTGCCTGCACGACCGGGGCATTTTTCAAATAAAAGGTACGAACATGTACCGAATCACAGATATCACGGGCGCCTGGTATTGCCAGGAAGTAATGGGATATCCTGATCGTATGTATGTCGGTGTCTATAACGGCCTTTATCTTTTGGAGAAGCAATCGGGAGAGTGGCGTGTACTTTGCAAGATAGATGGCTTTCAGGACTCGTGCCGTCTGTTTGAACAAGAATCAGCAAAAGTATTGTGGATATATAATTCCGGTAGCATTACCCGTGTTGAATTAAGTGAAGAACTAACCCGCCAAATCAGCGTGAAATCTTATGGTGTGGAAGAAGGGTTTCCGGTGGAACGCCAGATTTACGTTGCTAAAATAGAAGGGCGTGTTTATTTTACTACTCCTCACGGCATCTATAAATATAATGTCCACAAGGATATGATGGAACCATGTAGTGACCTGAATAATTTGTTAAATGGTGCTGTCCCTTATACCCGATTGCTGGAATATCACGAACGTCTTATCAGTCTGAGTCCCCATGAGATCTGTATAGCTAATCTGGGAACTTATAAAAGAGGAGCCAATACCAGTATCAACCCTATCCGCCAGTCTTTTCTTGAACTGGGACAGGATTATGAGGCAATCATTCCTTTGTCCGATTCGCTCATGGTAATTCCCAATGAAGAAGGTTTTGCTTTGTTTACGGTTCCCGAAGTGAGGCATAGGCAAGATCTGACTCATTCTGTATATATAAGGAATATGTATCTTACTTATCCTAAGGATTCACTGGTGTATACAGCTAATTTTTTAGGAAAAAAGCCTTCCCTCCTGGTTGACTACACATCAAATTCCGTTCGTTTTGAATATGGACTTGCCTTTTTTGATTTGGATGGTGATGATATTCGTTTTCAGTATCGCTTAAATAAGGGAGTCTGGTCCGACTATACTACTGTGCGTATTAAAGAGTATAGCAATCTTTCTGAAGGTGACTATACTTTTGAGGTGAAGGTTATTTATCCGGATGGCACTACCTCGTCGGATGAACTCTCTTTTCGTATCCTTCCGCCGTGGTATCGTAGTGTAGCTGCTTATGTCTGTTATATTATTCTTGCATTCTTAGGTTTGTGGTATATTTACCGTTGGGATGATATTCGTGTGAAGCGTAAAAAAGAGCAGGCAGTTGTAGAAAAAGATAAGGAACTGCATGAAATGGAAAAGGAGTTTGAAGCTGATAAAGCTCGCCGTGAAAAGCAGATCGTACAGCTGGAAAAAGAAAAGTTGGAATATGACCTTCAGCACAAAAGCCAGGAGATGGCCAACCTGATGATAAACTTTGTTCGCAAAAATGAGATGCTGACCGAGATTAAATCGGAGATCATCAAAGTGGCTTCTTCGTTGAGAGGAGAGGGGGCTCGCGAAGGCAAGCAACTCCTTTTAGTCATCAATAGCAAGATAGATTCCAATATCCAGAGCGATGAAGTTTTGAAGCGTATCGAAGATCAATTCGATTTGATTCATAATAATTTCATGAAGCGGCTTCATGTCCGTCATCCCGATCTCTCTAATAATGAACGCATGATGTGTGCCTATTTGAAGATGAATCTCTCCACTAAGGAAATTGCTCCTTTGCTGAATATCTCCGTTCGTGGTGTCGAAACCATTCGCTACCGCCTGCGTAAGAAGTTTGGTTTGGAGCGTGAAGATAGCTTGACGGATTATTTGAGTAATCAACTGTAGAGTTTGAAAAACAAGTTCTATCTTTGTCAGTGCTTTTTGATGTGCGTTTTAGATGCATAGAGCTTTCTTTGAATAATGTTTTTATTATAATAGAATATGAAACCCGATTTTGACTACAGCGAGGTGCCTTACGCCTTCGCTCATTGCTTTAACACAAAATGTCCACGCGCCGCCAAATGTCTGCGTTACCTGGTAACCTCCTACATTCCTTTGCAGCTCACCGTTGTTTGTGTTGTGAATCCTGCTCTCACAGCTTCTCAGGAAGTTGAACCCTGTTCCTTTTTTATACCTGATCGTATGAAACGCTATGCCTCAGGTATCACTCATCTGCTGGATAAGATTCCGCATGCCGAAGCTCTTGTCATTAAACGTGAGATTTATAATTTCCTTGGCAGAAATATGTATTATCGCATCAAAAACCATGAACGTCTTGCTACTCCTGCCCAGCAGGAGCACATTCGTCAGATTTTCCTTAATCATGGAATCAAGGAAGAACCTGTGTATGACACGTATGTGGAGAAGTATGATTGGGAGTAAGATCCTTGCTACTATATTAGGCGGTAATAGCTCTGCTTTTTCTCAGCTATTCTCACCGTATTGAGAATATTTTCTCAATACGGTGAGAGTCTTTACTCAAAGAGATGAGTATTTCTTCTCAATGTGGTGAGAATATATTCTTTCTATAGCGAGAAAAAGCCGTTTAACTTAGATGGTAGTTGCTTAAAGCTTGCTCTGAATAAAGAAGAATTTCAATTAGATTAATTTTTTGGGAGTTGGCGAATTGTAATAATGAAAATATCCTTAACTTTGGCCGGGTATTTTTTATAAAACACGAAAATAGCACTTTTTTAAGATTCGCATTATGGTTGGAGATAACGACGAAAAACTAGTATGCCAAAGTTTTCATTTGACGGGAATTGATGGAAATCCGCTGGTGAGTGCATCAATTCATATTAGATACGTTGAAAGAAGACGTGAAGGGATTAATATAGCTACTGATATTATTACTGATAAAAAAGGAGTAGCGGAAGTTGCTTTACCTGTAAATGGAACTGGGAGCTTTATAATCTCTCATGGGCATTACCATTGTAGGGGCCTGATAAATTTGGATGAAACGGATGTTTCTACAAAAATCAGTTTTAAAGGGTTTAAACTCGTTACGGCATCAATAACCTGTCCTGATATTCCGAAAAATGTAAAGGTCGATTTCCGGGTTTCACCTCAGGTTGTTGCTTCTGCAGGGCAACTTAGTCATTTGCTGACTTATACTTCACCGCTTGTCAAGAATAAAATCGGTATTTGGAAAACCAGGATTTATGTTCCCAAAGGAGCTTCTTACTGGTGTTTTGGTGGAGATTCTGTGTACGCAATAGCTGATACTTTTGAGGTGAGAGAGAATGTAGAGGTAAAGGTTATATTACCTTCGTTCACTCGGATAACTTTGGGAATGAAGAATGCCCCCAGAAGGATAAAGTATAATATACAGCTTAATCAAAATGGATTGAAAATAGGTTCCTATGCACCTGGTTCTAAAGTATATTTGCCTGATGGTGACTATACTTGTACAATAGATTCTATGTACAAAGAAACTTCTTTTCAGAAATTTGATGCAAAGGGAGAACCTAAAACGGTTTATTTTGATTACGCTGTTCACTCTGAATGTGCACCGGTCAGGGTGACAGGCAAGGCGCCGGATATGAAGATATGGATTCCTCTTCTGGATTTTATTCCATTGAATGCGGGTGGTTCCTGGGATAACCGTTACAGGTTGAGGATGCGTGCTTCAGGTATGCTACCGGTGGGCACTTACGAATATCGTTCAGTTGATTCTCATTATCAGGTCAGAGGTGTGTTTACTGTAGAGAAGGATAAAGAGAATCTGCTTGTTTGTGATGCGTCCAAACTTCAGCAAATCATATTTGAGAAAGAAAATAAGGAGGATGCCGGTGGGCAGGTAGAACTGATTGATGAGACGATGTCATTAGTCGCATATACCGCAGGTGTGTCCGGTTCTTTCTGGGCATCTCCCGGTACATATATTCTTCGCGGATTGAAAACAAAGACGGTGAAAGTGGTTTTAGGAAAGGATGCTCCGGCAAAAGTAGTGCTTGAACCCTGTAATGTCATAGGGAAAACGGCCCTCTGTACTATTAAACCACCCTGTGGAATTGCTTTAAGGGATGCTGTTGTAGAAATAGATGGAGAACCTTTTGTGTATTTAGGACCGGAATCTTATGCATTACATACATTTCCGGGTGAGCATACTTGCGTTGTCAGGAGGACTGGATTTAAAACTTTCATAGGAAAGGTGTTGCTGCCTGAATCGGCAGGTGCTTATAAAATTGAAATGGCTTTAATGCCTGATAGCAGGCCGAAATAAGTATTACTAAAAGGAGGGATATGAGATTTTTGAACATATCCCTCGCTATCATTTTTAGGATTTAAGATCTTTCACTGTTTTCTCTAACCTTTCGAGAGGCATTTCTCCTGATTGTCTCCAAAGTTGTTCACCTTTCCTTATTAATATAAATGTAGGAACTGTTTCGATAGTATACAAATCAGCAAGCGCACTTTCCTGGTCGATATCAATTTGCACCACTTCAAGGATTCCTTTCACTGATTTCTTAAATTCCTCTACAATGGTTTGCATTCGTTTGCAATGCGGACACCAGGTTGCATAAAATTCTGCCATAACCCAATCTGCATTAGCCAACTTCTCTTTATTTCTTTCTTCACGTACTTCTTTCTTTTCTTCCATAATAATATGTTTTGAATGATTGATTGTTAATTCAACAATATCGGAAGAAAAAAAGTTTGTGGCATAACAATTATTTATGCTATAAAAATTGCTACTTTTGTCAGCAGAAACACGAAAGGACAAATAATATGTCACATTTAGCTACTTTGATAAATGATTTAGCGTTGATACTGATTTGTGCAGGAGTCATGACGCTATTGTTCAAGAAACTGAAACAACCATTGGTCTTGGGGTATGTAGTGGCAGGTTTCCTGGCGAGTCCTCATATGCCATATACCCCTTCTGTAATGGATACGGCGAATATTCAGACCTGGGCAGATATTGGTGTAATCTTTCTTTTATTTGCATTGGGACTGGAGTTTAGCTTCAAGAAAATTGTGAAAGTGGGCGGCGCAGCTATCATTGCTGCCTGTACCATTATATTTTGTATGATCCTTTTGGGGATTACTGTAGGTACAGGCTTTGGTTGGCAACGTATGGATAGCATCTTCCTGGGGGGTATGATTGCGATGTCTTCTACAACTATTATTTATAAGGCATTTGATGATCTGGGAATGCGCAAGAAACAATTCACGGGGTTAGTGCTCAGTGTGCTGATACTGGAAGATATTCTTGCTATTGTGCTGATGGTAATGCTGTCTACCATGGCAGTGAGGCATAATTTCGAAGGATCGGAAATGCTGGAAAGTATTGGAAAACTTCTCTTTTTTCTGATACTTTGGTTTGTGGTAGGCATCTATCTGATACCGGAATTACTGAAACGTTGTCGCAAATTGATGAGTGAGGAAACATTGCTTATCGTTTCGTTGGGCCTCTGTTTCGGAATGGTGGTTATGGCTGCCCGTACAGGGTTTTCCGCAGCTTTCGGTGCCTTTATTATGGGTTCTATTTTGGCCGAAACGGTAGAAGCGGAGAGTATTGAACGACTGGTAAAGCCGGTGAAGGATCTTTTTGGAGCTGTATTCTTTGTGTCGGTAGGTATGATGGTTGATCCTGCCATGATTGTGGAGTATGCGCTTCCGATTATAGTGATCACCTTGGCAGTAATTTTTGGGCAATCCTTATTCGGTACATTGGGAGTTCTGCTGGCAGGGCAACCTTTGAAAACGGCTATGCAGTGTGGTTTCAGTCTGACTCAGATTGGTGAGTTTGCTTTTATTATAGCATCTTTGGGTGTATCCCTCCATGTGACGAGTGATTTTCTATATCCCATTGTAGTAGCGGTTTCGGTTATTACTACTTTCCTCACCCCTTATATGATTCGTTTTGCCGAACCGGCTTCTAATTTCGTTGATACGCATTTGCCAGTCAAATGGAAAAACTTTTTGTTGCATTATTCTTCCGGTTCTCAGACCATGAATCATGAGAGTTTATGGAAGAAACTTATTCTGGCTTTGACGAGAATTACGATTGTTTATTCCATAGTCAGCATTGCAGTAGTTGCTTTGGCTTTCCGCTTTCTTGTTCCGTTGTTTCTGGAACATATACCCGGCATTTGGGGAAGATTGCTTGCAGCAGTGGTGATCATTTTGTTTATTTCACCTTTCTTGCGGGCTATTATGATTAAAAAGAATCATTCTGCTGAGTTTGTTACTTTATGGAATGATAGCCGGGGAAATCGTGCACCGCTGGTGGCAACTATTGTTATCCGTATATTGATAGCTGTTTCATTTGTAATGTTTGTGATATCCGGTTTGTTTAAAGTTTCTGTCGGCCTGTTGCTGGGGGTAGCGGTTTTGCTGGTTATAATGATGATATTATCCCGTCAACTGAAGAAGCAGTCTATCATGATAGAACGGAAGTTTTTTCAGAATCTTCGTTATCGTGATATGCGTGCTGAATATATGGGCGAGAAAAAGCCGGAGTATGCCGGGCGTCTGCTATCCCGTGATCTGCACCTGACGGATTTTGAAGTACCTGGTGAGTCGGCATGGGCAGGGAAAACACTTGCAGAACTCAATTTCGGAAAGAAATATGGCATACATGTAGTCTCTATTCTCCGTGGAAGGAAGAGAATTAATATACCGGGAGCTTCCGTGCGCCTTTTCCCGGAAGATAAAATACAGGTTATAGGTACGGATGAAGAGCTGAATCAGTTTAGTTCGGAGATGGAGAAAGCAGCGATCTTAGAAACAGATGTAGTTGAAAAGAGTGAGATGATTTTGCGTCAGTTCCGTGTAGATGCCCACTCCATATTTTTAGGTAAGACGATGCGTGAATCCGGTATTCGTGAGCAGTATCATTGTCTTATTGTAGGTGTGGAGAGGGGAGAGGAAACTTTGCACGCGCCCGACCCGCATGAACCATTTATGGAAGATGACGTGGTCTGGATAGTAGGAGAAAATGCAGATGTGTATAAATTAGTGGGACAAAAGAATGAGAATGTCGACATGGAATAAGGATAGAAAGTTTATCTTTGCTCCGTAAACATAAATAATAAATCAAGAATATCATGAAAAGTGATCCGAAAGAATGTTTGTATTGTCAGAATAATGAGACTCTGCACAATCTGATGATTGAGTTTGCTGAATTGAGTGTATCCCGCGTATTTTTGTTCAAAGAACAAACCTATAGAGGACGTTGTCTTGTATCTTATAAAGACCACGTCAATGATTTGAACGAATTGAGTGATGAAGACCGTAATGCTTTTATGGAAGATGTTACTCGTGTAACCCGTGCTATGCAGAAAGCTTTTAATCCTGAAAAGATCAATTACGGTGCATATTCCGATAAATTATCACACTTGCATTTCCATCTTGCACCGAAGTATGTAGATGGCCCTGATTATGGTGCTACATTTCAGATGAATCCGGGAAAGGTATACTTGACGGATGCTGAATATAATGAGTTGATTGAGGCGGTGAAGAAGGAGCTTTGATAGTGATTAGGGGTGAGTGATTAGTGATTAGTAGCTACGCTATAACCGCATGGTGTTAATCACTAATCACTCACCCCTAATCACTAATTAAAGTTTATTAAGTATCTTGTCCATCACCCAGTTTGTAAGCGTTGCGCTTGCTCCATCGCAGGTACAAATAGACTTACCTAAAAGATGATCGACAACGGCTTGGATGAGTGGCTGTTGTACATGCTCCGGGTTTTCAACCGGAATTTCTTCTCTTCCTTTTTCCGTATGCAGGGCGATGGGATCGTAAGTAAATACAGAGAAACAAATCATTCCCTTGTCTCCGATAACTTCAATGCGGTCTTCGCGTGCAGAGTCGTGTGCTACAAAACACCAGGAACCACTGCCTACTAATCCACTGTCGAATTGGAAACATGCACTTAAAGTATCTTCGGCCGGATAGAGTCCACCACGATTACTTTTGTATCCATTAGCTTCCAGGATGCAGCCGAACATATCTTGTAATAAGTCGATCTGGTGGGGAGCTAAATCATAAAAATAGCCACCTCCGGCAATGTCCGGTTGTACTCGCCACGGAAGATTTTCTTTGTTATAATCCAGGTCCCGGGGAGGTTGGGCAAAGCGGATTTGTATATTGATAATATTACCTATTGTGTCATTATCTACTAATTCCTTTACTTTCAAAAAATAGGGAAGATAACGGCGGTAATAAGCTACAAAGCAAGGAACCCCAGTTTCGTTTGAGATACGGTTGATACGGCAGCATTCCTCGTATGTTACCGCCATAGGCTTTTCTATATAAACAGGTTTACCTGCTTTCATTGCCATGATGGCATAGGTGGCGTGTGAAGAAGGTGGAGTGGCGATATAGATGGCATTCACATCCTCGTCATCAATCAGTTCCTGAGCATCATTATACCACTTTGGAATACCTCTTTCCTGAGCATAAGCTTTGGCTTTAGCTCCATCGCGACTCATTACGGCAATCACTTCTGAACCTTCTACCTTTTGAAAGGCGGGACCACTTTTATGTTTGGTTACTTCCCCGCAACCAATAAATCCCCATTTTATCTTCTTTTCGCTCATAATATATAATGTGTTCTCTTTTACTCTTCTTCAAAATCAAAGTCAAAGTCAAAATCATCCATAAATTCGGGAGTAGTGAATTCCTCCATACTCCGTCGATCTTTCTTTGTAGGACGGCCGGCGCCTTTAGCACGGTCTACGAAGCCACTGACGCGGCTCATTTCCAATAATTCATACTGGTCGGGAGTCGTTACATTCTCCATCATCTCTGCAACGAGCTTTGCTCCGACGCGTTTCTCTATGGCTTGCAGTACTTTGAAAGAGTAGGTAACAGGTGGTTTACGTACTTGTATTATATCGCCTGGTTTTACCGTACGAGCAGCCTTTGCCAATGCTCCATTGATGCTGATGCGGCTTTTCTTACACGCCTCGGCAGCAATGGTGCGTGTCTTGAAAATGCGCACAGCCCACATCCATTTATCTATTCTTGCTTCACTCATAATTTTTTTGGAGAAAGTTAGTTATTAACTGCCAACTACTTTTTATTAAATTGATTCATTGTAATATCAATTCCTGCCAGGCAGAAACTCTTGATGATCTCTCCTGCTGTTTTCAGGCGTTCATCCATCGTTTCCTGATCTTCTTCGGTAAAATGTCCCAGCACATAGTCCACCTGGCCGCCTCGTGGAAATTCGTTACCGATACCGAAACGAAGTCGGGCATAATTCTGTGTACCCAGAATAGCAGCAATATGTTTTAGCCCGTTGTGTCCGGCATCACTGCCCTTACCCTTCAGACGAATTGCTCCGTAAGGCAAAGCCAAATCGTCGACAAGCACCAGCAGATTGTCAATACTGATATTTTCCTTATCAAGCCAATAACGCACCGCGTTGCCGCTGAGGTTCATGTATGTTGACGGTTTCAGCAGTATCAACTGCTTGTTTTTCAACCTCATTTCAGCAACATCGCCGTAACGCTGGGTCGTAAAAGTAATATTGGATGCTTTGGCAAAAGCATCCAATATCATAAAACCTATATTGTGGCGGGTATTTTGGTATTCCGGACCAATGTTCCCCAATCCTACAATTAAATACTTCATTCGTTATTTCTTTCCTTGTTGAGCCTGAGCCTGTGCACCACGAGCAGCACGAGTCAATTGAACTGCACAAACTACTGCATTCTTAGCATTCATCAATTCAAGACCTTCGAAGTGAAGTTCGCCAATTTGCAATGTCTTGCCAAGACCCAAGTTGTCAACGTTGATAACAACCTTTTCAGGAATTGAAGAATAGATAGCTTTAACTTTGATTTTCTTCATTGACAAAGTAAGCTTACCACCGGCCTTAACACCTTCTGCGTGACCTTCAAGCTTAACAGGAACTTCGATAACAACCGGTTTCTTGTCGTTTACTTCCAACAGGTCGATGTGAAGAATTTCTTCCTTTACCGGATGGAATTGAATATCTTTCAACACAGCCATCTTCTTTACGCCGTTTACATCGAGGTCGATAGCGTAAATGTCCGGAGTGTAGATCAATTTGCGAACGTCTTCAACTTTAACTGTCAAGTTAGTAACTTTTACGCCCTTGTTGTTAGCAAGTTCGATTACTTGTTCACCTTCATTGAGGTTACCGCTGTACGGAAGTTCAACAACTTCACCACCGTTCAATACAACAGGAATCAAACCTGCGTTGCGCAATTCTTTAGTTGCTTTTTTGCCAATAGCAGTTCTTGGCTGAGCTGATAAATTGTAAGTCTTCATTCTTTTGTTTTTTTGTGTTACTAAAAATTAAGTGTTTTGCTCCCTAATTTCCCATCACACGGAATTTTTAAAAAGCGTTGCAAAATTACACTAAATAATTGAATCAGCAAAATTTATCACTAACAATCTCTGCCACAAATTTCAACAAATGGACAATATTTACAGTTCTCAACATTTTTTGTCTGCACAAACGGCTTGTTTCTATCAAACAATTCTGTAATAAGTTCGGTAAACTTATCCATGAATGCTTTATTATAGTCACGATAGTCAGTCACTGTCTGCTTTCCAATTTTCACATCAAACGTGTTGCCGTTCACAAGTACAGCATCTACATCCCGAACTTTATAGACCACCGGACAAATCTGCTTTTGCTCATATCCGGCATTATCCTGGACATAGAAATTACAGTATAGCATCAGCTGAGTCAAGGCTTTTCGCTTGCTGGAAGCCACCGTATCGTCAAACAGGTCATCAACACTGTTTACTTCCGGAGTATCCGTACCCGTTTTATAGTCAACAATACGCAAATAATCACCGTCATCCGACAAGACA
>ERZ827498.3940-NODE-3940-length-11997-cov-3.419025_pt1 | contig 11997 bp, 9 predicted proteins | sample MGYA00519865_ERZ827498 | MGnify/ENA primary metagenome ERZ827498 (study PRJEB31778, sample SAMEA3449328) | human gut metagenome | biome: human gut; feature: human-associated habitat; material: faeces | place: United Kingdom | collected 2010/2012 ...
CCATACCGAACACAGAAGTTAAGCTCTTTAGCGGCGATGGTACTTGGTGGGCAACCGCCTGGGAGAGTAGCACGTAGCCACGTAATCTTTTTTATTTTATATATTTAAAGCTAGAAGGGATATATCTTCTAGCTTTTTTATGTATAATAAAGTATTAGATGCTCATGAATATAAGAGTATTAATAATAGATTTATTTATTCTAGAGATTAAAATCATATAAAAACTAGAATCAAGCAACATATATTTTAATATCCCCAAAATTTACTTAGCAAATTCAATACGCTTAGTAAAAAATTAGCACAACAGGTTATTTAAATATTTTATAGAACTATTTTATTAATCTAAAAACAGAATATCTAAATTATTGTATACATAATTTGATTTATATAATTAGTATATAATTAATAAAATTTACATATTTTATACAAAGAGAAAAGATAGTCTATAACATCTCTCATAAAAACACATCATGATAGATAGTAAACCCCGCAAAACAAAGGAGTATTTTAATAAATATTTATATTTTAAAAGGGTAGGTGCTTATATGAAAGTTTATGATAGTAATATGTTAAGAAATATAGCAGTACTAGGTCATAGTGGATGTGGAAAGACAAATCTAATAGAAGCAATAGCTTACACTTCAAATCTTACAAATAAAATATCAAAGCAAAATGATAAAGTTAACATGACTTATACTTTAGGATTAGTACCAGTTGAATACAATAACTACAAATATAATTTATTAGATACTCCTGGATATTTTGATTTTTGTGGTGAAGTTATATCATCTCTTACTGCAAGCGATGCAGCTATAATTGTAATAGATGCTACTACAGATATTCAAGTTGGTACAGAAAAGTCTTTAGAATTAACTGAAGATGTTCCTAAGATAATGTTTATAAATAAAATAGATAATGAAAAATCAAGATATAAAGATACATTAGAAATGTTAAGAGAGCAATATGGAAATAAAATAGTGCCTATGATAATACCTATATACAAGGATAAAAAATTTGTGAAGCTACATAATATATTTGAGAATATAGATGAATTAGATGGTGAGTTCAAAGATGAAGCTATGAGTGTAAAAGAAGCTCTAATGGAACTTATAGCAGAAACTGATGATGATATACTAGATAAGTATTTTAGTGGAGAAGAATTAGATGCGCAAGATATACAGAAAGGACTGACTATAGGTATACAAAGAGGGGATATAATACCAGTAATCTGTGGTTCCACGTTAAACAATATAGGTACTACAGAAATATTAGATACAGTATCTAAATATTTAGAGCCTAAATACTTAGATAAAGATAGTACATTCAAAGGTTTTGTATTTAAAACAGTAGTAGACCCATTCATTGGCAAGATATCATATCTAAAAGTTACTCAAGGTGAAATAAAAAAAGATGATGAAGTATTTAATATAAATAAATCAAGTAAAGAAAAAATATCTAATTTATATACTATGAAAAATAAAGAATTAGTAGAAATTAATAAGGCTAAGTGTGGAGATATAGTTATAGTAACAAAGTCTAATAGCTTACAAACAGGAGATACTATATCATTAAACAAAGATGATGAAGCTATGCCAGCAATTCAATTCCCTAAGCCTCAAATATATTTTGCAATAACTCCAAAAGATAAAGGAGATGAAGAAAAAGTAAGTGCTACTTTAAATAAGATAGCAGATGAAGACCCAACTATAGATTGGTATAGAAATTCAGAAACAAAACAGGCTCTTATAGGGGGGCAAGGTGAGCTTCATATAAATATTGTAAAAGATAAGATGAAAGAAAAATTTGGCGTAGATGTTAATTTAGAAGACCTTAAAGTTGCATATAGAGAAACTGTAAAAGGAAAGTCTGATGTTCAAGGAAAACATAAAAAACAATCAGGTGGTCACGGTCAATATGGAGATGTAAAAATAAAATTTGAAAGAAGTAAGAAGGATTTTGAATTTACAGAAGAAATCTTTGGAGGATCTGTACCTAAACAGTATATACCAGCAGTAGAAAAAGGTTTAAAGGATTCTATGTTAAAAGGAGTACTAGCAGGATTTCCAGTTACCAATATAAAGGCTACTCTTTATGATGGTTCATATCATGATGTTGATTCATCAGAGATGGCATTTAAAATGGCAGCTAGTTTAGCCTTTAGAAAAGGTATGGAAGAAGCGCAACCAGTTTTATTAGAGCCTATAATGAGCCTAAAAATAACAATACCTGAAGAGTATATGGGCGATGTTATGGGAGATATAAATAAAAGAAGAGGGAAAATATTAGGTATGGAACCATTAGGCAAAGGAAAACAAGTAATATATGCACAGGCACCTCAAGCTGAAACCTTTAAATATGCCATAGATTTAAGATCTATGACACAAGGTAGAGGATATTTTGAAATGGAAATTGAGAAATATGATGAAGTTCCTTATCAAATAGCACAAAAAATAATAGCTCAAGCTAATAACAATAGATAAATAATAAAAGGGGTCATCAAAATTCACGATAACCCCTTTTTCGATTTAAGGCATAAACTTAGAAGAAGTTAATATAATACCTGAGATAAAATTTATTTATTATAATTAATAACACTTAAAATAAGCATATATTATATAAATTTTATAAAAAAATAAATTTTTATAGTGTAAATTTTACTGAAAAAAATCATATAAATGATATTAGTCGATAGTCAAAGTAAGTCAAATTTATATGATTGAGTGGTGATGTATATGGCCTCGATAACTGATAAAATTGAACTTTTCATAAATGAGTTAATGAACAATAGCAATAGCATACAAATTAAGCGTAACGAGTTAGCAAATTTATTTAACTGTGCACCATCTCAAATAAATTATGTATTAATGACAAGATTTACAATAGACAGAGGTTATTATATAGATAGCAAAAAAGGTGGAGGTGGATATGTACAGATTACCAAGATAAGCTCAGATAAAAAGAAATATATAAAATCCTTAATATATGAAAGGATTGGTGAAGAGATAACTTATAATGCAGCTAAAGAAGTCATAAAATCACTAGAAAAAATCAATATACTTACAGAAAGAGAAAGTAAGATAATATTATATTCAATAGAAGATAAGGTGTTATGTATACCTATTTCAGAACTTAAAGATAAATTAAGAGCAAATATATTACAGAATATAGTAATTGGCTTATTACATATAGATGAAAGTGCTTAAGAATTTAATATATAAAATACAGAATATACAAAATACGGATAAACTAAAAGGAGTGAGAGAGTATGTATTTTAGTAGATTTACACAGAAGTCTAAAAAAGTTATAGAGCTTAGTTTAGAATGTGCTAGAGAATTTGGTCATAATAGAGTTGATAGTGAACATTTATTATTAGGTTTATCAAAAGAAGGCGATGGTGTAGCATCTAGAGTATTATTAAAATTAGGCATAACACCTAAGTATATAGAGGGGAAAATAATAGAGAAAAAAGGTATTATACCTATAATGCCAATAGATTTAGTACTAAGCCCTAGAAGTGAAGAGATATTAGAAATTTCAGGTATATTTGCAGATAAATTTAAATCTGAGTATATAGAGACTGAGCATATATTACTAGGTATACTTCAACAGGGAGAAAATTTAGCAGTTAATATATTAAAAGAAGCAGGTATAGATGATAAATCTATAGTTGAGTTAATTATTGACACTGTTGGATTAGATAGTGTTACAACAAATAAAGAGAATAAGCCTAATTATCCAACTAGAACACAAACATCTTTAAAGATATTAGATAAGTATGGAAAAAATTTAACTTTAGTTGCAAGTCAAAATAAAATTGATCCTGTAATAGGAAGAGAAAAAGAGATAGAAAGAGCTATACAAATATTAAGTAGAAGAACAAAAAATAATCCAGTATTTATTGGAGATCCAGGTGTTGGAAAGACATCTGTTGCTGAAGGATTGGCTGCAAATATTGCAAGTGGAAATGTTCCAGATAATCTTATTGGAAAAGTTTTATACACTTTAGATATGGGATCTATGTTAGCAGGGGCAAAATATAGAGGTGAATTTGAAGAGAGAATAAAGCAAGTTGTAGATGAAGTAGTTAAGAATGGAAATATAATTTTATTTATAGATGAGTTACACACAATAATTGGTGCAGGATCAACTGGAGAAAGTACGATAGATGCATCTAATATATTAAAGCCAGTACTATCAAGAGGAGATATACAGATTATAGGGGCTACAACAATAGATGAGTATAGAAAGCATATAGAGAAAGATTCTGCTTTAGAAAGAAGATTTCAACCAGTTTTAATAACAGAACCAACAAAGGAAGAAACTATAAAGATACTAGAAGGGTTGAGAGAGAAATATGAATCTCATCATAATGTAAAAATAACAGATGAAGCCATAGTAGCAGCAGTAGATTTATCTATAAGATATATAACTGATAGATTTTTACCAGATAAAGCAATAGATTTAATTGATGAGTCAGCATCTAGAGTAAGGTTAAGAGAGATTAATTCACAAAAGAACATACTAAATTCAGAAAAATATATTTTAAGTAAAGAAATAAATGATGAATTAAATAGAGATATTGGAAAGAATCTAGACTTAGATATAAGTACAAAATCAAGTCAGGGTATAGTAAATATTGAAATACCTAAAAAATCATATATAGGTATAGTAGACAAAGAAATAATTGCTGAGGTTGTGGAACTTTGGACTGGTGTACCAGTTAATAAAATAGTTGAAGAAGAAGCAGAAAGATTACTAAACTTAGAAGAAATATTGCATGGTAGAGTAGTAGGTCAAGATCAGGCAGTAAAATCGATCTCTAGAGCAATAAGAAGATCTAGAGCAGGTCTTAAAGACCCTAAAAGACCAATAGGTTCATTTTTATTTTTAGGACCAACTGGAGTTGGAAAAACAGAACTATGTAAAGCTTTAGCAGAAGTTCAATTTGGTGATGAAAATCAAATAATAAGAATAGATATGTCTGAATATATGGAAAAACATGCAGTATCTAAATTAATAGGTTCACCTCCAGGATATGTAGGATATAATGAAGGTGGTCAATTAACAGAAAAAGTAAGAAGAAATCCTTATTCTGTTGTTTTATTTGATGAAATAGAAAAAGCTCATGAGGATGTATTTAATATATTACTACAAATATTAGATGATGGTAGATTAACAGACTCAAAAGGTCGTATGGTTGACTTTAAAAATACAATATTAATAATGACATCTAATGTTGGAGCTACTAAAATTAATAAGAAGAATCATCAAGTATTAGGATTTGGTACAAATAAAGATAAAGAAGAAGAGATAAAAGATCAATATGATAAAATGAAAGAAAGTATAATGGGAGAGTTAAAGCAAAAGTTTAAGCCAGAGTTTTTAAACAGAATAGATGACATAATAGTATTCCATCCGTTAGAAGAGTATCATATATATGAAATAGTAAAATTAATGACAAGAGAAGTAATTGAAAGATTAAAAAGTTTAAATATAGATTTAAAAATGAGTGAAGAAGCTGTAAAATTAATCGCTCAGGAAGGTATGGACTTAGAGTATGGGGCAAGACCTTTAAAAAGAGCAATACAGAAAGAATTAGAGGATACATTATCTGAGGCAATACTAAAAGGTGATATAAAAAAAGGTAGTAGTGTAGTTGCTGAAATTGAAGATAATAAAATAGTATATAAATGTAAAGTGCTATAAAATTAAATGAGGAGGAAACTCCTCATTTTTTATGTATAAGGGAATTATATCATGAAAAAATTTATAGATAATATATGAATATAAGTAATATCAATAAATTTACAAACGTAAAAAATGACATTTTTGAGCAACGGATGTATCCGTAGTGGGAGCAAGGATACATCGTTGGCGAAATGAGCGAAGCGAAATTTTTAATTTTATAATACTTTACATAATACACTATAGATATGTTAAAATTAAATATACAATAGTAAATTAAGGGTGATTTGTAAATGGCAAAGATAAAAACAAAATATGTATGCCAAGAGTGCGGATACGAAACATCTAAATGGTTAGGTCGATGTCCAGAGTGTACAAAATGGAATACATTAGTAGAAGAAATAGAACAAAAAGGGTCGAATAAAGATGTATTTATTATAGATAAATCTTCATCAAGACCTGTAAATATAAATTCCATAGAAACAAAAGAAGAAGAAAGATTTTCAACATGTATAGATGAACTAGACAGAGTACTTGGTGGAGGTATAGTAAAAGGATCTTTAGTATTAGTAGGAGGAGATCCTGGAATAGGAAAATCAACACTTTTAATTCAAGTATCAAGTAATGTTGCAAACTCAGGAAAAAAAGTATTATATATATCAGGAGAGGAATCTGAATCTCAAATAAAAATGAGAGCTCAGAGACTAGGAATTAATTCTGATAATTTATACATTTTTGCAGAAAATAACTTAAGTTTAATAGAAGCGCAGTTAGATAATATAAAGCCTGATCTTATAATTCTGGACTCTATCCAAACTGTATATAGTCCAGAAATATCATCAGCACCAGGAACAGTTAGCCAAATAAAAGAAGGAACTTCGAAATTTATGAAAATATCCAAAAAAATGGGTATATCAACATTTATAGTTGGACATGTAACAAAAGAAGGTTCTTTAGCTGGACCTAAATTATTAGAGCATATGGTTGATACTGTATTATATTTTGAAGGAGAAAGATATAATACTTATAGATTAGTTAGAGCTGTTAAGAATAGATTTGGTTCAACTAATGAATTAGGAGTATTTGAGATGAGGGATTTAGGTTTAGTAGAACTTGAAAATCCATCAAAAATACTTATATCAGAAAAACCAAAAGATGTAGCAGGTTCAGTTATAATATCTACTGTAGAAGGTACAAGACCGATGCTACTTGAAATGCAGGCTTTAGTATCACCAACAAGTTATGGTATACCAAAAAGAACGGCTACAGGTGTTGATTATAATAGAGTAGGTATGTTATTGGCTGTTTTAGAGAAAAGAGTAGGACTTCAAATTCAAAATCAAGATGTATATCTTAATATAGTAGGAGGAATAAAAATAAATGAGCCTTCAATAGATTTAGGTATAGTAATAGCTATTGCATCTAGTTTTAGAAATGTTGCAGTTGATGAAACAATAGCAGTAACAGGAGAAGTTGGACTTACAGGAGAAGTAAGAGCAGTAAGCTTCATAGAAAAAAGAATAGCAGAGTGTAAAAAGCTTGGTTTTACAAAAATAGTTATACCAAGAAATAATTATGAAGTAGTCAAAGATACTAAAGGTATAGAAATTTGGCCAGTAGATAATCTAAGACAAGCAATAAATATAGTATTAGGGGGTAATAAAGAATAATGGAGGATTTCCTAAGAAATAAAAATCTTATACATGCATTAAAAATGATATCACCTGGAAGTCCACTAAGACAAGGGTTAGATAACATACTAAAAGCTAAAACAGGAGGGCTTATAGTAATCGCAACTGGTGAAGAAATAATGGAAGTAGTAGATGGAGGATTTTGTATAAATGCAGAATACTCACCAGCGTATATATATGAATTAGCTAAAATGGATGGTGCTATAGTTTTAAGTAGTGATACAAAGAAAATTCTTTTTGCTAATGCTCAACTTATACCTGATTACTCAATATCAACATCCGAAACTGGGACTAGACACAGAACTGCAGAAAGAGTTGCTAAACAAACAGGGGCTATAGTTATTGCTATATCTCAAAGGAGAAATATAATCACAGTATATAGAGGGGATAAAAAATATGCTTTAGAGGATATATCTAAAATACTTACTAAGGCGAATCAAGCATTACAGACTCTTGAAAAATATAAATCTGTATTGGATGAAGCTATAATAAACTTAAATGCTTTAGAGTTTAATGATTTAGTAACGATATATGATGTAGCAATAGTTATACAAAAGATGGAAATGGTAATGAGAATAACAAATATAATTGAGAAATATGTAATTGAGCTTGGCCAAGAAGGAACGCTAGTAAAAATGCAGTTAGAAGAGTTAATGGGAACAACTAAAATGGACCAAAAGCTTATTTTTAAAGATTATAGTAAAAAGAATGTAGATATGGCAGAATTTAAGAAAAAGATTAAAAGTTTTTCATCTGAAGACTTACTGGATTTAACTAATATGGCTAAATTATTAGGTCATAGTGGTTTTTCAGAAAATATGGATATGACTATAAAATCTAGAGGGTACAGAATACTTAGTAAGATACATAGGTTACCATCAGCTATAATTGAAAACTTAGTAAATTACTTTGATAATTTCCAGGAAATATTAAATGCATCAATAGAAGAATTAGATGATGTTGAAGGAATAGGTGAAATAAGAGCAACTTATATTAAAAATGGACTTATAAAAATGAAACAGTTAGTTTTATTAGATAGGCATATATAAATAATCGTTACTACTTTGTTCTTGAACATATGCGGTATTATAGATTATAATAAGTAAATATTAACAAAACAATCAGGGGGTGAAAATTTGATACAAAAAATAATAAGAGCAATGATAGGTATATTTGGTTTTGTTTTAGGATTTACCATATATTCATCATTAGCAAGTACATTTCCAGTACTTTTATTTGGAATAAAAAAGGGTACAATATTGATATCAGCAGTAGTAGGTTTAATTATAGGAGTTATATTCTACATAATAGGACCTTGGGTTATAGATAGATTTAAATATATAGCTAAACTTATGGATAAGGAAATATCAAAATATCCTCAAACTGATATATTATTAGGTTCTATAGGTCTTATAATAGGGTTCGTTATAGCATATTTATTAGGTGGTTTAATAAATTCAATACCTATAGTAGGAGGAATTTTAACATTTATTACATATGGATTTTTGGGATATTTAGGTATAAAAATAGCTTTAAAAAGTAAGGATGATTTATTTAATATAAGTAGATTATCTAGACTATCACCATCAATAAAAGAAAAAAGTACTAAAAAAGAAGGGAAGACTATTCCACCAAAGGTATTAGACACTAGTGTCATAATTGATGGAAGAATAGCAGATATATGTAAAACAGGATTTATAGAGGGAAAACTTATAATACCTAAGTTTGTACTTGATGAATTACAACATATAGCTGATTCCTCAGATGATTTAAAAAGGGTTAGAGGAAGACGAGGCCTTGATATATTAAATATAATTCAAAAGGAATTAGATATAGAGGTTGAAATAAGTGAAGCTAAGTTTGATGATATTCCTGAAGTTGATAGTAAGTTATTAAAATTAGCTCAGGTTTTAGGCGGTAAGGTAGTTACTAATGACTATAATTTAAATAAAGTAGCTCAATTCCAAGGTGTTGAGGTATTAAATATAAATGAACTTGCCAATGCTATAAAACCAGTTGCAATACCTGGAGAAGAAATGATTGTTCAGGTTGTCAAAGAAGGGAAAGAACATAGTCAAGGTATAGCTTATCTAGATGATGGAACTATGATAGTTGTAGATGGAGGTAAAAAGCATATGGGAGAAACTATAAGAGTATTAGTTACATCAGTGCTACAAACTCCAGCAGGAAGAATGATATTTGGAAAACCAAAAAACTAATAAATTTTAAGGAGGGTGTCTCATAATATAAATTACTTTATGTTGAGGCACCTTTCTTTAATATAAGGACTTTAGTATTTAATAAGAGGTGCAAATATGAATGGTGTTGTCATAGTAGCTGCAGGAACAGGCAGTAGAATGAATATGGGAATTAATAAACAATTTATAAAGCTTGAAGGAAAAGAAATTATAGCTTATACAATTGAAAAATTTTATAATAATTCAAACATAGAAGATATAGTGGTTGTTGTAAAAGAAGATGAATCTGAGTTTTTTAAAAAAGAGATACTAGATAAGTATAATTTTAAAAATGTAAAAATAGCTTATGGTGGAAAAGAGAGACAAGACTCTGTATATAATGGATTAAAGTTATTAGATGAAAAATGTGATGTCGTATTAATTCATGATGGGGCGAGACCTTTTGTATCTGATAAAATTATAGATAAAAGTATTGAGGAAGCAAAAGAGCATAAGGCTATAGTTGTAGGAGTACCAGTTAAAGATACTATAAAGGTTATAGATAACGATAAAAATATAGTAGATACGCCAAATAGAAGTGTATTATGGGCAGTTCAGACTCCGCAAACATTTGATTATAATATACTTATAGATGCTTATAAAGATGCATTTAAAAATAAATTTTATGGAACTGATGATGCAATGCTAGTAGAGCGAATCGGATATAAGGTTAAAATGTTAGAAGGATCATACAATAATATAAAAATAACAACGCAAGAAGATTTAAATATTGGAAGTCAAATATTAAGAGTTCAAGATTAGTAGGAGGACAAACATGAGAGTAGGATTAGGTTATGATGTACATAAATTAGTAGAAGGAAGAAAGTTAATAATAGGTGGAGTAAATGTTCCACATGAAAAAGGATTATTAGGCCACTCTGATGCAGATGTATTGATACATGCTGTAATGGATTCTATATTAGGTGCATTAGCTTTAGGTGATATAGGTAAGCATTTCCCTGATACAGACGAGAAGTATAAAGGTGCAGATAGTATGAAATTATTAGAGTTTGTATATAATTTAATCAATGAAAAAGGATATGGTATAGGTAATATAGATTGTACTATAATAGCTCAAAGTCCTAAAATGGCTCCTCATATACAAAATATGAGAGAAAATATTGCTAAAGCATTAAATACTTCGATAGAGAATATAAATGTAAAAGCAACAACAGAAGAAGGGTTAGGTTTTACAGGGGAAGGACTTGGAATTTCATCACAGGCTATTGTATTGTTAGAGGAAAATATACATAACAGATAGAAGGCAAAATATGAAAGATTATCAATTACACGAAATAAAAATAGAGGATTATAACCAAATAAATGAATATTACAATTTAAGAAGACCGGAGACGGCAGACAGTAATATACTTGATTTGTTCCTTTGGGAGAATTGTTATCCAACATGGTATTTTACAAATGAACATGGATTAATGTGGGTGGCAAAGAGTGAAGATAATCAATACTATTCATCAGTGCCTTGTTGCAGGGAAGAAGACTTGAAAGAATGTTTCCTTGAAACACAGGACTATTTCAACAATGTATTAAAGAAGAAACTAACAATGTACCTTGTTGATAAGAAGGCTCTTGAAACTTTAGATTTGCCGGAAGATGAATATATAGTAATACCTGACAGAACATACTACGATTATGTATATGATGCTGAAAAACTAAGAACTTTCAGTGGCAAAAAATACCACAAGAAGAAAAATCATCTAAATGCCTTTAAGAAAGAATATGCACAGGAGAGAAAGACAACGATCGAAAACGGTGCAGAGATCGTCTTAGAAGAACCGAAAGTAGAAGAACCGCAGATACCTGTTACACCGGCAGTTACATCGGCGAAATCATTAAAAGCATCTTCAATATAATCTATAATGCTTCTTACAGTAGTATTACCGTTAGCATCAGTATATCTAAAATTAAGATTACCAAATTTAAAGATATTACCTGTAGGCTTACCATTTTTAAGAAGAGCTTCACCATCCCAGAATATAGGAGCTTGAAGACCTTCAAATATATCTTTATCAAAAGCACGACTTTCATAAAAAGCTCTAAAGGCAGCTTCTGCATCACCATTATGATCACTAATCATTCTACTACGTTCATCTGAATCTAAAGAATTAAATTCTTGACGAACATCATCTTCAGGTCTAAGAAATTCTTTCTTAATAGAAAGAGTTTGAGTATTAGCATCATAATCAAATAGCAGACGTCTAGCTTCAAGCATCATTTCCATTTCAGTACGGAAAGTATCTTTCACACGCTGAAATAAATAATTAGATTCAAGATCATTAGTACGAGCTATTCGGTAATTAACAAAAGTACCATCAGTATCTATAAGTTTAAATGGAAGACTTCTCTTAATGGCATTAGGTTCAGT
>ERZ827498.3948-NODE-3948-length-11983-cov-6.108149_pt1 | contig 11983 bp, 11 predicted proteins | sample MGYA00519865_ERZ827498 | MGnify/ENA primary metagenome ERZ827498 (study PRJEB31778, sample SAMEA3449328) | human gut metagenome | biome: human gut; feature: human-associated habitat; material: faeces | place: United Kingdom | collected 2010/2012 ...
AAAGAATGCAAGAAATCACGCTGAAAGATGTGCTGGAACAATATCACATGAAGTTAGAAGGGACGCTCTTGCAGCGTTTATGACGGATCGGTTTTCAGAAACTCTTCCATAAAAAACGGTCAAGAATTGCTGCCCTATATACAAAAAAGCCGCCGAGGACACCTCCACAATGGGAAGAGTCCTCGACGGTATTCGCTTATCGGGTATGCTGCGGTCGGAGATTGCTCTTGTCCTCCGCAAAGAACAACTCCACATTTTTCTGTGCTTTCATCAACTCCTGCATCTCGTTCCGTGCCTTGCGGTAGGCATCATAGACCGGACGGGTCTTGGCATAATTGATGATGCAATCACGTCATTTTTCTGTCTGCGTCCGTTCACAAGTTCGTACTGCCGCTTGGACAGCATAAATTCTTCGTCTACAGTCAAGGAACTGCATTTATAACTGCTTACAAGCTGCCCCTGCTCCGTTTTATCCGGGTTTTGTGCATAGTCCGTGCGGCTCTTCAAACAGACCGCAACAGACTTTCCCTTGTTTTTATGCAGCGCAATCAGCCGTGTTGCTGCCACCTCAAATCACCCCCATAAAGAAAAAGCCGCCCGAAGGCGGCACATCATCCATCAGGATTGACGGAACAACTTTTCAAAATCAGCGGCACCGGCCAGATACATTGCCTGATATCGTACGCTTTCCAGCTCATTGCAGATCTCATCCAGCTGAAGATACTGCTTCCATGCTGCTTCGCCCACCATTTTCCGGTGTGCGTCTTCCGCTGCCAGTTTTTTCCGCAGGAGTTCGTGATACCGTGCATTGCTTCCCAATTCATCCCGAAAAAGCGTTGCCTCACGGTCATTGAAATAATCCAGCATTTTATCTTTATCCATCGTTTTCTCCATTACAGTTCCGTAAGCCATTCGCTGAATCGCTTGACGGCTTCCACAATCGCCGTTCCTGCCACGATGAGCAAAAAGCACCCGAACTCTGCCACAAAAAGGATCAGGAACTGCGTCCATTCCCTATAATAAAGAGTATAAAGTCCGCAGCCAAAAATATACAGCATCGGCAGCGCAAGCACAAATGCCGACAGATTCAATGTCAATTTCAGCATCAGTGCAAGGAAAGCCGTAAGCAGCGAAAACGGAAGAATGACCATCTTAAAAATGAACCTCATATCGAGCACCTGCCTTTCGCCCTTATTATAAAGGTATCTCCGCATCCATTGCAAGGATGTCAATCGATATGTAATCCGCAGCTCCCCTCTGCGGAAAAAAGTTAAAGTTCAGACAGTTTGGAAAGAATCTGTTTTCCGATGCCAATCAGCTCGTCCAGCCGATGCCGCAAATCTTCAATGTCTGCAGCATAAAGCTGATTGCTTTCATTCACACGTTTTGTCACCTGATTCAGATTGTTGCTGCAATTCTGAAGCAGGTACGACATCCGGCGCAACTGCGGCAGGTCAAGGTTCAGACAATAACCATCCAATGCCATTTTGCGGATATACGCACTCAGACTGCGGATGCCCATGCCATACATCTTTTCGTAAATCCGATTCTTTTCGGTTTTTGTGATGCGCAGGATCAAAATCTCGTCCCTCTTTTCTCTCATCGGGCATCACCATCCCGGTCCGAGTAGCTGCGGAACGGCTTGACCGGTTCCTCCTTATCCGACTTTTCGTTCAGGGCGGCCAGCACGGAAGGGCGCGCAGATTCCTCATCCGGCGTTTCTTCCATCTCCGGCTCGTGATGTTTTTCGTCCACATCCAGCTGTGCATTCAGTTCAGCCAGCCGTGCAGATTTTTGTGCCAGTTCTTCTTCCTGCGGAAAGGGCTTTTCCACTTCTGCCTGCGCTGCCGTCTGTTGCTGCAGCAGATTCTCCAGTCGGTTTTCTGCATTGGCAATGCGCTCATCAAAACCGGCCAGCAGGTTGTCCAGTCGGGTGATATTGCCGTGCGGGTCGGCACCAAGTGCCACCGGATAAATCGCCTTGCCTTTCAGCACCGCCTGCTGCTCGTTCCGGACCGGTTCATAGCGCACCGAAAGCTCAAAGCCGCGGTACTCGCCCAGCACAACTGGCTCTGTGTCGGGAAGTTCTTTTGCCGCCAGAATCAACCGTTCACCGGCAGTCTTTTTGTCATCGAACATCATGCCCTTGATGGTCATCCCGCAGAAGTTTTCCTTGTCCTGCGGATGGGCCGCAGCCGTTTCCGCATCGGTTTTCAGTGCGGAAATATGCGCTCTCTGCTGCTGAATATCTGCCGGGAACTGCGTCAGCAATTTGTCTTCCAGACGATATTTCTGGCTCTGATGGTCAGCTTTCAGAACTTTCAGCTTAGCTACCTGCACATCAAGGTCCATCTTTTCCTTAATCAGCGGGTTTCCGGCACACAGCGCCTTGACTTCGGCGTAAGAGAGCGCCTGCTCATCCACATCATCGCAGGAACGCACCGGGGATTTGCTGGTCATAATCTGCGAGATAAATCGCTGTTTATTTTCCAGTGTCTGCCAAAGGTACGCGTCAAAAGTTCCTTCCGTGACGTAGTTGAACACCTTCACCTCTTTGTTGCGGTTTCCCTGCCGGATGATACGACCGTTGCGCTGGGTCATGTCGCTGGGCTTCCAGCCAACATCCAGATGATGCACCGCCACAAGCCGGTCCTGCACATTGGTGCCTGCGCCCATCTTTGCAGTGCTGCCCAGCAGAATCCGCATATCGCCGGAGCGCACTTTGGAGAACAGTGCCGTCTTTTTTGCTTCAGTGTCCGCCGAATGGATAAAGGCCACCTCACTTTCCGGCACGCCTGCGGCCAGCAGCTTTGTTTTGATGTCATCATAAACATTGAACTGCCCATCGTTTTTCGGCGTCGAGAGGTCGCAGAACAAAAGTTGGGTCAGCTTCTGGTCTTTGCCCTCCTCCCAGATCTTCAACACGTTCTGCACACAGACGTTCAACTTGCTGTTGGGGTCGTCTGGCAGCATGGGATTCATCAAACGAACATCCAAGCCAATCTTGCGCCCATCGTTGGTGACGCAGAGCATATTGTCCACGGAGGCATCCACGGCGCCGGAGTGGATTTCTTCAGCACGTTTGCTCAGTTCCTGCACCATTTCCTTTTGAATCTCCGAGGGTTTTGCCACCACGGTTTCAAACCTTGCTTCGGGCACAGGCAGATGAAGCTGGTTAGATGTTTTAATGTCCGCAACCTCCTTGAACATGGCCATCAGCTCCGGGAGGTTAAAAAACTTGGCAAACCGGGTGCGTGCACGGTAGCCCGTGCCCTCGGGCTGGACTTCGTCAAGAGGTTTTCGGTAATTTTTCTAAATTCATCAGGTTGTCTGCAAGGAAGTCCCTTGTGACCTCATGTCTGCACATATCCTTGAACATCTTTTCAATCGGCTTTTTGGCGGTTTCGGACTGCTTCACGCACACAATAAAGGTGGTTTTGCCAATCTGTACCGAATAACTCGAATTCTGATTCTCCATTCAATTCCTCTTTAAATCGTCATTTTTCAAATTTGGCTAGCAGACTGGCAACTGTGGGTGTACCATGATTTTCTTGCCAGCCAAAATTTTCTGCCAGCCAAATGACTTATTCCATCCAAAAGACCTTTTTGCGGCCTTCCACGATCTTGCTTTTCAGGGCATCGCCCAGTTCACGCTTGGCATCCCGGACGGTTCTGCCGGGGATGCCCCTTTCCAGAGCCGCCTTGTCGATGTCCTCGCTGAGCACCTGCTTTCCTCCGGCAAGCAGGGTGCAGATCAGGTCTTTGGCTTGCTGGGTCTTGGTTTCCCGCTGCGGTTCGATGCCGGACAGCATTTCATCTGCGGTAATGTCGTACTCGCCGCCCCATCGGAAGCCGCCCTCGTCCCCCAGAGAGAACGCCAACGACGCTCCCGGCGGGGCAAGAGAACTTTTCTCGTGGGTCAAGATGCGCATGATGGGGTCATGCTTCAGCTTGCCGATGAACATAACGCTGCGGACGGCGGCAGCAATGTCGATGGAACCGAGACCTCGCTGTAAGCTCTGCATTCCGGCGGCTTTGTTCAGATGCCCGATCAGCAAAATAGCGCAGCCTGTTCGCTGCGCTACCTGTCCCAGCCGCATGAAGATGGGGCGCACTTCGTTTGCCCGGTTCATGTCCACATCGGCACCGAGATACGCCTGGATCGGGTCGATGATGACCAATCGGGCGTTGTTCTCGATAATGGCTTTTTCAATTCGTTCATCGGAGAGCGTCAGCTGCACATCGCTGTCATCAATGACCAGCACCCGGTCAAGGTCTGCACCCGCTTCGATCAGGCGGGGCTTGACCGTATCGCCCAGACCGTCCTCTGCGGTCTGGTAGATTACGTTGAATGGCTCCATTCGCTCCATGTTGGGCAGCAGCTTTCCGCTGGTGCAAGCGGCGGCAAGGTGCATAAACAAACAGCGGCCCCGCAGACCTTTTTCAAAGTCTGCGGGGCCTTGTGCTGTGGGGCTATTTTACCTGCACGGCCATGGTTCGGTCACTGCCCGGTAGCCGCGGATGACGCGCCACTTGGCAACGCCCTTGTCCGGCTTAAAGCTGCCGTCGGCGCGGGCTTTCAGGTAGCCCTGCTCGATGGCCCACTGGGCGGCTTGGGCCATCTCCGGGTCGGCTACGTCCGCAAAGGCGGGCAGAGCGGCCGGGGCCGGGCGGCCTGCGGTGTTCCAGAGGAGCATTGCCAGCTCGGCGCGGGTATGGGGCACGGCCACCCCTGCGGGCAGGAGCTGGTCAAGGATGAGCTCCGTGCCCACCTGATAGGCCACGACGCCCGCCACGCCCACGACTGCGACGCCCGCCAGAAGGGTGCCGAAGCCGTCTCCGCCGTCTGGGCTGCCCTCGCCGCTCTCAGCGGTGCGCCAATGGCCATAGAAGGTCACGTCCCGGTCGAGGTTGCCCACATGGTCCGCGCCCGGGCCCATGTAGTAGGGGCTATCCTCCAAGCGGGTGCCGTCTTCGAGGAACCAGCCCCCAAAGAGGCGGGCTTCCTCCTCGCTGCCGATGATCGCACCGGGGATCTGCATCGACGGCTCCGCTTTGTCCCCCGGGCGGACGACCCAGTAGGCCGTATAGTCTGTGGGGGCCTGCTCCGGCCGGGCGATCTTCGCCTTCTTGCTCTCGTTTACTTTGCCTTCCACTAGAGCGAGGCCGTCGTTCAGGGTCAAAGGGTTTTCATTGTCCAGTTCGAGAGCATAATACTCCTCTTCCTCCGATGCATCCGTTTCCGCCGTGATGACGGTGCCTGCGCCGGAAGCCTTCAACTCGTCTGCCACGATGGCGGAGCCGCTGTCGGCTTTCACGTTCAGCGTGCTGTTCGCCACGGTGAGGTTGCCGCACCGAATGCCAAACTGGAAGAAGTTTCCTCCTGCACTCTTGCCTGCAATGGTCACAGTGCTGTTTTGGATGGTGATATCTTTGTTAGAGCGGCCTGCCCGGATCGCGTCCTCGACGCCGTCCCCGCTCTCGCCCGTAAGGGTGAGGGTTGCGTTATCCAGCGTCAGCGGGCCAGTCGTCATGATTCCGACGGCATCGGAAAGGCTGGCGGTGCCGGTAATGGTCAGCATATCATCCGTCAAGTCGGAATCGATGCAGCTGGAAATGCCTTCCTCCGCATCCTCGCCCAGCGTGAGGTGTGCATTGTTCAGGGTCAGGGTGTGGGTATCCGGGTCAAACTTCACAGACCCGCCATCCTCCAGCACGTCGTTCTGGTTGCTCTTTGTGACCTGCTTGCCTGCCACCCAAAGGTTGTAGGTTTCGCTTTCCTGCTGGTTCGGGTCCACATCCGTCAGTTCCAGATAGTCTTGGTTCTGTCCTATGGCAGCCGTAAAGTTCTCATAATTTTCCTTCACGTTGATTTCCGTATACGCTCCATTCTCGTCGGTGCGATACCAGAACCTGCTTACGTCATTTCCGATGCTCAGTCTCCCCTGGACGATGTTATTGCCGTCGCCGTTTTCCGCCACAATCATAAGCAGATGGCCGCCGTTGTATGTCAGAAGACAATCCTTCCTGATGTACCGATCCGCATGGATCTCCAGCTCGCTGCCCGGGTTCATGGTAGTGAAATTGGCGATGCCGTAGGTTGCTCCCTCGAACATTGCCCCTGTGATGTTCACGGTGCCATCGATCCGGACGTCTCCTCCGCCGATGCCCGTATGAAAATCTTTCAGCGTGATTTCGGTCCCGGCTGTGATCGTTGTTCCTGTGTCTCCGCCCAAAATTCCGTTCGGCTTAGTATCCAAATAGGCACCCAGATCGGCATAGGTGAGATTGTATTCTCCCCCGGCGATCTCTTTTGCTTCCTCAATGCCGTTGCCTTTCGTTCTGCCCGTCACCTTGCCGTTTGCCACCAGCCTCAGATTTTTTTCACTGAGGGCTTTGACCAGCGGGACCGTCCCCAAATCCGCAACTCCAACTGTGGTCAGCGTCACGTCTCCGTGAAAGGTCAAAAGGCCATGGTCATAGGATACCTCACCCTGAATGCAACTCACATTCTCACCATCGACCCGTCCGACATACTCCGGATACAGAAACACACTTGTCACACTGCAAGCTGCTCCGATCGTCGAGCTGCCCGCCAGTGCCAGCGGGGCCGCGAGGTTCAGCGCGAGGGCTGCGGAAAGCACCCCGGCGAGGAATTTCTTCCATCTTCGCTTCATTGCAAAAGCCTCCTTCTTTCTACCAATTTTGTTGCAGGAAAAAAGCTCCACGGTTCACTTTTAGGATACCGTGGAGCTTTGATTTTTGCTATTAACCCGGGGTTAGTTTTTGGTTAATTCCGGGGGGCGTTTTTCTGGTACCACTCCGCCAGCCGGGCGCGGCGGGTGCGGGGGTCGCCGCCCATATCCAGCTTTGCGTACAGCTGGTTGATGTACTGCTTCACCGTGCCCTCGGAGAGGTAGAGGGCGGCGGCGATCTCCTTGTTGGTGCACCGCCCGGCCACCAGACGGGCCAGCTCCCGGTCGCGGTCGGTCAGGGGCAGCTCCGGCGCGGGGGCGGGGGCCCGCAGGCCCAGCCGGGCGGCAAAGGCCCGGCCTGCGGGCAGGATGCGGGCCACGAAGGGCCCCAGACGCGGCTCGCACACGGCCCAGTCCTCCCCTTCCAGCAGGGGGGCCAGAGCGGGATACTGCTCCACAAAGAGCACCCAGAAATCGTCCTGCACAGCGTCCAGCAAAGCCGCTGCCAGCGCGGCCCGGGCCTCGGCCCGCTGGCCGAAGCGCAGCTGCGCCGCCGCCAGCTGGATGCGGGCCTGCAGCCCCACCAAGCCGTAGTGCATGGCCTCGCACCGGCGCAGCAGGCCCTCGCTGTGGGCGATCACCTTCACATACTCCCCCTGCGCCAGCCAGACCTGCTGCTCGATGAGGGACATCATGGGGCGGCAGGGCCCAAAGAAGCTCACCTCGGCCAGCTTGTGCTCCCGGAACAGCTCCGGAGCCTGCTCCGGCCTGCCCTGCAAAGCGTAGAAATAGGCGGCGATGCTCTCCAGCAGATGCATCTGCACCCCGTCGTGCTTTTGCAGCAGGGCGGCGCGCTTGGCGGCAAAATCATACCCCTCTTTCCCCTTGCCGCACAGGGCCAGCCGCAGGGCCAAAAAGTCGCAGCAGAGGGTCATGTTCTCCTGCCCGGCGGCGTCGGCCCGGGCCCGCTCCAGCAGCACGGCGGCTTTCTCCCACGCCCCCTGCAGGTAGGCGGCCTCCGCGTCCATCAGAAGCTCGGCCCCCTGGCCGTGGCCGTTGGTGATTTTATAGTAATGGGGCATACACTCGTACATTTCGGCCAGTTCTTTGCCCAGCTCCCCGGGGGCGCGGTAGTACATCATCAGCACCGAGGGGGAGCCGAAGGTCCAGCTGCCGCTGTTGCGCAGGGTGACGGCGGGGCGGCTCATCTGGCGGCTGGCGCTGCGGTGGAGGCGGCTCATCTGGGTGATGTCGTTGTAGAACAAGAAGCTCTGGATGAGGTCGCACTCCCCCAGCAGGTTGCCCCGCTCGGCGGCGGGCCACTCGGGGTGTTGGGCCACGGCGGCTTCCAGCAGGGCTTTCAGCTCCATCATTTTGGGGATCTGCTGCCAGGTGAACATCCGGCGCATCAGCACCAGAATGGCCAGCGGGTGGCGCTGCAGCGCTTCCACCGGGCAGCGGTCCAGCCGCTGCAGCAGCTCGGCGGGGCTGAGGGAGGCAAGCAGATTCCCCGCGTCCGCCTCGATGACGGCAAGGGCTGCGTCGCGGTCGCCGCAGTGCTCAAAGGCCTGCAAAGCGTGGAGGTACTGGGCTTTTTGGGCATACCAGCGGCCATACCGCTGCCAGACCTCCGTTTGCCGGGCGGCGGGCAGCTGGGCAAAGAGCCGCTCGGCGCACTCTTTCATCATGTGGTGGAAGCGGAAGCTCACCCCGTCCGGCAGGCGGGTGACAAAGGCGTTTTGCTGGGTGAGGGCCCGCAGCACCTCCTCCGCGTCGGGCAGGGCGGTGACAGCCCGGGCCATCTCCACCGTGAACTCATCGGCCAGCCCCATCACAGCGAGGAAGCCCCGGGTCTTCTCGGGCAGGGACTCCAGCATGGCGGCGGTGAACATGGCGTAGATGTCCGACCCCGGCTGTAGCAGGCTCCCCCGCTCGGTCAGGGCATGGAGGTTCAGGTAGACGGCGGAGAACCACCCCTCGCAGGAGCGCAGCAGGCTCTCGGCCTGGGCGGCGGTGATCTCCACGCCGCAGCGGTGGGTGTAGGCCAGCAGCTCCTCCCGGTTCAGGCGGAGGCCGTCGGCCTCGATGCGGTGGAGCCGACGCCCCAGCCGCACCACCTGCTCCCCGGGCAGAAAGCGGTTGCGGCTGGCCACGATAAGGTGGACGTTCTCGGGCAGGCGGTAGGCCAGCCGACACAAAAACTGCGCCACCCGCTCATCCCCCAGCAGGTGGAAATCGTCCAGAAAAAGATAGTAGGGTGTTTTGCCGCCCAGCGCGGCACACAGGTCCTCCAGCAGCAAAGCCGCGTCGCTGGCGTCGGCGGGGCAGTCGTAGCCCTCCAGCACCGTCAGCCCGGCGGCGGTAAAGGCCTTCTGCACGCTTTTCCAGAAGATGGAGCGGTTATCCGAGTAGATGCTGGCTTGCAGCACCACGGCCCCCGCTTTGGCCTGCTCTGCCAAGAACCAGCGCACCGCCGTCGTTTTACCGTAGCCCATGGGGGCCACCACCGCCGTGAGCGCACAGGACGCTATGGGCCGCAGCGTCTCCCGCATTCGGTCCGAGATGTAGATGATGTTCAGGTTCTGCCTGTTTCTGGCCATGCGCGTTCCCCTTTTCCTTATGCTAAGGCTATTGTAGCACATTTGCGGCGAAGAGAAAAGTGCGGCAGGGGTGCAAAAAAGCAGGCAGAGCCTTCGCCTTTGCGAAAAGTTCTGCCTGCGTTCTTTTTATAAATTGGGATTCTTGGGAGCGGCGGTTTTGGCTTAGTACATGCCGCCCTTCCAAACCACACTTTTGGAGCCGAATCACGAATATCGGGAAACGTAGACTTTTGTAGAATTATCAAGGCCACAAGCCGATTTTTCCAGATTCTCCGTTTTTGCACGATCCACGCTTTTCTACGCAAATCTACGCCACTTACCGGGTGATTGGCGTAAGTTTTGGCGTAAGTTTCGGCGTAAGCAATTCCGCTTCATGCGTCGAAAATCACAGGTTGCCGGCGATCTGTTCAAAGGCTCTTTCAACCGATTCAAAGCTGCTGTGCGTGTAGACATCCAACGTCACACTGGCATTGGAGTGTCCCATCAGGTATTGCAGGCTTTTTACATCCAGCCCGGCCTGCTGAACATTGGTGCAGAAGGTGTGTCGCAGCACATGAGGTGTAATGCGCGGAACAGGTTTGCCGTACGCCTTCTCAAACTTTCCCTGCACGCCACGCATATAGTTTTCCAAGTGCATTGCCACCTTCGGCATTCCGGACTTGTCCAGAAAGAGAAATCCGCTGCAGCCATCCACCAGCGCTTCCACTTTCGTGGACGCTCTGGCTTTTACTACACGCCGCAACGCTGCACAAACGGTATCTGTCATGGGAACATTGCGGATACCGCTTTTTGTTTTCGGCGGTGTGACAAAGTAGGGCTTTTCAGCCGTCCGGCAAAGCTGCCGCCGGACATGGATACAGTGCCGTTCAAAGTCGATATCTGCTCGTGTCAGGCCATACAACTCACTCACACGCAAGCCGGTTCCCATAAGAATGACGATATCATCATAATAGTTGCCGCCATAGTCTTGAACGAATTGCAGATATTTCTCCTGCTGTTCTCTGGTCAGGGCATTGCGCACATAAGCGTCCTTCGGCACAACGTCCGACAGCTTGAACTTAAATGGATTCTTGCGGATGATGTCATCCTCTACCGCCATCTCAAACGCCGGTCTGACAACGCTTTGCAGGATTCCTATGGTGTTTTGCTTGAAACCGCTGTCATGCAGAAACACGAACCAGCCTTTCGCATCGGACAATTTTACCGTTTTGATGGCTTTTTGCCCGAAAGGGTCAGCATGAATCCGCTTGACCGCTGTGTTGTACGACCGAAGTGAATTGGGTTTCAACCCACGTTTCAGGTTCATATAGCGGTCAACCAGATCAGCCACCGTCATCTCTCCGGCGGCGTAGTCGATGCCGTCTGCCAGATCGCGCCACAGTTCTTCCTCTTTTTTCCGCAGCTCTGTCAGGGATTTAGCGTAAATACAACGCCGTTTCTTGTGGATATCGGTATAACGATAGTCGTAGGTGCCGTTTGCTCTCTGGCTTTCGCCATCCTTCAAAACACGGCCCTTGCTATCCTTGCGCTTTTCAGGCATTTAGAAGCTCCTTTCTGTGAAAAGCGCATCTATAAGGTCAGTGTCAGTATAACACATCAACCATGCGATTTCCACCCGCAGCGAATGAGAAAAGGACGGTTTCACATTTGCAGCCTTTGGCAACCTCTCAAATAGAATATGCTTGCTCGACAAAGCAATCGAACAGGCGACGTTTGATCAGACGCTTATTTCCCACCCAAAGGACGAATTTGCATTTATCTTCATTCGTAATTTCACGCAGTTTGTTGATGCCAATGCCAGAGTAAGCCGCAGCTTCCTCCAGCGTTAAATTGCTCTTTTCCCAAATCGGGACATCCTTCATAGGCAGACCTCCAATTCCTTGTAACCGAACGCCTGTAACCTGGCAGGAAAACTCTCTTTTTCTGCACACAAGGCATCCGGTGGGCTTTATACTTTTTCTTATCTTTTTAAGGTTACATGGTTACAGAAAGCGGAAAACGCAGCAATCATGCGGTTTTTGCGCTGTAACTGCAGCGTAACCAAACCTGTAACTGACCGTGTAACCGCTGTCCATCAGAAGGGAAATCCCAGTTGCTGGGCTTCCGCATCCGTTATTTCGGAGAAATCTTCAGCCCCGGTTTCGGGGCTGGTTACGCGCTCCCAGCCTTTCTGAACACCGTACTTCGGGTAACGCTTGGCGGTTTTGTGAGCCTGCCAGCCTTGGATATCGCCGCGCGAAATGCCGGTGTTCATGATCTCGCAGATAGCACGGGTCTCCCACTCTGCCGGGATATTGGTGTTGCCCAGTGCTTCCGCGTAAAGCTGCTTGGAACACACCCGGTCACCCGTGTAGTCCTCCAGAAAGGCATAGATCATGCCCGCCTGCGCGTCCTCCTGCATGAAGTCCTGTTGATGGGCTTGCAACGTTTTCTGCATGGCAGGGCTGAACGCCAGCTTGTAGTTGCCGCTGTTGTAGATGGTCATAGCTTCTGCCCAAAGCTGGTCGATATAAGCACGGGATTCAGCTTCATTGTCCAGAATGTGAACTTCAGCCAGTTCCGCATCCACCGGGACGGGGATAAAACGGCGGTCGCCTGTGCGGTCACGGGGCAAAAAATCCTGCCGATTGGTTGTGCCAGCAAAGACGCACTGGCGCAGACGGTCGGCAGGATGTGTCTCGTACGATT
>ERZ827498.3950-NODE-3950-length-11980-cov-3.186415_pt1 | contig 11980 bp, 6 predicted proteins | sample MGYA00519865_ERZ827498 | MGnify/ENA primary metagenome ERZ827498 (study PRJEB31778, sample SAMEA3449328) | human gut metagenome | biome: human gut; feature: human-associated habitat; material: faeces | place: United Kingdom | collected 2010/2012 ...
CAACTGATTAAGTGGTATGATGCAGAAGGATACAATTATGCAAAACATGTGTTTAACGTAACAGCCGAATATACGCCGAACCCGGCAGACGGTACACTGGACATCACTTTGTCTACCATTGACAATGCGCCTATCCATTACACCTTGGACGGCACGGAACCTACCGCTGCTTCTCCGCTTTATGAAAGCCCGCTGAAAATCAAGGAAAATGTAACTTTCTCTGCCATTGCTGTCCGTCCTACCGGAAACAGCCGTGTGGTTTCTGAAAAGGTTAATTTCAGCAAATCCAGCATGAAGCCGATTGTAGCCAACCAGCCGGTCAACAAGCAATACATGTTCAAAGGCGAATCTACATTAGTAGACGGCTTGAAAGGAAACGGCAATTACAAAACCGGTCGTTGGATTGCGTTCTACAAGAACGATATGGACATGACTATCGACCTTCAGCAGCCTACCGAGATTTCGAGCGTTGCTATTTCTACTTGCGTGGAGAAGGGCGACTGGGTGTTTGACGCGCGAGGACTTTCCGTAGAAGTTTCGGACGATGGCAAGAACTTTACAAAAGTTGCTTCCGAGGAGTATCCTGCTATGAAAGAAAGCGATAAGAATGGTATCTATGAACATAAACTGTCATTCAGCCCGGTGAAAACTCAATACGTGAAAGTGGTTGCCCTGTCTGAAAGTAAAATGCCGGCATGGCATGGCGGCAAAGATAGTCCGGCATTTTTGTTTGTAGACGAAATCACGATAGATTAATGAATATAAGAAATAGATACGCTAAAGTTTGTCTTTTCTTATGGGTATTGGGAATGTGCTTAACCGCGCATTCCCTCAAAGCACAGTCCGTCATACCTGTCCCATTAAAAATGGAGCAGGGGACGGGCTGTTTTTTACTGTCAGAGAACACAAAACTTTATATAAACTTGCAGGGTTTAGAAGCGCAGCTTCTGGAAAATTGCTTGCAAGCATTGCCGGTTCATTTGAAGAAAGGGAAAAAGAAGGATACGCAGAATATACTTTCTCTGTTGATAACTGAAAAGAACCACCAATTGCCATCACCGGAAAGCTATACTCTTTCCGTTACTCCGCAACAAATCCTGATACGCGCCACTTCGGGAGCCGGATTATTCTATGGTCTGCAAACCCTGTTGCAGTTGGCACAACCTTCGGGGGCAGGCAGCTATTCCATAGCCTCTGTCGAGATAGAAGATACTCCCCGTTTTGCTTACCGTGGACTGATGCTGGACGTGTCCCGTCACTTTTCTACCAAAGAATTTATAAAGAAACAGATAGACGCACTGGCGTATTACAAAATCAACCGTCTGCACCTGCATCTGACCGATGCGGCAGGCTGGCGATTAGAAATCAAGAAATACCCTTTGCTGACCGAATTTGCGGCCTGGCGTACAGATCCCACCTGGAAGCAATGGTGGAACGGCGGACGTAAATATGTCCGTTTCGATGCTCCCGGAGCTTACGGCGGTTATTACACCCAGGATGATATTCGTGAAATCTTGGAATATGCCCGTCAGCATTATATCACGGTGATTCCCGAGATTGAGATGCCCTCCCATTCGGAAGAAGTGCTGGCAGCCTACCCGCAGTTATCCTGTTCGGGCGAACCTTACAAGAACTCCGATTTCTGTGTCGGCAATGAAGAAACCTTCACGTTTCTGGAAAATGTGTTGACGGAAGTCATGGAACTTTTCCCTTCCGAATACATTCATATCGGTGGCGATGAGGCCGGAAAGTCGGCTTGGAAGACCTGCCCGAAATGTCAGAAGAGAATGAAAGACGAGCATCTTGCCAATGTAGACGAGCTGCAAAGTTACCTGATACACCGCATTGAGAAGTTCCTGAACAATCATGGGCGTCATCTGCTGGGGTGGGACGAGATTCTGCAAGGAGGCATTGCCCCCAACGCAACCGTCATGTCATGGCGTGGAGAAGAGGGTGGTATCGCTGCCGTAACCTCCGGCCATCGTGCCATCATGACGCCGGGTGCCTACTGCTATCTGGACAGTTATCAGGATGCCCCATATTCGCAGCCGGAAGCCATCGGTGGATACCTGCCGTTGAAGAAAGTATATTCTTACAATCCCGTTCCCGCTTCTTTAACTGCGGAACAGGCGAAGTTGGTCTACGGTGTGCAAGGCAACCTATGGGTGGAATACATTCCCACTCCCGAACACGTGGAGTATATGATTTACCCCCGAATCCTGGCATTGGCGGAAACAGCCTGGTCGGCTCCGGAACGTAAGTCATGGCCGGATTTCCATACCCGTGCATTGTCGGCAGTGGCCGATTTGCAGGCAAAAGGATACCATCCTTTCGATTTGAAAAAAGAAATCGGCAGCCGTCCCGAGTCGCTTCAATCGGTCAGCCATCTGGCATTGGGTAAAAAGGTGATTTATAATTCACCTTACAGCTCCCATTATCCGGCACAGGGAAACACCGCTCTGACGGACGGCATACGTGGCGATTGGACCTATGGTGATGGCTCGTGGCAAGGATTCATCTCGGACAACCGCCTCGATGTGACGATTGATATGGAAAAAGAAACTTCCATCCATTCCGTCACTGCCGCCTTTATGCAGGTGGTAGGCGCGGAAGTATTCCTGCCGGAGACTGTGGTGATTTCCATTTCCGATGACGGAACCCATTTCACCGAGTTGCGAAAACAACACTTTGAAGTGAGCAAAGAAACACCCATCCGCTTTACGGATATTTCATGGCAGGGCGAAGCCAAAGGAAGATACGTACGCTATCAGGCACAGGCCGGAAGTGAATTCGGAGGCTGGATATTTACGGATGAGATTATTGTGAAATAAATATTGCAGGCATAAGGATAATACGTATGATGCGTTTTTTTAGGATTATTCCGGCCTAAAGCAACCGTGTAATCCGTATCATCCGGACTTGTTGATTTCAACCTGTCAATATCATTTAAATAAAAGAGGGAATCTACTCAACCAGATTCCCTCTTTTTTTGTTATATTTGTATTATTACCTTAAAAACTAAGAATATGGTACAACACGCTAGACTCATTTTCTACAGCCTTCTCCTTCTGGTAATCCCGTGCGAGGGCACGTTGGCACAGAAGATTCCCGTCGCGCCCATAGACTCATTGATTACCGTAGGATATGCCACCGGAAGTTTGAAAACCCTGTCCGGCTCCGTAGAGAAAATCACGGAGACACAGATGAACAAAGACCAGATAACGAACCCTTTGGAAGCAATCCGTGGACGTGTGCCGGGTTTGACCATCCAGCGGGGCTCCAACGGACCGGCGGCTTTGGATGCGGGGCGCCTGCGGGGAACTACCTCACTGACCAGCGGCAACGACCCTTTGATTATCGTCGACGGAGTATTTGGCGACTTGAGTATGCTTACCTCCATTTACCCTACGGATATTGAGAGTTTTACCATTCTGAAAGACGCTTCCGAAACCGCACAGTACGGCTCGCGAGGTGCATCCGGTGTGATAGAAGTCACCACCAAAAAAGGGATGAGCGGCAGGACACAGGTGGCTTACAACGGTAGCTTCGGGATTTCCACCGTCTACAAGAATTTGAAAATGCTGTCCGGTGATGAATTCCGTCGTGTAGCATCGGAACGAGGCATTTCCATTCTGGATAAAGGGAACAATACCGATTTCCAGAAAGAGATTGAGCAGACAGGACTGCAACAGAATCATCATATCGCCTTTTATGGCGGTTCCAGTGAGTCCAGTTATCGTGTTTCCCTCGGTTTTATGGATCGTCAGGGAGTGATTCTGAATGAAGACATGAAGAATTTCACTTCAAATATGAACATGAATCAGAAAATGTTCGACGGCTTCCTGAACTGCGAACTGGGAATGTTCGGCTCCATTCAGAAGAATCATAACCTGGTAGATTATCAGAAAACCTTCTATTCGGCAGCTACGTTCAATCCTACCTATCCCAATCATAAAGACCCCGTCACCAATTCGTGGGACGGAATAACAACCGCCAGCCAAATCACCAATCCATTGGCATGGATGGAAGTGCAGGACGATGATGCCACTTCGCACATCAGTACGCACGCCCGTCTCACTTTCAACCTGATAGAAGGACTGAAACTAAGCCTGTTCGGAGCTTATACTTACAATATCGTAGAAAATTCGCAATACCTCCCCACTTCCGTCTGGGCGAACGGTCAGGCATACAAAGGAACCAAAAAGCGCGAATCCTTATTGGGAAACATGATGCTGACCTATAAGAAAAACTGGAAAAAGCATTTCTTTGACGTACTCGCACTTGCCGAACTTCAGAAAGAGACTTATACCGGCTATTATACCACAGTCAGCAATTTCAGCACCGATAAGTTCGGGTATAATAACCTTCAGGCAGGAGCGCTCCGTTTGTGGGAAGGTACTAATTCCTACTACGAGCAACCGCGCCTGGCATCTTTCATGGGACGTTTCAACTATACATACGCCGACCGCTACGTACTGACGTTGAACGCCCGTACAGATGCTTCCTCCAAATTCGGAGCCAACCATAAATGGGGCTTTTTCCCCTCTGCGTCCGCGGCATGGGTGATTAGTGAAGAAGAATTTATGAAGCAATTCCCCGTGATAGACAATCTGAAATTCCGTATCGGTTACGGTCTGGCAGGTAACCAGAGCGGGATTGACTCATACACAACGCTGAATCTCGTCAAGCCGAACGGTGTCGTCCCCGTCGGAAACTCCGCCATCGTATCTTTAGGAGATCTTCGGAATACGAATCCCGACCTGAAATGGGAAGTGAAACATACCTTTAATACCGGTTTCGACATCGCTTTATTCGGCAACCGCCTGTTGCTTTCCGCCAACTATTACAACTCCCGCACCACGGATATGCTTTACCTTTACAACGTAAGCGTGCCCCCTTTCACCTATAACACCTTGCTTGCCAATATCGGCTCCATGCGCAACTGGGGTACGGAAATCGCCATCGGTGTCACCCCTTTGAAAACGAAGGACATGGAACTGAATATCAATGCCAACATCACCTTCCAGCGCAACAAACTGCTTTCATTGAGCGGTATGTATAACGGCGAAATGCTTTCCGCTTCCGAATATAAAAGTCTTGCCAGCCTTGATGGAGCCGGCTTCCACGGCGGCTACAACCACATCGTTTATCAGATGGTGGGGCAACCGTTGGGCGTGTTCTATCTTCCTCACAGCACCGGACTGGAGTCCGACGGAAACGGTGGATATACCTATGGCATCGCCGACCTGAATGGCGGAGGCGTCAGTCTGGAAGATGGTGAAGACCGTTACGTGGCAGGACAAGCCGTACCCAAAACGATTCTGGGATCTAACATCAGTTTCCGTTACAAGCGTTTCGACCTGTCTTTGCAGATCAACGGAGCCTTCGGACATAAAATCTACAACGGAACTTCCCTGACCTATATGAACATGAATATATTCCCCGACTACAACGTAATGAAGAAAGCTCCGCAACAGAACATCAAGGATCAGACCGCCACCGACTATTGGCTGGAAAAGGGAGATTACGTCAACTTCGACTATGTGACGCTGGGCTGGAACGTGCCGATTGAACAGGTGCAGAAGCTAAAGAAATATGTCCGTTCCCTGCGCTTGGCATTTACTGTCAACAACCTGGCAACCATCTCCGGTTATTCGGGACTTTCGCCCATGATTAACAGTTCCACGGTGAACTCGACGTTGGGCGTGGACGATAAACGGGGGTATCCGTTGGCACGGACGTACACCTTAGGATTGAGTATTAACTTTTAATGGAGGAGGAGAGGATGAAACGATATATGAAAAATAGAAATCAGTTTTTGCAGATCTCAAAGCAAATAATCTACCCTTCAAGAATATTATTATTTCTTCTGGTGACGAGTCTGACCTTATTTTCCTGTGATAAGTTCTTACAAGAAAATCCGAAGGACAAACTACCGGAAGAGGATGTCTACAATACGATCTCGGAAGTATATCTCAATGCGGTAGCTTCGCTTTATACCTACGTAGGCGGTTATAGCGACAGTCAGGGATTGCAGGGAACGGGTAGGGGAGTCTACGACCTGAACACTTTCACTTCCGACGAAGCTATCATCCCCACCCGTGGAGGCGACTGGTACGATGGCGGCTTTTGGCAAGGACTTTACCTGCACGATTGGGGAATAGAGAATGATGCCATTCAGGCTACATGGGAATATCTCTATAAAGTCGTCATGTTAAGTAACAAATCACTGGAACGGATAGACAAGTTTGCCGAACCCCATTCCGATGCTGCACTTCCGGCATACCGGGCGGAAGTGCAGGCCATGCGAGCCATGTATTATTATTATCTGATGGATTTGTTCGGACGCATCCCGTTGGTTCAATCCTCTTCAGTGGCAATGAAAGAGGTTGTCCAGAGTGAACGGAAAACGGTTTTTGAGTTTGTATTCAAGGAATTGCAGGAAGCGGCTCCTCTGTTGAGCGATGCGCACAGCAACCAGTCCGGTCCTTATTATGGTCGTATCACCCGTCCGGTAGCCACTTTCCTATTGGCTAAACTGGCTCTGAATTCCGAAGTCTATACGGACAATGATTGGACAGACGGACAACGTCCGGACGGAAAAAACATAAAGTTTACAGTGAACGGCAACGAACTCAATGCGTGGGAAACAGTCATCTACTACTGTGACCAGCTAAAGGCGCTGGGCTACAAACTGGAACCGGAATACGAAACCAATTTCTCCATATTCAACGAACCATCGATAGAGAATATTTTTACCATTCCGATGAATAAAACCTTGTACACCAATCAAATGCAATATCTATTCCGCTCCCGCCATTACAATCATGCCAAGGCGTACGGCCTAAGTGGTGAGAACGGCCCCAGCGCAACCATTGAAGCCCTCGAAACCTTCGGTTATGAAACAGCCGAACAAGATCCCCGCTTTGATATTTGCTATTTTGCGGGAGTGGTGCGCGACCTGAAAGGAAACATCATCAAGCTGGATGATGGCACCGTATTGGAGTATCTGCCTTGGAAAGTAGCTCTGGATATTACAGATACCCCGTATGAACAAACAGCAGGAGCCCGCATGAAAAAGTACGAAGTCGACCCCACTGCCACAAAAGACGGTAAGTTGATGGAGAATGACATTGTACTGTTCCGCTACGCGGATGCTCTGTTGATGAAGAGTGAAGCGAAAGTGCGCAATGGAGCCAGTGGAGATGAAGAACTGAATGAAGTCCGTAGCCGCGTCAATGCCTCCTCCCGTCCTGCCACTTTAGAGAATATCCTTGCCGAACGTCAACTGGAACTGGCTTGGGAAGGTTGGAGACGTCAAGACTTGGTTCGCTTCGGGAAGTTTACAAGAGCTTACAGTAGCCGTCCGCAATTGCCGGATGAGGGAAACGGATATACTACCGTGTTCCCTATACCGGAGAAAATACGGGTGATGAATACGAAGTTGAAGCAGAATCCGGGGTATTAACAGCAGTTATTATTCAATCAACTCAAAACTATATTTTTCAAATTCATTCCCGTTGATAATCATAGCAATTTGATGAAGTCCGAGATGGAGCTTCCTCGTTGTAACCACCCGGAAAGAATGTTTTCGGGTGATTCGCGTGGTTGAGTTCCCGGCATATTCTTTCTCGCTGATTTTATGCACTTTTTTCGTCAACGTTCCATTCGCTTTTTGGTAATAGATTCCATATTCGAGTCGTATCTTGGTCGTTTGATCGTTCTTGTTCAACAGTTTAAAACTAACCTCCAACGAATCCCCGACTTTCACTTCCGGGCTTGAAATTTGGAAATCCTCCACACAGATATTGCTGATAGTAGAGTTGAAGCCGAACAACTCCATCACCTCCGGATTGCCTTGTTTTAAGAGCGTCCGGCAACCGTGTTTAATAATCCAATCCACCTCTTTCGATTCTCCCTTCCATTTCTTCACTAAATCAATGACGATTTCGGGATTATCTTTCGCGATATCATTCAAATTATTGGCAACGCTCAACCGCACAAATCTTGCCGGATCATTTTTTAGATTTTCCAGAATAGGAATGATAGGCGCAGGATTCTCTTTCAGGTTCGGCAACGCCATCGCCCAGGGAAGACGCGGACGACAGCCTTCTGACGCAAGCCGCCTGACTCCCCAATGTTCGTGTTTCGACCAAACCAACATCTGTTTCATCATCTGATCCGGATATTTGATAATAAAAGAATGAGTCACAAACTCGCAACTTGTGAACTGTGTGATTTTCTCTATCGCTCTGACAGAGGTTTCATAATCGTCCAACCCATATTGTTCGACATAATTATCCAGAATCCCCCCATACTCTAAAGTCAAACCAAACTTCGTGTCGTCTATCACCGAGAAATCAGGCCGTGTCTTTTTTATATGATCCAACAATTCAAGTATCTTAGCGATCGCCTCTTTGTAATCTGCCGGTAAAAACTTTCTTAGCACCGTTGTGATGTGCATGCAGCGTTGTTTAAGTTCCCTGCCTTCCCATTCATCGTCCATCACTTGAGATACAAACTCGCGAGCATCAAAATCGTCGATAACAAGTTTCAAATCTTTCGTAAACAGATCGAAAAATTGCTCGTTAAACATGTTTTTAAAAGGTTCTGCCATTCTTTAAATATATAGTTTAGTTAAACAGTTATTGTTTTTTTATGGAGCGACTAAATAATGTTTCTTTGATAAATTCGTTTTTTATAATTTGAATTTTAAAGTGTTGATAATTATTTTATGCCGATCTATTTGTTTGTTATACAAATATATGCCATTTTTTTTAGGATAGCCCTATATCGCGCCTTATTTAGGTAAACTATATGAAAAGATTGTGCGAGAGGGAGTCTATTTAGAGAATATCATAAAAAAGTGAGCCACAAAAAAGATTGCAGCCCACTTATACCTTATATATGATAATATGATAGCAAAAAGACTAATCGAAGAAACTCTTGAATTTCTTGAAAATCTTCTCTTTTACCGACGTGTTAGGTTTGAAATTGTCTGAAGCTTCCATCTTTTCGAGCGTGTTCTTTTCCTCCTTGTTGAGAGCTTCCGGCACATAGATACTGATATTGACCAGCAAATCTCCCGTACCGTACCCGTTTACATTCGGCAACCCCTTGCCACGCAAGCGAAGCACTTTACCCGGTTGAGTACCCGAATCAATCTTCACTTTCACTTTGCCGTCGATTGTCGGAATTTCCACAGCACCGCCCAGTGCAGCCGTCGGGAAACTAAGCAACAGATTATAAATCAAATCATTTTCGTCGCGAATCAAGTCCTGATGCGGTTCTTCCTCAACGAGGATCAATAAGTCGCCTGCCACACCGTTGTACTTGCCGGCATTTCCTTTGCCGCCCATAGAGAGCTGCATACCTTCTGCCACTCCGGCAGGGATTTTTACGGTTACCACTTCCTCACCGTAAACGATTCCGTCGCCACCACACTTCTTACATTTATTCTTGATAATCTTTCCCTCGCCGCCACACGTAGAACAAGTGACGCGAGTCTGCATCGTGCCCAGAATGGTCTGCTGGTTACGGATCACCGAGCCGCTACCCTTACAAGTAGGACAAGTCTCCGATCCGCCGTCACCCTCGGCACCCGTGCCATGACACTGGTCGCACGGCACATATTTTTTGAGTTTAAATTTCTTTTCTACTCCGGTAGAGATTTCCTTCAACGTCAGCTTCACTTTCACACGGAGGTCACTGCCGCGATACCGGCGTTGCTGTGAACCGCCACCGCCGCCAAATCCGCTGAATCCTCCGAAGCCTCCCCCGAAACCGCCGCCGCGGCCACCAAAGATGTCGCCAAACATAGAGAAGATGTCATCCATCGACATTCCCTCGCCACCGAAACCACCGAACGGACCGCCATTGCCTGCCGCACCGCTCACTCCCGCATGACCGAACTGATCGTAACGCGAACGCTTCTCCGGATTGCTCAACACGTCGTATGCCTCGGCCGCCTCCTTAAATTTCTCTTCAGCCTCCTTGTCGCCCGGATTCTTGTCGGGGTGATACTGAATTGCTTTCTTACGGTATGCTTTCTTTATTTCTTCTACTGTGGCTGTCTTCGTCACCTCCAATATTTCGTAATAGTCTCTTTTTTCTGCCATGCCCATTTATTGATTTATGATTTTTGATTTATGATTTATGATTTACTCTGCAGTAGGATAGCGCAGCCATAAATCATAAATCATAAATCATAATTCTTTTCATTCTCCTACTACCACTTTAGCGTGGCGGAGCACTTTGTCGTTCAGTGTATATCCCGTTTGCACACAGTCCAGAATCTTACCTTTCTGTGCTTCCGACGGTGCGGGGATTACCGCGATGGCTTCATGGTAATCAGTGTCCAGTGGTTGGTCTTTTGTTTCGATGACTTTCACACCGTTTTGTGCCAGGACAGCCATAAATTTATTGTAAATCAGTTCTACTCCTTCTTTTACGGCATTGACATCTGTTGCCGTTTCCATTGTTTTGATGGCACGTTCGAAGTCGTCCACTACCGGAAGAATACTGCTAAGGCTCTTTTCGCCACCGTTCAGAATCAGTTCGGCCTTTTCCTTCATGGTGCGTTTCCGGTAGTTGTCAAATTCGGCAGACAAGCGCAGGTATTTATCCTTCTGCTCTTCAATCTCCTCTTGGGCCTTTTCCAGTTCTTTTTCCAACTCTTCTTCATGAGTCAGGGGAGTGGCGTCCTCCGCTTGTTCGTTTTGCGGTTGTTCTTCCGCATGGTTTTGAGTTTCCTCAACGTTCAGTTCTTCTTCCTTCACTTTTTTTTCTTTCGGATCCATCTTGGTATTTACTATTTTACTAGTTACTATTTACTATTTAACACACACGTTATCTTAACTTGGTAAAATAACGCCAATAAACATACCGGGCTGACCGGATGTCATTGATTTTGTCTGCAAAAACTTTGCCAAGTTGGCTGTTTTGCCAAAAAACGCAGCAAAGGTAACACTTTTATGTCAGATTGGCACATATCAGATAGCTCATAATTCATTTTAAATGTCTAACTTTGCACGCTAAAATAGTTAATACTAAAATAGTAACTAACGAAATAGTAAAATAGTAGCTAGCAAAATAGTAAAATAGTAACTAGTAAAATAGTAAATAAAGAAGATGATTACAGTTTCGAACGTTTCGGTACAGTTTGGTAAAAGAGTGTTGTTTAATGACGTAAACTTGAAGTTTACGAGTGGTAATTGTTATGGAATTATTGGTGCTAACGGTGCGGGAAAATCTACCTTCCTTCGTACGATTTACGGAGATTTGGACCCGACAACGGGTACCATTGCGCTCGGACCGGGCGAACGCCTTTCGGTGTTGAGCCAGGACCACTTTAAGTGGGACTCTTATACCGTTATGGATACTGTGATGATGGGGCATACTGTGTTGTGGGACATCATGAAGCAACGCGAAGAATTGTATGCGAAAGAAGATTTTACAGATGAAGACGGACTGAAAGTATCCGAGTTGGAAGAGAAATTTGCCGAGTTGGACGGATGGAATGCGGAAAGCGACGCAGCCATGCTGTTGAGCGGACTGGGCGTGAAAGAAGATAAGCATTATGTATTGATGGGTGAGTTGAGCGGTAAGGAAAAAGTGCGTGTCATGCTGGCGCAGGCATTGTACGGAAATCCGGACAATCTCTTGCTCGATGAGCCTACCAATGACTTGGATATGGAGACAGTGACCTGGTTGGAAGAGTATCTTTCCAACTTCGAGCATACCGTATTGGTAGTGAGCCACGACCGTCACTTCCTCGATTCTGTATGTACGCACACCGTAGACATCGACTACGGAAAAATCAATATGTTTGCCGGTAACTATAGTTTCTGGTACGAATCCAGCCAGTTGGCTCTCCGTCAGCAGCAGAACCAGAAGGCGAAGGCTGAGGAGAAGAAGAAAGAGCTCGAAGAATTTATCCGCCGTTTCAGCGCCAACGTAGCGAAGTCCAAGCAGACCACCA
>ERZ827498.3955-NODE-3955-length-11962-cov-4.260603_pt1 | contig 11962 bp, 12 predicted proteins | sample MGYA00519865_ERZ827498 | MGnify/ENA primary metagenome ERZ827498 (study PRJEB31778, sample SAMEA3449328) | human gut metagenome | biome: human gut; feature: human-associated habitat; material: faeces | place: United Kingdom | collected 2010/2012 ...
GTTTTCACGCGATGAATACGGGCAAACTGATGAGCGGCCAGCCCGGTTTCGTGCCCTGTACGCCACTGGGCGTGATGAAGCTGCTGGAGGCTTACAACATTCCGACACGCGGCAGGCATGCGGTGGTGATCGGGCGGAGCAACATCGTGGGCAAGCCGATGGCCATGCTGCTGCTGGCAGCGGATGCGACGGTGACTGTCTGCCACTCCAAGACGGAGAATCTGGCGGATATAACGCGGCAGGCCGATATCCTCGTCGCGGCGGTCGGCAAGCCGGGGTTCATCACCAAGAGCATGGTCAAGCCCGGCGCGGTCGTCATCGACGTGGGTATCAACCGCGTGAACGGCAAGGTCGTCGGCGACGTGATGCCCGATGTGGCGGACGTTGCGGGCTACATCACGCCCGTCCCCGGCGGCGTGGGCAAAATGACAATTGTCGAGCTGCTGGAAAACACGGTGGAAGCGGCGGAGAAGCAGACGGCAAAATAAGCCGATACAAGTAGGAAGTGAAAGCGCCATGTCGGAGTGGGTTCTGGAGGTCAGCGAGGTCAACGAGTACGTCCGGCAGCTGCTGCAAAACGAGCCGGCGCTTCGCAAAGTCCGTTTGCGCGGGGAAATCAGCAACTTCAAGCGCCATTCGTCCGGGCATTGGTACTTTACCCTCAAGGACGAGCGGTGCCGAATCGCGGCGGTCATGTTCCGCCAGAACGCGATGCGCATGTCGATTCGCCCGATGGACGGCATGTCCGTCATCGTCAGCGGGCAGGTCGGGCTGTACAGCGAGGGCGGCAGCTACCAAATCACTTGCGACAGTATGCGTCCGGACGGCATCGGCACGCTGTACCAGCAGTTCGAGGCGCTGAAAAACCGTTTGGCGGCGGAAGGACTGTTCGACGAGGAGCACAAGCGGCGCTTGCCGTATCGCCCGAAGAAAATCGCGGTCGTCACGTCGGAAACAGGCGCGGTGCTGCACGATATCTGCATGGTGTCGCGGGCGCGTGACCCCGGCGTGCCGCTGGTGCTGGTGCCGGTTCAGGTGCAGGGCGCAGGGGCAGCGGAGAGCATCGCGCAGGGCATTCGGCGCGCGGCGAAAATCCCGGAGGTCGAGGTCGTCATCGTCGGGCGCGGCGGCGGCTCGATGGAGGATTTGTGGGCGTTCAACGAGGAAATTGTGGCGCGTGCGATTTACGACTGCCCGATTCCCGTCATCAGCGCGGTTGGGCATGAAACCGACTTCACGATTGCGGATTTTGTGGCGGACAGGCGCGCCGCCACACCGTCAAACGCGGCGGAAATGGCGGTGCCGGACTTGCGGGAGATTCTCGCGGGGCTGGATGGAATGCGGCAGCACTTGCAGACGGCGCTTTCGCAGCACTTGCAGGAAACGCGTCTGGCGCTGATGACGCTGGAAAAGCGGCTGGCGGCGTGCGACCCGAACCAACGCTTGACGGCGCTGGAGAAGCGGCTCGGCGGCGCAAAAATGCGGCTGGAGCATCAAATGTCGCAGCGGATTTCGGCGCTGACCCCGCGATTGGGGATGGCGCGGATTCGGCTGGACAGCGCGGCGGAGCAGAATTTGCAGCGGAAAATGGAGCGGCTGCATCGGCAGAAGCTGCATTTGCAGGCGCTGAACCCGGAGGCGGTGCTGGAGCGCGGCTATGCGCTGGTGCTGGACGGCGGCAGGGTGCTGCCTGACCGGGCGGCGGCGCGGACGCATCCGCAGATGACGCTCCGTTTCCGGGATGGCGAAATGCGGGTCATGCAGCCCAATAAGGAGGGTGCTTATGGCAGCGAAAAAGAAGCTGACGTTTGAAGAACGGCTTCAACAGGTGGAAGCACTGATTGCGAAGATGGAGAGCGGCGAAATGCCTTTAGAGGAAGCCATGCAGCAGTACGAAGCGGGGCTGAATGCGCTGAACGCCCTCGAAAAGGAGCTGACGGCGGCACAGCAGCGCTTGACGGTACTGCGGCAGCAAAGCGGCGAGGACATCGAGGTGCCGATGGAGGAACAGCAATGAAGACATACGCGGAATACCGCAAGCAGGTCGAAGAGGCGCTTTCGGGGCAGCTGCGGTCGCTGGGCGAAATCCCGGATATTCTGCTGAAGGCGATGGAGTATTCGCTGCTGGCGGGCGGCAAGCGGCTTCGCGCGGTGCTGCTGCTGGCATCATGCGAAGCCATCGGCGGTGATACGGGAAAGGCGCTGCCGTTTGCCTGTGCGCTGGAAATGATTCACACATACAGCCTGATTCACGACGACCTGCCCGCCATGGACAACGATGACCTGCGGCGCGGTCAGTTGACGAATCACCGCAAGTTCGGTGAGGACGTGGCGATTCTGGCGGGCGATGGGCTGCTGTCGGCGGCAATGGAGCTGATGGCGCGTCAGGCTGCGAAGCTGGCGAAGGCGGGGGATTGCTCTGGCGTGCTGGCGATGGAAGCGATTGCGCGTCGCGCGGGCGTAACGGGCATGGTCGCTGGGCAGACGATGGACGTAACCGGCGAGGGCACGAAGCCGACGGCGGACAAGGTGCGCTACATCCACCTGCACAAAACGGCGGATCTGCTGACTGCCCCCGTGGAGGCAGGCCTGCTGCTGGCGGGCGCGACGCAGGATCAGGTGCAATATGGCTGTGAGTACGGGCAGCACCTCGGCATGGCGTTCCAGATGGTGGACGACCTGCTGGATGTCATTGGTACGGAGGAAGCGCTGGGCAAGAGCGTTGGCAAGGACGTTGCGGAAGAGAAGCTGACATGGATTGCCATTCGCGGCATTGAGGGCACGCGCGAGGACGCGGCACGGGAAACGGCCTTGGCGTTGGATGCGGCAGCGAAAATCGGCGGAGATATGAAATTTTTGCAAACCCTTGCACAAAGCACCCTGAACAGAGTACAATAAGAGACAGGATTCGTGCGCTTGCGCCGGATTGATTCATCATTCATCAAAAGGGAAGCGGAAATAAATGGAACTACACAACATTCTGGGGCTTTTCAGCAATCAGGTGCTGCTGTGCTGCATCACGGCGTGGTTCGTGGCGCAGGCGCTCAAAATTCCGACGTACTATCTGGTCGAAAAGAAATGGGACTGGCACCGCTTTTTCGGCAGCGGGGGAATGCCGTCGAGCCATACGGCGTTCGTCGTCTCCCTGACGCTGATGATTGGCGCGACGCAGGGCTTCGACAGCGCGATTTTCGCCCTGTCTTTCACGATGGCGGCGATTGTCATGTACGATGCGACGGGCGTCCGCCGCGAGACGGGCAAGCAGGCGGTTGTCATCAACGAAATCGTGCAGAAGATGTTCGTCAATGGCGAAAGTATCACGGATGAGGAACTGAAGGAATTGGTCGGGCATACGCATGTCGAGGTCATCGGCGGCGTGATTGTGGGGCTTCTGACGGCAGGGCTGTTCCTGCTGTTTATGTGATTTGAGGAGGATTTACGCAAATGGATCGTTTTCTGGAGGAATCTGTAAGCAAACACCACCGCGCGGCGGAAGAGGTGCTGTACTACGCGTCGTGGGTCGTGATGATTGTGTCTGCGATTCTGGCGTTCATGTACCTGAATGTCATGTTTTACAGCTTCAGCATCTCGATGCTGGTGATGACGCTGGTGTTCACGGGTATTGCGGTGTACATTTTCTTCTTCCATGACCGCCTGCGCACGGAGTACGACTACACGTTCACCAACGGCTCGATGGATTTCGCACAGGTGTTCAACAACCGCAAGCGCAAGGCGCTGGGCAGCCTGAACGTGGCAAAGGTGGATGCGTTCGGCAAGGTTGCCAGCGGCAGTTTCCATCGGCATGTGTCCGCGCCGGGCGTGAAGCAGCTGCGCTGGTTCCTCAATCGCGACGCGGAGCTGTACTATTTCGCTTTCTCCAAGGACGGCAAGAAGTCCCTGATTGTGTTTGAGCCGAGCAAAGCCATGGTGGATAACATCCGCCACTATCTGCCCTTCGGCGCGTATCAGGAGAATTGACCGTGAAAACCATCTATCTGGATAACAGCGCGACGACGAAGCCCTCCGCCGCGGTGATTGCCGCGATGACGGACGCGCTGGAAAATGGCTGGTACAACCCGTCGGCGCTGTACCGCCCGGCCATGGATGCGGGGAAAGCCGTCGAGAATGCGCGCGAAATCTGCCTGAAAGCGGCAGGCGCGGCGAACCAGCGCATGGTGTTCACCTCTGGCGGCACGGAGGCGGACAATATTGCCATTCTGGGGCATTTGCGCACGAAGCATAAGCCGGGGCGGGTGCTGATGCTGTCCGTGGAGCATCCGGCGGTGCTGAACTGCGCGCAGGAAGCCGAACGCATGGGGCACAAGGTTGTGCCGATTCCAGTCGATCGCCGCGGCGTGGTGGATCTGCCCGCGCTGGAAGGCTTGCTGGGCGAGGATGTCCACCTGATTATGCTCATGCAGGTCAACAACGAGGTCGGCGCGGTGCAGCCCATTGCGGAAGTCGCCGCGCTGCGCGACCGCTTTGCGCCGAATGCCGCCATTCATGTGGACGGCGTGCAGGGCTTTCTGCGTGTGCCGCTCAATTTTAATGCGCTCAAAATCCAGTCCTACGCCTTTTCCGGGCATAAGATTCATGCCAGCAAGGGCATCGGCGGCTTGATTTTCCGCAAGGATCACAAGCTGTCGCCCATCGTCTTCGGCGGCGGGCAGGAGGACAACCTGCGTTCCGGCACGGAAAACGTCCCCGGCATCATTGGGCTGGGCGAGGCGGTTCGCACCTATCCGCAGGGCGCGGCAGAGAAGATGATGGCGCTGAAAACCCGCCTGCTGACGGACTTGCAGGAGGCGATTCCCACGGCAAAGCGCAACGGTCCCGCGCTGGATGACCCGCTCTGCGCGCCGCACATTTTGAGCGTCAGCCTGTCGCCTGTGCGGAGCCAGACGATGCTGTTCGCGCTGGAAGGTGACGGCATCTATGTCAGTGCGGGTTCGGCGTGCGCGGCGCATAAACAGAAGGTGTCCGGCGTGCTGACGGCGATGGGCTTATCCCCGGCGGAAGCGGACTGCACGCTGCGATTCAGCCTCTGCCCGGACAACACCGAGGCGGAAATGGATGATGTCGCGCAGTGCGTCAAGAAGCACTATGACCTGCTGAAAGCCTACGTCAGACGATAATCTACATATTAAGGAGAGAAATTCCTGTGCGCAATTTGCTGCTCGTCCGCTATGGCGAGATTTTCCTGAAGGGGCAGAATCGCCCGCTTTTTATGCGCGCGCTGGTCAAGCGCATCAAGTATGCCGTCAAAGACCTCGGCGCGACGGTGCTGCTGCACGACGGACGCATTCTCGTGTCGGATTTTGACGATTTGGATGAGTGCATCCGCCGCGTGACAAAGGTGTTCGGCGTGCACAGCGTCTGCCCGGCGGTCGAAATGCCCAAAGACGACTTTGACGCCCTCTGCAATCAGGCGGTTGCCATGATGGCGGATTTGTCCGGCACGTTCCGCGTGACGGCGCGCCGCTCGGATAAGAACTACTTCATGGATTCGCCCGCTATCAACATCGAAATGGGACACCGCATCCTGACGGCGAACAAGAACCTGTCCGTGGACGTGAAGAAGCCCCAGCACACCATGAACGTGGAAATTCGCGACATGGCGTACCTGTATGTGAAGGTGATTCCGGCGGTCGGCGGTATGCCCGTCGGGACGAACGGCCGCGCGACGCTGCTGCTGTCCGGCGGCATTGACAGCCCGGTCGCGGGGTGGATGATCGCCAAGCGCGGCGTGCATATCAACGCGGTGCATTTCCACTCTTATCCATACACGTCTGACCGCGCGAAGGAAAAGGTGCTGGATTTGGCGCGCATTTTGTCCGAAAGCTGCTGCGGCATCCGCGTCCACATCGTGCCGTTCACCAAAATCCAGATGGAAATCCACGAAAAGTGCCCCGAAGAGTACACGACGCTCATCATGCGCCGCTTCATGATGCGCATTGCCGAAAAGGTGGCGCGTCAGGAGAACAGCGAGGCACTGATTACCGGCGAATCGGTTGGACAGGTCGCCAGTCAGACGATGACGGCGCTCGGTACGACCGATATGGTGGTGGATATGCCTGTTTTCCGCCCGCTGATTGGCTTTGACAAGGAAGAAATTATCGCCGTGAGTGAAAAAATCGGCACATTCGAGACGTCCAGCCTGCCCTACGAGGACTGCTGCACGGTCTTTACGCCGCGCCATCCCGCGACGCACCCGAAGATGGAGAAAATTCTTGAAGGTGAGAGCAAGCTTGACATCGACGGGTTGATTGATGAAGCCATGGCGGGCATCGAAATCGTCTGCTGCTGATTACGGCATCATATTCAGAAACACCGTCAGGGGCAGCCCTGAAATGCCCAGTGCGCCTGTCAACAACGATGAAATCGGATTGATGCCGACGTGCGGCAGGGGCAGCAGATTCCACGCCATCAACAGCACAGTGCCAAACGTCCAGCAGTTCAGCAGCCGCGCGCCCCAAGTGCCGGGGCGATAGCAGCGGCAGAGCAGCAGCGTCAAAACGAAAGCGGGAAGCAAAATCCACATACAAATCTCCTCCTTTGTAAGAAGAGTGTATGCGGAAGCGGAAAAACAATCTTGCCATTTCGTGCCGAACGTGGTATGATAGACATTGGGGATTTTCTGACGAGCCGGAAGGGGCGGAATGGCATGGCGGAGGATTTTGTGGCGCTGATGCAGGCGATTGCGCCGGAGATGGCGGAAGCAATGGCGCGCCGTGCCATGGTGCTGACGGCGATTGCGGAATCAGCCCCGGTTGGGCGGCGGCAATTGGCGCTCCGGCTGAATCTGGCGGAAAGGGAAGTGCGCGCGGACGTGGAGAAGCTCCGCGATGCTGGCCTGATTACGCTGGACAAAGCCGGGATGAATCCGACGCCGAATGCGTCCCGCTGGCTGGAAAGTGCCCGCAGCTTCGCCCGGCAGGCGCAGGGCCTGACCGCGCTGGAAACGGCGCTGATGCAGGTTCTCCCGGTGAAAACAGTTTTCGTTGCGCCGGGGGATGCTGATGCGGATGTGCGTGTACTGTCCGACGTGGGGCGGCTGGCGGCGCAGGGCGTGCGGCAATTGCTGCATTCCGGGTCGACGCTGGCAGTCACGGGCGGTTCGACCATCGCGGCGACGGCACACGCCATGCAGAGCAGCGCTCCCATGAACGTCATGGTCGTTCCTGCACAGGGCGGCTTCGGGCGTGAAATGGAAACGCAGGCGAACACGCTGGCGGCGGAAATCGCCCAGCGGCTCGGCGGACATCATCGGCTGCTGCATCTGCCTGACCACATGGACGAACAGGCGAAGCAGGAAATGCTGCGGCTGCCTGAAATCCGCGAGACGATGGAGCGCATCCAGCGTGCGGACATCATCCTGCACGGCATCGGCTGCGCGCAGGAGACGATGAGTCGCCTGCCCGTGGAGCAGGTGCGCCTGCTGATGAAGAAGGGCGCGGTCGGGGAGTCCTTCGGCGCGTATTACGACCGGGAGGGGCAGTGCCTGCTGAAATCATCCGGCGTGTGCGTCGATTTGGCGCGCCTGACGCCAGACTGCCGCATGATTGCGGTCGCGGCGGGCGCAAAGAAGGCGGAAGCCATCATCTCCGTCCTGCGGCATGACCCGCATATGCTGCTGGTGACGGATGAGGGTGCGGCAAAGCAGATGCTTGCCATCCTCAAAACAAATACGGGTTGTTCGTCAGTCACCGATGTGTGACGGACGTTTCAAATACAAGCAACCAAAAGAGCAATCTTGAAGGAGTGTGCATCAACAATGGCTAAGAAAACGATTGACGACATCAAGGTTTCTGGCAAGAAGGTGCTGGTTCGCTGTGACTTCAACGTCCCCATGAAGGACGGCAAGATCACCAACGACAAGCGCATCGTGGCCGCGCTTCCTACCATCAAGAAGCTGATCGCTGACGGCGGCAAGGTCATCCTGTGCAGCCATCTGGGCAAGCCGAAGAACGGCCCGGAAGAGAAGTTCTCTCTGGCACCCGTGGCGGTTCGCCTGAGCGAACTGCTGGGTCAGCCCGTCGTGTTCGCCAATGACGACACGGTGGTCGGCGAAAACGCCAAGGCTGCTGTGGCGGCGATGAAGGACGGCGACGTCGTGCTGCTGCAGAACACCCGCTTCCGCAAGGAAGAAACCAAGAACGTCGAGGAGTTCTCCAAGGAACTGGCTTCCCTGGCGGACTGCTATGTGGATGACGCGTTCGGCTCCTGCCACCGCGCGCACTGCTCCACCGAGGGCGTGACGAAGTTCCTGTCCCCGTGCGTGGCAGGCTATCTGATCGGCAAGGAACTCGCCGTGATGGGCAAGGCGCTGGAAAATGCGGATCGTCCGTTCGTCGCGGTGCTGGGCGGCGCGAAGATTGAGGACAAGCTGAATGTCATCAACAACCTGCTGGAAAAGGTTGATACGCTGATTATCGGCGGTGGCATGGCGTTCACCTTCCTGAAGGCGAAGGGCTATGAAATCGGCAAGTCCCTGCTGGACGAAACCAAGATTGATTACTGCAAGGACATGATGGCGAAGGCTGCGGAAAAGGGCGTTCAGCTCCTGCTGCCGGTTGACACCGTGTGCATCAAGGACTTCCCGAACCCGATTGACGCGCCGGTTGACACCGTGACCGTCGATGCGGACGCGATTCCGGCGGACATGGAAGGCTGCGATATTGGCCCGAAGAGCCGTGAGCTGTTCGCGGCGGCTGTGAAGTCCGCCAAGACGGTTGTGTGGAATGGCCCGATGGGCGTGTTTGAGAACCCGACGCTGGCGGCTGGTACGCTGGCGGTTGCGCAGGCAATGGCGGATTCCGATGCGGTGACCATCATCGGCGGCGGCGACTCTGCGGCGGCTGTGGAGCAGATGGGTCTGGGCGACAAGATGACCCACATCTCCACTGGCGGCGGCGCTTCTCTGGAGTATCTGGAGGGCAAGGAACTGCCCGGCATCGCAGTCATCCAGAACGCATAATTTTTCCGGCATCACAATGGGTGCGGCGGCATTTACGCCGCCGCATCTTTTCTTTTTGTGCAGGCAATTTGTAAATAGTTACGAAGGTAAGGAGAAAATAACAATGGATAAGGCAAAGCGCAAGGCTATTATCGCTGGCAACTGGAAGATGAACAAGACCGCCTCCGAGGCTGCTGTTCTGGTGGACGAGCTGATCCCCGCTGTGAAGGACGCTACCTGCGAGGTGGTCATCTGCACCCCGTTTACCGATCTGGTCACCGCTGTGGCTAAGACCAAGGGCACCAACATCCATGTGGGTGCCGAGAACGTCCACTTTGAAAAGTCCGGTGCTTTCACCGGCGAGATCAGCGCCGATATGCTGGTGGATCTGGGCGTGGAGTACGTCATCGTTGGCCACTCTGAGCGCCGTCAGTACTTTGCAGAGACCGACCAGACCGTCAACAAGCGCACGCTGGCTGCCCTGAACGCCGGTCTGAAGGTCATCCTGTGCGTGGGCGAGAGCCTGCAGCAGCGCGAGGAGGGCGTTACCGAGGAGCTGGTCCGGATGCAGACCAAGATCGCCCTGCGCGACGTGACCGCCGAGCAGATGGCAAATGTGGTCATTGCCTACGAGCCCATCTGGGCCATCGGCACCGGCAAGACCGCGACCGCTGACCAGGCCGAGGAGGTCTGCGCTCAGATCCGCAAGGTCATTGGCGAAGTGTACGGCGAGGCTGTGGCCGAGGCTGTCACGGTCCAGTACGGCGGCAGCATGAACGCCAAGAACTGCGAGGAGCTGCTGAGCAAGAAGGACGTGGACGGCGGCCTGATCGGCGGCGCATCCCTGAAGGCTCCCGACTTTGCAGTGATCGTCAACGCAGCCACCAAGGGCTGATCGACGGTTTAAATCAGCTGTTTCAGCGCCCGGCTGCGCCGCATTTCCAGCGCTGTGCCGGGCGCTGATTTGTTAAATTCAAAGGAGATTCAATTTTATGGCAAAGAAACCTGTTCTTCTGTGCATCATGGATGGCTTCGGCTGGGTGCCGAACGAGACCTTCGGCAACGCCGTTGTGGCTGCCAAGACCCCCCATCTGGATGCTCTGATGGCAAAGTACCCCATGACTACCATTGATGCTTCCGGCATGGCTGTCGGTCTGCCCGACGGCCAGATGGGCAACTCCGAGGTCGGCCACACCAACATGGGCGCTGGCCGCATCGTGTACCAGCAGCTGACCCTCATCACCAAGTCCATCCACGATGGCGAGATGCTCAAGAACCCTGTGCTGGTCAAGAACATGAAGGCTGCTATCGAGGCCGGTAAGGCCATCCACCTGATGGGTCTGGTGGGCACCGGCGGCGTGCACAGCCATGCCGACCACTGGTTTGGCGTGCTGGAAATGGCAAAGCATCTGGGTGCAAAGGAAGTTTACCTGCACTGCATCACCGACGGCCGCGACACCGACCCCCACTCCGGCAAGGGCTTCCTTGCTGACCTGCAGGCCAAGCTGGATGAGCTGGGCGTGGGCAAGATCGCCAGCGTTTCCGGCCGTTACTACGCCATGGACCGTGATAACAACTGGGACCGCGAGGAAAAGGCCTACGCTGCTTTCGTCTACGGCGAGGGTGAGCACGCTGCCAACGCTGCCGAGGCCATCGAGGCTTCCTATGCCGCAGACAAGACCGATGAGTTCGTGCTGCCCTGCGTCACCTGCGAGGGTGGCCGCGTGCAGGATGGCGATACCGTCATCTTCATGAACTTCCGCCCCGACCGTGCCCGCCAGATGACCCGCATCTTCTGCGACGACGCCTTTACCGGCTTCGAGCGCCGCGGCGGCCGCAAGCAGGTCCACTATGTCTGCATGGCCGAGTATGACGCCACCATGCCCAACTGCGAGGTCGCCTATCCGCCTGTGGAGCTGAAGAACGTTCTGGGCCAGTACCTGTCCGAGAACGGCAAGACCCAGCTGCGCATCGCCGAGACCGAGAAGTACGCTCATGTCACCTTCTTCTTCAATGGCGGTGTTGAGGCTCCCTACGAGGGCGAGGATCGCTGTGTCATCCCCAGCCCGAAGGTCGCTACCTACGACCTCAAGCCTGAGATGAGCGCCCCCGAGGTCGCTGACGAGTGCGTCAAGCGCATCGAGAGCGGCAAGTACGATGTGGTCATCCTGAACTTTGCAAACTGCGATATGGTCGGCCACACCGGCGTGTTCGATGCTGCGGTCAAGGCCGTTGAGGCTGTGGATACCGCTGTGGATCAGGTGGTGTCCGCTGTGCTGAAGGCCGGCGGCTGCGCCTTCATCACCGCCGACCACGGCAACGCCGAGAAGATGATGAACCCGGACGGCACCCCCTTCACCGCACACACCACCAACGTGGTGCCCTTTGTGGCTGTTGGCTGCGGCGATGTGAAGCTGCGCGAGGGCGGCTGCCTGGCAGATATCGCTCCCACCATGCTGCCGTATATCGGTCTGCCCGTGCCTGCTGAAATGACCGGCAAGAGCATCATTGTGGAGTAATTGACCGTTAAAATGGCCGACGCGTTCGCTTTGGCTATGAATAGCGGAATTGTTATTCTTATATTTACAGCTCTGGAAAATCTGCGGATTTTCCAGAGCTGTTTTTTCACGCGAAAAGCCGATAAGATAAACTGCGTTTTTGGGTTTCGACCCCATTCTAAATCAAAAACTTTTCTTTTTTTCCCATCCGTGCTACAATAAAAATGAATTTTTGATTGTAGGAGAAGCGGATGGAAACAACGCATAAACAAATCGTTCTGGGCATCCTTGCCCATGTGGACTCCGGCAAGACCACCCTTTCGGAAGCCATGCTCTACCGCTCCGGCGCGATCCGCAAGCTGGGCCGTGTGGATCACAAGGATGCCTTTCTGGATACCGACACGCTTGAAAAAGCGCGCGGCATCACCATCTTTTCCAAGCAGGCCCTGTTGACGGCGGGCAATACGGATATCACATTGCTGGATACCCCCGGCCATGTGGATTTTTC
>ERZ827498.3958-NODE-3958-length-11955-cov-2.815378_pt1 | contig 11955 bp, 9 predicted proteins | sample MGYA00519865_ERZ827498 | MGnify/ENA primary metagenome ERZ827498 (study PRJEB31778, sample SAMEA3449328) | human gut metagenome | biome: human gut; feature: human-associated habitat; material: faeces | place: United Kingdom | collected 2010/2012 ...
TGCTTGCGGAAGGAAGCTACGATGCATCGGGTATTCCGTATGCAAAGGTGTTGCCGTATATGTTCGGCGGTGTGGAAGGACTCAAACAGGCTTGTAACGCTTATTTTCAGCATTATAATGGCATGAAATATGATGTGCTCCGTTCGGCAACCATCACACTGGTGGATGCGGCACAACTGGACGGGTTGTATGACGTGGTTCATGGGGCGTTGTCCGGACATCTGGCAGATGCGGCTGGAATGGATGTCAGCGGATTGCAGGTGTACCATACGAGTGACGTGCCGCAGGTATTCTTCGATTTGAAAGATATGGTGAACAGGCTGAAAAATACGGATGATGCCTTGCTGGAGGCACAATTGGGAAAGACAGTTGTTTATACGGCGGCTACGGCTTCGTTCAAGTATGTGGTTATCGACAGAAATAAATATTGCGGATTGAGCGTTTATGTTCCCCTAAAGAAGTGGAAAGGGAATACGGAATATCAATATTACTTTGAAAGCCTGGAGTGGGGGGAAATCTACGATTAAGAAATCTCCGGATTTCTTTTGCTGCGAATATATCGGTTGTGTTGGTTGTGACTGTTTGCTATGATAGGCTGCAAAAGCAGATGCACGTGAGCAGGCTGTAGTAATACCCGGCCAGTTTGAACTGGAAGCGCAGATCCTTCATTATGATGGATACCTTCTTGTAAATGCTTTCAATGCTGATATTGAACTGGCTGGCGGTTCGTTGGGCAGGATAGTCCTCTTTCTGGTAGATGAAAACCTGTTTGTCCAATTCGGGATATTTGCTGAGTACCTTCTCGGTTATCTTGCGAATCTCCTCGGCGTAATAGTCAGCTTCGGGTGATGAAGGGGATGCGTAATTGTCGGAGAGGTTGGGAAAATCATCCAACGGGATTTCTTTGCTACATTGGGGGGAACGGTAGTAATCGGCTATACGTTTTGTTGCCATATTGAAGAAAAGGCTTTCTGCCGAATCCATGTTTTCGTAAATGAGTTGGGACGCATTCTGCCAAATGTTCAACCAGAAATTCTGACTCAAATCAAAGGCGGTATCTGCATTGTCCGTTACATTATAAAAATACTGTAGCAGTCTTTGGCTATACCGATTATAAAGAATTAAAAATGCATCAGCATCGGCAGATGCAGCGATAGCCTGTAACAAAATCTTGTCAGCCTGCTGCTCCTTTAGTTGTTTTGATAGATTTTTATTCATAATTCTTTTTAGGATTTCATGTCCCAAAAGTAAAAAGAGGTTATTTCAGAGTTATGACAAGCTATTAAAAAGATTGATGGGCTGTTAAGATTTACATGGCTGTAATGTTCATGCAATAGAACTGTAATATTTGACGGGATAATCGGGTGGATGCACGGAGATATGCCAACAAATTTGTATTGGAACCATATTTGATAAATTAGTTTAGAGTATTTTTGTAGATGTAATATTTTATACATATAAGTCGTTACTATAAATCTGAATACGGAGGGAGGCTAAAAAGAAGACCAATGCAGAAATCTTCCAAAATTAACTATTTTTAAAGGAAGGTTTTGGGGGTCTCAAATGATTTACTAGTGTAGGGGTACTTGAACGGAAATTGAAACCCAGTTGAAAGTTGCCCGTTGCTCTTTGAAGTTTTGACCGCCCACTTCCCCGGAAAACAGTCCGGAAAAGTTAAAAAACAGGGATAAATGCAGAAATCCTTTGATTTTAACGATTTTTAAAGGAAGGTTTTAGGGGGTTCAAACGATTTATTAGTGTATGGGTTCTCAAAGTGATGCGAGAACTTGAATGTAGGACAAATTAAAAAAACAGATAATTGATATGATTAAATTTTGGAGAAATAGAAAGAAAGTAACTTCCGAACAAGAAGAACGTGTATGGGATCGTATAGATTCTCTCTACTCGAAACTTGAAGAAGGAAAGGCTACTGAGGATGAACTCAAGCGGATTGACGGCATCTCCAAAATAATCATGGATGTTACCGGTAAGAGTAGTAAGGGTAAGAAAGAAACGGCTACGCCGGAAGAACTGGATGAGCTGACCAAAAGAGACTTGGATATGCTGGCACGAATGATCGGCATTGAAGGAATAGAAGGAAGAACGGACTGTCTGGCCGGACAGGTGAAGAAAGAAAAGAGATTGCCATTCTCCCGTGGAATGAAGTATGCGGGAGCCGGAATTGCGGCAAGCGTCCTGTTGGTGTTGGGAATTTCGTTCTATATGAATGAAAAATTTGCGGATAGTACGAATGCCATGGCATGTAATGTAATCCAATGCCAGAATGATAGTGTGTTGCACCTGGCAGACGGTACGGTTGTTTATCTTGCAGGCGGCAGTAATCTGAGCATTGCGAACAACTTCGGGAAGAAGGACAGGACGGTGAGCCTGGTAGGAGAAGCATTCTTTGAGGTGGCCAAGGACAAGAAGAAATCCTTTATTGTAAAGGCGAAAGAGATCAATGCCATTGTACACGGAACCTCGTTCAATGTGGTAGCTTACGGCGGGACAGTGGAGAGCCAGGTTGCAGTCCGCACTGGATGTGTGGAAGTGGCGAAAGGGGAGCAATCTTTCGGTAAGTTCCACTGTGGCGACCGGGTGGTTTATGATAAGGCAGCCAACAGAGTTTCGCATGACACGGTGAATCCCGATAATATCGGAGCATGGACTACCGGTGGTTTCGTACTGGAGGATGCTACGGTAGAAGAGCTGAAAATAAGGGTGAAGAACCGTTTCCACCGGGAACTGGTGATAGAGAAGGATGCCATACCTGCGGACGCCCGAATCAATTATTGCTCGTATAGGCCGGAACAATCCGGAGTAAATAATGTGATGAAAAATATATGTGCCATTTACGGTACGCGATATGAAATCAGTGACAACCGGATTGTTGTAAGCCGGTAACCATATACATCCACGCGCCACCTTACGAGGACTGCACGCGTAACGAAAGAATAAAGAAAGACAAGCCTGTGGTATGCGGTGGCGAGCTGCATACATGAAAGAGAAATTTCCCTATGTAAAGGGAAACGGCCATTGCCTTGTCTTTTCGGAAATGGAAAATGAAAGTTTAACTAATTGAAAATAAGTGATTTATTAAGTAAAATATTAACGAATAAAAGATGAAAAGGAGTAATAAGAAAATGAGATTACGAACGGGCATATTGTTCCTACTGGGAATGTTGCTGCTATCGCCGATCTGCCATGCGAGTGACGACCAAAAGGCAACGAGCTATCCGGCAGAGGCACTGGAACTACGGTTGAACCGCATCGCCAAGACGTATAAGGTAGAGGTTGCATTCGACGGGAAGAATATGAAAGCCATTAGTGTGCCTGCCGCGACCAAGCGCAATTCAGTAGAGGTGGATTTATCCAACAGTCTTTCAAACACCGGTTATTCATATAAGAAAGTATCAGCGGAATCATATTCCGTATATCAGGACGATAATAAAAACAAGAAAAGTTCCGAGAAAGGGACTATCACGGGAACCGTGCTGGATAAGGACGGATTTCCGATACCGGGAGCCACGGTGGTCATTGCCGGCAGCAACACCGGTACGGCAACGGACATTAAGGGAAACTTCACACTGAAAGATGTGCCGACACGTACCTATATGGTAGAAGTGAGCTGTATCTCGTATCAGAAAATGCGCATCAGCGACGTGAAAGTTGCAGGGGGAAGAACTACTCCGTTGGATGTAATCCTGCAAGATGAGACAGAGATGCTGAATGAAGTGGTGGTAACCGCTACCTATAACAAGGCATCTGCCAATGCGCTGTACTCCAAACAAAAGACAATGGTTGCGATGAGTGACGGTATCAGTGCCGACCTTGTGAAGAAAACCAGTGACAACAATATGGCGCAAGTGCTTCGCCGTGTGTCCGGTGTGACGATTGATAACGGTAAGTATGTAAATGTGCGTGGTATGGGCGAACGCTATAACAATGTGCAGTTGAACGGTGCATCCCTGCCAAGTACGGAGCCGAACCGCAGAAACTTTGCTTTCGATGTGATACCGAGTGGTTTGGTGGATAATGTGACTATTGCAAAGACCTTTACTCCCGACCTGCCGGGTGAATTTACCGGAGGATTGATAGAAGTACAAACCTTGGCGGTACCGAGTAAGAAGTTTCTCGATATAAGTCTGGGTACAGGTATGAACACCCAGAGTACGGGAAAAGACTTCCTGAGCAACAAGCGTTTCAAATCCGACTGGCTGTTCGGTGAAATGAATGACCGCCAATGGTATGCCGGCAGAAGTGAAGACGAAGGTAAGATAGGTACGCAGAATGCTGCATTGAAAAATACTTTCGGAATGAAGAAATTCACAGCTATGCCGATACAGAACTACTCTCTTACCTTTGGTGCTCCTATCGAATTGGGTTACGGACACAAACTGGGGGTAGTAGCCGCTTTGACCTACCGTAATGAACAGACTACGGAAGAATATAAAGAGATGAACACCATAACTAAAGACAGTTTGAACGGACCGGGTAAACGCTATAATTTTGTGACTTCTGTCGGCGCTGTGGCAAACGTCGGTTGGGAAATCCGGAACCATAAGATTACGTGGCGAAACATGTTCAACAACCGTTTCCAACATACCAATCTTGAACGTTACATTTTTAAATATACTACAGCGTTCAATACCTATGAGCAGTATAGTGTCCCATTGCGCAGCCAGCTCTGGCAAACCCAACTGGAAGGCGAGCACCGGTTGTTCAACGAAAACCTGATAGCTACATGGAATGCGTCTTATAATCAGATTGGCCGTACCAATCCGGATGACCGCTACGCATTGGGCAATGTTCAAGGAAATGTGGAAGACGGCTTGGTTGATTGGAGCAGCACTGTCACCAGCAGCCAGTTCGGACTTGAAGACGGACACTTGATGTACAGTAACCTGAAAGAGAAGAAGAAAACCATTGGATTCAATCTGGAACATCCTTTTGTAGTAAAGGGAAACAAGCAAACCATCAAGACCGGATATATGGGCACTTTCCGTACCTCCAATTATGAACAGCAATATCTTCATGCCATGTTTGGCAACAAGGGAGAAGGATGGGACGCATGGAAAGAACTACAGGAATCGCATCCGGAATTGGGAGAGTTGTATGACCCGAAGAACTTTGCAAGTGGCGCTATCTATTATGCGCCGTCCGGCTTGTCGGGACTAAATGAAGCCGATTACTACGAAGGAAAACAAAATATACATGCGGCATATTTGATGGGTGAATTTACGTTCTTCCGTAAACTGCACTTAACGGCAGGCGTCCGTATGGAAGATGCCACTACTGAAGTGCAAACAACAATTGGGGCGGACAGAGTGGATAGTTTGGTCTCGGTAAAGAAAACCGACTGGTTGCCCGCCGCCACTCTGGTCTATAACATCACGGACAACATCAATGCCCGTTTTGCCTACAGCCGCACCATTGCGCGTCCGGACTTCAGGGAACTTACCCCTTGTAACTATTATAATGTAGACGACCGTATAGAAGTGAAAAGCCGTGGAGGATTGAAGCAATCCCATTCGGATAATTTCGACCTCCGTTTGGAGTGGTATCCACAAGCGGGTGAAGTGGTTTCGGTAAGTGCCTTTTATAAGAAATTCAAATCCCCTATTGAAATGGTAACGCGAAAGACGATGGATTTACGATATGTCCTGCATCCTTTCAATATAGATGATGCCAGCGTAAAGGGTATTGAGATTAATCTTCGTAAATCATTGGCTTTCATCGCCCCGGGCTCTTTCTTGAAGGATGTGTATGTCAGTGGAAACGCTACTTTTCTGAGTGGAGACGTTACATACAATCTTGAACGATTGCAGAACGCTGCTTCCGGGATTGACAGAGAAGTTAAAACGCAAGACCGCAGCCGCCCATTGCAAGGATTGTCTCCATATACTGTAAATGCCGGATTGACCTATCAGGGAAAGATACTTGGTGCTGCATTGAACTATGGGCGTAACGGACGTAAATTGTTATTTGCCGGAGATTACGAGAAGTATGACCAATACGAAGCATCGAGAGACGTACTTGACTTACAAATCTCTGCCCGTTTCCTAAAAGAAAAGTTGGAAGTGAAATTCAATGCCAGTGACCTCTTAAACCAGGATGTGATAGTTTATCGCAATTGCGGATATGAACCGGGGGTTGACCCGAATAACGATAAAGGATATGCTGATTTAACTTCAAATATGAACTATAATAGCGGAGATTGGGTGCTAAGCCGGATAAAAAAAGGTATAAACCTTTCTCTGTCAGTTGGATATAAATTTTAGTTTTTGTGTTAAATAAATAGTTTATTAACTTTTAAAATTGTTCAGTTATGAAAAATTTTAGATTCAAAAACGTGTTAGGTGTTACAAGTTTGGCAGTAGCCTCTGTAGCCGTGGTATCTTGTAGTCAGAACGAGGAAATTGCACCCATTGACGGTGGAACTCGTGCAGCTGCTGCAATCGTAAAAGTGTCTGGTGTTATCAACACCAATACTACTTGGAGTGCTTCAAATGAATATCATTTGGATGGCAAGGTTTATGTGTCCGGTGGTGCTACATTGACTATTCAGGCAGGTACAAAAATTGTAGGTCTGTACAATGATGTTCCGGCACAAGCTTCAGCTTTGGTTATTACCCGTAATGGTAAGATTAATGCTGTTGGTACTGCTTCTGCTCCGATTGTTATGACGGCAGAAGATGCACATCAATATCCTGGTGGTTGGGGTGGTTTCGTAGTATTGGGTAATGCTCCTATCAACCAAACCAACAATCCGGTTATTGAAGGTATCAATTCGGCTCCTGCCGGTGTAGATATCACTTATGGTGGTAGCAATGCTAACGATAACTCCGGTACGATTCAGTATGTACGTGTTGAATATGCCGGTGCCAACGTTTCGCAGGACAATGAATTGAATTCATTTACTTTCGGCGGTGTAGGTGCAGGTACAACTTTTGACCACTGTCAGGCATACTACGGTGAAGACGATGCATTCGAATTCTTCGGTGGTACAATAAATGCCAAGTATTTGGTATCTACCAGTACGCACGACGATGCTTTTGACTTCGACTTTGGTTACACTGGTAAGCTTCAGTTCTTGGTAGCCACTGTAGATGCAAATAGTACCTATTACACTAAAGACCCGAATGGTATTGAATGTGATAACGACGGAAGCAGTTCATCTTTAACTCCGTTCACTCACCCGACAATCAGTAACTTAACAATCGTTGGAACCGTTAATGGTAAGGTTGCACAATCTGCAATGGGTGATGGTAAATCCATGAAATCTTGTGCCAACTTCCGTAGAAACTGCCAATTTACTTTGGTGAACAGTATTCTTTACGGATATCCTACCGGTATCTTGTGTGAAACCACTAACAGCTATGTTTTCAAAAACAATGTTGTAAATGGTGTTAGTACTACATTTTCAGGTATCACAGCTGACGCGACTAATACTGCTGCTGCAAGTGCTGAGGCTATTGGGCTGACTTCTCCGTGGGGTGGATATACAGGTTTGATGCCTAATGCATCTCCAGCCAATGCAGGTGCAGATTTTAGTGAATTGGATAGTTGGTTTACGACTACTTCTTACAGAGGTGCTGTTGGTGGACGTTCAAACTGGTTAACTCAAGCGTGGGTAAAATAATTGTTGAATAATTTGGAGCCGTATAAAAGAGGGATTAGCCTCCCTCTTTATTCGGCTCTTTTTTGAAGAAAAATGATGAATAAATTTTTATACAGTCTCATCATTAGCATTTTTATATTTGTCTTTGCTGGTTGTGAAACAGAAGGTGAGGATATAGACATGCGATTTGAGACTTGTACTGTATCGTTTGTACAACAAGAACTAAGAAGTAGTTATGAGGTTTATTTTAATGGAGAAAAAAGTATTAATCGTTCAACATCTGTTAAAAAGAATAGTACTCTTAAACTAGAGGTCTATAAAATAGGCGAAAAACAGCCCGAATTGTCACAAGAGATAACACTGGATAATAGTAAAGACATTGAGTTGCTTAAACTTGTGGGACGAGATATTGCTATTTCTTCATCTTTGGAGGAATATACAACATTCACTCCCATAATTAGCTATTTTAATCCTAATACTGATTTATATACCGTTACGTTCAATAATGGAGAATTATCAAATAAGGTAAAGAATTATATAGCCGAAGCGGACTTAAGCGGTACATTAAAAATAGTGCGCAATGTTGATGGGCAAGTTCTTTATGAACAAGATATGACTATTATGCCAGAAGGCCAGTTCAGTCTTATGCAGTTGTCCGATACAGACTTCTTGGATATATCCGATGGTGAAGAAGCGGATCCGGAATCTCGACAATATACTAAAATTCGTTTCTTTTATACTGCTGATGCCTTTCCCGGCCATGACAAGTTGAAATTGGTAGTTTATTTGATGGATTTAGATGCTATGCAATTTACAGCCCCAATAGCAACAATTGATTTGGAAGCTGGAAAGATTTCTGAGTATATTCAAATCGATAATGATGCATTTGGCCAAGGTGTAGTAAACGGAGTATATGATTTGATAGATGAGAGTGGAAATATGATAGTTAATAATCTGGAACATTTTAATACAAGTATTCCAATAGGAACTTCTGATAATAAATTCATGACATTTCGCTTTATGGATCCTTCACATCAAGGCGGTGATAATGTGCAATGCAATTTTATCTTATCTACTCCTTGGAAATAGAGCTTTGGTACTTAAAGCCCTCCGATAAAATTAATTAATCGGAGGTGCTTTTCCTAAAAATGAGTATTTGTTAATTAAAAACGAAAAGAAATCATGAAACACACCCTGAAAGGTTGGCTGGTAGACAATGCTGTCACCGTAGACAACAAAGAAGACAAAATCCTGATGTTGGAATCAGCCGGAAGCCTTACGCTGGAGGATATACTTAGCGAAATGAAGAAAGAAGACACAGGTCTTCGTGAAGAAACCATTGAGCACGCAGTGAAGCTATATCACCGTGTGTTGTCAGACTTGATACTGAGCGGCTATTCGGTGAATACCGGACTTTTCCGAGCCGTACCCCAATTCCGTGGTGTAGTAGACGGCGGACAGTGGGATCAAAAAAAGAATTCAATCTACGTCTCCTTTACCCAGGACAAGGACTTGCGCGAAGCTATTGCGCAGACTTCAGTCAACATCTTGGGAGAGAAACGGGACGCCATGTATATAATAGGTGGCGAAGATGCCGCCACCCGTGCCACGGACGGCATGGCAACCGCCGGACGCAACTACACCCTGAACGGACGCTTGATAAAAGTCGTTGGTGAACATGAATCGGTAGGTATCACCCTGACTGATGCTTCCGGCAAGGTCAGCAAGCTGCCTAATGATATGCTGGTGGTGAACAACCCCTCGCAACTCATTATCTTGCTTCCCTCCGATTTAACGGACGGTCACTACACGCTGACGGTCACTACGCAATACAGTGGTACAAATACATTGCTGAAAACTCCGCGTAGTACGAGCAAAGTGATTACCATCGGGCAAAGTGGTGGTTCTGAAGGTGGAAATACCAGTGATGGAAACTTGGATGAGAATCCTTTAGGATAAAGCCTCTTATCCGGCCTTTTTAGACAGAGCTGTCTAAGGAGATTAGATAGGGCTATCTAAAGCTCTTCGATAAAGCGGTTTCAGACATCAAAACAAATGCTTTCTTTCATTGAATAATTTGAAATAATAAAAGAATGATAGACATTATAGCAAATATAGCTTCTATTCTGGGTTTTACCATGCAGATGAATGACAAGTTCTTTGCGCATGGAATGAATAAAGAGCAGGCGGACAATGAAATGCTGCTGTTGTTTCTGAAGCAATTGTCCGTCAAATCCAAAGCAATAAAAGAGATACATCAGAAGTATCATTCGTTGAGTAATGATTTTCGCCTTGTAGCTGTTTTCCTGACTAATCCCGTCATCTACGAGAAAATAGTGACCAACCGGAGCCGGGCATTAAGAAATGCACTGAAAGAATCCCTGCAAACGCCGTCGGCACGTATCGCTCAAACACAACTTTCTGCCCAGTTGCGTCCCTGCTTTGAAAATCTGTTGGTGAGCATAAAGGACGAATCCCACTTGTCTGTGGAGTTTTCCGGGATAAATGATTGCGAGATGAAAGCCATATTGCGGAAAATACTTAATGCACAGAAAGAAATCTTCCAGTTGCACCAACAATTCTGTGGAATAATGAAAACCATCGGCAGTTATCCTCTCGGTAACTGGGGCGACAGTGAGTTTGACTTTATCAAAACGAACCAACGGGTATTTATCTCGGATTTCTATAGCATCATTGATTATGCGGATATCATCCTGATGGGATATTTGGATATCTACCATTGTGCATTGAACCTCAAATAACGGATTGTATGGAAAATGGTATTGAAGAAATATTGAAAGAACATGAGGCACTGTGCAGCCGGGTATTTCATCTTCTGAATACAGGTAATCCGCAAACTAAGGATATAGAACTTATCATACCTAAAGTGAAAGAACTGTTCGGAATGCTGGAAGCCGTCAATACCAAACAAATCACTGCACAGCAATATAACGGCTTGCTGAATGTGATGAGTGAATGGAACGCTATTTTCAGCTATTTCAATATTAAGATGGTGCCGTGCCGTTTACGGCCTTTCTTATGGAACTCTCCAAAGGTAGCTGTAAAAAGAATACCCCGGCAATGTATCGAGGGGATAGTGGTAAGCACGAAAATGCAAAAGACGGTTGTCATAGAGGTGGAACGTACGAAAAAGCATCCGAAGTATGGGAAAACAGTACAATATACGAAAAAGTATAAAATACATGATCCCCTGGAGGAATGTAGTGTAGGAGACCGGGTGCTTGCTCATGAAACCAGACATTTCAGCAAGACTAAATATTTTAGATTTTACAGAAAACTGTATTGAGACGGTAAAAAAAGAGTAGGTATTTCAGAATTAATATTGGATATATCACTATATGGAAAGCAAATGCATTAACAATTAAAGACTATTGATTATGAGAAGACTAACCGTACTGCTGTTCCTTGCTTGTCTATTCTCTTGTCAAAACGATGATAATGAGAAAGAGACACAACCTGAAGAGAAAGAAAGCGTATTCAGGTTTATTGATAAAGCTAATATCACAAATACGGACACTTATGAGAAGGCCGAATTTTGTTTAAGAATATACTATCCGAAGGGGGACTATACCAAATTTATAAATGACTTTATATATGCGGATAATATCCCTGATACTTTGGATTACATAGTGCCGGAACTGTATGAAGGATGTATCTATGAGTATCGTGTCTTTTTGAGTAACAAATCGTGGGATGCACCCAAGAAGTCAAAGGAATATCGATTTGCGGAGGTCAGAGTGGAGCATTCATGTGATTCCGTGCATTTTGAATATCCTAAGGATACGATAAATGCAATTGAGGCATTGGAAATAAGCAGACCATGAAATTTTATGTGTTAACAATAATAAAATGACATATATAGTAACACGTAAGGAATAGAAACCAAGAAGAAAATCCACTGGGATAACCTTTTTTAATGACTTTAAGGCAGAGCTGTCTATCGTCATTGGAGAAATAGCTCTGGCCTTGAAAAACAATCGCTCTTTGACAGAATGGGACATATACGGAAATAAAGATAACCCCTTGACCGTTTGTGTATTTGCATAAATAGCATTACCTTTGCAGATAACAATAGAGAAAGGAGGCAATAATGGCAAGACCGATAAAAGAAACCCCGATACTCTTCGGGGAGGATGCACGGAGATTTGAAGCGCGGATGAAAAATCCACCGAAAGAGACTCCGGAAAAGCTGGAAGAGATAAAACGGGATTATAAGTACATCATGAGCATTTTTAAAGAAGAAACTGATGGCAGAAATAAATAATCCAGAGTTTGGTGTTCGCCGTTTGGATGAACACGAGAGAATAGAATCG
>ERZ827498.3961-NODE-3961-length-11952-cov-2.879970_pt1 | contig 11952 bp, 4 predicted proteins | sample MGYA00519865_ERZ827498 | MGnify/ENA primary metagenome ERZ827498 (study PRJEB31778, sample SAMEA3449328) | human gut metagenome | biome: human gut; feature: human-associated habitat; material: faeces | place: United Kingdom | collected 2010/2012 ...
CTTGTCCAGCGTCTCCTGGGGCAGCCGCAGGGCGTAGAGGCGCTCGAGCTCGGCGGCGCAGTCCCACATGGGAAAATCGGTGCCGAAGAAGAATCGGTCGGGGCCGAAACGGTGGAAGAAAGCCCAGGCTTCCTCCTTGGAAATGGCGAACAGGGAGCTGGAGGTGTCCATGTAGATGTTGGGGGCCCGGTAGGAGTCCAGGGCCTCCTTCCAGCTGCGGTAGCCGCCGAAGTGGGCGGCAATACAGGTCAGGCCGGGGAACCGCTCCGCCACCCGTTCCATCCGCCGGGGGGCGGAGAAATCGTAGCGGTCGTCGCCGGTGTGAAAGAGGATGGCCAGCTTCCCCTCGGCCATGCGGTAGATGGGCATGGCCCGGTCGTCGTCGATGTTGAACTTGATGACCTGATAGCCCGTGTAACTTACCGAGAGGTCGGGGGCGAAGAGCTTCGAGGTGCCTCCGACCAGTTTGCGGTATTCGGGCGAGATGACCGTCTGCTGCAAGCGGTAGTCGCGGTTTTCGAACTGCTCGGCGTAGGTCGTCGACTTGTAGTCGGTCCGGTCGGTGAAACGACTGCCGTCGCGGTTCAGATAGGTGTAGACGAAGTCGGCGTCGAGCGACCAGCCCTGGCCCATCGACCCCGAGGTGAAGTACCACGTCACGTCGTGCCGGACGTTCTTCTCGTCGTTGTATTCGCGCGCCCACATCACCTCCTGTTTGAGCACGGAGGGCGACGTGAAGAGCGAACGGTATTGCGTGGCCACGTCGGCCGGCGAGTTGACGAGCGAGTAGACGCCCGCCTCCATCAGCTCTTCGCAAGCATCGGCCGCCTCGCGCAGCCATTTGTTGTCCTTGTTGTATTCGGGATCCCACGCCTTGCCCGTCGACGGATCGACGCGGTGGTATTTGCGGTAGGTTCCCTCGAAGAGGCAGATGCGCGACTTGATGGCCAGTGCGATGTAGCGGTTGATCTTCTGGTTGTCGACCCATGCCTCCGAGGTGTAGCAGTGTTCGCAGGCGTAGTTGAGGTCTTCGAGCACGCGCTCCATGACGTATTCGCGGCTGTCGCGGGGCTTGTAGAGGTCTTCCTCGCTGTCGGAGCGGACGACGTGGTCGTACCAGGGCACTCCGCCGAAGGTCTTCACCAGTTCGAAATAGTTCCATGCCCGCCAGAAGCGCGCCGTACCCTCGTAGTGGGCGAAGGCCGCTTCGCTCACGCCCTGCGCTTCGTGCATCCGTTCGAGGAAGGTGTTGATGTAGTAGACGAAGTTCCATGTGCTGTTGCTCCAACCGCCTTGCAGCGAGGAGTTCCAGACGGGTTGGTAGAGGTAGCTCGACGTCTGTTTCACCTCGATGATGTCGCAGTTGCCGTCGCCGCGCGTGACGTCGCCCGAACTCGGCGTGTAGGAGTTCAGGAAGCCGTTGGTGTATTTTTCCAGCGAAGCTTCGTCCTTGAAATATTCGTCGGTGCCGATCTGCTCGATCGGCTGCTTGTCGAGGAAATCCTCGCAGGAGGCGAACGTCAGACAAGCCAGAGCCGCATAAATTATTCTTTTCATAGTTTCGTTCAAATTAGAAGGTGATACTCAAACCGATGCTGTACGAACGCATGACGGGATAACCGTCGCCGTCGCCCGAACCGTCGCCGCCGCGCGTGCTCGAAAAGTCGGAGTCGCCGGCGTAGATGTTCTCGGGGTCGTAGTTCTTGGCGTACTTTTTCAGCGGGGTGATCGTGAACAGGTTCTCGCCCGAAAGGTAGATGCGCAGGTTCTGGATGCCGATCTTGGTGAGCATCTGCTTGGGGAAGGTGTAGTCGATCGTCAGGTTTTTCAGACGCACGTAACGGGCCTTCTGCAAGTAACGGGTATTGGGCTGCGAAAGGATCGCATTCGCACCCTGTGCCGTGTAACCGATCAGACGCGGCCAGTAGGCGTCGGTATTCTGGTTGGCATCGGTGTAGCGGTCGTTGTGCCACGGCAGCGCGATGCTGTACGGCCGGCCGTACTGTCCCCAGAAGTAGCCCGACTCCTTGGCCGGATACCAGTCGCGTTTGCCTACGCCCTGCCACATCATGCTCAGCCCGATGCCGTTCCAGCGGATGCCGCCCTGGATGCTGTAACAGTAGCGCGGCGTCGTGTTGCCGATCTTCTCCAGGTCGCCGTGGTCGTAGATCGTGTTGTTGCCGTTGTTCACGTATCCGTCGCCGTTCAGGTCGAGGTAGCGCGGGTCTCCGGCCGACCATTTGGCCGATCGGTTGGTGAATTTCGAGTAGTTGGCGTAGGTCTGTGCCTCTTCATCGCTTTGGAACAGGCCGTCGCACCGGTATCCCCAGATTTCGCCGAGCGTCATGCCCTCGTAGTAGTTCACCTTGTAGTTGGTCGGCAGCGTTCCGGTCTTGCTCGTGTAGCGGGTGATCTTGCTGGTGTTGTCCCACACCGACACCTTGATGTTGTAGCTCAGGGGCTTGCCTCCGACGGTGTGGGTGTTGCGCCACGAGATGCTGGCCTCCCAGCCGTCGGTGTGCATGTCGGCGTAGTTGCCTTTCGGGGCGCTGTTGCCGTAGACGGCCGGAAGCTCTTCGCCCACTACGTACATGTCGGTGGTTTTCTTGCGGTAGATGTCCGCCGAGAAATTCAGCCGGCCGTTGAAGGCTTCGAAGTCCACTCCGAGGTCGTAGGTCGTAGCCGTCTCCCAGGTCAGCCCGTCGGGGATCGGCGACGGTGCGGCCGTGTAGTTGAATACGCTGCCGTTGTTGAGCAGCGACGACTGGGAGATGCTCATGGTCGAGAGATAGGCATAGGTGTCGCTGATGAGTCCGTTGCCGGCCGAACCGACCGATACGCGCAGTTTGAGGTTGTCGAGCCATTCGGCATTCCTGAGGAAGCTCTCCTCCGAAATGCGCCATCCGGCCGATCCCGACGGGAAGAATCCCCAGCGCTGGTTGGAGGGGAATTTCGAATTGCCGTCGTAGCGGCCGCTCGTTTCGAAGAGGTACTTGCCCTTGTAGGAGTAGCTGATGCGGTAGAACGCTCCGACGAGTCCCCAGTCGTAGCTGCCGTTGTCCTTGAGCGTGATGGCCTCGCCCTCGAGCAGGCTGAAGTTCGGCATGCCGGGAATGATGATGCCCTCGCGGTTCATCAGGTTGCTCTTGTAGGTGTAGTCCTCGATGTTCCAGCCGCCGAGCACCGTCAGCGAGTGGTCGTCGCCCAGGCGGGGCGTGTAGGTCAGCGTGGCGTTCGAGGCCACCTTCTGGCGGTTGTACGAACGCTCTTCGTAGAGCGATCCCGAGGGCCGTTCGGCCGAGCTGTTCGGTCCGGTGTGGAAGGTGTAGCTGTTCACGGCCTGCCGGCGGTCGGTCTGATTGAAGTAGAAGCTGACGTCGATGTTGCCCACCAGTACGTCCTTTATCAGGTCGAGGTTCACCGACGTGCGGTTGTTCATGTCGAACTTGCGGTCCTTGCGCCACGAGTTGCCCTCGACGAATCCGGCCCAGCCCGTGTAGACGGCCGCTTCGGTCCAGGAGCCGTCGGGATTGGTGACCAGCGTGACGGGGAACGCCTGGTGGTTGAGCATGCGGTTGATGTTCATCGGCGTGGACGTGATGTCGGTATGGGCCGTCGGCTGGTGCGAATAGCGGTACATGAAGTCGGTCGTGTTCTCGATGCGCAGCCACGGTTTCACCCGGACGTCGCCTTTGGCCTTGACGTTGAACTGCTGGTACTTCTCGTCTCCGGCGTTGTAGATGCCGTCCTGCTCGAAGATACGTCCCGAGACGTAGTAGGAGGCCGTTTCGCCGCCGCCTGTCACGCTCAGGTTGTGCTGGTGGCCGGTCGTGTAGTCGCGGTAGAACACGTCGTACCAGTTCGTGTTGCCGAAATATTCGTAGGCGTTCTGGTTGTTGATGCGCCATTTCTCGAACGACGGGTCGCTGTTGCGGCGGGCCAGCTCGTTGTACCACGTGCGGTTGAACTTGAAGACATTGTTGATGTTGGCCGGGTCCGTGCCGTAGGCGTTGGTGTAGGATTCGAGGAAGGAGGTGGTGAAGTCGTAGCCGTTGGTGACCATCTGCGGCGTCGTGGCCCGTTTGTAGAAGGTGTACGTGCCGTTGTAGGTCACCTTCGCGCGGCCTTTCTGGGGCGCTTTGGTCGTCATCAGGATTACGCCGAACGTACCCCGTGCGCCATAGACGGCCGTCGAGGAGGCGTCCTTGAGCACGGTGATCGACTCGATGTCGTCGGGGTTCACGGTGGACATGTCGGTTTCGACGCCATCTACCAGCACGAGCGCCGAACCGCCGGCTCCGATCGAGTTTTCCGCGCCGCGGATGCGGATCGTGGCGGCACGGTTGGGCTTGCCGTCGGAGAAGGTCATCGTCAGGCCCGGGATGGCGCCTTGAAGCGACCGCGAAATACTCATCGACGAGCCGTTCCGCTCCTCGAGCGTCTCGGCCGAGAGGGTCTCGACCGCACCTACGATGTCGCGGCGTTTCTGGAGGCCGTATCCGACCACCACCACCTCTTCGAGGCTGGTGTTGTCCTCCTCGAGCGTGACGTCGATGCGGGTCTGTCCGTTCACCCGGAGCGTCTGCTGTTTATACCCGATATAACTGAAGTTCAAGGTTTCTCCCGTCGCGGCTTCGATCGTGTAGCGGCCGTCGGCATCGGTGGTCGTGCCGCGGGTCGTGCCCGGTACGACCACCGTGACGCCGAGAACGGGTTGTCCGTTCGGGTCTTTCACGATGCCCGACACGGACCCCCCCCCTCCGTTCTGTGCCCCGACGGACAGCGAGAGGAGAGCGAAGAGCAGTGCCAGCGCGAGGTTCCGGATGCGCGGGCGGTTCTTCTCCGCGGCGTCCGTGCTGGGCGAGTAGCATTGTTTCATTGTACTGCGTGTTTAGTGATTAATCGGTTTTCGCCGTTCCGCCGATATACCTTATTATATATACGAAGCGTCGATCGAACGGCCGTGCAGGTTGTTTCCGATTATATCCTGTGGGAAGAGGGCTGTTGAAAAATTTTAAAAATTAAGGTTTTAGTTTTGTTGGTTTCTTTTGGTTTTCAAATTTATGTTTTTATTTCTTTTTATGCAACTTTTGGTGCGAAAAATTTCTTCCGATGTGTTTCTTTATTCTTCGCCGGATCTTTTGCTTTGCGAATGGTTGTGTGTAACATATTGATTGATATGTGTTTTATTGTTTCGGTGCGAAAGTCGGGAAAGTTTGTTATAAAAGTGTTTCAGAGTTGTGTAAATGTTATTAAAGGAAAATTTTTCTTTCTAAAAGTTGTTTTTCGTATGGTTTGATTTGTGAAAAAGAAAAATAGTTTTTACTTTTGTCGTGCAGGTTATTCGATTCATATTCTTTTGCAGGGTAAAGAAGTGCCGTTCCGGGACCTCTGTCCCGCTGTTCTGTCGGCGATCGTTCTGTTTACTCTAATCGAATTGTGTATGAAACTTATGAAACGTTCTATGGGCATGATGCTCGCCCTGTCGGTCTGTTCGCTCGCGGCCTGTTCCGACGATCAGGATGCGGCGCCGCTCAGGCGCGACTCCGACGCGGTCGAGCTGGCGTATAACGCGGATGCCGCGACACGTGTCTCGGTCCGGTACGACGGGGCCTGGGAGGCGTGCGCGGAGTGTCCCGACCCCACCGGAGAGCCGGGCGAAGCCTGGTTCTCGGTCTCGCCGGCGAGCGGCGTGGGCAACGGTCGGGATTATCAGTATGTGACCGTTACGGCGCAGCGCAATCCGGGCGGCAAGCGCACCGGCTACCTTTATCTGAAATCGGCCGGCGGCGAGGTCGCCGTGACGGTTACGCAGTCCGACGGCCGCTTCTCGGTCGAGGATCCGGTGATTTCGGGATCGCTGCGCACGGGCTCGGAGTCGGCGGCTTCGCTCGATATCGTTTACGACAAGGCGTTCGGCGGCGAGCGGGTGCTCGTCGAGGCTTCGCTCGCAGGAGCCGGTTCGGACGGACTGCGGATCGAGGAGACTTTCGAGACGGAGATCGAGCGCGAAGGCAGCGGCACGATTTCGGTGCCGATCACCGGAACGCCCTCCTCGCTCGGCGACCTGGTTTGCCGGGTGAGGTTTTCGCTCGACGGCGAAGTGAAGTTCGAGGGCGAGGTGCAGGGCAGCGTCAATTCGTCGAACGAGCTGTTCCGCATGGGCTTCGACCTGTTCGTCTGGGGCGGCAACTACCCCGACAACCGGAAGGGACCGGGCCCCAACGGTTCGGCGACGGCCGGCAAGGACTTCGTCGGTACGGAGCCTTCCGAACCGGATGTGATCACGGCCGGGTCGGACGGTACGAACGACGTTTTCAAGACGATGTCCGAGGAGTACCGCATCAACCGCGGCGTGGAGAAGTGGGACGGGCAGCGCGTTTACGAACACCCGGGCTATGTGAAGTTGGGTGTGACGAACAACGGCGGCTGGATCATGACGCCCGAGCTGGAGCAACTGTCGGCCGTCCCGGAGACCGTCGTCGTGTCGGTCGATTTCCTGCGTTTCGACAACGAGGAGGGAACCTACCTCGTTTCGGCCGAAGGGGCGGGCACGGTGCTCAACGGCAAGGTCGATGCCGCGGTGCTGCCGACGCAGTCCTCGGCGGCGGACAGGAAGTGGAAGACGCTGAGCTTCACCGTGCAGGACGCCACGAACAAGACGCGGATCAAGATATGCGCCGAATCGCTCGACGGCGCAGGGTATCGCATCAATATCGACAATATCGTCGTGATGGGTTCCGACGAGACGGAGGTGACCGAGAAGCTGCCGGCTCCCGACGCCGGGTCGATCGCCTACACGCCGGGCGACACGTCGATCGCGGTCGCCTGGGAGGGCGTGAAGGGCGCCTCCTCCTATGAGATCTCCCTGGCGGCGCGCAGCAACCCGGATTTCCGCAAGACGGTGGAGACGGCCGAAGCGGGCTACGAGTTCACCGGTCTCGTCCCCGGGCGCTACCTTTTCACGGTGAAGGCGCTCTGTGCCGGCAATGCCGAATTCGATTCCGACGAGACATCGAAGAACGTGGGAACCCTCGGCTTCGCCGACGAAAAGCTGGCCGCACCGGCCGGGCTTTCGGTCGGCGGGGCGACGGCGACCGGCGCCACGGTGTCGTGGAGTGCCGTGAGCGGAGCCTACGGCTACCGGGTTTCGGCCGTTCCGGCTGCGGGCGGCGAGGCTGCGGAGACGGCTCTGGTGCGGGAGACTTCCTATACCTTCGGGAAATTGCAGGCCGGTACGGAGTACACGGTTTCTGTGGTGGCGCAGGCTGCCGCCGAGGCGGGCGAGTACGATTCGGACGCCGCCGTCGCGCGACTCGTGACGACCGACCCGCAGCCGCTGATCGCCCCGTCGGTGCGGATTTTCGCCAAGACGCACGGACTGGCCGTGCTCGAATGGGAGTTGTCGTCCGAGGCGCTCGCGCAGCAGCCCGTCACGACGTCGGACACGTACGATTTCCGCGTGAAGAACGCCGCGGGCGAGGTGATCCGGTCGGTCGAGGCGTACAAATCGTTCAACTTCGCCAAATACAGGTACTACCGTCTGGTGTGGGGCGGGCTGGCGCCTTCGACGACCTATACGCTCGAGATGCGCCGCCGTTCGACGGCCGACGCGGAGCGTTACCTCGATTCGGAATGGGCCGCCGTGCAGGTGACGACCGATGCCGACCCCGCGGCCGATCACGCGGACTGCCTGCTTTACGCCGATTTCGAGCGAATGCCTACGGGCGGACAGCCGTTGTACGGAGCCTACGGCTTCAGCTACGGCGCGACCGAGGATTTCTCGGATCCGGACCTGGTGGACTACACGGCCCCGGGCGACAAGAACTCGATCTACTGTCAGGCCGTGAAGGCGGAACAGTCCTATTTCGACGCCTACCTGCCGGCCTGGGACCTCGACGACTGGACGAAGAACAGTTCGAATATGGGCATGGCGGCCGGGTACATGAAGTTCGGCGGCGGCAGCAAGCCTGCCTGGCTCACGCTGCCGGCGTTCCCCGGGCTGACCGGTCCCACGGAGCTGGAACTCGAGCTGGATGCCTGCTCCTACTACGAACCGAGCAGCGGCGGCGACATGATGTCGCCCTCGAATTCCGATGCGGACGCTCCGTTCTATGTGGAGATTCTCGGCGGCGGCACGATCGCCGGGGTCTCGGGCGAGACCTCCGGGCAGGCCGTGATCTCCGGCGACGGACTGACTGCGGAGCTCCGGAACGTGACGGCCGCGACGATGCGCGGCGAAGGGCGGACCGACTCCTACCGTTATACGAACCACCGGGTCCGTATCTCGGGGGCTACGGCCGCGACCCGCATCCGGATCTATACGGCGCTCGAGAACGACAAGGCCCAGCACCGGATGTGGCTCGACAACCTCAAGGTCCGCAGGGCGCAGTAGCGTTCCGGACCGGTACGACGACAGGCAGCCGGGGACTGCGCGGATGCAGTCCCCGGGGCCTTTGCCGGGAACCTGCCGCAGGGCGGTTTCCCATGTTACCTGAAATCAACGGATACCGATATTATGAATAAGATCGAAAGTGCGCTCCGGCGCACGACCGACACCCGCGCGCTGGCGTTCGGGGTCGGAACGCTGCCCCGTGCGGCGGAACTTTTTGTCGAACTGTTTCCCGGGCGCCGGGCGCTGGTGGTCGCCGACCTCAATACGTGGCGCGTGGCCGGGGAGGAGGTGCACCGGATTCTCGGCGAGGCCGGAATCGGGCAGGACGAGCCCTGTGTCTTCGCCGATCCCGGGCTCTACGCCGAATGGGGCTACGTCGAACGGCTCGACGCGTTGCTCGCCGGAACCGACGCCGTGCCGGTGGCCGTGGGGTCGGGGGTGATCAACGACCTTGCGAAACTCGCCTCGCACCACAACGGGCGCCGTTATCTGGTGGTCGGTACGGCCGCGTCGATGGACGGATACACCGCCTACGGGGCGTCGATCACCCGGGACGGCAACAAGCAGACGTTCGACTGCCCGGCGCCGCTGGGCATGGTTTTCGACCCGGCGATCGCCGCCGCGGCCCCCGCCGCGCTCTCCGCCTCGGGGTATGCCGATCTGATCGCCAAGATTCCCGCCGGGGCCGACTGGATGCTGGCCGACGCCGTGGGAGCCGAGGCGATGGACGATTTCGCCTTCTCGCTCGTGCAGGACGGACTGCCGGAGGCGTTGTGCGATCCGACGGGCGTGCATGCGGGCGACGTCGGGAAGGTCGGCCGGCTGGCCGAAGGGCTTCTGCTGAGCGGTTTCGCCATGCAGGCCGCGCAGTCGAGCCGTCCGGCCTCCGGGGCCGAGCATCAGTTCAGCCATTTGTGGGACATGGAGCACCTGCGCTTCGGAGGAGCGTCGGTTTCGCACGGTTTCAAGGTCGGAATCGGCACGCTCGCCTCGACGGCCTTTCTTGAGATGCTGCTCGAGGCGCCCGTCGAACGGCTCGACGTCGCGGGCTGCGTGGCCGCATGGAAGTCGTGGGAGGAGACCGAGAAGGAGATCCTGCGTATCTTCAATGGGAAACCCGGCTTCATCGACCGCGCCCTGATCGAGACCAAGAACAAATATGTCGACAAGGAGGGGTTGCGTCGGGAACTTACGGCCTTCAAGGCCGCATGGCCCGAGCTGAAAGAGCGCATCCGCAAGCAGATCATCCCCTTCGAGGAGGTTCGCCGTCGCCTGAAACTGGTCGGCGCTCCCTACGAGCCGGAGCAGCTGGGTGTTTCGCGCGCCCGCTTCCGCGACACGTTCGCCAAGATTCCCTACATGCGCAGCCGTTTCTCGAATATCGACATCGCCTATCGCTGCGGATTCATGGACGAGTGGCTCGAACGGCTGTTCGGCAAGGGCGGCATCTGGGAAGTAGAGTAACACGCTGCCTCCTCTCCGGCTGCGACGGATCGACGGCCGGAATACGGCTTCGAAAGGAGCCGGAGGAGACGATAAAATTCATAATTACTTATGAGTTTTCTTTAATAGTTTTGTTTGGATTAATTGATGGGAAGCCGGACGCTGTGAAGCCTCCGGCTTTTTCGTTCGAATCGATTTTTGGCAGGGAGAGTACAATTTGTTCGGAACATGCTTATCTTTGTAAGACATTAGTTCCTTATAATTAAATTAGTTAAGCTATGAGAAGTTTTACAGAGATTCGGAGGGGGGGGGGATTTCTCCGCTCGCTCGCTAAATCTGCGATCTGCTGTGCGGTGATCGTGTCGCTTTCGACTGTTGCGGGATGCAGCGATGATTATGACGATTCGCAATTGCGCGGCGATTTGAGTGAACTGTCTGGTCGTGTCGAGAAATTGGAACAATCGGTGGCGAAGCTCAACGGCGATTATACCGCATTGTCTGGAATCGTCGATGCGTTGGAGGGCAAAGTTTACGTTTCGAAGGTCGATCCCATCGCCGACGGTTACCGGATCACCTTCTCGGACGGAACGACTGCCGAAATCAAGAACGGAGCCGCCGGAGCTGCAGCTCCGGTGATCGGAATCGACAAAGATACCGACGGTCTCTATTACTGGACGCGCACGATCGATGGAAAGACCGAATGGTTGCTGAACGAGGAGAATGAAAAAATGCCGGTATCGGGAGTTACGCCGGTGATGGGCGTGGATGCCGAGGGTTATTGGACGATTAGCTATGACGGCGGGACGACCTCTTCGCGTGTGGTGGACAGCGAAGGGAATCCGGTGGCGGCATTGCAGGATACCTCTTTTTTCGAAAGCGTCACGTATGACGACTCCTATGTCTACATCACGCTCAACGACGAAGCCGGGACGGTGATCAAACTGGCTAAGGGTGCGGATTTCTATCTGAGCATCAAAGGCGCTGCGGCACTGGCCGATTTCTCCTACGGCCAGACCAAGAGTTTCGAGGTCGAGTCGAAGGGCGTGATCAAGTATACGATCACCAAACCCGACGAGTGGAAGGTCGCCTATGCCGACGGCAAACTGACGGTGACCGCTCCGACTGCCGAGCACGCTTCTTGCGCCGATTCGGAGGGCGAGGTGTCTATCGTCTATTTCGGTCCCGATAATGCCGGTTCGATCACGACGTTGCGCGTAGCCGTATTGGAGGCTCCGAAGATCGGCGATTATCTCTACTCCGATGGGACATGGAGCGACGGCGGTCTGATCAGTATCGGATCCGATGGACTCAATCCCGTGTGGGCGGAGGAGAAACCGGCTCCCGTCGAAGGGAAAAGCGTCGTAGCGATCGTCTGCCAGACAGCGTCGGATCGTATTGCGCAGAGTGAGAAAGATGCAGGTTACACGCACGGATATGCCGTAGCCGTGCGCAGTGCCCATGGGACGGACAAGGTGACGACATGGTGGTCGTCGGATGTGAATTTCGATTGTCTGAAAGGTGCGAAGCTGCCGTCGACGTGGTATGAAAATGTCAACGGATATGTCGAAACGATGACGGTTCGAGATACCTACGGTTCCAATATTACGATGATGCCGGCTTTCGATTGGACGATCAACGGTTTCGGCTTGACTGCACCTGCGACGACCAGCGGTTGGTTCCTGCCCAGTACCGGCCAGTTGTGGGATATGATCGCCAATCTCTGCGGAGGCGATGTGGCTTCGACCATGAAAGAGTGGCAGACGTCGACCTATCGCGTGGATTATGGATATTGCAGTGCAACGGTCGGTTACGATGTGCTGGCACGTTTCAATTCCACGATGGAGAAGATTCCGGCCGATGCGAAAGAGGAGTTGGTCGTCGACGATGCGGGACATCCCTTCTGCTCGATCTGGGCTTCGACACCGTTCGATTCCGAAGCGGTCTGTATCGTCGAGATCGGTACGAAGGGTATGATCGAGTTGTATATCAATTGGTATGATGCCGATTGCGCCGCTCGTCCCATTCTCGCTTTCTGATCGGAGATACGGTGATTCCGAAAAAAAAGAAATGGACGTCTTTTATAAAAAAGATGTCCATTTCTTTTTTCGGCTTGG
>ERZ827498.3964-NODE-3964-length-11946-cov-2.811286_pt1 | contig 11946 bp, 7 predicted proteins | sample MGYA00519865_ERZ827498 | MGnify/ENA primary metagenome ERZ827498 (study PRJEB31778, sample SAMEA3449328) | human gut metagenome | biome: human gut; feature: human-associated habitat; material: faeces | place: United Kingdom | collected 2010/2012 ...
TGAAAAGCAGGTAGGGGCACGCGGGCGGGACGTCGTTGTGCACCGTCGCGAGCAGCGTGAACCGCTCGCCGTCCTCCGATCCCTAGATCTCCGCCTCGCGCGGCATCCAGACATAGGGTCCCGCCGACTGCATGAACGTCGCACCGACATACCGTACCGGCATCGTGCGCCCGAGGTCCACCGTGACATCCATGTCGGAATCGAGAAATCCCTGCCACCGCCTGTCGCCGTAGGTCCAGCCGCCCAGCACCCCGTCCGTGAGGGTCGCCGCCCCGGAGGCCGGATAATTTCCGTGCCACGGCGTAGCGTAGCTCACCGGGCACCCTTCGGCCAGATGGTGTTTCGGCGCGAGGCTCTCGGGCCGTTCGCCGTACTCGGTACGCAGGTCGAAAGGCGCGTATCCGCGTCCGCGCAACTGTTCGGAAGCCTGCAACGCCCGCTGCCGGAACGCCTCGTAATCCTTCCGCTCGGGGCGGCTCCACGCCACCTCCGCGAGGGCCATCAGCCGCGGCCACATCATGTATTCGTAATGGGAGTCCGTCGGAATCCACTCGGCCCAGAGGTTCGCCTGCACACCCAGCAGCAGCCGCTCCTCGTCGGGCGTCATCTCCGCCGGAACCGGCTCGAACGAATAGACCTTCCGCAGCGGCGTATAGCCGCCGATCGAGAGGGGCTGCGTGAAAGGAGCGTCCTGCGTATAGTCGAGGTAGCAGAACTCCCCGGGAACGAAAACCGCCTGCTGACCCGCACGGATCGCCTTCAGGCCCCCCTCCGTGCCGCGCCACGACATCACCGTGGCGCCGGGCGCCAGCCCGCCGTCGAGAATCTCGTCCCAGCCCAGCAGCCGGCGGCCGTGCGCGTTCAGGAAGCGTTCGATGCGGTGGATCAGGTAGCTCTGCAACTCGTCCACGTCCTTCAGCCCTTCGCTCCGCATCCGCTCGCGGCACTTCGCACAGTCGCGCCACGCCGATTTTCCGGCCTCGTCGCCGCCGATGTGAATGTACTCCGAAGGGAACAGCTCCATGACCTCCAGGAGCACGTTCTCCAGGAACTCGAACGTCCGTTCGTTGCCCGGGCAGAGGTCGCCGTCGCGGTACGGCTCTCCGTGGCATCCCAGCTCGGGATAGGCCGCCGTCACCTCCTCCGAATGGCCCGGCATCTCGATCTCGGGAATCACCTCGATATGCCGCAGCCGGGCGTACTCCACGATCTCACGGATCTCCTCCTTCGTATAGAAGCCGCCCCGGGCGCGCGGATCGTCCGCCTCGCAGTAGCTGCGGTCGCCTTCCCACCAGCTCTGCCAGTCCTCGTAGGGCCGCCACGCCGCGAACTCCGTCAGGCGGGGGTAACGGTCAATCTCGATGCGCCATCCGGCGCCGTCGGTCAGGTGCATGTGCAGGCGGTTGAGCTTGAAGAGCGCCATGGCGTCGATCTGACGCTTGACGAACTCCACCGACCGGAAATGGCGGCTCACGTCGATCATGAAGCCGCGGTAGGCGAAACGCGGCGCATCCTCGATCGTGCGGCAGGCGATCTCCTCCGCGCGTCCGTCGTCCATGAGCTGCAACAGGGTCTGCACGGCATAGAAGGCGCCCGCCGCCGTCCGCGCCGACACCGCGATCCCGCGCGGCGCGATCTCCAGCCGGTAGGCCTCCTCCGAGACGATGCCGCGCGCCGCGGGGTCGATCCCAATTTCGAGATCGGGACGCCCCTTTCCGGCCTGCCGCCAGCCCAGCCCGTCGAGGCAGGCGGCCAGTTCCGCCGCCGGAACGTCACCGTGCGGCGCCCGGACCGCATAGGTAAACGGCTCTCCCGGACGGAAGGTCCCCTCCCGCCGAACGTCGGAGACGGGAACGGGAATCACGCCCCGCGGGGCGGCGGCTTCCGGCGTCCCCTCCCCGACCGTCTCCGGCCGCATTGTCTCCGGCTGCGCCGGAGCGGAGACCGCCGCCACCGAAAGCAAGACGGCGAGTCCCCTGCCGAGTATCCGTCTCATGGTTAATTCACGCAGATTTCATCCACGAAGAGAAATCCCTTCTTCCCGCGCGCGCCGTGCCATTCGGGAATCGGATTCACCGTCCGGGCCTCCACGCGCAGGTAGCGGGCCGAAGTCTCGGGGAACGACACCGTATAGCTCTTCAGCGCATCGGGATCGGCCGAAGTCTCCATCGGTATCTCGATACGCCCCGCCTCGGTGAAGTGCTCCCCGTCCTCCGAGGTGCTCGCCACGAGCGTCAGCGGCGGGAAGATGTCCTCGTCCTTGAGCACCAGCGTCCCGAGCCGCACCTCGCCGTACGACGCGCCCGCCATGTCGATGTCCACGACCATCGGATCGCCGAACCAGCCCGCCCAGTCGCCGTTGGCATAGCTGAAATAGCTCTCGATACCGTCCACGAGACTTTCGGGCGCACCGAAGCGGTACTTGCCCAGCGGTTCGGTCACGAGCGTCACCGGATGCCCCATAGCCTTGTTATCCGAGAAATTGCGCACCAGCACCCGCGACCGCACGCCGTCGCGCAGCGCCGCGGCCTTGAGCGTGCAGCCCTTCCGGATCTCGATCGGAGCCGCATAGCGCGGACTTTCGGCCGTCGGCTCCGAACCGTCGAGCGTATAGTGGATCGGCGCGTCGCCCAGCGTCGAGAGCGTCACCTCGACGCACTTCTTCTCCGGCAGGCTGCGCACACGGCAGTTCACGCCGAAGACCACGGGCGAGTAGTTGTACCCCATGCGTTCGTAAATGTCCACGATATGCGGCAGCGCCCCGGCGAAACGCGTCCACTCGCGGCTGCCGCGGTCGCACCACTGCACCTCGCTCAGCGCCGCCATGCGCGGCAGCAGCATGTACTCCTGATGCTCGGTGGTCTTGATGTATTCGGCCCAGAGATTCGCCTGCACGCCGAGGATATGCGCCCCCAGCTCCTGCGACAGCGTGTCGGGAATCGGCTCGTAGGCATAGACCTTCTCGACGGGCACGTACCCGCCGATGCCGAACGGTTCGTTCTCGATGTCGCGGGCCTGGTAATAGTCGAAGTAGAAATGCGAGGTGGGGGTCATGATGGCGTCGTGTCCCAGCCGGGCCGCGGCGATGCCGCCCTCCGAACCGCGCCACGACATGACCGTAGCGTCCGGAGCCAGCTCGCCCTCCAGAATCTCGTCCCAGCCGATGATCCGCCGGCCGTGCTCGTTGAGGAACTTCTCCACGCGGGCCGTCACATAGCTCTGGAGGTAGTACTCCGCGGCGTGCTTGTCGTCGCCCTCGATGCCCAGCTCGCGGATCTTCGCCTGGCACACGGGGCACTTCTCCCAGCGCACCTTCGGACACTCGTCGCCGCCGATGTGGATATACTCCGAAGGGAACAGCTCCATGACCTCCAGGAGCACGTTCTCCAGAAACTCGAACGTCTTCTCCTTGCCGACGCACAGCACTTCGTCGGCCACGCCCCAGCGCCCCCATACTTCGTAGGGACCGCCCGTGCAGCCCAGCTCGGGGTAGCAGGCCAGCGCCGCCAGCATGTGGCCCGGGAGGTCGATCTCCGGAATCACCGTGATCCCGCGCGAAGCCGCATAGGCCACCACGCCGCGAATCTCCTCCTGCGTGTAGTAACCGCCGTAAGGCACGCCGTCGTACTGGTCCCAGTTCTTCTTCACGACCGTTCCTTTGCGGATGCTGCCGTACTCCGTCAGACGGGGATAGCGCTTGATCTCGATGCGCCAGCCCTGATCGTCCGTCAGATGCCAGTGCAGCGTGTTGAGCTTGTGGAACGCCATGAGGTCGATGATCTTCTTCACCTGCGCGGCATCGAAGAAGTGGCGCGCCACGTCGAGCATCAGCCCGCGGTAGCCGAAGCGCGGCGCATCGTCGATTTCGACGCACGGCAGCGTCCACTCGTTCTCTACGGCGGGCGCACCGCCGTAGAGGGCCGCCGGAAGCAGCTGCTTGATCGTCTGCACGGCATAGAGGAATCCGCGGAGCGACGACGCGCGCACCTCGGCGCCGTCCGTCGTCACGTCGAGCCTGTAACGCTCCGGAGCGAGCGACTCGTCCACGAGGAAGCGGAATCCGCCCGCCGCCGGAAGGGCCTCATAGGTCACCGCGCTCTCGACCCCCGAGGCTTCCGAGAGCCGGGCCGCGAACTCTTCGACCACGGCGCGCGAGGCTTCGTCGAGCCGTTCGTCGCACGCGACGGCGGCGCCCGCCGCCGCGAATTCGCCCGCACGGGGCGTCAGATGGTTGGGATAGGGAATCAGCTCGTAGGAGCCGGTTTTCCCGGCGCAGGAGGCCAGCAACAGCCCCGATGCACACAAAGCGAACAATCTATTCATCGTAAAAATGGTTTGGTCCGTAATCCGGCGGTCCGGCCCGGAGCCGTCCGCAGCGCGCAGACGCCGCATCGTCCGCGGCGGCCGCTTTGCAAATATACGAGTTTCCCGGGAAAGACCCGCCTGCGAAAGCCGATTCCGGACCGCACGGCCCGAAAAAAACGAAAAAGGGGGCCCGCCTTCTTGCAGCGGGTCCCCCGAATCAGTCCGTCGGCAGGGATCAGAAGTTGCCCTTGTCGGCGCGGTCCCACCAGAGGCGGGTTCCGGCGTTGTCGCCGCTCGTGCCGCCCGAAGCCTCCGAGTTGAGCAGTTCCACGCCCTTGTTATACTCGGCGGTGTTGGCGTTGATCTCCGTATCGCTGTAAGGCAAACGACGCGGGCCGAGCTCCGTGGAAATCACGCCGTTGCTGGCGTTCTGCTTCACCTGGAAGAGTTTGGGATAGCCCGTACGGCGGTACTCGGCCCATGCCTCGGTCGAAAGCGGGAACACGGCGATCCACTTCTGCGTGATGATGCGCTGGAGCTGCTCCTCCTTCGAAGCACCGCTGTCCCACTTCACGGACAACAGGTTCAGCGCCTTCGAATTGTAAGCTCCGTTCAATGCGGTGTTGGGATCGGTATAATCCGTCTGCACCGTCTCACCGGCGATATAGGCGTCGATCGTGGCATCGTCGGCGAGCGTATTCCAGTCCTCAGGCAGCGACTGCTTGAACTCCGAATACCCTTGTTCGGCGTACGACTTGCGGTAGGCGTACTGGTTCTTGATCGAAGTCCGGATACCGTTCTCGTAGAGCGTCTTCACGTCTTCGGAGCCGATACCGGGCCACCGGAGCTCCGCCTCGGCGCGAAGGAACCAGCCCTCGGCCGCGAACATGATCGGCTGCGGCATGGAGAAGGTTCCGGCCCAGCCCGAATAGTTGCTGTACTGGTTGGGCTTGCCGCCGATAGCGCAGCCGGCGGGAATGCCGATATACGCCGTGCCGGGCTTCAGCTTCTCGCCCGTATCGGGATCGGTGAGATAGTCCTCCTCGGCATAGACCAGGAATCCGTCGTCGTCCTTCTTGTCCACCATCTTGCCGTCCTTGTCAGGCACCTGCAGCGGCTTGGCGCCCGGCTTGACGATGGGTTGCGTGTTCTTCGTGAAGTACAGCTTCAGACGCGGGTCCTTGAAGCCCTTGAGCATCGTGACGAGCGAGGCGTTCGCACCGCAGTCGCCCCAGTTGAACATGAGCCACATTTCGTTCTCGAAGCCCTTCGAGATCAGAATGTCCTTGTCCTCGAGCACCCCGGCCGAAATCGCCGCCCGGGCCACCGTCTCGGCTTGCGCGGGATCGACCTTCACCATGCGCAGCGCGATGCGCAGCTTGAGCTGGTTGGCCACCTTCGCCCACAGCGCACGGTCGCCGCCGCACCAGATGTCGTAGGTGTTCATGCCGGCCGTCTCGGTCTTCAGACCCTGGAGCGCCGTATCCAGATCCTTCAGCATGGCCTCGTACACGGCCTTCTGCGTGTCGTAGGCGAACGAACTGGGCTGGACGGGGTCGCCCGCCGTCTTGAACACCGACAAGAAGGGGACCGGTCCGTAGGCATCGGTGAAGTCGAGCAGGTTGTAGGTCTGCACGATACGCATCGTGGCGGAGAAGTCGAACTTGCCTTCGGCGTCGCACTGCTTGATCAGGCGGCCCGTATTGTTGATGATATGCAGCATGAAGTTCTCGTACATGCCGCCGCAGTGGCCGCGGTTGATGTCGTAGCGCTGGTTCGTGAAGTTTCCGTTGGGGCTCTCGAAGTACCCGCCGAAAATGTCGATCTGCAGGTTCGTCCAGTACTGGAACAGGTTCTGCTGGTTCGGGTAGCTGTAACTCATCGGCTCCAGGAACTGCGCCTCGAAGGGCAGATCGGAGGGATTCACTTCGATGGGATTGGTGTTCAGCTCCTCGAAATCGCCGGTACAGCCTCCCAACAGAGCGACCGGGAGAGCCAGAGCGGCGGTGTATCGGATAATATTCTTGAATTTCATAGCGATCTATCTCTTTTTGTTAGAAGTTAAGTTTGACATTCAGACCGAAGCTGCGGGTGGTGGGCAGGTTGAAGATGTCGAAGCCCTGCACGCCGTTGGCCGTACCCATCGACACGTCGGGGTCCATCGGCGCATCCTTGTAGAAGAAGAAGAGGTTGCGGGCGATGAGCGACAGCGTCAGATTCTTCGACTGTCCGAACAGGTCGCGGAAGGTGTAGCCGAACGAGATTTCGCGCATACGGACGTTCGTGGCATCGTAAACGTAATCCTCGTTGTTGTACTGCGCGTTGTAGTTCAGCGCGCCCATGGCCTTGTAATACTCCTCGACGTTGTCGAACCGGACGCCCTCGCGTACCACGTAACCCTTGTCGCGGGCGTCTGCCGTGCGCTGCGAGACGCCCCAGGCGTCGAGACCGGCCTCGGTCATCGAGAGCACCTTGCCGCCGAAGCGGAAGTCGATGAGGAAGCTCAGGGAGAAGTCCTTGTAGCGGAACGTGTTGTTCCAGCCCATGTTCACCTTCGAGTTCATGTCGCCGACATATTTCAGGTCCGTGATACCCTCGCCCGAGAGCGTCGGAACCGAATAGAGTACGTTGCCCTTGTCGTCCTTGACGTCCGTCACGAGCATCTTGCCGGTCTTCTCGTCGTGCATGACGTGGCGCACGTAGAGGTCGCCGAAGTGGCCGCCCTCCTTCAGCACGACCTGCGCGCCGCCGAAGTTCGAGAGCGAGAGGCCGTCCTGCAGGCCGTCCACCAGCTCGATGATCTTGTTGTCGTTGTAGGAGAGATTCAGGTCGGTGGACCACGTGAACTCGTTGCCGAAGTCCTGGAACCAGCCCAGCGACAGTTCGAAGCCCTGGTTCTGCACGTTACCGGCGTTCACGTACTGCTGGCGGTATCCCGTGCCCCACGGCGTGGTGATGGCGAAGAACTGGTTCTTGGTGTTGGTCTTGTAATAGGTGGCGTTCACATGCAGCCGGTGCTGGAAGAATTCGCCGTCGAAACCGGCCTCGAACGAGTGGGTCTTCTCGGGTTCGAGCGTCCGGAACGGAGCCTTCTCGGGAGGCGTGATGGCGCCCTGCGAGCCCAGCGTGTAGAGCGGGTTGGTCATGTAGGCCGGCACGTCGTTACCCACGATCGAATAGGATGCGCGGAACTTGAACAGGTCGATGTTGCTGCCCATGTCCACGAAGCGGTCGAGCAACAGGCTGGCGCCTACCGAAGGATAGAAGAACGAATAGCTGTCGGTGAAGGCCAGCGTCGAGGACCAGTCGTTGCGCGCCGTCACGTCGAGGAACAGGCCGTCCTTGTAGCCGAACGTGGCCGTTGCGAAGACCGCGTTCAGACGCTTGCGCGTCAGTCCCTGCTTGGCCATGTTGGCATAGTAGTTGGCCGGATTGAAGATATTGGGATACATGACGTTGCCGTTGGGCTTGCCGTCGGTCATCGAGAACTTCGTACCCTCGGCCCACAGATCCACGTTGCTCGACTGCGTGCGCATCATGCTGGCGCCGGCCGTGGCGTTGAGCGAGAAATCGCCCCACGTGTGGTTGTACTGCACCAGCGCGTCGGCATAGAGCTGCTCGCTGAAGTAGCGGTTGTCCTTCATGCGGCCCATCGGATAGCGGTTGGCCGTCGAAGAGGCGTAGAGATTGTGCTTGAAGTTGTCGTCGGAACGCTCGTAGCGCATACGGCCCGTCACCGAGAGGCCGTCGATGATCTGGTACTTGATCTGTCCGCCGAATTCGTAGCGGTTACGCTCCGAGATGGGTTTCTGCCGGTTGAGAATCCAGTAGGGGTTGTCGAACTGTTCGAGCGACGTATTCACCCAGTTGTGCACGTTGGCGTTGAGCGCGGGATCGTACACCTCGTAGTTGTTCTTGTAGTAGTTCCAGTCCTCGCCGCGCGGGAAGAGGTAGGCGCCCGTCATCGGGTTGAAGAGCCAACCGGCGGCCGGCTGGTTCGCCACGTGCTGATTGACGTACTTGGCCGTGAAATCCACCTTCACATGGTCGTTGAACAGGTCGAAGCCCACCTTCGAGTTGAGCGTGTGCTGCGAATAGTCGTTCTCCGGGGTGATGCCGCCCGACGACACGTTGCCGTAGGAGAAGTAGGCGCGCAGGTTCTCCGAACCGCCGTTGATCGACACCGAGTTGTTGGTCGTCCAGCCCGTCTGGTAGAATTCCTTGGCATAGTTGGGGGCCTTGGACGAGAGTTTGCCGCCCCAACTGTAAGTCTGGTCGGCCGAGCCGTAGGTGTTCTGGAAATCGGGCAGCGAGATCGGGGTGTCGATCGTCGTGTTGCTCGACACGCTCACCGAAATGCGTCCCGCCGAAGCCGACTTGGTCGTAATCATGATGGCGCCGTTGGCGGCCACGGCTCCGTAGAGCGCGGCGGCCGATGCGCCCTTCAGCAGCGAGATCGACGCGATGTCGTCGGGGTTGATCGTGGACATGGCGTCGCCGCCGTCGCGGTCGCCGCCGTAGTTGCTCTTCACCTGGCTCGCCAGACCGTCCTCGCCGAAGGAGGTGTTCATCATCAGGGGCACGCCGTCCACGACCACCAGCGGCTGGTTCGAGCCGTTGATCGACTTGTTACCGCGGAAGAGGATCTTCGAGGAGCCGCCCGCACCCGTCGAGTTGGGGGTGATCTGCAAACCGGCCGACTTGCCCTGCAACGAGTTGATCATGTTGATCGACTTGATGTCGGCCACGTCGTCGCCGCCCACCGTTTCGGCCGCATAGGTCAGCGTCTTCGACTGACGCTCGATACCCATGGCGGTCACGACCACGGCGTTGAGCTGGTTGGCGGTCTCCTGCATCAGAATCTCCAGCGCCGTCTGCCCCGCATAGGCCACCTCGTAGGGATCGTATCCCACGTAGGTCACCTGGAGCACGTCGCCGTTCTGAAGACCGTCCAGGAAGAACTTGCCGTCCATGTCGGTCGTCGTTCCGCGCGTGGTGTTCTTCACGATCACCGTGGCCCCGAGCAGCGGGCCGGAGGCGTCCTTGACCACACCTTCGAGGGTTCCGTTACCCCCCCCCTGCGCATTCGCCCGCAAAGCGGTAGCAGGCTCCACGATGCACATTGCCATTAAAAAAGCAACGCAGCTAAAGAGCATTCGTTTTGTAAATTTCCACATAAGTAATCAGGTTTTGGTTGAACATAAATTAAAACTCGTAATTTGACACAAACGGGGCGCCCGGCCCCTTTTTTATACTATCCGCGCCTTTCATTCTAAACGGAATGTCTCAAAGCGCCATTCATTCTAAAATCACATGATACGATACGTTTTACAGTTCAAATGTAACATTTTTTCCTTAAACCAAAAAAAATACGTAAAATTTATCGTTTTTTACTTACGAATCGGGAGCCTCCGAAAAGAGCGGATTCCGCGTTTCCCGGCGCCGGACCGCTCCGCCGGGAAGCGGGGCCGTCGGCCGCATACCTATTATTTAATAGTCCGAAACGCCCCGAAACAGGACGCGGAGGCTCTTTTCGGTTTCGAATCCGCAGCCTATATTTATAAATTATTTAATAATACACTCCGAAGACGGCGTTTCCGGGAAATACGGGAAAACAGTATTTTTCCGCGCGGAATGTCCGGCACCGGCTTCCGGTCCGGAAAAGCCCGGCCGCCGACAAGCGGGGGGGGGCTCGCCCGCACCGGGACCGGGAGGCGAAAAGCCCGCGATCGCACCGCAAGGTCTTTCGCAAGGGTGGCGGGGAGAGAGGTGCAGGCCGGAACACGAAAGGCCCCGTCCGCACCGCAGGCCCCTCAACGGCAGGGCATCCGCGGCCGCCCGCGGACAGGCCGCCGCGAAGTCATTTCTTCGGGCATTAGTATCAAAACCGCCCCCTGCGGAAAGGAGCCGTCCGTGTAAATTTGCCGTGAAAAGATCCGACACGATGAAATCCAAGGCATTCAAGATGTACCTCAAACCGGGCATGGAGGAGGAATACCGCCGCCGACACGCCGAGATATGGCCCGAACTGGTACACCAGCTCCGCGAAGAGGGCGTGTACGACTACTCGATCTTCCTCGACCGGGCCACCGACACGCTGTTCGCCGTGCAGAAAACCCGCGGCGGGACCGGTTCGCAGGAGATGACCGACAACGCGCTGGTGCGCCGCTGGTGGGACTACATGGCCGACGTCATTGTCGTCGAGGCGGACAATGCACCCGTCAGCGAGGAACTTCCCGAGTTGTTTTACATGGAGTAGCCGGCGTCCCGCCCTGCGCCGCGCCGGAGATGCATCCGGCCCTGTACTCGGAGGGCGAGCAGCCGACGTACTTCTTGAAGATCGCCGAGAAGTAGGCCGAATCCTCGTAACGCAGCTCGTAGGCGATCTCCTTGACGCTCAGCGACGAGTTGAGCAACATGAGCTTCGCCTTCCGCAGCCGCAACTGCATGATGTAGTGCGCCGGGGAGACGTTGGTGTACTCCTTGAAGGTCTTGCGGAACCACGAATAGCTCATGTTGATGCGCCCGGCCACCTCTTCGGGCGTGATGCCGGCGAGCATGTTCTCGCGCATGATGCTCCGCGCCCGGTCCATCTTCTCGGCCACGATGTCGCGGCCCGTGTCGTTGAGATCGTAATAGATGACGTACGAAAGGATGATGTTGGCGATCGACGCCAGCACCTGCTGACTGCCGGTCTTCTCCCGAAGGGCGATGTCGAGCGCCTCGCGGTACTGGTCGATGATGTGCTCGCGGAGCCCGATCGGATGGATGATCCGCCCGCGGCTGAAAAATCCGTTGTTGTAGCGGTCGTCCACATGCTCGCCGCGGAATCCGATCCAGTACTCGTGCCAGCCGGTCCGGTGATCGGGACAGTAGCTATGCCACGTGTAGGGCGGAATGATAAGCATGGTTCCGGCCCGGATCTCGAGCGCCTCGCCGCCCGGGGTGTCCCTGTACCATCCGCGGCCCTGCGTAATGTAGATCAACTGGTAGTTGTCCAGTATCCGGCCCCGGTCCACGTTGAAATAGTAATCGTCGGGATGCCCCGCCGAAGGGGGAGGGTAAACCGTGTATCCGGGTTCGACGGAGTACTCCCCCACGGTGTCTACGGTGATTCCCCACAACCGGTCGGGACCGCTGCACACGAGGTATTTGAAAGAGGTCTGTTTCGGCATGTCGGTGTCGTTTTCCGGCGAGCGTTCCGCCGGTATTCCGGGGTAAATATACGCAATTTTCCGAAAACCCCGGCAAGAAACGTTCCGCCGGGCCGGCCCGCCGCGCCGCCGTGCGGCGACAGACCGGCCCGGACCGTCCCCGGCGCGGCGCGATCCGAACAGATTGCCCGGCGGAAAGATCAAATTCCGCACGCCGGAAAGGACCTTCCGGCGGCAACTTTGTGAAAACTTTCAAACCACGAACCCGTATGAAAAAAACCTGTCTCGTCCTGCTCGGACTGCTCTGGTGCGCCGCGCTGCCGGCCAAGAACTTCGAACTCAAATCGCCCGACGGGCGGATAGCCCTCGCGATCGACGTCGGAGAACGGATCGCCTACACCGTCCGCGGCGACGGAATCCCGCTGCTGGAAGAGTGCCGCCTGGGCCTGCGGCTCGACCGCGGCGGCACGGCGGGCCCGCTCCGCCT
>ERZ827498.3980-NODE-3980-length-11904-cov-5.050722_pt1 | contig 11904 bp, 11 predicted proteins | sample MGYA00519865_ERZ827498 | MGnify/ENA primary metagenome ERZ827498 (study PRJEB31778, sample SAMEA3449328) | human gut metagenome | biome: human gut; feature: human-associated habitat; material: faeces | place: United Kingdom | collected 2010/2012 ...
TCAACGATATGGCACCGTGGGGACACATGTATGTCAATCCTGGTCTAACAGAGCCTTTTCTATTGCCTCGGTGCCATCGCAAAATATCCAGTTTCAGCGATCCTGTCCATGTATGTGACCAGTTGGGCCTCGGTTGTATACGCTAACGGTCTTGTGCTCGTTCCTGTCCTGATTGCTCAACATATTGCAAACCGCTGGCTTACCGCGGGCAGTGAGGAGAGTCCCGTTGAAGAAAAGTAGAAATTTAGAAACGTTATACTTTATCGGCGGATTATTTCCACGCGAGCGTGAAGATGAAATCAGACGCCTTACGAAGTCCGGTCTTCAAAGCGCCGCGAATAATCTTCAGTGGAAGTTTGTTAAAGGTTACGATTCATGCCTTGGTACTGAAAACGTCCACCTTATAAACTCGGAATACGTCGGTTCCTTCCCTAAGAGGTACTCCGGCATTTTCGTTCCACGATATAGCTTCCGGCATTCCGAAATTTCTGGTGAAGATGTTGGGCCTGGCTTCGTTAACCTACCGGTCTTAAAAGAGTTCTCGCGTGCTGCTAGGCTGTGCTCTGAGATTGATAAGGTTAACCCCAGAAGCTGTGAACAACTTTACTTCGTTGGCTATGCCGCCACTTATCCCATTGTGACTGCGCTGCATCACGCAAAAAAGAAATTTCCCAATAGCATTGTCGCCCTTATCGTTCCTGATTTACCTCAATACATGGAGCTGGGTAGCCGTGGAACGGGATTCTTGCACAGGCTTAAGAACCATTTTGTTTCAAAAGGCATGAAGGGCATGGATTGCTACGTCCCCTTGACAGCTGCAATGGCTCCTTACCTTGGAGTTGACTTGACGAAGTGTGCCGTTGTCGAGGGCATTGCTGACGAACATGACGCTTCTGAGCCTGAAGCCATCGTACGGGATCTGCCCGAGCGGTATATCTTGTACACAGGGACGCTCCAATACCGCTATGGGTTAGGCGAGTTAATTTCTGCATTTAAGGGGCTTGACGATACAGGAATCGGTCTTGTTGTTTGCGGTGACGGCGAGGCGGCAAATGAGATGACGGCTCTGCAGTCTGAGAATCCTATGGTGCGATACCTGGGCGTACTGCCGTCCCAAGAGATTGAAGGCCTGCGCAATGGCGCCACCATTCTCGTTAACCCGCGCAAGAACGAAGGGGATTATACGAAGTTTAGTTTTCCCTCGAAGATGATGGAGTACCTTGCATCGGGTGTGCCAACCGTTGCTTACAGGCTGGATGGAATGCCTGAAGACTATGAAGGTCTTTTCATCGATGCAACGGATGGAGGCCTTAAGGCGGCTTTAAATCGAGCTCTCGCGATGGATCCTGAAGAGCTGCACCAACTTTCCTTGCGTGCGAAAACTTATGTCATCGACCACAAGGGCTCTAAGGACCAATGCGCACGCACTCTTGAGCTATTCAGAAAGGAGTCTACGTACATTGAGCGATGACAAGACGTTCGACATTCCCGTCGCAGTATTCATTTTCAAACGTCTCGATACTCTTGAGAGGATTTTCGATAGACTTGCTGAGGTTCGGCCTAGTAAGCTCTATCTCATTGCTGACCAGGGGAGAGATGAGGCAGAACGCCTCGCTGTCGACAAAGTGAGGCGTGGCGTCGACTCTCTTATTACTTGGGACTGTGAGGTTGTGCGAGACTACGCAAAGGAGAATAGGGGGGTATACGGAAACATCGCACTTGGCGCGAAGCGAGTATTCGAGCGGGAGCCTGTTGCCATTTTCTTGGAGGACGACAATCTACCTTCTTTGTCATTCTTCCCGTTCTGTGCAGAAATGCTAGCGCGCTATCGTGACAATGATAAGATTCTCTGGATCTGCGGGACTAACTATCTATCGCAATACGAAGCGCCACATAATGCTTCATACATTTTTACGCGACAACTTATGCCATGTGGATGGGCATCATGGGGAGACAAGTTTCTATCTTCCTACGACTTTGACCTGAACAAGACAACTCCCGAGGACATGAGGCGCGCTCGTAACACGTATTCGGTGAGGCGGCTCTATCTCCAACAGCTGTTCAACGTGGAGTACGAGAAAGCACACAAGGGCCGTACTGGGCGTTACTATTCTTGGGATTACCATATGGCATGGACCCTCAGGACGGGCGGATTTTTTGGCATCGCCCCATCAGTGAACCTTATAGAGAATATTGGTGTTGACGACTGTTCGGAGCACGGTGGCAATGATCTCTCGCTAGATATGACGAACCGGTTCTGTTCAATGGATGGTTACGAACTCCCGTTTCCGCTCAGACACCCTGAGACCGTTGAACTCGATATGACGTATGAGCGGCTAATCGAGCGTAAGCTGCTGTACCCCGCCAAGGATTACATCGGTGTACTCGTGAAGCTGGTTGCGAAGCGCCTGCTTAACTTTCCGCCGGACCTCTCACTTAGACAAACAATTAAGAAAGGTTAAAAATGACAAATATGGTAGAAGATAAAACGGTTCGATTTAAAGATGACGGTCGTCTTAAGCTCCTGATCATCGTGGGCACACGCCCCGAGGTCATCCGCCTGTCCGAGGTCATCAAGAAGTGCCGCCGACACTTCGACTGCCTGCTGGCGCACACCGGGCAGAACTACGACTACACCTTGAACGGCATCTTCTTCCGCGACCTGTCTCTGGACGACCCGGACGTCTACCTGGACGCCGTGGGCGCCGACCTGGGCGAGACGGTGGGCAACATCATCGCCGCGAGCTACAAGCTGATGGTCGAGGTGCAGCCTGACGCCCTCCTGATCCTGGGCGACACCAACAGCTGCCTGTCGGCCATCGCGGCCAAGCGCCTGCACATCCCCATCTTCCACATGGAGGCCGGCAACCGCTGCAAGGACGAGTGCCTGCCCGAGGAGACCAACCGCCGCATCGTCGACGTGATCTCCGACGTCAACCTGGCCTACTCCGAGCACGCCCGCCGCTACCTCAAGGACACCGGCTGCGCCCCGGAGCGCACCTACGTCACGGGCTCTCCCATGGCGGAGGTCCTGCGCGCCAACCTCGAGAAGATCGAGGCCTCAAAAGTGCTCTCCGAGCTCGGCCTGGAGCCCAAGCGCTACATGCTGCTCTCCGCCCACCGCGAGGAGAACATCGACACCGAGGCCAACTTCACGAGCCTGTTCACCGCCATCAACGCGCTCGCGGAGAAGTACGACATGCCGATCCTGTACTCCTGCCACCCGCGCTCCCGCAAGCGCCTGGAGGCCACCGGCTTTAAGCTCGACCCGCGCGTGCGCATGCACGAGCCCATGGGCTTCCACGACTACAACTGCCTGCAGATGAACGCCTTCGCGGTGGTGTCCGACTCCGGCACGCTGCCCGAGGAGTCCAGCTTCTTCGCGAGCGTCGGCCGCCCGTTCCCGGCGGTGTGCATCCGCACCTCCACCGAGCGCCCCGAGGCCCTGGACAAGGCCTGCTTCACGCTGGCCGGTATCTCTGAGAAGGGTCTGCTGCAGGCCGTCCGCACCGCCGTCGAGCTCGACGCCGAGGGCTCGCTTCCCGAGGCGCCCGTTCCCGACTACGCCGACGAGACCGTCTCCACCAAGGTGGTCAAGATCATCCAGAGCTACACCGGCGTCGTGGACAAGATGGTGTGGAGGAAGAGCCTGTAATGATCGTGGGTGACGTTACGACGACCGACGCTCTCGTGGACGAAGCACTAGAGTTGGCGGAGGGCCTGAATAGGCCCCTTTGTTACGTCCAGCTCAAGGGCTTCTACAACGGCTCGACCGGCTCCATTTTGCGCGGCTTGCACGTGCGGCTCGCGGCTCGAGGGGTCGACTCCTATTGTTTCTGGGGGCGTCGCCACGAGTCGATCGATAGCCACATGCAGTGCTGCGCGAGCAAGCCTGAGGACGCCTCGATGCAGACGCTCTCGACGGCATACCTCCTCGGTGCCGAGGTCATCGAGAAGCACTTCACGCTGGACAAGTCGCTTCCTGGAAACGATCGCTACCACTCCGGCGACGTCGAGGACTTCAAACGCGCCATTGAGAACTTCCGATTCATGACAGGATCCTGGGCTCCTCGGAGAAGACGGTCCTCGCTTGCGAGGAGACGCCCCGCCGTGAGGCGAGGCGCTCGCTTGTGCTGACGCGTGGCATGAAGGCCGGCGAGGTGATCGCCAAGGAGGACCTGATGCCCAAGCGCCCCGGCACGGGAATCGCTCCGACTTATGCCGATGTGGTTATTGGCCGCGCGGTAAAGGACGATCTTGCTGAAGACACTATCTTGACTTGGGAAATGATTTAGTTTTGACCCCGCAGCCTTAATGGATTGCGGGGTCTTTTTTGAGAGGCCGATTCTATGTCCAAGAAGACCGACTCGCGTTCTTCCAACGCACTTGCTTCCCTTGCTTTTCTTGAGGCGGCAATTGACTCTGGAACGGATGCAAACAAAACCGACCGATTGGGTCTTTTCATGCCATTTGTAGAAGACTCTGTTCTCCAACTCTACGGTATGAAATTCAAAATTACCGATGTGGTCGATAAGATAGTCAGTCGATGCGGTATCGGTTTACCTTCTCCTGTTGTCGAGGCCCTTCTCCGTCGGTTGGCTAAAAGTGGCTATATCAAAAGAGCTAATGGATTTTATGAGCACACATCCAAACCTATGGAAACTGCTGATGTCAGTTCTGCGTTACATAAAATAAATGGCGATCTGACCAAGCTCATCAATGACATGGGCCGATATGCACGTAAACAAGAAAAGAAGAAGTATTCCAACAGTAAGTGCAGGAAAGACCTAATCGCTTATTTTGAGGACCATCTGGACTCCCTCTCGACAAGGGAGCTCGTGGTTAATGAAGCCGAGTGTAAAGCAACAAAATGGGTGGGAAGGTATTTATTGTGGGCAAAGCAAAATAACGAAACTAGTTTTAACGCCGCCGTTAAACTCGTTCGAGGGCATATTGTCTATGAGGCGGCGTTTCTTCCTGGTTTTGCATCAAATACGTAGTCGCTTGAAGGAACTGTTTTGTACCTCGACAGCCCAACGGTTTGTAGGGCCTTGGGATATGGAACCGAAGAAGAGGAAAGGCTCGTAAACGAGGCCATATCGATGCTTCAACGCGCTGGTGCCGAGCTCCGAGTGTTTGATTTAACAATTGAAGAGATGACAAGAGTCCTGTCCGGTGTCGTCGATAGATGGGACGACCTTAGTCGCTTTGACAGGCCAAGCTCATATGATATGAACCTGAGAAGAAGAGGCTACAGCAAGGCTGATGTCGTCAGAATATCAAGCGACCCATCATATGTCGTTGAAACTGAGCTGCATTTTCAAGTTGACGAGACTCCTTCTCGTAAGTTCCTTTATGTGTATGATGAGGAAACATTGATTAAGTACCTGCAGCGTCCGGAAGGTTGCGATGCTGAGCTTGCAATTATGCACGACGTCAATTGCATCGCGGCAATTCTTACTCTAAGAGAGAAATTGACGGCAAAATCGTTTAAAACGGCGAGATATTTTTTCGTAACGACCTCCATGATGACGGTGAGACAGTCGACCAAATGGTGGAATAAGACTGAAAGTCCGACTATACTTCCACCTATTTATTCTTTAACGAAAATGGCTAACCTGGCATGGCTGTATAGCGATCCATCCAGTGCAAAAAGGTATGGTGAAAAGGCTCTTTTGTCTGCATGTGCCGCGGCTGCAATTCCTTCGGACCATGTATGGAAGTCATTTGCGGAAAAGCTACTCAAATACAACAAAGAAGGAAAGATATCCCGCGAGGATGCTGTTCACTATTTATACAGTATGGACACGAGAAAGGTGCTGGCAGTAAAAGAGGACGCTCGTGACGACGACCATATCGGCACCTTTGACTTTGATGACATTATCGATGAAGCTGAAGTGGTATATAGGAGTAATATTCGGGACCAAGAAATTGATTCAATCCGCGGAGAAAACGCGAGACTTTCTAAGGAACTGTCTGAAATTAGAACCGTCAATGAAGAGCTCCAGGGTCAAAGTAAAATCTTGTCGGTCGAGCTGGACAGGAAGAGCAAACGCGTTAGGACTATTGCCAAAAAGGCTGCAACGATAGCCGTTGTGCTATGCGTGACTTTCTTTACGCTCCTACTCGTTTATCTTGTGCATGTCCAATGCAAGCTCGGTATCGATGCAGTTCCTGGAATAGCAGTAACAATTATTTTTGAAAGTGTTTCTGTTATAGGCGCCTTACCTTCGAAGAGGCAAAAGCTTGCAGAATGGATTGAGAAAAAGCTATTCCGGAGCTAAACATCCCGCCTCTGTCAGACTTGAATTGGCGCACTGAGAGTTCAATAACTCTAGAGTGGCTGGAGAGCCGCGAGGCATTCATTGGTGTTTGATGGTGCGACAATCATGTTGGTAAACTTCGCCCGTGCCCGACAAAGGCACCCGGCCCAACAAGGCGGTGATACCGCGGATGATTTTCTCGATATGTCCGCGGTGCACGGTCTCATGTAGCGAATAAAAGAATAACAAGGTCCAGACAACCTCTTCCGGTGGTTGATTATCATTTTGCCGGGCTGAATTTAAACTTAAAACTCGATTACGAGCATCTGGTGTGCTTATAATCTGGACGCGTTTTTCATGATCGTTCGAGGCGGTTATTTTTATTTGCTTCGCGAAAAAACCGTTTGACGAAAAACAAATCTAACAGTTTAGATTACGGGTGATGTCGCACCACCCCTAGCTGCGGTAAGTCGCGTCGGCCATCAGGATATGGCGCACCACCCTTGCAGTCGGGTTCCATCTTTCCCGGGTCTGGTTGACCCTGAAGAGGTTGACGTACCAGTCGAGGTGGGCCCGCAGGTTCCTGGGCGACATTCCCGTGAAGCGCCAAAGGTAGCGCTTGAGCCACGAGTACAGGTCGTTCACCATCTCCATCCGCTCCAGGTAGACCGGGTCGTTGACGTCCGCCCTGTGAACCTCGCTCTCGAGGCCTCTCTCTTTGACCAGCGCGCCGTGTGCCCGTTCGAGGTCGTGGATGAGCGGCGACCCGGGCGCTATCCTGACGCCCATGGCCTTCCTCACGCGCGTCGAGCTGGGTTTCCCGCGTCCGCAGACGACCGCGACCGGGTTCTCGTGGACGTCGTTGGCCACGCAGACGTACGGCTTCTGGCGGGACAGGCCGCGCTTGCGCGCCTGCCCGTAGCCCTTGGAGAGGTCGGTGTCGTTGATGTGGGTCTCGTCGATCCAGACGGTGTCGCGCAGCACGATCCGGTCCTGGTAGCCGGACACTGTGGCGAGCACGCGGTGCCGCCACTCGAAGGCGGTCTTGTGGGTGACGCCGCACAGCTTCGCCGCGCACTCGACGGGGAAGTTGTGGCGCATGAGCCTGATGAAGGAGACCCAGGCGGGGAGCGGCTTGCGGCAGTGCTCGAGTACGGTACCCGTGAGGGAGTTGAACCTCCTGCCGCAGCAGCGGCAGCGCCACCTCGGGACGCCGGCGGCGGTGGAGCCGTCCCTCCAGGCGCCGTGGGTGACCTCGGCGGTGGAGGCGACGCGCCCCTCGCGGCGACACTTGACGTATGTCGCGCGAGCAAGACGTAGGGCGCCGGCGAGCCGCCGAGCGGCCTTGAGCACAGGTCCTTGATGTATGCGTCCAAGCTCAGGGCGATGGCGCTCACTTGGTCCTTCGAGAGCCTGGAGACGCCCACCTTCTCGGCCACCATCTGCACCTTGCGAGTGCTGGGGCCCGTGGCGTACATCTCGGCCACGGCGGCCATCACGGCGTTCACGACCTGCTCGGCTAGTCTGCGAAGCAGCTCCTGCATGTCGATGGCGCCGTCGTCGAACGGGGCATGGCGAGCGTGTCCGGCGTCGGGTCTGATAAGATTTCCATAGCGGTCTTCGTCCTTTCCTAGAACCTGTTGTTGTGGTGATTTCAGATTCTAGGACGAAGGCTGTTTTTCGTTAAACGGGCGCTAGGGTGTCACCTTTACACCAACATTTTCGACGCGATCATTTTCTGCATCTTTCTGGCGCTAGTGTCTCCCGCACGGATGTTCGGCCCCTGTGCACATACTGGTGTTTACGATCTGCTCATCGAGCAGCTTGAGCAGCGGATTCATTACTTAGACTCGCCCTGCTCTATAATGTGCTGCATGTTGATTCTTGATAAGGTGGGTCTTTGTGGATACTGATAGTTCGAATGTAGTTTCAAACAATGTGATCGGTTCAAATTCTCAGGTATCTATTACACAGAATATTGTTCATACGCAAACTTGCGCTATAAACCCCATTCCTCATCAATTACCACTTGCTCCTGATTTATTTGATCGAATCGATATTCGGGATTCCCTCATATACAGCATTATTTCCGGAAAGCGAATATTTCTATTTTATGGTGCTCCAGGAGTCGGCAAAACTTACTGCTTAACCAAATATGCCAATGAGGTTGCTGATCGTTTTTCGGACGGTCATATATTTGTTGATTTGAATGACTATCGAGCTCTCGATGGATCTCTTAATGTCGACGATCTTTATAAATTTGTTATTCGATCATTAACGAAAGATTGTCCCTCCAATCCGTCTGATATTAAAAGCTATTTTAGATCAGTAACGTATGGGAAGAAAATTTTGCTTGTCTTAGACAACGTTACCGATTCATTTGACATTGATTCCCTAGTTTTAAACTCAGATGAATGTCTACTTTTATCTGCTGGTAATTGTAAAGAAGCCTGCGCATCTTATTTAAATATATTTAAAAGCATTCCAGTTAATTCGTTCGATTCGTCAACCTCTGTCTCTTATTTCAGAAATCAGCTGGAGGAATGCGATCGCATCGATTTTGATTCTCTTGAAAACGATCCTCTATTTCATAAATTAGTCTCTGTATGTGACGGTTTGCCTATTCTTTTGAGCAGAGCTGCGCATCTGATACGAGACAATGTTTACACACTTGAAGATATTGTTTCAAACCTATCAAATCCGGAAGTTGAGCCTTTGATGGGTGCTTTGAATCTTGAGACTGCACACTTAGACGATTTTTCTTCAAGTTTATATTCCCTGCTTGGTCGTATTGGCGGAGGGCCAATCGCACTTTCATCCTTGACTTGCATAAGTAACATGAAAGCCGCGGTAGCGGCTTTACAGGGAAAGTCGCTCATCGAACTTTCGTCAACAGCTTGGCTGGCATCATGTTCTTCTTTTGAATCGCGGCCTCTAATTTCGATGAATCGGCAGATTTCAAATTATGCAAAAACCTATAATCTAAAAGATAATGTCTCGTTTGAGGCCCTTGTTCAGTCAATTGTTCGATACTACTGCTCTCTAATCGTCACACTTGATAATGTGCTTACACCCAATCGGTTAAGAGTATCTTCTAGCTCTCTGCTTAACTCAGATTTATTTTCCGAGATTAACCAATCAAATGCCGCAGACTATTTTCTTTCAATTCGTTTTGAAATATTTTCTGTCCTGGATTTGGCCTTCGATTTCTCACTATATTCTGAGGTGCTTTCTATGGCCGATTCTTGTTGGACTTTCATCTATGACAACGGCCTTTTCAGCCGAGGCCTTCATATTTATTCGCTCGGGCATTGTGCAGCTATTAACTTAGGTCGTCCTGATGCAGCATCTAGGATGCTTGCCTTGAAATCTCGCTGCCAGCTACGCTTAAGCATGTATGAAGATTCCTTGGCTTCAATTTCACTTGCCATTGAGCTGTCAGGTGATTCAACGAATCATATACTTAAAGGCTCTTTACTGGAATTTAAGGGCCATACTTACAGGGAGGGGATTGCAGACTTTGATTTTGCAATCTCTTGCTACGAGGCAGCAATTTCAGAGTATTTGCAGTGCGATCCCGTAAATTATCGCGGGATTGCTATCGCTAATTTCTCGATTGCGGAGTCTTATTGTGCACAAGGCGACTATCGATCGGCCCTTGACAGAGTCCAATCGGAGTTGAGTTCAGTCAACCAGCTGGAACCTAATATGCGCTCAAAAATTGAGTTGCTTGGCGCTCATTGTCTATATAAACTTGGCGAGCTCAAGAACGCTAGTTCATTAGCGCGTAGCTGTTTGGATACTTGCTTGTGCGGCGGATTGAGCGGAGTTGTTGCGGATGCTTATCAACTATTAGGGGACATTGAGTTCGATTTGAATAAAAAGGACGAGGCGGTGCGTTCGTATTCTATATCCAGTGAGATTTATTCTCAGTTGGGAGATGTCGCTCAATGCGATATCGTTGCAGGCAAAATCCAACTTGCGCGCTTTTAGCCTTTCATTAGGGAAACAATGTAGTTATTACTGATTGTCTCTAATATGCATCGCGTCTTATTTAGTTTTAGTAAGTACCAAATTGCTCGAGCGGTCAATATGCTATCCGGACAATCAGTTTGTACCTTAAACAGATTTACTCTATTTAGGATTGCTATCCATTCAGAGTTTTTATTTATACAAACTAGCTTGGTTGTATCGCTTTGTGTGTCCATTAGCCGGCTTACGAATTTACTCGAAAGAGTATTATCTATGACTACTATTTCAGGCGGTGCTAAGTTAATTGAAGGCATCGCCTCCTTTTCTATGAGTTGGATTCTGGGGCCATCGAATACCCAGTTGTAATCCAACGATGAACTTTTAAATGCTTTTATGTTAAGAATCGCCTCGCCTTTTTGTTGTTTTACCAGCGTTATGGTTCGATATATTTCATTATCTATCTGGATTGGTCGCGGTCGTTGCGCCAGAGTTTTTTCCGGCGCTTTGTTACCAACCTTTATTCCTAGTATCGAATATACCAAGTGTTGAATCGATTCTAATGAGTGTCCAACGTTTGCAAAAGCTGTTGGCTCCAAGCGATTTGTTTGTAATGGTGTAGCTTCCAAGGCTCTAATTACCGTAAGAGCCTTATAGCTGTTCTTTATAGGTATTGAATTAATATTTGCATGTTCAGCTATAGCAATCCCCTTGGGGACGCTATCTTCGCTCGGCTCATATCTTAAAACCGGTTTGCCTATTGAGGCACCATAGTTTGTAACTGATCCATAATCGCCAATTACGATATCTGCGGCAATTATCGCTGCTTCCCAGCCTATTTCATGTGGAACGATATTTAGCCCTGCGTATAACTCCTTTTTAAACCATGTTTTTATTTGCCATTCGCCATGTGCTGCCCAGATATACGGATGAAGAATCATCGCCACTCTGTATTCCGTATATGGAAGTTCCCTTAGTAGATCTTCTGCAATTGTTCTTATATTTGATAAAAGTGAATTTGGCCCCCATGTTGAAGTGATTATTACCAGCTTCTGGGTATTGCAATTTAATGCAGCCCTGTATTCTTCTCTGTACTTCTCCGAGTATAGGATTTTGTCAAAAACGGGATCACCCACATAGGCGGTTTTAATGTTTGCAGGTAAGCAGGTTATTTCACCCTTCGAAGCCGGCTCGCATATATATGTCGGATTTCTCCTCATCTTTAAGCGATCTATCGCTTTTAGGGTGGAGTCGTAAGCTCCTGTTTTACCCAATCCGGGTCCATGCTGAAATAACAACAGTGGGGCGTCAATCTTTTCAAAGTCGCCATTAGGACTTGCTGCTATTGCTAGATCATATTTGTTTGCCAAAGCAATATCCCATGGCAGCAAAATACATCCAGCGTCTTTCAGGTACATATCGAGTGACCTGTCAACTATTGATTTCGGCTCTGGTATTGTAAATACGCATTGGATTCTGGTGTCAGCAAATATTACGGAGCATATTTCTTCTAGTCGACTGAAAACGTAGTCTGCCCTGATGATAAGCAGCACTAGCTTTTCGAATTGTACGGTGTTTCTTTCTGGTGTATTTATAGGGACAAATTTAATATTGCTCGGGGGGTGTTCCTATAGTTTTGTCAACTGGGAAATGCTCTCCGTGCGACCGAATC
>ERZ827498.3997-NODE-3997-length-11867-cov-2.621656_pt1 | contig 11867 bp, 15 predicted proteins | sample MGYA00519865_ERZ827498 | MGnify/ENA primary metagenome ERZ827498 (study PRJEB31778, sample SAMEA3449328) | human gut metagenome | biome: human gut; feature: human-associated habitat; material: faeces | place: United Kingdom | collected 2010/2012 ...
GGATGGGAAGAATGCTGTTCTTCGCGGTGGGCATCCCCACCTCGCCAAAAAGCGGCAGGCCGCCGCACGCCACGATCTCGTTCGACCCGCGCTTCTCGTAGATCAGCGGCGTGTCGACGAGCCGGTCGTAGCGCCCGGCTCCGCACTCGATCAGCGCGTCGTTCAGGCGCCGCACGAACAGCGCCTTGTCCTCGTTGCTCATCGGTTCCTCCTAGCGGCATGCCAGGTCGTCGAGCGTCTTGCCGAACAGGTCGGCGATCTGCTCGGCGCGCTCGAAGTCGATGGAGCGCTGGCCGTAGATCCAGCTCTTCAACGCGCCGACGCTCACCCCGAGCGCGGCGGCCGTGTCCTCCTGGGTCATCCCCGCGTCCACCATCCAGCTGCGGATGCGGCGGCCGACCTCTTCTCTCCTCATCTTCCGATCTCCTTTCTCTCGACGATTTCGGCGGCGATCCACGCGCCCAGGCAGAAGAAGCTCGCGAGCGCGAAGGCCCCCGCGAGCTTCGGCCCCATCCCGGGGATGAGGGTCGCCGCCCCGGACGCGATCAGAAAGATCTGGAACACCCTGCTCGATCTCATCGTCACCACCTCCTTTCTTGGTGACGGAATCACGATCATTGATACACAAATAGCCGTGATTCCGTCTTTATTCGAGATAGTAGACGTGAATCACGGCTATGTCAACAAAATATAGTCTATTAGTTGAAAAATAGACGCTAAGAATGTACTATTCGGCTCACAGGAAGAAGGAGTGAAGATGAATCTCCAACTTATGCGGCTTCGAAAAGAAGCTGGATACAAGAGCAGAAAAGCAATGGCTGATGCCCTCGGCATTTCTGAACGAAAGTACAAAACATGGGAAACGGGAGAGACGCGTTTGACGCTCGAGGACGCTTGCGACATCGCCGACTTCCTGAAGTGCACGCTCGACGAGCTCGCCGGCCGCGACTTCGCGCCCGCCGAGTACTCCGACCCGCGCCAGCGGTCGCTGAACCACTGCTACGGCATGCTCGACGACAGGAGCAAGGGCGAGCTCGCCGGCCTCGCCAGCACCATGACGGCGGACGCGTCCCGCCTCGCCGTTAAATCGGGGCAGGATCCTGAGGCTGTGGGACTAGGCGAGGTCGTGGCCTGATGAGCAAACTCAACGTCGCCGCCTCCATGGGCTCTCTTTTAGCGAGCTGCTTGAGCATTCTGACGTGGTTCAACGTGACGCCCGAGATGGTTGGCGAGAGCGTTTACGCCATCATCTCCGCAGTGGTTCCGTTCGTGACGCTTGTCGGCGGCGGTTTCTTCGGCTGGGGCATCGCGTCCATCAGGTGCAGGCGTCAGGTTGATCGCAGCGCAGAAGAGGCGAGAATGGCGGAGGACTCCGCCCGATCGCTCGAACGGTTCAAAGCCGACGCAGAGCCGAAGCTCGAACGGCTGGCCGAGATCGAGAACGAGTACGACCTGCGAAGGTTCAGCAAGATCCAGCTCAGGTACATGCTCCTGTGCCTGTGCGAGGAGAGCGTCGGGAACGTCGGGATCGAGAAAGAATGGGGGGATCCGGTTGCCGATTACCTGGTCGATGCCGGGGTTTTCTTCAAAACGTCGGAGGCCGCCGATCCGCTCAAAGACGTCTACTCGCTCGCTCCCGAGTGGCGTCGGTTCGTTTCGGCGAACGAAGCCGAGGTGAGGTCCATGGTCGGCGGCGACGGCGTGCCTGCCGCATCGTCTACGCGGTGATGCCGTTCGACTACGGGCTGCAATAAAAAACCTCCGTGCTTTTCGCGAGGTTACGAAAACTGTTTCGGGGGGGGGTCAGAGGAGGATTGCTTTGATGATCAGGCACGCGACGGCGATCTTCGCCGCCCATACGGCGAGAACCGCAGGGGCCGCCATGAGCAGACCCAGGACGCTCGATACGAGCCGTTGCGCAGGTGTGAGATGCTTGTCCATGCCGTCGCCTTTCGATCGTGTTGCCGTGCATTTTAGGAGGTGCGTCGCATGGAGTTTGAGCCGTTAGAGGAAGAGCTCGAAGAAGCTCTGCTTCCCATTGTCGAGGCGGCGCGCGATACGGGCTGGGCGGAGGGCGTCGACTTCACCACGCCGGAGTACAGAGAGTTAAAGCAGCTTGGCATGTTCGAAAGCGTCCGCGAATACTACGACATGACGGCAGCGGTGAAGCCCGCCTATGCGGCTATGAAGTATTTCGAGCGGAAGGAAAAGCGGCAGGCGCGACACGCCGTCGATGCCGCCAAGGGTATAGGATGCAAGATCCTCGACAAGGGTGCGGACATAGCTGCGTCAATTATCGCGAAGCAGATAGGCGTCTGACGCAAAAGCCCCGCGCTTACGGGCTGCAACCCTGGCGCGAGGCTCTGGAAAACACCGACCGATTAAACGGAAGGCGAGAAGACCATATGACTAAAGCGGTTATATACGCAAGGTATTCGTCCCACAACCAGCGCGACGCGTCGATCGAGGACCAGGTGCGCGTGTGCCGCGAGGACGCGGAGCGCCGCGGCGACGAGATCGTGGGGATCTACGCGGACCGCGCCGTGAGCGGCACGAGCGACCGCCGCGACCAGTTCCAGAAGATGATCGCCGATGCCGAGCGCGCGGACTGGGACGTGGTCTACACGTACAAGACTGACCGCTTCGCGCGATCGCGCTACGACAGCGCCATCTACAAGTCGCGGCTGCGCAAGTTCGGAAAGACCATCGTGTGCTCGGCCGAGAGCATCCCGGAGGGGCCCGACGGCATCATCCTCGAATCGGTGCTCGAGGGCATGGCGGAGTACTACAGCGCCAACCTGTCGCAGAACGTCAAGCGCGGCATGGAGGGCAACGCCATGAAGTGCATGGCCAACGGCGTGAGGAAGTTCGGCTTCGACATCGTGGACGGACGCTACGCGATCAACGAGGAGGAGGCGGGCATGCTGCGCCGCGCGGCGCGGGAGTGGGTCGAGGGCCGCTCGCTGCGCTCCATATGCGCCACGACGTGCGTCGGGTTCCGCACGTACATGGGCGGCGCGGTCACGCCGGGCATGCTCTCCAGGGCGTTCCGCGACGAGAAGTACCGCGGCGTGTACGCGTTCGGCTCCACGCGCATCGAGGGCGGCATGCCGCGCGTGTTCGACGCCGAGCTCTGCGACAAGCTGGACGCGCGGATGCAGGCTGACAGGCGGGGGAGGAGGGACGCTAACGTGGCTTACATGCTATCGGGCGTCCTCGTGGACGAGGACGGGAACAAGTTCTGGGGCAACTCGGGGCGCAACCACGACAACGTCAAGTACAGGTACTATCGCTGCGCCGCGACGGGGCGCACGTTCCCCATGGACGAGGTCGAGGCGCGCGTCGTGGGCTCGGTGCAGCGCATGCTCGCGCACGAGGGTGTGGCGGACGTGATCGCCGACGCGGTGCTCGACGCGCAGGAGGCCGCCATGGCCGACGAGTACGACGAGAGGGCCGCGCTCGAGAAGCGCATCGACTCCATAGGTCGGGAGAGGTCGCGGCTGATCGACCTCGTGGCCAAGATCGGCGCCGACGACGAGGTCGCCGCCAAGATCGGCGAGCTGAAGGAGGAGAAGGAGGCAGCCGAGGCCGAGCTCGCGGAGCTCATGAGGGGCGCTCCCGTCGTGACGCGCGAGCACGTGCTGTTCTGGGCGGGGGAGATGGCGAGGAAGGACGACCCGCGGGAGCTGATTCCCGCGTTTGTTGACCGCGTGGTCGTCGGCGACGAGTGCGTGCGCGTCGAGTTCCGCCTGCGCGATCTGATGCCCGAGGGCGTTGGTTCTGATTTGTTGCAGATGGCTGGGGTACCAGGATTCGAACCTAGATAGCTGGTACCAAAAACCAGAGTCCTGCCGTTGGACGATACCCCAGCGTCAAGGTGCGATCGAAAACCCGAACGGGAAAGAAAGTGGTGGGCCGTGAGGGAATCGAACCCGCGACCTTGGGATTAAAAGTCCCCTGCTCTGCCAGCTGAGCTAACGGCCCACATATCGATACGCAAAATTGTATTCTACTCGTCCTGTCGTGGTTGGTCAATGCCGTCGGGCGAGTGGTTTTCCCGTTCTGTCCTGAACGTGCGCTTTGGGCGTTTCGGCAAGAAGCGCGCGCGGGGGGCGACATCGATTGCGGTACCATATCGGGGGCGTATTCCCAACGGGCGAACTGTCGAAAGGGGAGCTTCTCATGGATGTGGATGTCGTCATCATCGGGGCGGGCGTCGCGGGCTCGTGCGTCGCACGAGAGCTTGCCCGCTACGATCTCGACGTTGTCGTGTTCGAAGCGGGCGGTGATGTCGCGAACGGCGCTACCCGCGCAAACTCGGGCATCGTTCATGCGGGCTTCGATCCCCGCCCCGGCACGCTCAAGGCCCGCTATAACGTGGAGGGTTCGCGTCTCATGCCGATTTGGGCGCATGACCTCGGTTTTCATTACGAACGAAACGGCGCCTACGTGCTCGCTTTCTCCGAAGAAGAGGCGGCGGTGCTTGAAGAGCTGCTCGAGCGCGGGCGCGAGAACGGTGTCGAAGGATGTCGTGTCATCTCGGGTGAACAGGCGCGCGCCGCAGAGCCCAAGCTGTCCGCCGAGGTGACCGCAGCGCTCGATGTGCCCGCAAGCGCCATTTGCGATCCATATGGGCTTGCTTTCTCTGCCGCTGAGAACGCCGCCGAGAACGGAGTTCATTTCGTTTTCCGCAAGCGCGTGACGACCGTCGAGCGCGTCGAGGGCGGAGCGGATTGTTCTTATCGGGTCGTGACCGAGGACGGGAAGACGCATACGGCTCGTTGCGTCGTCAATGCCGCGGGTGTTTTCTCCGACGAGATCAACAACATGGTCAGCGAGCGCAAGATTTCGATAACCCCCAAGCGCGGCAACTACTGCCTGTATGATTCCGAATTGGGGAGTACGTTCGAGCGGACTATGTTCCAGGTTCCCACTGCTCGTGGAAAAGGCGTTTTGGTGTCCCCGACTGTTCACGGTAACTTGTTTATCGGCCCCGACTCCGAACCTCAGGAATCGAAGATCGACGTGTCGACGTCAGCGGATGGCCTCGAGCGTATTCTGCTCGCCGCGCGGCGTACGTGGCCCGAGGCTTCGTCGCGGGGCGTCATCAGCAATTTCGCCGGCCTGCGCGCTTCGGGCGACACGGGGGATTTCGTCATCGGGGAGGCCGATGACGCCCCCGGCTTCTTCAACATCGCGTGCTTCGAGTCGCCCGGCCTGACCTCGGCGCCTGCCGTGGGCGAGCGAATCGCGCAAGAGGTGGCTTCTCGCCTTGGGGCCTCTCACAATGCCGCTTTCGATCCGCGTAGGGCTTGGACGCGCCGTTTCTCCCTTATGAGCGACGAGGAACGCGCTCGGGCGATCGCGCGCGACCCGCGCTACGGACGCATTGTGTGCCGATGCTGCCAGGTGACCGAGGGGGAGATCGTCGATGCGCTCCACGGGCCGCTTCCCGCCGCCGACGTTGATGCCGTCAAATGGCGAACCGGCGCGATGATGGGCCGCTGCCACGGAGGGTTTTGCTTGCCCGAGATCCTGCGCATCTTCTCGCGTGAGCGCGGCGTGGCGCCGGAATTTGCGGAGAAGCGTTTTCCCGGATCGCGCCTGGTGGTCGATTCTCGTGACGATTACCGCGAGCTCGCTGCTGCTGAATATGGCGACGTGCGTGCGAGCGAGCACGAAGTCTACGACGTCGTGGTGGTAGGTGGCGGCGCTGCCGGCATGGCTGCAGCCGCCCGCGCTCGTATCGCGGGGGCGGCTCGCGTGCTTCTCGTCGATCGGGAGCGTCATCTCGGCGGCGTCATGAAGCAGTGCATCCACGACGGGTTCGGCTTGCAACGGTTCGGGCAGGAGCTCACCGGCCCCGAGTTCGCCGCTAAAGAGCTGGTCGATGTACGTGCTCAAGGTGTCGAGATTCTGGGGGAGACCACCGTTTTGCGCGTTGATTCGACGGGCGTATCCGGAGGGCTGCATACGGTCGTTGCGGTTAACGCGGCGGGCGAGCATTTCATCGACGCGCACGCCGTCGTCTTGGCGACGGGTTCGCGAGAGCGCGGCGCGGGCGCGTTGAACCTGGCGGGAACGCGTCCTTCGGGCGTGTATTCCGCCGGCTCCGCGCAAGATCTCATGAACCTGCAGGGGTGTCTTCCCGGCAACCGCGCGGTTGTGCTCGGCTCGGGCGACATCGGTCTTATCATGGCGCGCCGCATGACGCTTTCGGGTATGGAGGTCGAGGGCGTGTACGAGCTGATGGATTACCCTTCGGGGTTGAAGCGCAACATCGTCCAATGTTTGGAGGATTTCTCCATCCCGCTGCATCTGTCGTCGACGGTGACGCGCTTGGAGGGGGAGGCTCGCCTCGAGGCCGTTTGGGTCTCGCAGGTCGATCCGGCAACGAGGCGTCCCGTTCCCGGCACCGAGAAACGTGTGGCGTGCGACACGCTGCTGCTCTCGGTCGGGCTGCTTCCCGAAAACGAGGTGGCGCGTGGTGCGGGCGTGGCGCTTGATCCCGTGACGGGCGGTCCTGTGGTGGACGATCGTCTCGCCACGTCGGTTCCAGGCGTGTTCTCCTGCGGCAACGCCTTGCATGTTCACGATCTTGCCGATTACGCGGCGCAAGAGGGCGAGATTGCCGGCGCGAGCGCTGCCGCATTCGCTCGTGCGCTTTTCGAGCCGTGCGGTTCGCCCTCGGGCGAGGGTGACGCTCGTGGTTCCAGGAGCTTCATCTCCGTCACGGCGGGCGAGGGGGTGCGCTACGTCGTGCCGCAGCGCACGGTTCTCGCCGAGCCTTCGGAGCGCTCGATCGCGCTCTCGTTCCGCGTGAGTCGCACCATCTCACGTCCGAGGCTCATCGTTGAGGCCGTCGATGCCGACGGCGAGGTTCGCGAGGTCTCGAGCAGGTCTGCCATGGTCGCGGTCCCCGCCGAAATGCGCCAGATGCGCGTTGATCGCACCGACATCGCCGATTGCCGCGCCTTGCGCGTCCGCGTCGAGGAGAGGGGGTAGGTCATGCCGATCGAGACGAAAGACATTACCTGCATCAGGTGTCCGCTCGGTTGCTCGCTGCGCGTCTCCGTCGCGATATCGGCCGCCGATGCCGAGGTGGTCGGCGTCGAGGGCAATCAGTGCGCGCGCGGGTCGCGCTATGGCGCCGAGGAGGCCGTGCATCCCATGCGCACGGTGACGGCGTGCGTCTGCGTTCCCGGCGCGCTCGAGCCCGTCTCGGCGAAGACGGTCGCTCCGGTTGAGAAGAACCGCGTGAGAGACGTTGCTCGCGCTATCTCCTCGCTCACGGTGAGCTTGCCCGTTCACGCGGGCGACGTGCTTTCCGAGGACGTCGCGGAAACGGGCGTCGCCGTGGTGGCGACCAAGGACGTGGGCTGCTAGACCGCTTCCCCGCTTCGCTCTTGCGCTGTCTTCGTCGAGTGAGGGCCGAAGGTCGTGTCGCCGCTGCACGACCTTCTTCCGTTCGGGCTTGAGACTTTGTCGTTCGGGCTTCGGGGAGGGGCTTTGCTGCCAGGGTGCAGGGAAATCCTTTCTCGCGGGATTGACGGCACGCTATTCAATCGCGCCTGTGCACCGACTGAGCAGAAGATACTGGCCGTCGGAGACTTGAACGTAGTTCTGTCCCTCGAAGTTGTCGTTTTGCACGATGCGCGCTTCGGGATCCGAGCTGTTGTATATCGCGTAGTATCCCGTGCGCGAGCCCGAGGTGGTGAGTTTGTACGAGCCTGCAGGGATGTCGAAGCCCACCTTGTACGTGCCGGGTCCCTTGTCGATGGCTGCGTTTGGCTGAGCATCTTCGGCTGAGATGAAGGAGGCTCGCGATATCTCGAGGAGCTGACCCTCGGAGACGGTGACGTATGCCCTGCCGGTGAAGTTGTCGTTGTTGAGGATGTCGGATTTCGAGGCGTCGGGATAGACGCAATAGTAGGCGCTTGTCGTCGAGCTGGTCGAGGTTATGCAATATTCGCCTGCTGGGATGTCCTTTCCGACTTTGTAGGTGCCGGCGCTGTACGTCTTGGGCTTTTCCTTCCAAGTGGCGTTGACGGTGAGATCGCTCTTCACGCTGCCGAACTCGGCATCCCACCCTGCGAAGTTGTAGCCCGACCTTGTGGGATCGTTCGGCGCTTTTGCCTCTTCGCCATCTTTCACTTTGACGGTTGTGAGGGTCTTCCCGTTTCCGTCGGTGAAGGTGACCGTCCACGCTTTGCCGGTCTCTGCTATCAGGGTGGTGTCATGCTCGATGCCCGTTGCGAGATACCTTCCTTCGGAGATCTTGGATATTTTGACGTTCTTGTCGTTGCAGCTCCACGAGAAGATGTCTTCGCCGTTTTCGGCTTTGGTTTCGTCGATCGAAACTTCGGCCCCCTCTCCGAAATCGTAGGCGGTGATGGTTGCCAGCTCGCTTCCCCCCGAGGTCTTCAGCTTCACCGTTTTAGCGGCGGCTGTGATTGAAAGGCTGTCGGCGACCGCCTCCATGGTTGAGATGTCTTTTCCGCTCGATCCCTCGGGCACTAAAGCCATGACCGCGACTATGTTGCGATCACCAACGATGGCCGACTTCATGAAGCCGGTGTAATCGCGCCCGCTGATTTTGATAGTTGCTCGTACCTTGAGCGCTTTGAATCCGTCTAGATCCAAATGCTCCTCGTTTCTGACCACGGCGCCGGTCTCTTCGAAGAAGCTTTCGAGCTTCGCTTCGGCATTCTCCGGTTTGACCGCCTGACTCAGCTTATATGTCGAAAGGTAGACCAGTCCTCCTGCGTCGGGGTAGATGTAGGTTCCCCCGAGAGTCGATCCGTCGGAGGGCCCGTCTTTCACCTCCCACCCCTCGACGTAATCTATGCGCCCTCCGTACGCCTCGTTGCTCGCCGTCAGCCTTTCGGGTTGAGTGCTGAGCCATGAGAACAAGGCGATCATGAAGATAACGAAAGCCGCGAAGACGACGGCGCCTATCTCGATAGCCTTCTTATGCTGCGCGGTTACGTCGCGCATCTTGCGTGCGAACCCGGGTTTGGCCGGCTCGTCCGAGGAGGGTTCTTGCGACGGGGTTTCGCTTCCTGCGGGATCGCCGGACCCGGGCCGAGGAGATGCCGGTTGCACGACGTCGTCGGGAGTTGCGTCGTGGAAATCCGACGTCACGGGTTGCGCCGCTTTCTCGTCGATGGCGTCGCCGGAATTCGCGATACCGAGGTTGGACGGCGATGCGTCGATGCTTTCCCGTTCGGAATGCGCGATGTGCGCCGCATCTGCCAAGCTGCTTCCGCACTCCACGCAAAAGCGGTTCCGTGCGGCGTTGTCCGCGCCGCAAACAGGGCAGAGGAGATGCTCCCCGCCGCCTAGATGGTTGTCTCCCATATATCCCCCTTCGATCGTGTTGGACTGAATTGCTCGTCTTCGGGGGGATTCTACAAAGCGCCAGCATCCGAACGTGTACATCAACAGGGACATGGAGAGTATTCTGGTGATGAAAGCCCTTGCGCTCATCGTGCAAGTTCTGCTATCATCCACACTCGCACCGACAAGGCGGTGGCGCTCTCCGTGCAGCGCAAGTACCTGGCGACCCCGCGTCGATATGTTCGCGAGGGTTGCGCGGATTCAGTACCGCAGGCCTGACAAGCAGGTCATTTTGAAGCCAAAGCATCTGGTTCATTATTTTTGTGCGCAAATTTTCAAAAAACTCTTCCAAAACTGAATAATCTCTGATAGCATTTACCGTCGCTGTTTACTGACAACTCGCAAGAGGAGAGCACCCTTGGCTAAACAAGATGTTATCGAGCTCGAAGGCACCGTTCTCGAGGCGCTGCCTAACGCTATGTTCAAGGTCGAGCTTGAGAATGGGCACAGCATCCTGGCCCACATTTCCGGCAAGATGCGCATGCATTACATCAAGATCCTGCCTGGAGACAAGGTGACCGTCGAGCTGTCCGTTTACGACTTGAACCGCGGTCGCATCACCTATCGTTTCAAGTAGGTTCCTTCGATTCGCGCGTTGCTCGCACGCGCGCTGAGAACACCGAGCAAGCCGCGAAAGCGGTTGCATCGCTCTTTTGCCTCGATGCAGGTTCGAGCCGAGGGATCTGAGGCAGAGGAGGGAGGACGCATGTCCTCCGAGGCAATGTAGGAAAACACTCGTCTGCGGCTGGGCGTGAAGAATAGATAAGTTCCGCATAAACCGAAAGGAAATGATTATGAAGGTACGTCCTTCGGTCAAGAAAATGTGCGACAAGTGCAAGATCATCCGACGCCATGGCAAGGTGCTCGTCATCTGCGAGAACCCGCGCCATAAGCAGCGTCAGGGCTAGGAAGAAAGGAAACGTTAAGCATGGCACGTCTTGTTGGTGTCGATCTTCCTCGCAATAAGCGCATTGAGATCGCCTTGACCTACATCTACGGCATCGGCCTGACCACCTCTAAGAAGGTTCTCGCCGAGACCGGCATCGACCCGGATAAGCGCACCGACGACCTCACCGAGGAAGATCTCGTCAAGCTGCGCGACTACATCCAGAACAACCTCAAGGTCGAGGGCGACCTGCACCGCGAGGTTTCCCAGAACGTTAAGCGCCTCATGGAGATCGGTTGCTACCGTGGTCTGCGTCATCGTCGCGGCCTGCCCGTTCGCGGCCAGCGCACGCACACGAACGCTCGTACCCGCAAGGGTCCGCGCAAGCAAATCGGCGGCAAGAAGAAGTAGTGAGGAAGCGTAATGGCTAAGAAAAACGTGCGTCAAACGCGCATCAAGCGTTCTGAGCGTAAGAACATCGCCGTGGGCGCTGCTCACATCAAGTCTACGTTCAACAACACCATCGTCAGCATCACCGATCCCCAGGGTAATGTGATCTCCTGGCAGTCCGCGGGCACCGTGGGCTTCAAGGGCTCCCGTAAGTCCACGCCGTTCGCGGCTCAGATGGCTGCGGAAGCTGCCGCCAAGACGGCAATGGAGCACGGCCTGCGCAAGGTCTCCGTGTTCGTCAAGGGCCCGGGTTCCGGCCGCGAGACGGCTATCCGCTCTCTGCAGGCTGCCGGTCTCGAGATTGCCAGCATTCAGGATTGCACCCCCATTCCGCACAACGGTTGCCGTCCGCGCAAGCGTCGTCGCGTGTAACTGAAAGGATCGAAACTATGGCTCGTTATACTGGAGCGGATTGCCGTCTGTGCCGCCGCGAGGGAGCGAAGCTCTTCCTGAAGGGCGATCGCTGCTACAGCGAGAAGTGCGCACTCGAGCGCCGCAACTACGCGCCGGGCGAGGCCGGCAAGAAGCGCATCAAGGAAAGCGAATACCGCATTCAGCTGCGTGAGAAGCAGAAGACCAAGCGCATCTACGGCATCCTTGAGAAGCAGTTCCGTCATTACTACGATCTCGCCAACCGCCAGCAGGGCATCACCGGCGAGAACCTCCTGCGCATTCTCGAGAGCCGTCTCGACAACGTCGTGTACCGTCTTGGTTTCGCGAAGTCTCGCGCCGAGGCTCGTCAGCAGGTCCGTCACGGTCACATCCAGGTCAACGGCCGCCGCGTGGACATCCCGTCTTTCCGCGTGCGTCCCGGCGACCTTGTCTCCGTGGCTCCGAAGGCCAAGGACATGCTCGTGATCAAGAGCGCCCTCATCTCCAACGAGCGCGTTCAGGTTCCCGCATGGCTCGAGGTCGACATCGAGAAGTTGCAGGGCAGCGTGCTCGCTCTTCCGCAGCGTGATCAGATCGATTCCGATATTCGCGAACAGCTCATCGTCGAACTTTACTCGAAATAATCGCGGCATAGTAAGGAGGCTTTCAAAACATGACAGAGTTCATGAGGCCGACTGTTACAACGGAAGAAGTCAACGACACGGTAGCTCGTTACATCGTGGAGCCGCTCGAGAGAGGC
>ERZ827498.4010-NODE-4010-length-11843-cov-13.415422_pt1 | contig 11843 bp, 4 predicted proteins | sample MGYA00519865_ERZ827498 | MGnify/ENA primary metagenome ERZ827498 (study PRJEB31778, sample SAMEA3449328) | human gut metagenome | biome: human gut; feature: human-associated habitat; material: faeces | place: United Kingdom | collected 2010/2012 ...
GGCAAGGATACAGACAAAAAGAAAAAGCAGAGGGAGGCGCGGCGAAAAGAACGCCGTTCCTCCCTCCGCAGATGGGATATATACCCCTGTCACGATAGATTGGAGAGCTGGGTCAGGATTTTCTTCACGCCCTCCCATAGCTGCTCCTGCCGCTGGGCTATATCTTCCAGGTCAGCGTCGTAGACACGCCCGGTCTCATGCACTCGGCGGGTGAGCTGGTTCAGGTTGTTACTGCTCCGGCGCAGCAGAGACACCAGCTCCTTCAGCTCCGGCAAGTCCAGCTGCACCACATAACCGTCCAGGGCCATCTTCCGCAGATAGGCTTCTCGGTTCTTCGTCCCAAGTTGGGACATTTTCTGCTCGATCAGCGCCAGCTCCTCCGGGGAGACCCGAAAATTCACCTGGACCTCCCGTTTGCGCTTTGGGGTACTCACCGTTCCGGCTCCCGTTTCTTATGGCCCGGAGCTTTGGGGGCTGCCTGTTTCGGTTCCTGCTTCAAATGCTCCCGGACAGAAGGCCGGGGCTGGCGCAGCTCCTTGGAGCGGTCCTCGTTGGCCAGGATGGTGGCATAGGTTCCAGGAAGTCCCTTCATACCGGTAAACGAAAGACTGCGAAACGGCAGGAGATTCATCAGCCGGTCATGGTCTTTGCTCCCGGCACGATTCAGAAACTCCGGGGAAATGCGGGCCATGTAATGGGTCCCGTGGGGGCTGTTCGGCATATCCGGTGCGCGCAGCTCCCGCAAAATCCGTTCTGCCTCTGCCTGGATGTCCTCTACCGTCAAGGGCTGGCGGCGCAGATGTTCCTCGCGCACCAGATCAATAAACCCGTTCAAAACAGCGGGGTGGCTGTTCAGGGCATACCCACACCGGACGGTATCGGAGTTGTAGTTGGGGATGGTCTTTGCCCATTCCTTGTTGCGGGGCGAGTAGCGCCCATCCCAGTCCTGGAGCTGGACGGTGCTGGCAAGGACCAGCATGACCCGGTCCATGCCGTAGGTCTCGATCACGCCCTTGGCGGCATCGTGACTGAGATACATCCCGTCGAAGTGTTCCCGCACCGCCGCTTCAATGGCCTCCTTGCATTGAAGATTGGCGTTGTTGGAGGCCCGGTACTGCTCCAGCTCTCCATGCTCTTTCGCATAGGCAGCGGAGTGAGGATAAATGGCGGCTTTCCGCAGCTCCGCCTGGGCCTTGCAAGCATCATCGGCCCGGTTCTCAATGCTGTCCCGGACCACATCCATGTAGCCGGTCTCCAACTTCTCAAAGTAACGGTACACATCGGCCAGCGGCGTGGGCGAATCCAGCAGCGCCTGGGCCTGGGCAGCGGTCAGCTCCAGTTCCTCCATCGCCATCACGATGTCCTCCCGGACGGTGTATTCGTAGGCGTGGTTCAGGACCTCTGCCGGGGGCTGGCTTTTCAGCCAGTCCCGGTATTTGTCCTGTTCAGCGGCCATCTTCTCATAGAGGGCCGTATTCAGATCGTTGGTATTCATGTTATCGCACCTCCTCATGCTGTTTCGGTTTCTTTTCGGGGCTGCGGGGCGGCACCGGACGCTTCAAGCTGTCCAGCACCGAGGGCCGTGCGCTCTTGGCAATCACGGACTCCGGCTGAGAGCGGCCCTTGCCGTCCAGATTCAGAAGCGTGTCCAGCTCCACCAGACGGGCGGACTTTACCCGCAGATCATCCTCATAAGAGAAAGGCTTGCCCACTTCCTCCTTGGCGGCGGCCTGCTGCTGGTACAGATTGTCCAGTTGGGCCTTGGTCGCCTCCAGGCGCTGGGGCATTTGAGAGAGCGCATTGTCAATGCGGGTCAGGTTGCCGCGTGGGTCTGTGCCGAGGCTTGCCCGGTGGGTCATCTGGCCTTTCAGCAGGAGCGTATATTCCTGTTTCCAGGCTGAAAACTCCACGGACATAGTGAAGCCCCGGTAGCTGCCGATCTGCACAGGCTCCGAGCCTTTGACCTCCTTACAGGCGTCCAGCAGAGCTGCACCGGCGTTTTCTTTGTCGGTCAGCACATCGCCCCGGATTTCCATACCGGCAAAGCCATCCTCCGGGTGAGGATGGGCGGCCAGGGTCTCCAGGTCTGCCTCAAACCCCTGGATAAAGCCCTTGTGCTTTTCAATTTCCTCCGGGAAGTATTTCAGCAGCTGGTCCTCCAGACGATACTGCTTGCTCTGGTGGTCAGCTTTCATCAGCTTCAGCTTGGAGACCTCCACATCCAGGTCCATGCGCTCCTTGATACGGGGGTCTCCGGCGCACAGGGCCTTGATCTCGGCAAAGGATAATGCCGTTTCGTCCACATCGTCGCAGCTTCTCACCGGCGATTTGGAAGTCATAATCTGGCTGATGAATTTCTGTTTGTTCTCCACCGTCTGCCACAAATAGGCGTCAAAGGTTCCCTCAGTCACATAGCGGTACACATGGACCAGGGGATTTTGGTTGCCCTGGCGCTCGATACGGCCCTTGCGCTGTGCAAGGTCTCCCGGCCGCCACGGGCAGTCCAGGTCATGGAGCGCCACAAGCCGGTCCTGCACATTGGTGCCAGCGCCCATCTTGGCGGTGCTGCCCAGCAAGACGCGCACCTGGCCGGTGCGGACCTTAGCGAACAGCTCCTTTTTCCTCACTTCGGTGTTGGCCTCATGGATAAAGGCGATCTGATCGGCGGGCATCCCCTGGGCGATGAGCTTTTGCCGGATGTCCTCGTAGATGGTAAAGACCGGCTCCGGCTCTTCCAGCGGCACAGCCTGTTCCAGCGCATGGAGCGTGGGGTTGTCCAGCGCCTTGGCTGCCTTTTTGGAAGGGGCCGCCTGGGGCGTGGAAATATCGCAGAACACCAGCTGGGTCAGCTTGTCAGCCTCGCCGTCCCGCCAGATCTGCATGATGTTTGCGACACATTGGTTGACCTTGGTGCCAGGTTCGTCCGGCAGCGCCTGATTGATAATGCGCTGGTCCAGCCCCAGCTTGCGGCCATCGCTGGTGATCTTGAGCATATTGTCCTGGGAGGGGTCCACCGTGCCGCTGTGTACCAGGGAAGCGCGCTCGGAGAGCGCCTTCACCATTTCCTGCTGCTGCTCGGTGGGCTGGGCCACGATGTTGTGGTATTCTACCTCCGGGGTGGGCAGATGAAGCTGATCGGCGGTTTTAATGTCCGCCACCTCTTTGAACAGGTTCATCAGCTCCGGGAGATTGAAAAACTTGGAGAAGCGGGTGCGCGCCCGGTAGCCGGTGCCTTCCGGTGCCAGCTCCAGCGCCGTCGTCGTTTCACCAAAGCGCGACGCCCAGCAGTCAAAGTGGGTCATACTCAGTTCCTGCAAGCGGTCATACTGGAGATACCGCTGCATGGTGTAAAGCTCGGTCATGGAGTTGCTGACCGGGGTGCCGGTGGCAAAGATAACCCCTCGGCTGCCGGTGATCTCGTCCATGTAGCGGCACTTGGCGAACATATCGCTGGACTTTTGGGCATCGCTGGTGGAGAGGCCCGCCACATTCCTCATTTTTGTGTAAAGGAACAAATTTTTGTAGTTATGAGCTTCATCGACAAATAACCTGTCCACGCCAAGCTGCTCAAAAGTCACCACATCGTCCTTACGGCTCTCGGCCTGGAGCTTTTCCAGTCTGGCCTCCAGGGATTTGCGGGTCCGTTCCAGCTGCTTGACCGTGAAACGCTCACCGCCGCTGGCCTGCACCTCGGCAATACCCTCGGTGATCTCGTCGATCTGCTCGTAGAGGAGCCGTTCCTGGCGCTCCCGGCTGATGGGGATTTTTTCAAACTGCGAATGTCCGATGATAACGGCATCGTAGTCTCCGGTGGCAATTCTGGCACAGAATTTTTTGCGGTTGTGGGTCTCAAAATCCTTGCGGGTCGTGACCAGGATTTTGGCGGAGGGATAGAGCCGCAGAAACTCCGATGCCCACTGTTCTGTCAGGTGGTTCGGCACCACAAAGAGGGACTTCTGGCATAGCCCCAGGCGCTTGGATTCCATCGCGGCGGCCACCATCTCAAAGGTTTTGCCAGCGCCTACCTCGTGTGCCAACAGCGTATTGCCGCCATACAGCACATGAGCAATAGCACCCAGCTGGTGATCCCGCAGGGTAATGGACGGGTTCATGCCGCCAAAGGTGATGTGGGACCCGTCGTATTCACGGGGCCGGGTGGAGTTCATTTCCTCGTTGTACTGGCGCACCAGGGTCTGGCGGCGCTCCGGGTCTCTCCAAATCCAATCGCGGAAAGCGTCCCGGATGGCCTGCTGCTTTTGGGCGGCCAGGGTGGTCTCCTTGGCGTTCAGCACCCGGCGTTCCTTGCCGTCTGCGTCCTCCACGGTGTCGTAAATGCGGACATCCCGCAGGTTCAGGCTGTCCTCCAGAATCTTGTAGGCGTTGGCACGGCTGGTTCCGTAAGTGGTGTAGGCCGCCACATTGTTTTCAGAGACAGAGTTTTTGCCCGTGATCTGCCACTCGGCGGTATAGGAGGTATAGTTGACCTGGATAGCGCGTTGAAGGTAGTTCGGGGTGTTGAAAGTCTCATACATGAATTGCTGGATGTACTTCTTGTCAATCCAGGTAGCACCCAGGCGCACCTCGATTTCCGAAGCGTCCAGGTCTTTGGGCTGCGCGGCGGTCAGGGCCTCCACATTGATGGCAAAGGCCGGGTCCTGCTGTGCGGCTCGCTGTGCCTGACGGAGCTTGCGCCGAACATTGCCGGAAAGGTATTCGTCGGCGGTCACATAGGTGGGCCGTTCTCCCTCCGGCACAGGCCCAGGCAGACGGAGGATCACGCCTTGCAGCTCGGCGGCCAGCTCGTCACTGGTCTTGCCGGTGAGCTGTTCCATATACTCCATGTCCACACGGGCCTTTTCCGCGATGGATACGGCCAGAGCTTCGCTTGCGGTGTCCACGGAAGTCACCGCCTCATGGGGCTTGATGGTCCGCTTTGTGAACATATCTGCTTTGTGCTTCAGTTGGCCATTCTCGTCAATGACTTCCAGCGCGCAGAGCAGATAGTAGCTGGAATCATCAGCAAAGGCCAGCCGGTTCCCCCGGTCATTGATAAGGCCGTACTTGGCGGAAAAATCGTCATAGAGCTGGTTCAGCTCCACCTGTTTCTCACGAATGTCGCTGTCCGGTGTAGCTGCGTCCATTTGCAGGTCGATCAGTTCCTGGACACAATCCCGCAGCCTCACCATGCCTTTAATGCGGGCCTCGGCGGTGGCATTAAGATCGGGACGCACCATGCGGCTGTTCTCCCGGAAATACACAGCTCCGTCCACCACGGTATAGGAGTAGTTCTTCACATTGGGGTCAGCGGGGATAGAGGTGTCGATGGCTTCGCCTTCGCCCAGCTCCGGCAGCTCGGCCTCCTGGTAGGTGCCGCGAATGTACTTCACGGCATCATGCAGCTGATCGGCCAGCTCCAGGCCCTCGATGGGGTTCACGGTGTAGTCCATGCCGTGAGCGGTGCTTTCCGGTTCCTGTCGGCCCAGTACCATTTCCGGGTGGTCCAGGAAATAGCGGTTGATGGAAAAGCCGTCCTCGGTCTGCCCGGTCTGCGTCCACTCCGGTACAATGTCCAGCGGGCGATCCCGCTTTTGGAGAAAGATGATGTCCGATACAACCTCGGTCCCGGCATTGGCCTTGAACGCATTGTTGGGCAAACGGATAGCCCCCAGCAGCTCAGCGCGCTGGGCAAGATACCGGCGCACAGTGGAATCTTTGGCGTCCATCGTGTAACGGCTGGTGACAAAGGCCACCACACCGCCGGGACGCACCTGGTCCAACGCCTTGGCGAAAAAGTAGTTATGAATGCTGAAATTCAGCTTATCGTAGGCTTTATCCCGGACCTGATACTGGCCGAAAGGTACATTGCCGATAGCAAGGTCATAGAAGTCCCGCCTGTCGGTGGTTTCAAACCCGGCCACAGTGATGTCGGCCTTGGGATAGAGCTGCTGGGCAATACGCCCGCTGATGGAATCCAGCTCCACGCCGTAAAGACGGCTGTTTCGCATTTCCTCCGGCAGAATACCGAAGAAATTGCCCACACCACAGGACGGTTCCAGAATGTTGCCGGTCTCAAATCCCATACGGCCCACAGCCTCGTAAATCGCTTTGATGACCGTAGGGCTGGTGTAGTGCGCGTTGAGGGTAGAACCTCTGGCAGCGGCATATTCCTCTGGGGTCAGCAGCTCCTTCAGCTGGGCATATTCCTTGCTCCAGCTTTCCTTGTCGGGGTCAAAGGCATCGGCAAGGCCGCCCCAACCCACATACCGGGAAAGGATTTTCTGCTGTTCCGGCGTTGCCTGCCCGGTGGTTTCCTCCAGGTGTTTCAGCAGCTTGATTGCCTCGACATTGGCCTGGAACTTGGCCTTGGGGCCGCCTTCGCCCAGGTGATCGTCGGTGATACGGAAATTCTCGGCGGTGCGGCGCAGATTGGCCTTGTATTCCTCATAAGAGGCTTCCTCGGCAGCTTTGACATTGGGGAAGGTCTGCCACTCGCCGTTTACCTGAATGGAAACGGGGTGTTCGTCCAGCACTTCATCCGGGGTTTTCTCCGGCTCGGTGACAGGTGTAGGAGGCTCCGGCTCATTGGTTCTCAGGGTCTGAACAACCACATCATAGGGCAGATGGTTCTTGTCGCCCGGATAGACAGCCACAGTCTCGGATTGGAAGGTCGGAGCTTCGGCAGCCGGTTCGGGGCGTTCCTGCCCAAAACCGTCCAGCTGCCGGGCATACATCCCGCGCAGCAAAGGCGCAACCTCGCTCCACTGGAAGAACAGCATGGCCAGACGCTTTTCATCTGCATCCAGCACTTCCAGCTCAATACCTTCCGGCATCGTGCGGTAATCGGCGGTCTCGCCGGTCTCCAGCTCCATCGTTTCCACGATGTTGGGATAGGCCCGGCTTAGCCACAGGGCCACCTCCTGGTTGCTCTTGCCGTTGCGAAGAAGCTCGGAAAGCTCCGCCTTGTCCGCCTCACCAATCAGGCCATGGGCAAGCACATCCCGCAGGTCCTGGTCCACCGTATCCAGATTTGCAGGCAGGAACTCGGTATAGAAGTCATTGCGGTTATCCTCCCGTAAAAGCTGCTCAAACCGTTCCCGGCTCTCAGCCCGGTAGATAGGATAGCTCATGCCGGTGGGGAGCAGCTGCACCGTGTCATCCCGCAACTCTGTGATCTGATGGGGACGGTCATCCAGATAGACAATATCACCCACATTGTAGGGAGGAACCGCTGGATCGTAGGAGGTTCGCTCTCGGACCGTGCCACGGGCCGCAGCATATTCTTCATCTGACACAGGAACACGCGAATTGCCAGGAACGGGCTGTTCCTGCTGGTCCGCTTGTGCGGTCTCCCTGGATATGGCCTCCACATCCCGCATGACCTGCTGAATAAAAGGGTCGTTGTCCAGCTTTTCCGGGTCCACCACATGGCCGTCCACAATGCCGCGCTGGGCCAGGGCCTCCCGGATGGCGATGGGGTCCACATCGTCCAGATTGTCCTGTTCGACCTGGGTGTAGAAGCGATCCTCCTTGATGAGCTGGGCAATCCGGCGCTGCACCTTGGGCCAGGGCAGCGCCGTTCCTTCGGGGCTTTCCGGTCGGATCGCAAACGGGGTTTTACCATCGCCGCCGTCAAACTCATGGGCCAGCCATGCTGCGGTGTCTCTTTCTCGCGCATGGTCTTTCATGTAGCGGACAACGGCGTGTTTGCTCTCGATTTTACCATTCCAGTCCTGGATAGCTCGGTCAATGTCATTGTCCGAAAGTGGGCGCAGCAGCTCATGGAGCTTGGGATAGGTCTCGTCTATGACTTCCCGATGAAGGCGCTGCCGGAACTCCGGGGTGTCAGAATAGAGGCGAAGCAGCCCCATATTACCGGACCCCAGGACAACACGGCGAATAGCGGCGTTGCCCTCGATCACGGCGTTCTCGTAGTCACTGTGACCGCAGGCGTTCCGGTATCTGATGTCCTGGCTAACAGCCTCCAGCACGATGGGCTTGTATTGCTCATGCAGCTCCCGGAGGGTGGCGGCTTGGATGGCTTCTTCGTCCCGGAACGCCCGGAACCCGTCAGCACCATACTCCGCTTCATGGGCGTTGATGTCCTGTTCGGCCTCATGGTCGATAGAGAGGACGGAATACTCCCGGCGCTGGGTGCTACCCTCCAGGGTGGCGGAGACCGTCACATCATGCTTGGCCCGGAGCTGTTCCAGGTACTGCTCCAGCCGGTTTGCCGGGAACCCACACATTTCCACACGGCCACCGCCAGGGATAGCACGGGAGACCAGTTGCGACCCCAGCTCCGGCGCGGCTTCTTTGGCGTCCTCGCCATAAATCTCGAAGAAATCGCCCATCTGATACAGGACCATATCATCCGGGTGTCGCTCCTTGACACCGTTGTATTCCCACACAGCCGGGTCCGGCTGCGGCTGTTCTTGGGCAAAAGAAAAAGCAGAGGATGTTTTCACATTCTCTGCTTCATCTATTCTTTGGATTTGTTCCGCTTCGGAGAGGAACAGGTTTAGGGTTAGCTGTTGATAAGCTCCGCCATCAAAATCTCCTCCACTTGGGCCTTGCAGGTGTTCATCAGGCCCACCCAGCGCATCGGATCGCGGGCTTTCAGCTCCTCCGTCGCGCCCGCCGACTCCGCCAACTGAGGAATCATCTGCTCCAGACGGCTGTTCGCCGTCTCGTCGATTTCCAGCAGGTGCGGGTACAGCTTCTCGGTCAGCAGCAGCTGGTTGTAGATCAGGGGTCGGTGTTCCTTCAGGTACGCTTTCCGCATCCTGCCGTACTTGCCCAGGGGCTTCTCCGGCTGTTCGCTCAGGCTCAGGTCGGGAATCAGGTAATCGCCGTTCCTCGTGTAAGTCAGGTTGTTCTCCATGTGTAACGCTCCTTTCCGCGAGTTGTTCGCGCTCATAGTTCTGGATGGTGACGCCGATCTGCCGCAGCACCTGCTGGTTCATTTGACTGACCGCCGCTCCCAGCGCCCCAACCGTGGCCGGGGTATTGAAATCGAAAATCGGCATGAAGTCCTCATGCTGGAAATATTGTTCCGTATCCAGCCCACAGCGGGACATCAGGGCATAGGCGATGCTGACGGTGGCGGCGGACTTAAATTGGACTTCGATGTTGAGATCATCGTACTCCTCCAGAAATGAACCGTCAACGATATAGCGGAAGTCCTGTTGATGCTCGTCCCAATACTCACTCGCCAGTTTTCCGGCCACATCGGTGAGCTGCTGGGCAAGATCTTCACCGGCAACGCCGTAGTTGCGCTCCAGCATGGCCGACACAGGCCCGATGTGCTGTTCCTCCAGTTGCCACAGCCAGGGGGTGCGGGAATGTTCACGGGTCCCGGTGTCGGAAATATCGAACACATAGCGCAGCCGGGGCCTGTCGCCGGAATCGTCCACCAGAGCGATCCCCTTGGAGCCACGGCGCACATATCGTCCCATTTTTTCATTCCACAGGTCGTACTCGGCGCAGGCGGTGGCGTCCGGGCGCTGGGCGTAAATCATCATCTGTTCATGGAATGGGTATTTGTAGAGGCGGGCGGCAGTAGTGAGAAAGGCTGTCCATTCTTTCCAGCTGCCCACAAGCCGGGTCGATACCTGTTCGGCCATCTGCCGGTAAAATTCAGCTTTGGATGGCATGGTTTTCTGTCCTCCCTTCATGTTAAATAGAAATGGGGCGGCACATCAGGCCGCCCCGCTGGGTCTTGGTGTGGTTTTTACTCGTCGAAATCCGGGTACAGCTCCAGCTCGGCAAACTCGGCGTCGCTCATAGCCCGGAGCTTGGAGAGGGCGCTGTCCGTCAGCTCCCGCAGCTCGGCTTCCTCCGGCGAAAGCTCACCGCACATCTCGGTCAGAGCCTCGATCAGCCCGGTGCGGCTGCCGGTGTTGTAGATACAAAGCAGGTTCGTTTCCTCAAAAGTGAAGTTTCCCATATCAAATCTCCCTTTCCGCGCTCTTTTTGGGCGCTGTCTTTTTGTGTTCCGCCTTGGGCTGGCTTTTCAGCTGCTCCATGACGGACTTTTTCTTTTCCCGGTCCTCCCGGTGGGCGGCGGCAGCCAAATCCATGAGAGAGATAGGCTGGCCGCTGCGGGCCTGCTGTTCCAGCTGGGCCACCGTCGGTTCCTTGGGGCCGTTGTTGATGATACCGTCGATCATGCCATAGTCATCCTCCACCGCCATTTCCGCGTTCTTCAGCGGATTGTCCGGCAGGAATCCGGGAACTTGCTCAAAGCCGAAGCTGTCGCAGTAATGACAGGATACCTTGCCATCCCGCTTGATGGCAACGATGTCGCTGACGCTCATGGATGGATGGCGATAATCGGCGGGATGTTCATTGTTGAAGCGGTAAAAGAGCTGTTCGGCGGTATCGCCTTTCAGATCGGAGGGCAGCAGCGGAGCGGTGTAGACCAGCTCATAGTTGTCCCGCTGCACCGTCTGCCCGATGGACTGGAGCCATTCCAGGCCCTCGTAGCGGATGTCCCGCAGCTCGTCGGTGTGTTTTACCTGATAAATGGCAAAGCAGTCCCCTTTGTGAGAGAGAAACGCCTGCTCCCGTTCCTCCTGGTGAGCCATGCGGTCCTTGACCAGCTTATCAAACTCCGGGCTTTGCTCCCATTCCTCGCGGGGCAGGGCGAAGATACCGTCATGAGCGTCCAGATCGGCGGTGTCAAAGGCCATCACCGGATTTTCGCCCTCCTGGATGATGTAAACGGTCAGGTCACGATCCATCAGCTCATAGGCTCTCTCTTTGGAGAGGGGCAAAAGGTCGCTGTCCAGGCAGCCGCATTTCTCCAGATCGTCCTGGGTCAGCACCGGGTCCGGCATGGGATATTCGTCCAACGCCAGCTCCATGGCGTCCGGCAGCTGGGCGGCTGCGGCTTCTGCGGTCTGCTGGTAAGTCGCCTCCTGCAAAGTCTCAATCATGGAAAGCGGCGCATACTTGATGGACTTGCCACCCATCTCCAAGTCCTTGCAGATGTGGCTGATAGCTTCAGAACGGCCCATGTCCGGCCCATCCAACTGGCCTCCGTCCAGCTGCTTCATCGTTTCTGCATCGTAGAGGGTATAGTCCCAGCCGGTGTCGCAGGGCTGAACATGAAGATAGGTGGTATCATCCAGCACCAACAGTGCCTCCCGGTACTCGGCGCTGGGCTGGGGACTTTCAGCGTCGAAAGACAACGGAAATTCCTTATCGGAGTTCCAGTCAGTATCCACGCCCATTGCCATCGCTTCATCAGCCATCTTCACAAGATTGGGGTCGGGTTCCAGCTCGTCCAGCTGTTCTGGTTCCAGCCCAGGAACAAGCTGATCCAGACGCTCCAAAAGCTCGGCAGCTTTTTGGGTGGTTTCATCCGGTTCATCCTCGTTCACGATATTCTGGAGCCATTCGCGTACACCGCTGGCATCTCCGCTTCGGAGTGTGGCAGTCAGTTCGTGCAGTGCGTCCTCACGGCTATCTGCACTGTTCCGATACTCATAAGGGTCATAATCGAAAGTGAACTGGTCGATGTCTGCTGCCAGCTGCTCGATAGGGTCCCGCTCAGGTTCCGGGGCGGCAGTCAGGTCAATGCCGCGCTCCTTGCAGATTTCCTTATAGTGGCGCTCGATGTCGTTAATCAGCTCACAGGAAGTCTTGTTGATGGTCTCCAGGCTGGCCCGCAGCTCCTTCAGCTCCTTGTCCTTGGACCAGGAAGCGATGTAGCCGAAGCTGTTTTCCCCGGTCTGGATACCAAAATACTGGCAAACCGCATAGGAGATGCTCTCGGCCTCCACTTCCTCGGTGTTGCGGTTCTTGGCGGCCTGTTTCACCGCCGTCAGATCTTCCTCCAC
>ERZ827498.4015-NODE-4015-length-11830-cov-3.464713_pt1 | contig 11830 bp, 8 predicted proteins | sample MGYA00519865_ERZ827498 | MGnify/ENA primary metagenome ERZ827498 (study PRJEB31778, sample SAMEA3449328) | human gut metagenome | biome: human gut; feature: human-associated habitat; material: faeces | place: United Kingdom | collected 2010/2012 ...
AGCGTTTCCTGCTTCTTTTGGAACATTTCCAGGACCTGAGCGCGATCCATGATCAGCATGGGGCTGCCGCTGTCCTTCATGCGCTTGACGACTTCGGGATCGTGAAACATGACGGGCACGATCTTGGCGGCCTTGTCCACGATGGAGGGATCGACGCCCTTGGGCAGGGCATACCCGCGGAAGTTCACGCTGGCGTCGTCCACGTTGTAGCCGAGTTCCTGAAGGGTGGGCACGTCTGGCAGATATTCATGGCGCTTCACGTCGGCGATGGCGAGGATGGTAAGGCGATCCTGTGAGCGGTACACGTCGGCAAGGTTATTGAAACCGGCCATGACCTTGCCGCCCAGCACGTTCTGGATGGCTTCGGTACCGCCCTTTTCCGGGATGTAGCTCATCTTTACGCCGGTGGCCTTTTGAAGCTGAAGCGTGGCGATATGGTGGCCCACATAGAGCCCGGCGCCGTTGATCGTGACCTTTCCGGGGTTTTCCTTGGCGAATGCCACGAGGTCGGCGACGTTCTTGAACTTGCTGTCCTTGGGAACGATGAGGACGGCCGGGTCCGCGCCCCAGTTGCCGAGCGGTTCAAAGGTATCCACGCTGAACTTCGTCTTGTTCACGATGGATTGAGCGATGAAGTGGGGCATGTTGTAGGCGGTCATGGTCAGGCCGTCCTTGCTGCCGCGTTCCATGATCCAGTTCCAGCCGGTCATGCCGCCCGCGCCGGGCTTGTTGAGGATGACGATGGGCTGGCTGAAGTATTTCGGATCTTGGGCCACAAGGGCGGAAAGGCGGGCCTGCAGATCGGTCGCGCCGCCCGGGGTATAGCAGACCACGAGGCTGATGGGGCCGGAGGGGTAGGCGTCGGCGGGGCTTGCGGCCTGTGCCGACGTGGCGCCGAACAGCATGGCTGCACAGAACAGGGTGGCGAGAAGGCGTCTCATGGGTCCTCCTGAGGTAAAAAGGGTGTCCGTGAATGGAGGTCAGATTCCAAAGATCCCCTTAGGGATCTGAACGGCCAGCAGTACGGTGAACAGGCAATACAAGAAGGCGATGCAGACGAAGCAGACGGCGACACGCTTGGCGGCAAGCTTCGGCGTGATCTTCATGGGCTGGGCGATGAGCGAGGCGGCGATGAAATAGAGGAATGCGCCGATGTAAAAGCCCAGGGTTTCCAGGAAGAGCAGATACAGGACGGTGAGGACGAAGAGCACGGCCACGCGACGGAGCGGATAGCCCCTCATGGTCATCTTCACGTCGATTTTGGCCGCGTAGCGCAGCCCGGCGAGGATGTACTGCCCCACGTTGAAGATCCCCATGCATATCAGCAGCAGGAGCGGGACAACCTGCGATTCCCCCGAGAGCTGGGTCATGGGGATAGCGAAAGCGGTTACAATACCGGTCATCACCAGCGCGCTTGTGAATTCCTTATATAACATGGGCGGCTCCTGCTAATTGGCGGCTGCGGCCTTTCTGGAGTGATTACGCATGTACTTGACTTCGCTATAGATGCCCCAGATCAGGGAGAGCAGGCACAGGGCGATGAGCGCGAGGTTGAGCCCGCCGGTGAAGAAGTAGCTGAACACGCCCACGTCGGTGTCGGCGATCATCTTGCCGCGCAGGAAATTCTCCTCGGCAATGGGCCCGAGGATGATGCCGAGCACGATGGGCGCGCTCGGGAACCCGAACTTGGCGAGCACGAACATGAGGACCCCGAGGATGAACATGAGGATCACGTCTTCATAGCTGTTCTGCACGCAATATGAGCCGAACACGCACAGGATCATGACGGCGGCGAACATCATGTAGTTCGGCGCATTGGCCACGAGATGCGAGTAACGGGAGGCCAGCAGCCCGAAGAAGCACATGAAGAACTGTGCAAGGAGCAGGCCGCTGATGAACGTGTATGTGATGTCGGCCTTTTCCGTGAACAGGTCGGGGCCGGGGAAAAGGCCGTGGATGAGCAGGCCGCCGAGGAGTACCGCCGCGGTGGGGCTGCCGGGGATGCTCAACGTGAGCAGCGGGATCATGGCGGGGGCGACTGTGGCGTTGTTCGCGCTTTCCGCAGCGCAGACGCCTTCCGGATCACCGGTTCCGAACCGATCGGGATTCTTGTCGAACTTCTTGGTCTGGTCATAGGACATGAGCCCGGCGACTTGCCCGCCCGCTCCGGGGATGACGCCGATGATGGTGCCGATGAGGCTGCCGATGCCCAGCGTGCGCAGGTAGCGCCGATGTGCCTTGATCACCTGCCTCAGCATACCCTTTTGTGGCTTGAAGGTCAGTTTTTCGAGGAGGACATGCGAATCCGCCATCAGATCGATGATCTGGGGGACGGCAAACAGGCCGATGAGCGCGGGCACGAGGGCAATGCCGCCGTTAAGCGCTTCATGGATGACGAAACGGGGTTCCCCGGTCAGGGTGCTGTATCCTACAGTCGACAGCAACATGCCGAGCGCGCCGCCGAACAGCCCCTTGAGCATGGCCCCGGAGGAGAGCCCCGTGATGACGGTGATGCCGAAGATGGCTGTCCAGAACAGTTCCGAGGGCCCGAAGCGCATGGCGAATTCAGCCATCGGGGGGGAGAACAGGATCATGACCAGCACGCCGAATACGCCGCCGATAAGGGAGCTTACAAAAACGGTGTAGAGGGCTTCCTGAGCCCGTCCCTGCTTGGCCATCGGATACCCGTCGAACAGCGTGGCGATGCTTGAAGGCGCTCCGGGAATGCTCAGCAGGATGGCCGAGATGGAGCCGCCCGCCACAGCGCTGGTGTACACGGCGCCAAGAAGGATCAGGCTGGTGTCCGCAGGCAGATAAAAGGTGAAGGGAACCAGCAGCGCGACGGCCATAGTGGGGCTCAGCCCCGGCATGGCTCCGAAAAACAACCCCCCGGCTGAACCCAGTATGAGTACGGCGAGGTTGCCCCATGAGAAGGCTGAGGGGAAGTAGGTAAGAAATTGTTCCACATGAGTCTCCTTTTCGCATGGCGCGCATCGTCGGTTGTCGATTGTACTTTTTTTAGCAAATAACATACCATAATGTGCATAAAAGAACTTGCTGAGGGGTAGCTGGCTTTTTCCGTATGCATTCTAATAAGATGCTCTTTGACATCTTTCATACCTCTTTTAGAATGGACTGTATAAGTGTTTATATATCCGGACATGTCTGGAGAGCTGTCTGGATAGATAAACAGCAAAAGGCGCATCGTTTGGGATGCGCCTTTTGCTGTTTAGTTAATAATTATACTATATTAAGATGATAAAAAGAGATCCTGTCGCAATGTCGACCGTTCAAATTGTTCCTTTTGGAACGATATTCCGTTTGAAATGTTACTTTCATTCAATAAAAGCATATGGTTATGCAGATGCCAAGGGCGGTGTGGGGAAAGGCCCGTAGGTCGTTTCATAGGCGGTGCCCGCATCCAAAAGGAGGCGTTCGCTCAGGGCCGGGCCGACAAGCTGTATGCCCAACGGCATCCCGCCCGCCGTCAGCTCTCCGGGGACCACGAGGGTGGGGACTCCGGCGACGCTGAACAGATTGACCAGCGCCCGGCCCGCTGTGAAGGCCTCTTGCGGGGCGTCTATGGACGGGGCGGTGGAGAAGGCCACCGGCAGCAGCAGGAAATCCACTTGGAGCGAGGCGAAGAAGGCGTCGACCTGCGTAAAGATCCGATGGCTTTGCAACGTTTGAAAGAAGCGGCCGAAAAAGCTAAGATCGAATTGTCAAGCACGACAAGCACGGAGATTAACCTGCCGTATATCATGCCGGTAAACGGTGTTCCAAAGCACTTGGTCAAGACACTGACACGTGCAAAATTCGAACAGCTTGCAGACAGTCTGATCCAGGCTTGTATCGAACCATGCCGTCAGTCTTTGAAAGATGCAGGTTTGAGCACTTCCGACATTGACGAAGTCATCCTTGTAGGTGGTTCGACACGTATTCCGGCTGTACAGGCCATCGTTGAGAAGTTCTTCGGCAAGGCTCCGTCAAAAGGTGTTAACCCGGACGAAGTGGTAGCTGTAGGTGCTGCTATCCAGGGGGGGGTATTGACAGGTGAAGTAAAAGACGTTCTGTTGCTCGATGTTACTCCGTTGTCACTGGGTATCGAAACAATGGGTGGTGTAATGACCAAGCTGATCGAAGCCAATACGACTATTCCTACCAAGAAGTCTGAAACATTCACGACTGCCGTTGACAACCAGCCTTCTGTAGAAATCCACGTATTGCAGGGCGAACGTTCACTGGCTAAAGACAACAAATCGATCGGCCGTTTCCACCTCGACGGAATTCCAGCCGCACAGCGTGGCGTTCCTCAGATCGAAGTTACTTTCGATATCGATGCAAACGGTATCTTGAACGTATCGGCTAAAGACAAAGGAACCGGCAAAGTACAGAGCATCCGTATCGAGGCTTCCAGCGGCTTGAGCGACGACGAAGTAAAACGTATGAAAGAAGAAGCTCAGGCTAATGCCGAAGCAGACAAGAAGGAAAAAGAACGCATCGACAAACTGAACCAGGCCGACAGCATGATCTTCCAGACCGAAAAACAGTTGAAGGATCTAGGCGACAAACTCCCGGCTGACAAGAAGGCTCCTATCGAAACAGCCCTGAACAAGCTGAAAGAAGCTCACAAGGCTCAGGATATCGCTGGTATCGATGCAGCTATGGCAGAACTGAACAGCGTATTCCAGGCAGCAAGCCAGGAAATGTACAATGCCCAGAACGCCCAAGGTGGCGCACAACCGGGTCCTAACTTCGGTCAACAAACTGGTGGCAACGCCAGCAACAACAAGCAGGATGGCGGTGTAACGGATGTTGACTTTGAGGAAGTGAAGTAAACATATATTTTCACATAACACAAAAAAAAGTGATTGTCGGAAATAACCGACAATCACTTTTTTTGTGTTCAAATCCGAAATCCTATCAGGGAAATATCACTTGATCTCAAACGCATCCGCGTCCTTCCATGCAGGAAACTTCCCCCTTAGATCTTCCAGGTCTGCACGGGTAAGCGTACATGTGCGAGTGACCTCCTCACGCTTGCCGGCATCCGCCAGCTTTTTCCCTTTCGGAGAGAAGATCATGGAATCGCCCCGGTAAACAAAGCCCTTACCGTCGATCCCTACCCGGTTCACCCCGCAGACATACGCCATATTTTCCATTGCACGTGCCTGGAGCAACGTCTTCCAAACTTTTTTACGCGCCTCGGGCCAGTTGGCGACATAGATCAACAGATCGTATTCGTTGTCCACGTTCCGGCTCCAGACCGGGAAACGAAGATCATAGCAAACTTGCAAACAGATATTCCAGTCCTTATACCGTACGATCGTCCGTTTATCCCCGGCTGTGAAATGCTGGTCTTCGCCCGCCATCCGGAACAAATGTCGCTTGTCATACAAATAAGTTTCACCTTCGGGCGTGACGAAAAAAGCACGGTTGAAATATTTCCCGCCTTCTTTTGCAATGAAACTACCTGCCACAGCAAGCTTATATTTCTTCGCCCACCCCTTTATAGTAGGGATAGTAGGCCCGTCCATCGTGTCGGCCAGCTTTTCCACATCCATAGAAAAACCCGTTGTAAACGTTTCCGGCAAAACGGCTATGTCCGTCTTACCGCTGACCCGCCGGAGCAGTTCTCCATAATAACCCAGATTTTCATCTCTGTCCTCCCAAATAATATGAGACTGGACCATACTGATACGCAAATTGTCTGCCATGATATTAAATTTGAACAAAGTTTTCCGGGTGACAAGCTGTCACTCCTCTGTAATGCTCACGGATATCACGGATATCTTTATCCGCATCACCCGTAGGATAGAATACCCCTTTAAAACCGGCCTCTTTCTTTTTGTAATCGAAATAAGCCATCAGGATAGGCACGTTGGCTTTCTGTGCGATATAGTAAAATCCCTTCTTCCAGTCATTCACCCGTTTGCGTGTACCTTCAGGAGTTACGGCCAGCTGGAATTCTTTCCGCCGATTGAACTGGCCAACCATCTGATCCGTCACCGAAGTCCGCTTACTGCGGTCAACAGGCACTCCGCCTAACCAGTCAAACAACAGGTTGAACGGAAAAAAGAACCATTCCTTTTTAATCAGGAAACTGGCGTTACGGCCAATCGAGGTATAAAACAGTTTTCCTACGATAAAATCCCAATTGCTGGTATGCGGAGCCACACATATCACACATTTAGGCACATCCTCCACTACCGGCCCAAGTTTCCAGCCGGCCAAGCGAAGAAGTGCCTTACTTATAGCTTTCTTCATTCTTTACTTTCTATTTGCTCAACTCTCCGATTTCAGTTGCTATTGCATTTATTTCCGTTTGCAGGTCCGCCCGCAATTTACAATAATATTCTTTCACCCGTTTCTTGTTTTCTTTTCCGTCCGGACGGTTGGCACGGCGAATAAATTCATCTTGCATATCAAGTACTCTCGCCATCACCACGTCGGCTTTCTCCGAATTGACACCCGGAAGATACAGCTTACAAAACAAAGCTTCCGAAAACAAATCGCCAGCCACATAGCTGATGTCTCTCTTTAAAATTCTTCTTTTAGCCATAGTTGTTTACATTAAAATATCTACAAATCTACATAATTCATTCATTAAACAAACCCTATAGTTGAAAAAAAGACAAAAATTCGTATCTTTGTCACCCTAAAATATCTGATTATAAACAAAATCGTTTATGGATAATACAACAACAACGCCAGAATATCTTTTCGAGAGCAGTTGGGAAGTATGTAATAAAGTTGGCGGTATCTATACCGTCCTTTCAACAAAAGCGCATACGTTGCAACGATCGTTTAAAGATAAGCTGATCTTTATAGGACCCGATGTGTGGACCGATACAAACGCTCCCGACTTTATTGAAGATGATGTTCTGTTTGCTGACTGGAAAACTTATACGAAGACCACAGAAAATCTGAAAGTGAAAGTAGGCCGATGGAATGTCCCGGGGACACCTCCCGTAATCTTAGTGGATTTCAAACCTTTCTTCAAAGAAAAAGATTCCTTTTTCTTCTCGATGTGGGAAAGTTTCCGAGTGGATTCGATCCATGCGTACGGTGACTACGACGAGTCTTGTATCTTCGCTTACGCGGTAGGTAAGGTCATCGAAAGTTTTTATCATTTTTACAAGCTGGAAAACAAAAAGGTTGCCGCTCTGTTCAATGAATGGATGCTGGGAATGGGTGCGCTCTACATCAAAAAACAACTCCCCGCCGTCGCAACGCTCTTCACGACACACGCCACATCTATCGGCCGTTCCATCGCCGGAAACAACAAAGCCCTGTATGCGTATATGGATGGCTACAACGGCGACCAGATGGCCGGGGAGCTGAATATGGAGGCGAAACATTCGTTGGAAAAACAGACAGCCTTGCATGTGGACTGCTTTACTACCGTGAGCGACATCACTGCCCGCGAGTGTAAACAATTGCTGGACAAAGCACCGGACATCGTCACGCCGAACGGCTTCGAGCCCAACTTCGTCCCGTCCGACAAAGAATACGACAAGAAGCGTATGGCAGCCCGCCGCGACCTGCTCAACGTCGCAGAGAAACTGCTCGGATGCCCCATCTCACCGGATGCTTTCCTGGTTTCAACCAGCGGTCGCTACGAATACCGCAATAAAGGTATCGACGTCTTTATCGAAGCAATGAACCGGGTACGCACTTCCGGCAGACTCCAGCGCGAAGTCGTCGCCTTCATCATGGTTCCGGCTTGGGTACGCGATGCACGTGCAGACCTGAAAGAAGTCATTGACAAGAACATACGCACCACCTCCCCCATGCAAATGCCATTCGTCACGCATTGGCTGAATCAGATGGAACAGGACAAGGTGCTGAACTATATCTCCCATGCCGGCTTCACCAATTCAGCGACCGACAAGCTGAAGATCATTTTTGTTCCTTGCTACCTGGACGGACGCGACGGTATCCTCAACAAACCCTACTACGATCTGCTGATCGGTATGGATGCGACCGTCTATCCCTCCTACTACGAACCCTGGGGATACACTCCGCTGGAAAGTATCGCATTCGGGATTCCGACCATTACCACCGATCTTGCAGGTTTCGGTCTATGGGCTAAGAAGCATGTGACAGGCAACAACATAAGTGAAGGCGTAGCCGTCGTGAACCGTGACGATTTTAATTATTTCGAAGTAGCAGATGCCATCACGTCTTCGATCCTGGCACTTGCAGGAAAGGACAAAAAGGAAACGGCAGAGATCCGGAAACGCAGTTTCTGCCTGGCTGCAAAAGCAGAATGGAGCAAATTCATTGTCTACTATGAAGAGGCTTTCAGAATCGCTTTGGAGCATGCAAGCAAAAGAAATAATTAAAATACGCTCATAATTAAACAGATAATCTCTATCTTTGCAACGTTTTAGGCAAAAAAGAGATGATACAATATTAAAATATAAATTGAAACATTTTAAACTTCACAATAATGAAAATCAAAGCGAATAACGCAAACAGCCCGATTTGGAAAGATGTTTATTCTCATTCTATGCTTCCCGAACAATTACAGCCGTTATACGAAATGGCTACAAACCTATGGTGGGTATGGAACCATGAAGGAGCCAAATTATTCGGTAAGATCGATTCTGAACTTTGGGCATCAACTGAAGGTAACCCAGTACTTTTACTTCAAAGTTTATCCTACAAACGTATTGAGGAAATTCTGGCAGATGATGTCCTGATGGCCGAAATCAAAGCTGTTTACTCAATATTCAAGGATTATGTAAATGTTAAGCCGGATCAGACAAAACCATCTGTTGCCTATTTCAGCATGGAATATGGTTTGACCAACGTGTTGAAAATCTATTCCGGCGGCCTGGGTGTACTGGCTGGTGACTATTTGAAAGAAGCCAGCGACAGCAACATCGACCTGACAGCAGTAGGTTTCTTGTATCGCTACGGTTACTTTACCCAGTCTCTGTCTATGGACGGACAACAGATTGCCAATTACGAACCGCAAAACTTCAACGCACTGCCCCTTACTCAGGTGATGCAGGCTAACGGCGAACCGATGGTATTGGAGGTTCCTTACCCCGGCCGCACCGTTTATGCGCACATCTGGAAAGTAAGCGTCGGACGCGTTCCTCTATATTTGATGGATACAGATATTCCCCAGAACAGCGAATGGGATCGCTCCATCACTCACCAGCTGTATGGCGGCGATTGGGAAAACCGTATGAAACAGGAATATCTGCTGGGTATCGGTGGTATCCTGATGCTGAACAAATTAGGAATCAAGAAACAGATTTATCACTGCAACGAAGGACACGCCGCACTGATCAACGCGCAGCGTCTGGTAGACTTCATCCAGAACGACGGTCTGTCATTCAACCAAGCATTGGAAGTCGTACGCGCTTCCGCCCTATACACCGTCCACACACCGGTTCCGGCTGGTCACGACTACTTCGATGAAGGCCTGTTCGGCCGTTATATGGGTGAATTCCCCGGCAAGTTAGGTATCAGCTGGCAGGAATTTATCGACATGGGACGTGAAAATCCAGGCTCCAACGAGAAGTTCTCCATGAGTGTATTCGCTTTGAACACTTGCCAGGAAGCAAACGGCGTAAGCTGGTTGCATGGAAAAGTATCCCAGCGCATGTTCGCTCCGGTATGGAAAGGCTACTTCCCCGATGAGCTGCACGTAGGATATGTGACCAACGGCGTACATATGCCGACTTGGGCTTCTACCGAATGGAAACGTTTCTTTGCAGAACATTTCGACAAGAAGTTCTTCAAAGACCAGTCCAACAAGAAATACTGGGAAGCGATCCAGAATGTTGCCGACGAAGAAATTTGGTCTATCCGCAAGACATTGAAGAACAAACTGATTACATATATCAAGAATCAATACAAGACAAACTGGCTGAAAAACCAAGGAGATCCTGCAAAGGTTGTCTCCATCCTGGACAAAATCAACCCGAACGCCTTGCTGATCGGTTTCGGCCGCCGTTTCGCAACTTACAAACGTGCCCACCTGCTGTTCACAGACCTGGACCGTCTGGCCAAGATCGTAAACAACGAACAATATCCGATCCAGTTCGTATTCACCGGTAAAGCCCACCCGGCCGATGGTGGCGGACAGGGCTTGATCAAACATATTGTCGAGATTTCCCGCCGTCCGGAATTCTTAGGAAAGATCATCTTCCTGGAAAACTACGATATGCGTCTGGCTCGTCACCTGATCGCAGGTGTCGATGTTTGGTTGAACACTCCGACCCGTCCTCTGGAGGCATCCGGTACATCCGGCGAAAAAGCAGAGATGAACGGTGTCCTGAACTTCTCCGTATTGGACGGATGGTGGTATGAAGGTTATAAACAGGGTGCAGGTTGGGCATTGACCGACAAGCGTACTTACGAAAACCAGCAGTATCAGGATCAGCTGGATGCCGCTACTATCTACCACATACTGGAAACAGAGATTATCCCGACTTACTATGCAAGAAACAGCAAGGGTTACTCTCCCGAATGGATCCAGTACATCAAGAATTCGATGTCCGAAATCGCTCCCGACTATACGATGAAACGTATGTTGGACGACTATATCGACCGCTTCTACAACAAGTTGGCAACCCGTTCCGCTCACTTGCACGAAAACGGCTTTGCCGAAGCCAAAGCAATCGCTGCCTGGAAAGAAGAAGTGGCAGAACATTGGGATAGCTTCCAGGTAGAATCGTTTACATGCAGCCAGGACTTGGCTATCGACGGTCCGGTTGTCGGTAAAGAATATAACTTCAATCTGGTTATCGACCGCCATGAACTGAAAGGTATGTTGGGAGTAGAAATGGTTGTCACGAAAGAAAATCCGGATAACCATCAGTTGGAATTACTGGCGACAGAACAATTCAAGCTGATAAAAGAAGAAGGTTCCAAACTGTTCTTCGAACTGAAAACAGCTTCAAGCGAAGCAGGCCTTCACAAGATGGGCTTCCGCGTTTACCCTGTGAACAAAGAATTGCCTCATCGCATGGACTTCGCTTTCGTCCGCTGGATCCAGTTGTAATCAAGACAAGCAAAACAATAATTAAGAAAGAGGGTGTGCATGACACATCCTCTTTTTTTATGCAGATACTAAAGCTATGCTTTACAGTGGCTAACCCTATGAGTTACGAGCACTAACCAATAGGGTTACGGACACCGACCAATAGAGCCCCATATTGTCCGCTTGAAAGACAGAAAATCAAAAAAGGGAAGTCGCACGACAGGCAACTTCCCTTTTCAAGCTGATATAGATTTTTTTAGGTTTAGAAAGCGTAATCCAAACTTAAGCCAAACACTTTATTGGTACGGCTATAGACATTCGTACCGGGGAGATTTGTACCGCAATAATTCTCCGATTTCTTTGTATAATCATGATAATTTGTCCACATATACCCCACATTCAATGCCATCTTTTCGCTCAGCATCACCTTAGCACCAAAGCCCAACGAATAAGAGTCACAGGAGAAACTAACATCGCTTTGGAAATTATCAGACAAACCATAATCCGTAATTTGAGCGCCACCACTAATGGTCAATCTCTTGATCACGTCCCATTCAATACCAAATAGATACTCATTCGTACCTCTTTCCAATTCTTTCTGTTTTCCACCGGCCATGCCCGCTTTCTTGTCATCGAAGAAATGATACTCTACAGAAGCCTTCAACATGGGTAAAAACTGATAAGAGGCTGCCACCGAAAGCATGGAAGGAATATCGTTCGGCGTATTCACACCGTGCTTGTAAGGGCCGATCAAGTCTTCCGCACTATCAGGATAATCCAACTTCTTGGTATTGTTTTCGATGTTCAAGTTCGTCTTAAACTCAT
>ERZ827498.4019-NODE-4019-length-11822-cov-3.428316_pt1 | contig 11822 bp, 12 predicted proteins | sample MGYA00519865_ERZ827498 | MGnify/ENA primary metagenome ERZ827498 (study PRJEB31778, sample SAMEA3449328) | human gut metagenome | biome: human gut; feature: human-associated habitat; material: faeces | place: United Kingdom | collected 2010/2012 ...
ATCAAATCCGAAAACCTCATCGATTGGCTGCTCCGTGAGTAACAAGCTTTTGCGCTGCGTTCTAAAGGGAAAGCGGATTTGCAATAAACGTGCCGACCATGCTGGTAAACAGCCGTAGGCACCATGCGTTCATGAGCAGCAGAAACACCTGCCCGCCCAGCATCCGGCACCACGCCTTGAAGATGTTTGCTGTGGACTGCGAGCCGCCCATCGAGAACGCGACCGGCGCGGTGTAAACAAGAACGCCGAGCAGGATATACCGCTCGGCGGCTTCAAAGAGCAGCTTCAGATAGTTCCACGCCAGCAGCACAACGATGATGAGCACGATCAGCGTGACCGCTCCGTTTGCGCAAGCGCCGATGATGACCAGCATGACGGAATTGAAATCCGCAAAGCTGAGCGGCGGCAGCTCGGATGATAAGATCCAGTCATACGGCGTGCCGCCGATCTTCAGGACAATCTCGACAATGCTTTTCGCACAGTAGGTAAGCGTGATGAAGATGATCGCGCGGAACGTCAGCTTGACTGGATGCTCTGCTTCAAAGCCGGCGCCCAGCCAGTAATTTTTGAACAGGTTCCAGACCCACATCAATAAAATCAAGCCAATGCCGATGGCGGTAAAAATATCATACATTGTTTCAGCTGCCGGGAAGTAGCGCAGAAACGTGTCCATCCCGCAGCCGAGCGCACCGAGTACCGACGTGTTGATGAGGTCCAGACCGTGCATGATCTGTTCGGAGATCCATTCGACAACGCCGTCAAGAATCCCCATGCTTTATGCCGTCCACTGACCGCCGGAGAAGAACGGCGTGACGTAGGCCATGATGAAGCCGAGACCGTTCAGGATCGCCCAGGTGATTGCAATGCGTTTGAGCCATGCACGCGATTCCTCGACGGTCCGGCCGCTGCGGGAAAAGTTCATCATCAGAAGCGCGACAGACGCGGTGACGATGGCAGCGATGGTGGAGATGAGAAGAATTTGCTGGTAAACGTCCTTCATGATCTCCGTCGCCTTTTCCCAGATCGTCGTGGCCGAAGCCGGCTGGGTCAGAAGCGGTAAGATACTGACGCCGAGCCATGCGGCGTAGAGCCAGCGCCCGGAACTTTTCCTCGGCGGCGGAAGCTGCGGCAAGTTGTTGGATGTGTTCAAAGATGCTCCTCCTTTTCTTTTCCCGATGCAAAAAGCAGACGCCCGATCCGGGCGTCTGCTCGCAACAAGATTCAGTTTTATATGCTTTTGAGCATCTTCAGTATAGCATATCTGGATTTGCGCCGAAAGAGCAAAAGTGTGCCAGTACTAGGCTGATACTGTGCCAAGCTAGATTGCGCAAAGAAGATTATTCAGTAATTGGTTTGCTAACTGAGACTAATATTATGATAATTTTGTATAAATCGATTACATCAACTCTAGGCCTCTGCACATTTTTTTAAAGAATATTCTTGTGTATTTACTATTCGCTTAAAGTCGAGTATACTAAAATTATAGCCAATAACCAGCTGGATCCTATTTGATTGGAGGAACATTATGACATGGGAAAATGACAAAAATGAAACAGCTACACAAATATATTCATTTATTGCTGACTTTGATGAAAAAATATATGCCAATGAAGAACGAAGGGAGGATTCGCTAATTCAACAAGCAGCACATATGCAGACAGCATTTTCATTTGTTTCTGCTGCGCTGTTTATGGTTGCGGCAATTATAATTGATAATCGCGGTAGAATCAGCTTAGAATTTCTCTTAGTAGCATTTTCATCAATATCTGCCGTACTCCTCAGTAGTCTATTTTGCGCGACACAAGCACAAAAACGCTATAAGCGAACATCATTTCCCAACGCACGACAGCTTCAAAGACTCATTGAAAACCAGCATGGGAACTTTTGCTCAGATGCACAGCGACATAAATATGTTGTAAAGACATACTCAGAAATTCATGAATCGCTTTGCAACGTTAATGAAAGCCGAGTCAAGTGGATTAAAGTCTCCATGATTTCTTTTTATGTAGCACTAGGCTTATGTGTTTGCTGGTTTGTTGCGGCAATAGTAGTACTGATTGTTAGAAAAGGTGGTTAGAGATGAATAACAGACGATGCCCTAAAAGAGTACCTGTAGTTAAAATTAAGCCGCATGAAACGCAAGAAAAAACATTAGAAAATAAACCACTAAAAGAAATTCAAAATGCGCCTGAAAATCCGTTGTTAGGTGTGACGACAAGTGAGCCACTAATTCGGACTATCAATTTTGAATTTAACAAAAAGAAAAAAGATAATGCGCATTAAGTTGTACATTGTCCTTAACGGCCCAATATAGTATAAGCAATGCCTGAAAATCTTTGTTCCCAAAGATTTTCAGGCAAAAAGTAGCTTTTTCAAAAAAATCAGAGAGTAATTGTGTAGAGCCACAAATTGGAGACTTCTATCGATGTATGAACTCGACTTGCTTTAGGGAATGGATACGAGACCTTTACTATCTGAGGATTCCGTAACGCAAACATGCATGCACCTAATGCCATGGGTTTGCTACCCAAAACACATATATCTAATAATTTATCAGTATTGCTGTCTTTGATTTCTACTAGGGTATTATATGCCGAAAAAGGATTATTAGCCTGAGCATAACGTACGCAATTCAATCCAATTGTACTTATTAATTCGTAATTATGTGCTAAGCTAATATCCTTTAGTTTTGGGTAGTAGGCAGGGAAACCATTTATAGCAATTACATCAGAATGTTCTTTGCGTTCGTGGATATATTTTGAAATTAACCGTTCAAATCCCAAAAAGCAGACCAACACTACATCACGCGAAACTGCTGATGTGAAATACTCTGAAAGGGGGGTATATTCTCGCTCGACGACATCTTCTTCATATGCAAAATACAGTCCATTAAAGTAGTTGTAATACCCTGGTTCTGCATAAACTACATTAATCGTTTCAATTTTTAGGAACTCCTTGAATACATAAAAAATCCTAAAAATATCTGGAACACTAATGCTCGTAATATCAATGAAGACTTTTGAACTGGACGAGAAATCTGCCTTACTAATATATTCACAGTCATAACCATCGGTATTACATGGTATATATTCTACATTTGGATAACTATTCAACTTGTAATATTCGGAATACTCTGAAGACTTTGGCATGGGACGAGTCTTTGCATAGTCAAGAATGACAATTCTATCAATTGTAATACAATTGGTAAGAAATTTCTCAAAAACAGCATAGCATCGCTTATCCACAGAGGCTGCCATGATGAGAACATCAATATGTGTTTCGCTTGGAAGAGAATCTAGTTTTTCCATAATAATTAGGTTGTCTTGATCTCTCATTTTATACCTCGAACATTGACATTTGATTCGGATCGACGCAGTTCTCGCTGCTGATACTTTTAACGCTAGGGAGGTGGGCGTTTTTTTGCGTTTTCTCCTTCCAATTTTTGATTTTTTCAGGCTCCCAAGATTCTTTCAAAAGACTCTCAAATAGTGCAGTTGGCATAACAAAATTATAGCCGCCGCGAGTACGGAAAGATATTCCAAATATTGGGGAGAACATTCGATTCAAATAATATAATGTTCCTTTACGACGACCAATACTAATGCTTTGAATGCGGGGGCGTTTTATGATTACTCCCCATTTAATTAAACTGTTACGAACTTCTTTTAGTAGAGGTCGGCTTTCAATTTCAATTTCATTTTCAAACGCAAATTGATTTGTCTCTGGATATTTAGCATAAATATCTCTGTGCAACAGTTTAAAAAGGCCACCAATATTCATTGCGAAACTATACATTTCTGTACCATACTCGCTGCAGAGCCGAATCTTATCCATTTGCTCAATTGCAGTATTCTCTGCGCCTCGTGCCTGTAAAACAATTGGGATTACAGGTATTAAAGCTGCGTTCGCATAATAAGTTTCATCTAAAAGGTAAAATACATTGCGGCATAGACTGATAAAGTCATTGACGGCTCCAGACGATAAATATGCAAAGGTGTTAAAACTATAGTATTTTTTGTTTTGCGCATATAGCCCAAGAAGAATATACATCATCTGTGATCTATACTTATCGGAGTAATCCAACTTATACTTTCGGGCAAGTTCTATTGCTTCCGAATCCCCACTTTCTTTATAGCGCCCGTCAATGTACCCTTGCATTGCAAGACGCACTTTTTCAGCTGAAATTCCACGCAATACCCAAACAATGTTCAGCATTTCCATTAGGGGCGATGATGCACAACTAATCGTGTCTATAATCTGTGTATATTCGCTTGGGGAGACTCTTTTTTTGAGAATTTCAAAATGTCTTTTTGAATTATTCTTTGTAAGCGCACGAGCTTCTTCGTCTAAATTTTCCTTGGTTCCTAACAGAACTTGAATATCTGTTAGCCCATTGTTTGCAAAATAGTCTATGCTCATTAATCTTCGATTTGCAATTTCGCGGATAAAAGATTTATAGTTTGTCATTTTCTGTGACTGAAGAACATAAAGCAAAAAATCACGGTCTATTTGGAGAAATTCTGCTCCAATATTTGTTTCTAGCGTTTGAATTCCTCTAGGGCGCACACCAATTCTGTATGTGACGTTAGAGGTGTGATCTACTTGTTTTAACAGCGTGTTGAGTATTTGCTGATATTCTCCTGCATTTTCGTATTCATCAATAATTACTAAGAATCGAACATTAGCCAACTCAGGGACAATTTGACCGATGCATTTACATATCTGAGAAATGTAGTTCTTTCCATCAATAAGTTCCTGAAGTGCTTCTTCTGCACTATTCATATATCTTGACTTGCGAACCCACGCATCTACTTTTTGAATTTTTAATTTAATAGCAGAACTCAATGTTTGTAAGTTTTCTGCACCTGTGCATAAAATGCTATTTATAGCCGCAATGATACTCCCTATAGTCTTGCTATCAAGAGCTTTTTCTTTTTCAAAATCTAAAAAGATTCTAAGCAGTTCATCCAATACATACATTTCAAAATAATATAAAAAAAGCTGTTCTCGCCCGTTTTTAGAGCAGTTTAAGAATCTGAATAAAGTTCCAAAATCATCTTTATATCTAAAGTATATCCCCAGGCTTCCTGATTGTTTTAGGGCATCTAGAATTCTAACACGGCTTGGGCTACTCTGAGATGAATGCAAAAGTTCTTTTTGGCAAAAATATGAAATATACTTCAAGATCATTGTTTTTCCGGAGCCACGAGGACCTTCGATAATAATAGGGGTCGCACTCGTAGTTAGTGTATGGTAGTCGATTGCATAGCAATCAAACGGATTGCACCAGTACTGAAACACCTCTTTAAAACTCATATCTCGAGAAGTACACTCAACGAAAGGATTACCAATATTGCTCATCTGAAATACAAACCCCCTCAATACCATATACTTTTCCATATCGAACAAACGCAGGACTCCAGTTTGGCGATTTACACCAGAAAATCGGCAATGTATTATCAGGCGTGTTATAGTAGAATCCAAATAGATGTTGCCCGTCTGCAAATCCAAGTGGATGGCTTTTCATGTACGCTTCCGCAGCTGAAAGTTCATGACTTACTATTTCTGTGCCGTAATAATTACATAGCTTAAATGCAAGATCCTTCAGTTGCAGACAATCAGGATTTGAAAAAACAGAAGACCTGTCCGAAAAAAGATTTGTTCTTGAGTCTAAAAGACTAACATACAAAGGGACAATCTGTGAGGCCGCTTTCTTTAAGTTGTTGATAGCTATAGGAGTGGCAAAGAAAGTCATCAATGTTGTCTGAATATTGTTTACGGGTAGACGCCCGACATAGTCAATTGCTTGGGAGCCAGAGAGTGTAACATCGTCGATTAATACAATATCGTCAATATTTCCATCTGAGAGTTTTGTACTCCAGTCTATGGGCTGGTTGAAAACTCTTTTTGGCAAAGCATTGGCCGTACGGAAATTATATAAAATTAATGCCCCGCTTTCACTTGGATTCCCTAATGGAAGGAAAATCGTACGTGTCAAAATCCTTTGAATTTTAGTCTGGACGTCTTCACTTGATCTCTGGTAATATTCTTCTTGGAGTTTTCTATGTATGAACTTGCGATAAATAATCTTACAGAGTTCTCGGACCTCGGTATCTGTGTAATATGTGAAGTTCAATAATAGCCAAGCAGCAATAGTTTGTTCGACCACTGCATTTCCTAGAGCGGCACCGTCGAAATTCTTAAGCCATCGGTCTAACGAAGATTCCGTAATATAATTCTTCCATGCAACAATGGATGTCTGAATAATATGATTCCTCAGTTCGGCTAAATCGATTGTACTAAGTATATTTTGAACATCCATATTCTCTCTCCTTAACACTCTCGCTATATCTCTAAAGAACTGCCGCTGTATCAAATCTACCGATAGATGATTGGACATAGCTTTGATTGATTTCAATACTTAACCATCTGCGTAGCGTGGATTCAGCAACGTACCCTGTTGTGTTGCTCCCTGCGAATGGGTCAAGAACTAAATCGTTTGCATCAGTTAAGAATTTAATAAAAAAAAGTGGGATTTCTTTTGGCATCCTAGCAGGGTGTATTTCTAGTTCATGCTCTTTGCAGTATTCAATATATCTATCTTTTGCTGTTGTGTTAGAGGCAATAATAACATTAGATGGAATAGCACCTCCATTATCATTTAAAAAAGAGGAGTTCCCGATGTTATATTCTGAGGGGCGTTTACCAGCGTTGTATTTTCCACTTTTTATTAGCTTCTTCATTTGCAAACTGTATGCTTCCAGCACATTACGATTGTCTGCTTTTGGGTTTGGTGTCGATGATAACCACCAAAGCCTTGTAAACGAATCCTTAACGCGGATTCGCTTTTTATTTACCCACTCAACAGGGGCAGGCAATTTTGCTGGGTTAAAATAAATGAATTCTTGACATAAGAAGAATTCACCGCGTTTTTTAAATTCCAAAAGTGCCTCCAATGGTAATGTCGAATGAGTGGGAGTTCCGCTATTCCATGCATTTCCTAACTCCATAACGATAGAACCATCCGGAGTCAAATAATCTTTAAAAAATGGACCTAAATTGGCAAACCATTCAAGATATTCATCACCTGTCATATTCCCGTATTTTTTTGCCCTGTTTAATGGAAAAGGAGGAGATGTAAAAATTAGGTTAACTTTCCCTTTTAATATCTCAAGGTCATTTGCCAAAATTTCTTGGCAGTTACCTGTGTACATTCTTCCTAGATTTGTAGTATATATCATCGAGAAATCCACCATTTTCCATTTTCTTTGCGTTGTATTATTAAATTAGTCACAGCTAAAGAGACCTCCGTAAATCAATGTTCCGATAGAGGTTTATATCATCTGGAGATATGTACCTTTGACATTTGCGCTATACTATTAATCGGCGAACCGGGGATTTAAAGCGAAATGGTTTAAACATACAGAACTACATTTTTATGCACATTTGTGAAGCGCTTTGTGTAGTCAAAATTATACTCATTATCACCTTATTTTATTAAATATAACATAGATTACGATATGCCGCAAGTCGTATCTGCTTCATTCGGAGAAGAAGATTGCATAGAACAATACATCATGGATGAGAGAACAAAGAGAGTGTGGGGAACAGACCGAAGCCGGTCAAAACTACTTTGTTATGTCGCCCTATCAAGTTGTATTGTTCAGAGGATTGAGATATTCAGCCGCCAAAATGTGGCGCAGATAGTATGATAATGGTAGATACAAAAAATGAGATGATTCACCGCAAAATAAAACGGAGGAATACAAATGAAAGTGGACAGCAAATCTAATAAACTGACGGTAAGATTCAGCACAGGAATGTTGATGAGAGTCGAATCAGAAGAAACGTTTGAAAAGTGACATCGAGAGAAGAAACTCGCGTTTGGCTACGCGACGAACTGGGGAGATTACACCAAAGGTGGAAGGTATGTTATTGAAATCATATTCACTGTGTCCTGCGACAAGAAAGAATACATGAATCATGTATAATGATGTGCAAAATTTTTGACCGATGACAAGTGAGGGCATTTCGAAAAAGGATATGCCCTCATTTTTGCCGTTACGAGCACTATATCAGTGCTACACTTTGAAAAAGCAACTTATTTAATTTGTATTGATATAGGCTAATATCAAAACAGCAAAAGCTATACTTCTAAGCTGCCTAAATAGTCGATTGCCTCATATACAGTTGAAAATGTCAAACACTTTTGGCAGAGCCAGCGGTTACGTTCATCTGTGTCCTCTATACCGGAAAGTCCGTCCTGCAGCAAGTTTGATACAGTTCTTTTGGCGTTCGTGACTGCCGTGAGATAGGCGCGGGCGATTTTAGCGGTTATAGCAGTGTCACCCTTTTTATAGAGCGGTTCCTTGGAGAGTAGCCGATTTATAACACGAGTTTTGTCGGCAACAGTCTGAATTGGCGGGGCGTACATCTCATAATGCAACATGAGCCAGTATTCAATACAGCCAGTTGTCATCAGCAAGCGAACCTTAATATTGGGATCCTTGCGCAAGGATCGTAAGCGGTTGATAATTTTCAGTCTGGATTCCCATGCACCAATGTCTTTGGTTTCTACATCAAAGAAAAACCAGACTTCGTCTGTGACTTCTGCATAGTCCCGATATTTTGTATCCTTCTTGTATTTACTGTCTGCAACATCAAAAAGGCCGGTGGCTTTTGGGCGATGGATCGATGCAACGTCCTTGAATTCTTTCCTGAGAAAGTCTGTGTAAGCCTGTTCGCTTTCGCCCTCACAAAAAACGACAATATACGGCTTTGCGGGCTTTGTTGAGCGGGACATCACTCCACCTCCTCGATTTCAATGCCTGGCGTAGCGCCATATTTTCCGACCAGATAACCTTTACGAATATTTTCGGTCGTCCGTGTGGAAAATTCGTTGACGCTATATAATTCGGAGGCACCATCTTTATCACGCTTATCTGCAAAGTAAAGCTGATCTTTGCGGAGCAGTTCCAAATTCATCAACTCTGTATTGTGCGTTGTAAAAACAATCTGAGCGCCATTGGGATTTGATGTGCTACTCTGGAATTTTGCGATGATATAATTCATCAGCATAGGATGAAGCTCACGTTCCAGCTCATCTACAAGAAGAATGCCGCCAGTCTGTAAAGCAGACTCAATGGCCGGAGCCAAAGCCATCAGTTTCCTGGTTCCATCGGATTCGTCCGAGAGCTCCAGCAGATAGGAGGCGGTTTGCCCGTCGCGGTTCTCACCCTGATGGCTTGCCTTTGCACTGACGGCACCCATTTTCAAGCGCGCTTCTCCTGCAGCGGAGTTTTCCGACAAGGCGTGCATAAACTGCACCAACGCCGCCTTTATTCCAATTGGCAGATTTGAGGGGAGCGCGGTATCATCTTTGAGTTCTTTACTGTCAAATTCAAATTGCATATCCTGAATTCCGAAATCAGCTGCCTTGGCATAATCTGAAATTGCCTTCAGCATATTTTTGTCCTCAGAATACTCCAAGAGCTGCTTCGGAATGTCTGAATAGTCACGGGAGAAGAATATCTGATCGCGGAACCAGCGCATAGCTGCGATGCAGGGGGCGTCATTCATCGTACAGGCTACCGAAAAGAACAGCTGATTTTCAGCAACCATTTCACCAATCATTTTACGTTTGGATTGATCCTCTGTAAACGAAAACTCTTGCCCAGTTCTGTTGAAAATCAGTGCGCGCTGCTTCTTCGGAGCATGATAGAGATATTCGGAAATAATTTTCTTCCGCGTAGCAGAAAAACCATACCAATATTTAATGCCATTGATGGTATATTCAAAATCAAACGAAGTGGGTTCATCCTTTGAGTAGTCGTTCAACGCAAAGGGATTCACAGGAATCGTGGAGCTTTCATGCTGCGTCCGCTGAGCATTGCGGATAAATTGTACGGCCAACCAAAAAGCCCGGATTACATTGCTTTTGCCACCGCCATTTTTCCCGTAAATCGCAATAGCTGGGAGCAGCTTGGTCGTAGAAGACCACGGAATCAGACTCTTCTTGAAAGAACCCAGGCCGGTTGCCGCCATAGACAATACCGCTTCATCGCGGAAAGAACGATAATTCTTAAAACGAAATTCTATCAGCATAAAATCACCTCTAGTAATAACTGATTGTAGTATACCACGCGATAAAATGATATACAACAGAAAAAATCAAAATAATTGATTTTTTTATTCTAATTTCAATACAAGGACGGCGATTCTACAAATGCCTTTATAGCGTGGAACGACTTCACTGCTAAAGCACAGCGAATTTCACGGTGACTTTCTTGATAATTCATCTTGCTGGTGATACAGTGAAGGTGGGGGTGAACGGTATGGTCAATATTGCAGAAGAATATATGGGTTTTGTTGATGAGGTGAATGATGCCAAACTATTGGCGTTGGCATCTGAACGCATGGCAATGGCGGATTCCAGTCAATTTGTCCCAGCAGAGCGCCTCTACGAAGAACTTGGCATCACGCAGGATGACCTGGACACAGTTGGTGACGTAGATATTGAATGAATTGAGGGCCGGAAAAATGTTTGATTGCGCCGAGCGGGAAGATTATTCCTACTCGGCGCGTTGCACTATTGACCGCAAAACTCCCGCACGATCCCCGCGCTATTCTGCGCGGTATATCTCCACAGCACCGAACTGAGTACCTCGACGGCTTCTTTGCGCTTCCGGTGATACATCCGGGTGCTGATGTCGCGGATGTGCGGGCGGAAATGGTCGATGATCTCCTCAACGTTCTGCAACTCCTGCGGGGCGTGGTAAATCACGCCCAGACAGGCGTATATTTCATATATCTTGAACCAATTATTGCGTTTTTTCGAGACTATCAACATCTAACAGAAAATCGTAGATATTCATTGTCAGGATGCCGTTTTCATCGTAAAACGCGGGCACAATGTCCTTCGTTACAATGATTTTCTTGAACGAATCGTCAATTTTTCGGAACGGTCTGACCTCCTGCGCTCGTTTGGCTTCGTCAGGCAGCGAATATGCAGACTGGATATAGTAGCGCAGTGAGCCCATGTTGCATACGAAATCGACTTCAAGCTGTTTCCTGACAATCTTACCGTTCGCATCCCTTTCAGCAACCGGAACCACGCCCACATCGACATTGTATCCCCGCATCCGAAGCTCGTTATAAATCACGTTCTCCATCGAATGTGTCTGCTCAAATTGCCGGAAATTGATACGCGCATTGCGCAGCCCTAAATCGGAAAAGTAGTATTTTCGCGGTGTTTCAATATAATTACGCCCCTTGATGTCATATCGCTGCGTAGATTCAATTAAGAACGAATCTTCCAAATAACCCAGGTATTTGCGGATAGTAGTCGCCGTGATTTTAGACTTTTTAACAGTCTTGAATGTGTTGCTGAGCTTTTCCGGGTTGGTCAGCGAGCCGATGGAGGATGACAAGATATTGAGTAAATCCTCCAGTTCACCAATGTTGCGGATTTTATTTCTTTTTTCAATGTCACGGATGTAGATTTCATCGAAAAGGCTCTGCAGCGCTGCGCTTTTCTCATTTGCTCCATTGCGCAGGACAACCAGCGGGATACCACCATACAGCATATATTCCGACAGGCCAGTGTATTTGTCCCCAGAATAGGCGGTCATAAATTCCGCAAAACTCAAGGGGTACATACGGATTTCGTCTCCACGGCCAGCAAATTCCGTAATAATGTCTTTGGATAGAAATTTAGCGTTGCTGCCGGTCACATAGACATCCATGTTTTCTTTGCGCAAGTACCCGTTTAAGACAGCTTCAAAGCAGTCCAGCAGTTGAACTTCGTCCAGCAGAAGATAGTA
>ERZ827498.4020-NODE-4020-length-11820-cov-6.040034_pt1 | contig 11820 bp, 11 predicted proteins | sample MGYA00519865_ERZ827498 | MGnify/ENA primary metagenome ERZ827498 (study PRJEB31778, sample SAMEA3449328) | human gut metagenome | biome: human gut; feature: human-associated habitat; material: faeces | place: United Kingdom | collected 2010/2012 ...
TCGCCATTGCTGTGCTGAGAGCTATCAAAGTCATCATGGACGAGTGCAAGGATAGCAACTAATAATAGTAAAAGCGTTATCGTATACAGGATTCCTCTGGAAGCAACACTTCCAGAGGAATCCTGTATGTCGATTTGCTGTTGGATTTTCTTGCTACACATCAGAAGTACATCTAAAAAGAACATCCAGTTGGGTCATAGTATGGGTTAAAAAGAGTTTGTCCTGCTGGGCGCCCACGTTTTCCTGTCCCCGTAAATTCAGACAAGCCTTCGTAGAGATACTTCTGTGATACAAGATAGTAAATTGCTATACTAACATCCGCCGCCTTGAACCTGTGTCGAAGAGCCTGCTTCAGTACAGTCTCAGACACATTTGAGAAATTTTTTTCAAGGATAAACTGCATGATGGCTCGACAGCATTCCACGTGTACGTCGCCGTAATCCTTGATCGTCCAGCGCAAAACATGACTCAGAAAAACTTCGGTCATATGGAGAGCAGTTTGCATCAGGGGAGCCGGAATGGGGTACTCGTAGTTCACGGGATATTCGGCCAAGTAGAGACAGCCAGCAAGGCGGAGTGCATGCTGCGGCATACGTGCTACAAATTCCCTCACCCGGTACAGGGGGGATGCGCTCTTAGCCTGTGCCGTCCAGTTTTGACAGTTTTCCCTCAGAAGATCTTCGGCATCCTTGGAGACTGGAATGGTGCGGTGTCCGCTCGGATTTTGCTTACAAAAATTTGAGGCATTGAGCAGACTCAAGAGCTTTTCGCGCAATTTGCCAAGGGTATTTTCATCCATAGGGCGGGGATGTACTCTAGGGCACCACATATCCTGATAGTAATAAGGAAGTGTCCGTGCCATAAGTCCGCTCTCCAGAAAATCTGGTGTATTGATAAAGTCGCGGAAAAATTCTGGTTGAGTCATCACGAGGTCGACTACAAAAGGGTCTTCAATGACTCCACTTGGAGCTGTCATACGGTGACGACTTATCCTCTCTCCAGACCAGGATTTCGTCATCAGCCTCATAGCTTTTTTAGGCAGCAGTACCCCGTCGCTTTCCAGCCGTATAGCTATGCCATGATCAATCAGGTGTTGGCTAAGGGCTGCTTCTGTGGCATCACTAAGCAAAAGGTGTGGTATGGAGTGCTCTGCAACTTTTTGATTCTTCAGTCGATAGATTTCTTCCAGTACAGTCTGTTCACCAGTCTTGGCATATTTTTTCCCAAGGACCTTGATACGCTCGTCTATAAGACTGTTTGCGAAATTTCGATTTTGATTCTCAGTGGTGATGACTTCATGCGCGCTGTGTTCCCAGTCGGAAAAAATTTTTAACGAATCCTCGAGGGCACGGCTTTTTCCTATACCAGAATCAGCTCCGACTGCTATGAAAAGGCTCAACGAGTTAGTGGAGCCATCGGACAAAACGACACGTGAGTGACCGCAATCCGCTGCCGCGATAGAGGGAAGAAATCCTAGAAGAGCCAAGTCAAATGGAATTGCCTTCGCCGTGGCGATTTCGCTGACCACCATAGCGGTGAAGGAGGGGAGTGTAACGTTGCTCAGAGGCTGGACATTTTGGTAACCGGGAAAGTTATCACGAAAAAAGCGAAGCGCCTGAAATCGAGGAGGTTCCGAGAGAGTAGGGTACATAGTCACCTCTGTAGTGAGGGAGGGAGAATATCTCCCTCCTTTTTTCCTTAAGCTGTGGTGATCTCCGGAGAGGTCGAGTCCCTGGAAAGAGCTTCCAAGATCATGCCGCTCTCACGTGGCTCATATTTTACAAGGACTCCTGACTTTCCATTGGGCAGAGCGTCCCGCATCTTTTTAGGTAAATCGTCCCAGAAAATGCAGTCGTACCCAGGAATTTTCCGGGGGGCCTCCTCTTCAAAGGCCTTTAGACTATGTTTGGCAAGCTGTGCTGGTGAGAGCCCCATCCGTTGAGCAATTTCCAGAGCATGCAGACCATCAGCCCAGTGACGGAGAAATTCCTTGTGCCGAGCTAAGAATTTTTGCGCAGGACTTCCTGACTTTGTATTCATACTGGTTCTCCTTACTGATTAGTGTTTTTCGCCGGAATGACGAGCGCCTCAATTTCTGTGCGAATCCAGAAGCTAAACCGAGTTCCCACTCGATGAGGCTCAGGGATATGGCCTTTGCGCACCCATGCCCAGACTGTAGATTTTGAGCAACCAAGGATGTTTGCCACCTCTCCGACACGAATCCGTTGACTTAACGACATTGCCAATTCCTCCTGCTTTTAACGACTCCTTGTGAGCAGAGAGTAAGAAGCTTAACGGTGGTGGTCAATTAAAAATGCAGTAATTTCAAATATCTATGAGACAGTTTTTCGCAGAAGAAAAGTGTCGCATGTCAAAAATAAGTGATTTGGTGTGATTTTTGCTTTAAGGATAAGCCTTGCTGTATGGAACGAGATTTCGCGACATATGAGAGCGAAGGTGAGTCAGTTCTCTGGTTACCCCTCTCATGCCAGAACTGATGTAGTGACAACTAGCTTCTTTCTGGCGGCCCAATTTTTATATGCCCCAAAGACCGGAGTGGAGAAATGAATCCTGTTTCCCATCTATCAGCATTTGTTGTCAGCAACGCTGATATTCCATAGATAAAAGGTGGGGATAGGCTTTTCCGCTAGTAATAAAAAAGTCATGGAATGATAGCACGCAGCTATCATTCCATGACTTTTAAAATATGTTGCTATTGGAATGTTTATGACATTGGGCGTAGTGTCCTATTTTCTATACTTTCGCACGTAGCTGAAACGTATCTATGGTATTTTCGGATTGTAGATTCAGACACATCTTCATTTATTTCTTTATGGATATGCTGAAAATTTTCACGTATAGATGCATTCTTTTCGTAGATATGAATCCTATCCCACAAATATAAGGCATTTGCTCTTGTTTTGCAGTTATTTTTTTCATTTCTTTTCGAATCTGTATTAATATATTCACAAAATGTTTTTGCTTCTAGCTCAGAATACTTCATTTTCAAATCTGCTTTATGGGCAAACAACGTAAGAATGACTTGATTGCGGACGTGATTTGCAACTTCGATTGAGTCAAAGTTTTGTCCGTGAAAGTCAATCGAGATATTTATTTTCCTTTTGCTAGGGATAAATTGACAATGGATATAGTCTTCGTACTTGTCGTCTATAGGTATCTCTTTGACTAAGAAGAAAAAATGTGGAAGTTCTTGAATTGTATAATTACTGGATATAATCATCTTCATATCTGTTAGGTTGAATAGTTCAGATATATAGAGATGATAGTCGTCTACTATATTTTTGAATATGATAAATGCATGGCTATATCCAAGGAGTTTCTTTATGTAATTGGTTACAGTTGCTATAGTACACGAGGAGCATGAGGTAAACTGTGACAGTGATGCATTGTATATTATTCGTTCATATTCAAATATGCTATGTTCTTTTTGGGAAAAATTCAATATGCATTTCTGTTCAGTCTCATCAGCATTTCTTTTCAGGTCTTCTTCAGTAGGTTTACTCAATAAGCATATAACATTATCTAGTATAGTTTTGTATAAAATTTGTATATATTCATAAGGGTTTTTTGCTTTTATGGCATAGATGCTCTTATCTAATTCATAGTTATACCGAAATGCCCCAATCATTCCTGGATTTCGCAAAAACATTTTCAAAACATCTGATAATACATCTTCCTCATTGTCATATATTTTATATTCGTACTTTTTTGATTTTCCAATACATATTTTACTGTATGTACCATTGTTGTCTTTTTTTACATTGCAATCTAGAAAGAATTTTCGTTTTGTATACTCAGAAATAAAGAAAATTCGAGTTTTATCTTCTTCTTTTGTAAAATCGTATAAATCGTATTTAAAACTATTTATATATTCGCTGCCGAATGGACGCATTTCTACTATAGTAGATGGATCAACAAGACTAAAATCTCTATACGGACTAAAGGTATGAGTGCCATCTTTTGCTGGTCGATAATATTTTATATTCATAGAATCTCTCCATTAGGAAAACAGCATTTCTGAAGATAAATCTGGTTGAGGGATATCTTGACCTAATCGGAGAGCATCCAGTAAGTCTGCCCACCATTGGAAGGAGTATCGCATTAATTCGCGGTATTGCGCTCTGTTATACGCCTGTTCGACAGATGATCCAGATGAGTGCGCTAGTCCGCGTTCAACAATTTTGTCAGGAAGGCCGTATTCACGAGCAAGAGAGCCCCAAACTTTTCTCCAACCGTGAATACACATTTTCCCTTTAGGAATACCAGCTCTGTGCATTGCATTGTTGATACCTTCAACGCTAAGATGTCCTAATTTCCCTCCAGATGGAAATACACGATTATTGATTCGAAAATCCTGTAAATTCTGTAGTATGGCACGAGATTGGCTTGAGAGAGGGATAATAAAATCTCTTCTTTGTCCGATTGTCCCTTTCATATTCTCCGCTGGAATTCTCCATATCGCTTCTTCAAGATTTATATCTTCCCATTTTGCCATAAGCATAGAAGATGCTCGTAGAGGAATAAGTGGAAATAATTGGAGTGCTGCACCAGTATACGGTGAGCATCGACCAGCATTAACGAACTTATCTATTTTACGAAGCATTTCTGCAACTCCATCTCTATCTGTTATTGCAGGAAATCCTTCAAAATTTACATCCTTTTTAGGCTTAGGAAACAGAACTGTTAAATCTTCTGCAATATTATATTTGTGATAGCCATTGATTTTGGCGAAACGACATATCTGGCAAATGATCGTAGCGACTCTGTTTGCCATCTCTCGATGTTCACTTTTTGCAGGGATAAAGCATACGGATTTCAAATCTGAAAAATCGAGGCTAGAGTAAGTTTTTTTTCCTATATATGGAAGGATATGTTTCTCTAATCTGCCTATTGTGGACTTTATTGTTTTGTCATCTTTGTCATTTTTCCAGAAGTTAAGCCACTCTTCTGAAATCATCCCAAATGTTCTTCCTTCTTCTTCAACCTTTTTTAGAGCTGCTTTCTTTTCTGCAACAGTGTCAATACCTGATTTAAGTGCCTTTTTTTCTTCATTTCTTAGCAGGCGTGCTTCAGCAAGAGAGACTTTTTCATCGCCTAGGACTCGCCTCTTGGCTACGCCATTTAAGCGACCACGCATAAACCAGGTTCCCTTGTTTTTTTCGGTGATGCTCAGGTAGAGCCCTCCACCGTCATTAAGTTGGACGGGAATACCCTTTCTGAGAGCTGCTTCGACCTGTTTGGCTGTGAGAAGATTCTCGATGCGTGCCATGTGCTTTCTCCACGCGAGTAAAAAATTGTGCACCTTGCTATGGTGGCCTTTTTATGAAGGTACACATATTCTAGCACAACTTCCTCGCTACGGGTACCCACCAAGGTGCACAACAATATACTACGCTGGACGTACAGAGGATAAAAAAAGAAGTCCTTTCAGGTGATTACGCACCTAAAAGGACTTCTGAAAATTTTTTTCTGGCGGAGAGGGTGGGATTCGAACCCACGTACCGGCTATTAACCGATAACTCGATTTCGAGTCGAGCGCGTTACGGCCAACTTCGCTACCTCTCCGCTCTTTGGAGCTGTGCATGCACAGCAAGGCCGAAGGCATTATTTAGTCTGTTTCGGCGAAAAAAGCAATAAGTTTTCTTGCAGCCCCGGACGGCATCAGGCATCGTCCGTTTTGGCCTCGGGCAGCCAGTGCGCCAGCACGGTCTCCCGGTGGGCGTCCAGCAGCTCCAGTACGGGCTTGGGCACCAGAAAATCCACGTTCAGGCCGTGCAGCCAGCGGTGGCGGATGCGCGAGGCACTGACCGAGATCCACGGCAGGGGCACGAAGTGGACCTGCCCGCCGCCGGGCAGGCGCATGCGGCGGCTCCCGGGCAGGACAGGCTCGCACGCCCGGGCACCGGGCCACATGCTTTCCGTAGCGGCAAGAAAGTTCTTTTCCGAGCCCTCACCGCGCGGCACCACCACCAGCTGGCAGAGTTCGGGCAGTTCCAGCCCCCGGTGCCAGTGGGGCAGCAGGGCATAGTCCGGGTTGCCGAGGATGAAGAACAGGGGCCGTTCCGGTGCCTCTTCACGACAGGCCTGCAACGTATCCCAGGTATAGGAAAGACCGGGACGTCCGGCTTCCATGCGATTGCACGAAAGGCCGGGCAGGCCGTCCAGGCAGGCCTCCACCATGGCGGCGCGCAGGTCGAAGGGCAGCAGGCCGCTCACCACCTTGTGCGGCGGTGCGGCGCAGGGCATCAGCTCCACGCTGTCGGCCAGGGGGCGCAAGGTCTCCGCCATTTCGATGGCCAGACGCAGATGCCCCACATGCGGCGGGTTGAAACTGCCGCCGAACAGGGCCCGGCCCGCTGCGCGCTTCCCGTCCATGTCTATTGCCGCACCTGCCCCTGACCGAAGACCACGAACTTGGTGGTGGTCAGTTCCTGTACGCCCATGGGACCATAGGCATGGAGCTTGGAGGTGGAGATGCCGATCTCCGCACCAAGGCCCAGCTGGCCGCCATCGTTGAAGCGGGTGGAGGCATTGACCGCCACCATGGAGGCATCGGCCTCACGCAAAAAGCGCATGGCGTGCTCGTGATCGTTGGTGCAGATGATCTCCGTGTGGTTGGAACCGTAGCGGGCGATGTGTGCCAGGGCCGCATCCATGTCGTCCACCACGCGGACGGCCAGGATCAGGGCGTGGAATTCCTGTCCCAGATCGTCGGGGCTCTGGGCCTTGGCCGTGGGGCCCAGCAGCGGCAGGGAAGCGGGGCAGGCACGGAACTCCACATCGGCCTCGCCCAGACGCCGGCCCACTCGGGGCAGGAAGGCCGCGGCGCAGTCCTTGTGCACCAGCAGGCATTCCAGCGCGTTGCAGACGCCGGGACGCTGCACCTTGCCGTTGAAAACGATGTCCAGGGCCTTGTCCAGATCGGCATCCGCGTCCACGAAGGCATGGCAGACGCCCTTGTAATGCTTGAGCACCGGCATGGTGGCGGCTTCGGTCACGGCACGCACCAGACCTTCGCCACCGCGCGGGATCATGACGTCGATATACTGGTCGAGCTTGCACAGCTCGGTGACCGCGGCGTGATCCGTGGTCGTCACCAGCTGGGCCGCATCGGCGGGCAGACCGGCTTCTTCCAGGGCCTGGCGCAGCAGGGCGGCCAGAGCGGTGTTGGAGTGCAGGGCCTCGCTGCCGCCGCGCAGGATCACGGCATTGCCCGCCTTCAGGCAGAGGATGGCCGCGTCGATGGTCACGTTGGGGCGGGCCTCGTAGATCATGGCGATGACGCCCAGCGGTACGCGCATGCGGCCCACCAGCAGGCCGTTGGGGCGCTGCCACTGGCTGTCCATGGCGCCTACGGGGTCGGGCAGACCGGCCACATGCAGGCAGGCGGCGCGCATGTCGGCCAGTACGGCGGGATGCAGGGTCAGGCGGTCCATGCGGGGGGCGTCCAGGCCCCGGGCGCGGGCCGCGTCCAGATCCTGCGCGTTGGCGGTGCGCAGCTCGGCTTCCCGCTCTTCGAGCAGGGCGGCCAGACGGGTGAGGGCGGCGTTCTTGGCCGCGGGGCTGGCCTTGGCCAGCAGGCGGGCGGCTTCCTTGGCCTTTTGGCCGAGCAGGGTCATTTCTTGTGCCAAAGTCATACGGGCTCCTTGGGTTGGCTCGTCTCTCTATACGCTGCCGCAGGAACGAGGGCAAGGGGACGGCCCCCTGTACGGGATGTCGCTGTACGCCCGGATATCCTTCTTTTTTTGGGGGGAAAGGCGCCGGTGCGGAAGGCGGATGTGCCTCCGGTTTCCGGCCGACGCCCTCCCGGGAAGAGGAGCGTCCGGCTTTGGGATTCCCTACTGCCGGCAGGGGTTTTTCTTTGACAGAAGGCCGCTCCCTATCCTACATAAATAGACCGCACCGTGACAGCTCCGGCGACCGCGGGCGAAGCTTTTGCAAGGAGCACTGAAAGAAATGAATCCTGTCAGACCTCAGAATACCCCTGAATCTCCTACCCTGCTCAATGACCTCAAGGCTGAGGTGAGCGCGGAAAGCGCACCGCTGCTGCAGTTCATCGTGCGCAACAGCGGGCTGATCGTGGGCGTGGTGGTCGTCCTTCTGGTGACCCTGGTAGGCACCGCCGTGTGGCGCTGGCATCAGGGCGGCCTGCAGGCCGAGGCCCAGACCGAACTGGCGCGTATCGGCATCACCATGAAGGGCGGGGATCGCCTCAAGGCGCTGGACGACCTGGCAGCCAAAGCTCCCGAGAACATGCGTTACAGCATCTATCTGATGCAGGCCGAGTTCGCCATGCAGGATCAGGATTACAGCCGTGCCGAACAGGCCTATGCCACGGCGGCCAAGCTGGACGCCGACGGTGCCATGGGCCTGATGGCCGCTCTGGGCCAGGCCGGCGCGCTGATCAAGCTGGATCGTCCCGCTGATGCCGTGACCCTGCTGCAGGGCCTGGAGAGCCGCGCCACCGAGGACGGCCGTGCCACCCTGCGCATGCTGCTGGGCGAAGCCGCCGAAGCGGCGGGCAAGACCGATGTGGCCGTTGCCGCCTATGAAGCCCTGGCCGCCTCGCAGCCTGGTCTGGACGGTGAGTTTTACCGCTCGCGCGCGGAAGCGCTGGGCGGTGGCAAGACCGCGCCCGTGAAGGACGGCGCGGAGAACAAGTAGTAAGAACGTTGGCGGCCCCTCTGCCGACGCGCACGGGCCGGGAGGACACATGAGCAAACATCCTCTGCTGCACGGGGCGCGTGGCGAGCGCCACGTTTTGCTGGGCAATGAAGCCATCGTACGCGGCGCGCTTGAAGCCGGCGTGAACATGGTCACCTGCTATCCTGGCACGCCTTCTTCCGAAGTGCCGGATACCTTTTACAAACTGGGGGGCGAGGGCCGCTACAAGATCGAGTACGCGGTCAACGAAAAGGTCGCCTTCGAAGTGGCCGCCGGTGCGGCCCTGGGCGGTGCCCAGGCCCTGGTGACCATGAAGCACGTGGGCCTCAACGTGGCGGCCGACCCGCTGTTCACCTCGGTCTACACCGGCCTGCCCGGCGGTCTGGTGGTGCTCTCCGCCGATGACCCCGGCTGCCACTCCAGCCAGAACGAGCAGGACAACCGCTACTATGCGCGCTTTGCCTCCCTGCCCTGTTTCGAGCCTGTGTCCGCCCAGGAAGCCAAGGACATGACCCGCGAGGCCTTCCGCCTGGCCCGCGAGCTCCAGCAGCCCGTGCTGCTGCGTACCACCACCCGCGTCAGCCATATGCGCGGCAATGTGGAATTCGACGATCTGCCGGCGGGCCCCGCGCCCATCGTGGACTTCCAGCGCAATCCCGGCCGCTTCGTGCCCGTGCCCGCCGTGGCCCGTGGCCGTCACCGCTCCCTGCTGGAGATCATGGAAAAGGCCCGCGCCTTTGCCGAGTCCAGCCGCTTCAGCCGTGAATACGGCCCCAAAGGCTGCCGTCTGGGCATCATCGCCAGCGGTGTGGCCCGCAACTACCTGGCCGACGCCCTGGCCTCCGGCGGCTGGGAAGAGCGCGTGCGCGTGCTCGATCTGGGCATGACCTGGCCCCTGCCCGAAGGCCGTATCGAAGCCTTCCTGCAGTCCTGCGACCGCGTGCTGGTGCTGGAAGAAGGCGAGCCTCTGCTGGAAGGCAGCGTGCGCGCCCTGGCCCAGAAGTGCGGCTGCAAGGCCCGCATCGAAGGCAAGGACGAGACCCTCACCGTGCTGGGCGAATACTCCACCACCCTGGTCCTGCGCCGCGTGGCCGATTATCTGGACTGCCCCTGCCCGGTCAAGGCCTCTTCGCCCGTGGTCCGCGAGCTGCCCGTGCGTCCGCCGAACCTTTGCGCCGGCTGCTCCCACCGCGCCGTCTACTACGCCGTCCGCCACACCTTTGGCGACGACGCCTACTATTCCAGCGACATCGGCTGCTACACCCTGGGCATGCTGCCGCCCCTGCGCATGGCCGACTTCCTGGTCTGCATGGGCTCCTCCGTGTCCGCCGGCAGCGGTTTTGCCCGGGCTTCCGGCAAGCCGGTGGTGGCCTTCATCGGTGACTCCACCTTCTTCCATTCCGGCATGACCGGCCTGGCCAACGCCGTGTTCAACAAGCACGACATCCTGGTGGTCATCCTCGACAACGGCACCACCGCCATGACCGGTCACCAGCCCAATCCCGGCATGCTACAGGACATCCTCGGTGAAGAGGCCATGCATCTGGATATCGAGTCCGTGGTGCGCGGCCTGGGCGTCACCGAATGTGTGAAGGTCCGTTCCTACAACCTCAAGGCCCTGCATTCGGCCCTGGAAGACATGCGCGACAAGAAGGGCGTGCGCGTCATCATCGCGGAAGAACCCTGCGTGCTCTATGCCCGCCGCCGCCTCAAGAAGGCCGCCGTCCAGGTGGCCTATGTGGCCGAGCAGGGCGCCGATGCCCAGCGCTGTCTGGAAGAACTGGCCTGCCCCGCTTTCTATCGCAATGGCGAGGACGTGGCTGTGGATGAAAATCTCTGCACCGGCTGCATGGTCTGTCTGCAGGTGGCCCCCAAGGCCTTCAAGGCCAGAAAGCGCGCCTAGGTGAGGTGTATTATGCAACATAGCGACAAACAAAAGCGTCTTCGTATCTTCTTCACCGGCGTGGGCGGACAGGGCACCCTGACCGCCACCACCCTGCTGGCCCGCACCGCTCTGGATGCCGGGCAGGAAGTGGTGGCCGGCGAAGTCCACGGCATGGCCCAGCGCGGCGGTGTGGTGGAATCCGTGCTGCTGCTGGGCGGCTGGCGTTCGCCCAAGCTGGATCTTGGCGAGGCCGACATCCTGCTGGGCTTCGAGCCCCTGGAGACCCTGCGCGGTCTGCCGTACCTGCGCCCCGGCGGCGTCATCTTCTCCAGCCGTGATCCCATGCCGCCCCTGAGCGTGTCGCTGGGCATGGCTGCATATCCTTCCATGGAAGAGATCGAGCAGAAGTCCCGCGCCGTAGCCAGCCAGTGCCATTTCCTGGCCTGCCGCGAGCTGGGCATCCAGGCCGGTGCCGCCCAGGCGGGCAATACCGTGCTGCTGGCCGCTGTCTGTGCCTCGGGTCTGCTGCCCTTCGGTATCGACGCCCTCAAGGCCGCCATCGAAAAATACCTGCCCGCCAAGCTGCAGGCCTCCAACCTCAAGGCTTTGGAACTCGGTCAGGCCGCCCTGCATATGTAACAGCAGCATGGCCGTGTTGTTTTGCTGAGGGGCGGGGACCCCCGCATCTCCGCTGCCGATGCCCGTAGATTCCTTCGTCGCAACGGGCACGGCCCAAGGGGCCGCCATCCGGTCGCTGCCAGCGCGAGAGGTGTTCCCCCGCCCCTCAAATTCCCCACCCCCTCCCCAGCGCGCTTCAGCGGGGAGGGGGATTTTTTATGGTGATGGCTCTGGATGCTGCGAACTTTTTTATCCGGGGGATCTTGGGCCTGTTAGGTTGGCACAGCAGCAATGCGGCCGTTGCTGATACCGTGGCAGCTTCCCGGAGAGATTTTCCAAAGTACAAAAGGCCGTTGCCGACCAAATGCCTTTCTGGTCCGGATTGCGATCCCTTTCTTGTAAGGCAGGAAAGGGCGACACGGATATTCGTAAAAAGGCACAAAACTGTGTGGAAGGCGCGGTAGAAGAGGCTATGGAGGAAAGAGTCTTTCAGAGCCAGAGCAGGAACCAGGTGGTATTCGTACGAATAAGGAAAGGCGCTGTCCGCGTATGCGGGCAGCGCCTTTTGTTTATGGGCTTTAGAGAATGTCCGGCATACACCTTGCTATACCAGTTTTCTCCAAAGGATACAG
>ERZ827498.4029-NODE-4029-length-11805-cov-17.712000_pt1 | contig 11805 bp, 10 predicted proteins | sample MGYA00519865_ERZ827498 | MGnify/ENA primary metagenome ERZ827498 (study PRJEB31778, sample SAMEA3449328) | human gut metagenome | biome: human gut; feature: human-associated habitat; material: faeces | place: United Kingdom | collected 2010/2012 ...
ATAGTCCTCTTGCTTTTAATTCATCAAATACTGTCATTTTCTCTTCTCCTTTTTGGGTTCTTTTTACTCTGTATACCTTTTTTACATTTTGGGGGAATCGGCTCCAAAGGCACTAAAAAAGCCCGCCCCTTTTTCAAAAGGACGAGCTTAATCACTCGTGTTACCACCTAATGTTCCAGCCAGACTCACATCTGACAGCTCAGTAAGTATCTATCAATACTTCGGCCGATATCGGTGCCTGCCGTCCTGATCTACTCGTTCGGGATCCTCTCATAAAATCTACTGATCCTTCTCTTTCCACCGGCTGCTCCGGGATGTATTCCTGCTCTGCTTCTGTGCGCCTCTCACCGACCGGCTGCTCTCTGTCAGAAGTGGAGGAACAGTACTTCTTCCCTTCATCGCATTCTTCTTATCCTATGTTTGCGCTAAACATGACCTTATTATAGCCAGTCTGCGTTTTTCTGTCAACACTTAAAATTTTGCTGCTGGCAGGAGCCGCCTTACGGGTCTATTCTTCCGGCCAGGGCAGGTGGGATACTTCCAGCTTCTTGTCACGAAGCATCAATTCTTTTACCGCCTGATCCGCGGGCTTACCATCAAAGAGCACTTCATTTACCTGCTCAATAATAGGCAGCTGAACATCATATTTTTTCGACAGTTCCATGGCCGCTTTAGCGGAATACACGCCCTCTACCACCATCTGTACTTCCTTCATGGCTTCCTCGTAGGTCTTGCCCTGTCCGATGAGGATACCGGCACGACGGTTGCGGGAATGCATGCTGGCGCAGGTCACGATCAGATCTCCGATACCGGTCAGACCGCAGAAAGTCTCAAAATTACCACCCATGGCAGTACCAAGTCTTGCGATTTCGGTAATGCCTCTGGTGATCAGCGCAGCCTTCGTATTATCTCCGTAGCCCAGTCCGTCTGCGATACCGGCAGCCAATGCCACTACATTTTTCAGTGCACCGCCCAGCTCAATTCCCAGTACATCGGGGCTGGTATAGACACGGAACACTTCGTTCATGAACAGATTCTGCACATATTCCGCACAGCTTTTGCTCTTAGAACCCGCTACGATCGTTGTAGGAATCCCGCGGCTGACTTCCTCCGCGTGGGTAGGTCCGGACAGCACCGCTACCTGTGCCTGCGGAATCTCATCTTCGATGATCTGCGCCTGGGTCATCAGGGTATGCTCCTCGATTCCCTTGGAGACACTGACAATTTTCTGTCCCTGTGCCACCAGCGGGCTGATGCGGTGTGCTGTGCTTCTGGTATAAGAGCTTGCCACTGCCATGACCAACAGGTCCTTGCCCTCGATGGCCTGTTTATCATCCGTCGTAAAGATCATATCCTCCGGAAGCTTTACTCCCGGCAGCATCTTATGCTCGTGATTCTCCTGAAGCATCTGAATCTCTGCGGGAACCGCAGACCATACCGTCACCTCATGTCCGTTTTTATGTAATACCACTGACAGGCCGATGCCCCAGCTTCCGCCACCCAATATACATACTTTTGCCATAGCTTATTTGTCCTCCCCTGAGATTTCTGTCTGCGCTTCGGCTGATTTCTTATTCTTGAACAGATAAGTCTTCCTCTCGTTCCCGTGGATCAGACGCACGATATTCTGTCTGTGTTTCCAGTATGCCATGACTGTTAAAAATGCGGTGATGGCGTACATTTCATATAGCTGTGACTGCGGCATGGTGCCGAACAGCCCCGTCTGTCCGCAGACCACCATCTGGATCATAAATCCTGCATATACCAATAATGATCCCAGAGACACATAATGGGTGGTCAGGAAGGTTCCGAAGAACAATACCACGCCCATCACGATAAAATAAGGATGGAACGACAGGATCAGTCCTGCTGTGGCAGCGATTCCTTTTCCTCCCTTGAATCCCATGTAAAACGGGAAGTTATGTCCGATGATGGCTCCTGCACCGGTGTACAGGCACAGCAGATAAATATTCTCCGGATGTCCGGTAGTGAACAATGCCTTGGTGATGCATACGGCAACGATACACTTTAAGCAGTCTCCCGCCAGTACGATCAGTCCTGCCTTGGTTCCCAGCACTCTCAGAGCATTGGTGGTACCGGCATTGCCACTTCCGTACTTACGGATATCGATTCCCTTTGCCTTTCCGTAAAAGTATGCGGTCTGAAACAGGCCGAACACATAACCGATGAGTAAACAGATAACACGTTCCATTATTGATCTTTTTCCTTTCGTTCTCTGATGATAAACCGGAGGGGCGTCCCCTTGAAACCAAAGGTCTCCCGGATCTGATTCTCAATATATCTGGTATAGGAGAAATGCATCAGCTCCTTATCATTTACGAAAATAACAAAGGTAGGGGGTTTTACCGCCACCTGAGTAATGTAGTACAGACGAAGTCTCTTACCCTTGTCGGAAGGTGGCTGCTGCATGGCCACGGCCTCTGCCATGATCTCATTCAGCACACCGGTAGCCACACGCATGGCGTGATTCTCACTGACGATATCGATAGTCTCGAACAGCTTGGGCAGTCTCTGTCCTGTTTTCGCAGAGACGAACAGAAGCTCTGCATAGGGCATGAAGGATAAGGTATTACGCACCTTTTCGGTAAATTTATAAATGGTCTTGTCATCCTTTTCGATAGCATCCCATTTGTTCACCACGATGATCGTAGCCTTTCCTCTCTCATGGGCGATTCCGGCGATCTTCGCATCCTGCTCCGTAACACCTTCCTCTGCATCGATCATCAGTACCACCACCTCGGCACGCTCTACGGCACTGACGGTACGGACGATCATATAACGCTCCAGTTCTTCCTTGATCTTGTTCTTCCGGCGAAGACCGGCAGTATCAATGAAGACATATTCTTTGCCGTTATAAGTGATCTCGGTATCCACCGCATCTCTGGTGGTACCCGCGATATCAGAAACGATCAGACGGTTCTCACCCAGCAGTTTGTTGATCAGGGAAGACTTGCCGACATTGGGCTTTCCGACGATGGCCACACGGGTGCGGTCATCCTCTTCTTCCTCTGCCTGTTCCTTATCAAAATATTCCGTTACGGCCTCCAGCATGTCACCGATTCCCAGACGATTCACCGCAGAGATCGGATGGGGATCGCCAATACCCAGATTGTAGAATTCGTAGACATCCGCCATATACTTCTGGAAGCTGTCCACCTTATTGACCACCAGTACCACGGGCTTGTGGGAACGGCGCAGCATGTCTGCCACCTTGGAATCCGCATCCACCAGTCCCTGCTTTACATCCACCAGGAAAATGATCACGTCTGCAGTCTCCATAGCGATCTCTGCCTGTTCCCGCATCTGGGACAGGATCACGTCCTTGCTGTCCGGCTCGATACCTCCGGTGTCGATCAGGGTAAATGTCATATCCAGCCAGTGGATATCCGCATAGATACGGTCTCTGGTAATACCGGGTGTATCTTTCACAATAGATATATTTTCGCCAGCCAGTGCATTGAACAGGGTGGACTTACCGACATTCGGGCGTCCCACCACCGCAACGATGGGCTTGGTTTTTCTCTTTGCCATAATTTCCTCCGTTTCTTATTTACCATCTTAAAATCTATTCAGATGCATCTTCTCCAAGCAGGGCATCCACAAGATCATATCCGCTTGATTTTACAATATTCACGGGCACTTGTAAAGCCCCCTCCACGTCTGCCAGCGTATAATCATCCAGGAACAGATCCGCTCCGCTTCTGAGTACATTCCGGGGAAGATACAATGCTTCTCCCAGATTTTTGTCCTTTAACTGCTTTACGATATCCTGTCCCGTCAGAAGTCCGGACACCGTGATCAGCTCTCCGAAAAATTCATTGATGACCTCATAGACATGTATCTGCAGGCCGGGGTATTCCGACATCATTTCTTCCGACATCTTCTTTAAATAAGGAAACGCCAGTCTTCCCGTAGCCAGAGAGATCTCTCTGGTGCCTTCCCAGGATGGCTTTTTTCCCGCTTCCTTTTCTGCGGTACGCCTCTTCAGTCCGTCGTGGAATTCATCCAATAGCAGGCGGATCATTCCAACACCGTTCTCCAACTGCAGATATCCGTCGTAACGTTCCTCTTCCGGCACCTCTCTGCCCGCCAGAATGTACCATTCATCACTGGCCTGGATAAAGTGTGTCCCATATTTTTCCATGCAGATCTTCTGGTATTTCTCGATCAGATCAATGATCTCACCAGCATCCTGCGCATTAAACGGCTCTAACGGATATAATCCCTCCCGGTACCTGGATAATCCTACCGGCACCACCGAGACACTTTCCACATTTGGCAGATATTCCATCAGCTTCCGGATGCTGTATTCCAGTTCCTTGCCATCGTTTACACCCTTGCAGAGTACGATCTGTCCGTTCATCCGGATTCCGGCTTCATTCAGGATATCCACCTTTTTCAGTGCCTCCCCGGCGAAACGGTTATTCAGCATCTTACAACGCAGATCCGGGTTCATGGTCTGGAAGGAAATATTGATGGGCGACAGATGATATCTGCAGATTCTGTCGATATCATGGTCTGACATATTTGTCAGTGTCACATAATTTCCTTGCAAAAAAGACAGACGGGAATCGTCATCCTTAAAATACAGGGTATCCCGCATGCCCTTCGGCATCTGATCGATAAAGCAGAAAATGCATTTGTTATGGCAATGACGGTATTCGTCCATCAGACCGTTCTCAAATTCGATGCCCATATCCTCATCAAATTCCTTGTCGATCTCTAAGAGCCACTGCTCTCCGTCCGGCTTCTCTACCAGCATCTCAATATAAGTATCCTGTGTCAGAAACTGATAATCAAAAATGTCTTCGATCTCTGTATTATCTATGGCCAGTACTTTATCTCCGGGAGCGATCTCCAGTTCCTCCGCGATGCTTCCCGGCTTTACTGTTTTTACAATATGTTCTTTTTTCTTCATTCTAATTCACCTAACCATCTTTCTCCTATCCATTGTACAAGAAATTCCTTGACGTGTCACTAGCATAATGTTATAAATTAATTGTTATATTCAGAATAGTTCCGCAAAATTAAGCATCGAAGATGCGCTTTTGCGAAGGAAGATCTGCATATTTTTACGAACAATAAAGCTCGTCCAGGAGGGACATCATGCCTAATTTACACGAACTGGAAAATGCCATGCCCGTGGCTCCTTTGAAGATCATCGCTCTGCCTTCCGCAGAAAAAATGGGACGCCGCATCAATGACTACATGGTAGAATTCCGTAAGAGTATCCATAATGACAAAGTGAAAAACGATCCTGCCTTTCACGGCTATATCGAGAGCAACTATCTCGTAGACGTGGATGTGCCCCGTTTCGGAAGCGGTGAAGCCAAAGCGCAGATCAGCGAGACCATCCGCGGTAAGGATCTGTTCATTCTCACCGATGTATGCAATCATAGTATTACTTACAACATGAACGGCTATACCAACCACATGTCTCCTGATGACCACTACCAGGATCTGAAGCGTGTCATCGCCGCCTGCAACGGCAAGGCCAGACGTATCAACGTCATCATGCCTTTCCTCTATGAAGGCAGACAGCATCGCCGCAGCGGCAGAGAATCCCTGGACTGTGCTTATGCACTGGAAGAGTTACGGGATATGGGAATTGATAACTTTATCACTTTTGATGCCCATGATCCCAGAGTACAGAACTCCACTCCGCTGAATGGATTTGATAATTTTACCACCCCTTACCAGTTCATCAAGTCCTTGTTAAATTCCGAGGACGATATGATCGTGGACAAGGATCATCTGTTAGTCATCAGCCCGGATGAAGGAGCTCTGGATCGTGCCATTTATTTTGCCAGCGTTCTGGGTGTCGATACTGGTATGTTCTACAAGAGACGTGACTATTCCACCATCGTCAACGGCAAGAACCCTATCGTTGCTCACGAATTCTTAGGTGACAATATTGAAGGTAAGGATATCATCATCATCGATGACATGATCTCCTCCGGTGGAAGTATGCTGGATACTGCAAAACAGTTAAAGGCCATGAAAGCCAGACGCGTATATATCTGCTGTACTTTCGGCTTGTTCACCGACGGTCTGAAGAATTTCGACGCTGCTTACGAGCATGGTGATTTCGATAAGGTCATTACTACGAACCTTACCTATCTGCCGCCTGAGATCTACACCAGACCTTATTTCGTGGAAGCCGATATGAGCAAGTTCATTGCTTCCCTGATCGACTTTATGAACCATGACGCTTCTCTGTCCAATGTCATGGCTACCACCGAAAAGATCCACGGTATTGTAGAAGCCTACAACAATCGTACGGAAATGAGCGAATTTCATTTTTAATTTCCAACAGATCTGACAACGCATAAAAAAACGCAGAAGCCGTTATGGTTTCTGCGTTTTTCAGTTATATTGCTTATTTCAGTATTTCTTATTTCGCCATTTCTAAACCTCTTTCGACACGGTCTCCTTCAGCTGCTCAGTGGCGGGTTCTTCCGGCTTATGGTATTCCGGGAAATCCAATATAATCTTAAACAGATCTCCATCCAGCTGAATCTGGAATTCTCCGTGCTGTGCCTTGGTCAGATTTTTCGCAATATACAGACCCAGACCACTTCCCTCGGTAGTACGGGAAGCATCTCCCCGGATAAATCTCTCTGACAGTTCCTCACCCTTGAGATTCATGGGCCGGTCGGAAATATTTTTCACAGAAGCGATGACTCTTCCGTCCTTTACCAGCATCTCCAGATAGACTCTGGTTCCCTCCAGGGCATACTTGCAGATATTCTGAAACAGATTTTCAATGATTCTCCACATCCTGCGGCTGTCGGCATAGATCATGCCGGCCACATCATTTCCGTCAAAGATCACCTGCAGCTTTTTCTCTTCCATTCTGTCGGAGAATTCTCCCACTGCCTGATTCAGCAGTTCCGTCAGGTTCAACTGTTCCAGATTCAGCACAATGTTACCGGAGGAGATTTTCGAAGCCTCCACCAGATCATCCGTCAACTGTTTCAGTCTCTGGGATTTGCTGTCCAGCACCTCAATATAGCTTCTGGCCGGTTCTTCCGTGATCTTTAGGCGTTTCAACAGATCCACATAATTGATAATGGAAGTCAGCGGTGTCTTAATATCATGGGAGACATTGGTGATCAGATCCGATTTCATCTGCTCATCCTTCATGCTGGTGCTTACCGCCTTGCGGATACCCTCTCCGATGTTATTGACTGCATCCGCCATCTCACGGTTGTCCCCATGAAGAGATTCCACATCCAGCTTATAATCCACTTCTCCATCACGGATCCTTCGGATTCCTTCCACGATATCGATCTGCTCCGCTTTTTGCTTGAACCTTAGTACCCCCACAATGCCGTCCAACACAATAGCCCCCAGTGCCGGAAGCACCCACAGAGCGCTTTTTCCCCGTAGCAGATAAGCTCCGAAAATTCCTGCCAGATTCACCAGTAGAAACAGATTATACGGGATCAGTGAGCTGATGGCGGAATTTCTGTGGGAAACCACAAAATGTACCGCCTTACCGAAGCTTGTGACGATCCAGTGCAGGAAACTGTCACTCCACATATTGTGGGATTTGATCCTGCGGATCAGGCTGTACCAGAAAACATTGATTCCCATGCTTACGCAGAAGCCATACAGCGCAAAGACACCGTAGGCTGTCAGCCGTGTGATCTCCCGCCCCTGGATCTCGGAATGGCTGAGATATACCTTATTGGCCACATTCATCAGATAATCGTATCCGATTCTTCCGCCATAGATAAATACCACCAGCAAAAGCGCCATGAACTCGATCCAGACATGATCGATACCGTTCAGGTACAGAACCGGCTCATCCTCCTCATCGTAAGCCACGCCGGCCGTTACGGTAAGATAAATACCCACCAGCAGCCACAATACTGCCAGCAGGATCCCTCCGCCGATCAGATACCAGATATTCGGAACGATTCTCTGGAACACCACATTGGCATTGTAAAAGGAATCTCCCTCCACCGGATAATTGGTATCCACTGCGATCCAGATATGAGTCATATCCGGATGCACATAACCATACTCTTTCAGATACTGATAGATCTGGCCCTCAGTCATTCCTGTGTTGCCGGTAAATTCCAGACTGTCCGGATAATAGATCAGATACCGTCTGTACTCCGAAAAATAATCCGTAATATCATTATCGGAACTGTTCTCAAACTCCGATACATTCGTATAGGTTCTGCTAACTCCATCTGTTGTCATCATACGGACCACATATTTCAGATTGCCCGCATCTTCTTTATACAGATCATTACAGTTCTGATACTGCTCATAGTTGGCTGACAACGTCTGGATCGTCATCTCCAGATTGCTCTGCAGCGCAATATATTCGATCCAGTTGTCCGCACAGGCTGTCAGCTGCTTCTCTCCGTCTACGGTGGCATAACGGTTCACCAGCATCGGGAAATATACCGTCAGCGTACCATCGTCTTCTCTGGATACCCGGATATCCTGTACACTCTCTTTCACAATGTATGTGAAAGCCAGGTCTTCCAGCCGATCGGTTCTCTGGCTCTCCGGAATTGCCTCGATTGCCTGTGCGACTGCTTCCTTCTGCTCCTCCGTCTGCTCTCCGCCTGCCACGAACACCAGCTGTCCGTCCGCATCCACGCGGAAGTTCGACTCCAGGTCTATCGGTCCGAAATAATTCACGAAGTCCGACATACTCATAATACGATCTGTATATTCCGCACCGTATTTTCCCCATTTGATCAGATCTTCCAGCTCATAAACTGCTGTTACAGGGCAATCTGCACCGCCGGTTTTCCCTGAAGCAAATTCCGTGATATCAACATGCTTATGCGGATCAAAGCTTCCATTGGTCTCCATCTGTCCTTTGATCACCATAAGCTGGATAATATCCGATACCGAGCTCTGGAACAGATCATGGAAAATCACGGAATCTTCAAATTGCGTTTCCGCATCCAGAGGGGATAATTCATATACTTTTGTGCCATCCGCTGTGTCTACCGCCAGATAGGAATTGAACAAAACCGCCGCGATTGCCACCAGCAAAAGCAAAGCCGCCGTCTGCTGCACCAGTCCCAGCATCAGCCGTTTCAATGTAGGTCGTCTCATGCCTGCTCCTTGTCGATCTTATAGCCTACTCCCCATACCACTTTCAGATACCGGGGTTCCTTGGGATTGATCTCGATTTTTTCACGGATATGCCGGATGTGTACCGCCACGGTATTGTCCGCTCCGATGGCATCCTCATTCCAGATGCTTTCATAGATCTGATTGATGGAAAATACCCTGCCCTGGTTCTTCATCAAAAGTAATAAAATATTATATTCGATAGGTGTCATTTTTACTGGTTCATCGTCCACTGTCACCTGTTTGATATCATCATTGAGGATCAGTCCACCCACCTGATAGATTGCTTTGTTCTCACCGGTCAGGCTCCCCAGGGAAGTATATCTGCGCAAGTTGGATTTGACTCTCGCCACTAGTTCCAACGGATTAAAAGGCTTGCAGATATAATCATCCGCACCGATATTCAGCCCCAGGATCTTGTCCGTGTCTTCCGATTTGGCCGACAGGATAATAATGGGAATGCTGCTGTATTCCCGGATCTTCAATGTAGCCCGTATGCCATCCAGCCGGGGCATCATGATATCCATGATCAACAGATGGATATCCTCCTTGTCCAGGATCTGAATTGCCTGTTCCCCATCATACGCTTTATATATTTTATAGCCATCCTGACTCAGATAGATCTCGATGGCATCCACGATCTCTCTGTCATCATCACATACAAGAATATTTGCCATACTTTCCTCATTTCTCCGTTACTTCCCGGTTCCCCATCATTTTCGTTATTTCTATTTAAACATAATATTTTTAAATATTTTCGTGTTTTTTCTTAAATTTTCTTAATTCCCGTCAGGCACTCAGGAACTCAGGACTCCTTCAGCATTAAAAATGCCGCCAGATTTCCCCTCTGTCCGTGACTTGCCCGGTGGGAAAACAGATACTCCGGATTGTGGCAGGTACAGACGTTCGTTACCGCCATATGTTCCGGCGGGATCCCCACCCTTAACAGAATGCTCTGATTGGCTTTCCACAGATCAAGCTGATATTTACCCGGTGCTTTGCCCGGCTGCAGCACATCCTCCGGAAAGCCTTCCCGGAACTGTTCCGCCACTTCTTCACTCACTTCATAACAATCCACACAGATGGACGGTCCGATGGCCGCCACCAGCTCCTCCGGGCGGCTGTTAAAATGTTCCTGCATATATCGTACCATACAAGCTCCCATTCCCGCTACCGTTCCTCTCCAGCCGGAATGCGCCAGTCCGATGGCCCTGTGTACCGGATCCACGAAATACAGAGGAACACAGTCTGCATAAAAAGTCACCAGTGCGATTCCGGGGATATCCGTAGCCAGACCGTCTATATCGTCATAGACCGATGGTCTGGTGATCCCATTTCCGGCATCTGCTTTCGTCACCAGATGAATATTCGTGGTATGGGTCTGTTTCGATGCCACCATATGTTCCGGGTCTGTTCCCAGTACTTCACCAATCCGTCTGTAATTCTCTCTGACACATTCCAGGTCATCTCCTCTGGAAAAACTCAGGTTCATAGTGGAATAGATTCCGTTGCTGACACCACCGGTCCTTGTGGTAAACAGATGTTCCACCACACCGGTCTCTTCCAGCTTCGGGAATACCAGATACTCCAGTTCCCCTTTTTGTCTCTGCTGTATACTGTCTGTGTCTCTGCTGTCTGTTCTGCTCAATGGATACATGTTTCTAACTCCTTGCACTATAATGATGCGGAAAAGCATTTGGAATCCAGTGAAGTGCCTCCCCCTGGATTGCCACCACATCATAGCGCACCCAGGTATCCTCCCCATAATGATGCAGATAACGGTAATAATCCGCAACTCTGCAAATGGTTCTCTGTTTCGCCGTTGTCACGGCCTCCGCCGCATTTCCCTTTTCATCACCGGAACGGTATTTCACTTCCACAAACACAAGATATTTTCCGTCTCTGCCGATAATGTCGATCTCACCGTTCCTGCCTCTGCGGAAATTCCGTTCCAGGATACGCATTCCCTGTTTCTCCAGATAGTCCGCAGCCATCTGCTCATATACATTCCCCGTCTGTCTGGTATTCAACCCTTATGTTTTCCCCCGTTTGCCACACTTTCCTTTACCATGCGGTGATCCACAGCATCCACAAATACCAGAATCTCCGCCACCACTTCATACAACTCCGGCGGGATCATCTCGCCGATGTCCAGCCGGGACAGTGTATCCGCCAGCTTGTCATCCCGATGGATCGGCACACTGCTCTCCTGGGCCTTCTCTATGATCTTCTCCGCCAGAATTCCCTTGCCGCTGGCTATGACTCTGGGTGCCTCATCCGAGGGATCGTATTCCAGTGCTACGGCCTGTTTTACTTTCTTTTTCTCGTCATTCATTCTGTTTCCTCTATGGCCTTCTTAACATACATGGTTTCAGACGCACAAAACATATACGTTTTCTCCGTGCTGCGCACTCTCGAAATCGTAACAATCATTCGTATTCCGGACTATCGTCCTGCATACTCATGTTTGTCCGCTCCTCTCATAGGAAACATCCGCTGCCTGCTAGCAGTCACGTCTGTTCTTCATTGACCTTACAAAACATATACGTTTTCTCCGTGCTGCGCACTCTCGAAATCGTAACAATCATTCGTATTCCGGACTATCGTCCTGCATACTCATGTTTGTCCGCTCCTCTCATAGGAAACATCCGCTGCCTGCTAGCAGTCACGTCTGTT
>ERZ827498.4032-NODE-4032-length-11801-cov-4.120467_pt1 | contig 11801 bp, 8 predicted proteins | sample MGYA00519865_ERZ827498 | MGnify/ENA primary metagenome ERZ827498 (study PRJEB31778, sample SAMEA3449328) | human gut metagenome | biome: human gut; feature: human-associated habitat; material: faeces | place: United Kingdom | collected 2010/2012 ...
TAATTTTGAACACCTACTTAAAAGATGAAAAACAAAAATGAAATTATGATAACATACAACAGTGAAGGCGTACGCATGCCAAAAATAAAAAAGCGCGACACCTCGGCTTGGATCAAGGCCGTGGCAGCATCTTATGGTCGTAAGGTGGGTGAGATAGGCTACCTCTTCGTTGACGACGAGAAGATTCTGGAGGTCAACCGCGAGTATCTGGGTCACGACTATTACACTGACGTCATAACGTTTGATTATGATGAGGACGACACCGTGAGCGGCGATATCGTCATCTCGCTCGACACCGTGCGCTCCAACGCCCAACTCTTTGGAAAGACCTACGAGGAAGAGCTTTACCGTGTCATCATTCACGGCATCCTGCACCTCTGCGGCATCAACGACAAGGGGCCTGGCGAACGCGAAATAATGGAAGCGGCTGAGAACAAGGCGCTTGCCATGAGAAACGGGCAGAAATAAGAAAATAAAAAGAAAAAAGGAGCGGGTATAGACGAGCCAACGGTTGTTGGGCGTTTATGCCCGTTTGTTGTTTATGTCAGATATTTTTAACAAAACGGATGTTAAAAAGACGACCTGATTCTTAACAAACGTAAATATAAGGCGCAGCCAATCTGAAATGTTTGTATATTTGCGAAAAGAACAACTTCAGTAAGTAACCACTGCAAGCCACATATTGGCGATTCTTTTAAGAACCTTTTCGTTAAGCCAAATGAGCAGAGCCAAGCTTGCTTGAGCTTTGCCATGGCGAGAAAACGTGCCATGAAATGGAACAACAAACTTTAGCCATGCACAATGCGTCCACAAAACGTTAGTGCGTTTAAAAACTGCTCCAGTTACCAACACAATGCAGTAGTAGAAAAAAACTAAACATTTGAGCCGAAGGAGAGGATGGCATATAACACTCTTCAAACTACACGATGAACAACAAAATTTTTGTAATTCCAGCGATGGCTATTATAGCCGCTGAGCTTGTATGCACCCTATGCAACGTAAACACCGCAAAGAAGCATGTGTCTGACATAAAGATGCAGGGAGGGACCATTGTGTCAGCAACGGGCAGTAATGAGGTTGCGTCGGCAGAGGTAAAGAACGGAAACGAAACAGACGTCACAAACAATTCAACTGGCCTTCAGCTATGGAGGATAGAACGTTGATAAAGAAGAGGGCGTTTTGACATTCATAAATATTGATTTGACATTCATAAATGTAAATTTGACATTCATACAAATAAATAAGAAATCCCCACATCCTGCACAGTTATGCAAGATGTGGGGATTGTCGTTTCTGGATATTCTGATGCTTAAGCCATGTGGATGCTTGGGCATCTTTGTTTTTTGTCTTCGTTTTTTATCTGCGTTTTTTTGCGGCTGTCTCATTGTATGAGTTGTAGCGCCTTCTGCACGATGTGGTTGTTCTCGTTTATTATGCAGAAATACTGGCTCATGTCCCACAGGTCGCGAGCCACGAGCGCCTTGAGCTGCAAGCGGAGCTGTGGGAGCGTGCGCTTCAGCTCGTCGTCGTCCTTCGGCTTGACGTTGTCTTTGGCGGCATCGGCAAGGAGCGTGTCGATGACATTTTGCGGTACCTCGTAGCTGTCCTTGAACTTGTCAAACGACGCATATTTCTTGCGCAGCTCCTTGCGGTGCGTGTCGATGTAACGCAGGCTGGCGTTTATGATGTAGCTCTTTGCCGAGAGCTGACGGTGGAACGGCGTGTACTGGGTTGTGTCGAGCGGCACAAAAAAGTCGGGCATGATGCCACCGCCGCCATAGACCACGCGGTGGCGTCGCAGGGTGTAACACTTTAGCGAGTCGGCAAAATGGATGCTGTCGGCGCTGTAGAGCTCGCCGTGCTTGAAGCGTTTTTCTATGTCCATGGCATAGGCGTCCTTGTCGCCCTTGACATACGGCTTCTGTATGCAGCGGCCGGAGGGTGTGAAATAGTGGGCGATGGTGAGACGAATCATCGAGCCGTCCTTAAACTCTATGGGGCGCTGCACCAGACCCTTGCCGAAGGAGCGGCGGCCTACCACCTGTGCGCGGTCCTGATCCTGAAGCGCTCCCGACACGATCTCTGCTGCCGAAGCCGAATATTCGTTCACCAGCACCATGACCTTGCCGTCAAGGAGCTTGCCCTTGCCGTCGGCGTTATATTCGTGTCGGCGGCTGGAGCGTCCCTCGGTGTAGACGATGAGGTCATTCTTGTGAAGAAACTCGTTCACGATCTGTATGGCCGACTGCATGTAACCGCCGCCGTTCTCCTGAAGGTCGAGTATGAGGTCGCGCATGCCGTGCTGCTTGAGCGAGTCGACACCTTCCATAAACTCGTTATAGGTGGTGGCACCGAAGCTGCCTATGCGTATGTATCCCACCTTCGGGCGTATCATGTAAACGGCATCGATGGTTTTCACCGGGATCTTGTCGCGTGTGACGACAAACGTGAGCTTGTCGGCGATGCCACGTCGCACGACGGTGAGCTTCACCTTCGTGCCTTTCTTTCCGCGCAGACGCTTCACGATGTCCTCGCGGCTCATCTTCACGCCCGCGATGGCTGTGTCGTTGACCGCCACAATGCGGTCGCCAGCCAGCACGCCCACCTTCTCTGACGGGCCGTTGAGCGTGGGTTGAATGACCATGAGCGTGTCTTGCGACATGTTAAACTGCACGCCTATTCCCTCGAACGACCCTTGCAGCGGTTCGTTCATGGCCTGTGTCTCCTTGGCTGTGGTGTAAGACGAGTGTGGGTCGAGCTTCTCAAGCATGCCTTTGATGCCGTCCTCCACGAGCTTCTGCTCGTCCACGGAGTCGACATAAAGGTTGCTGATAGCCATCTCTGCTATTTGCAGCTTGCGCATTGGGCTGTCATCGCCCAGGTTCATGCGCAGCTGAGCCATGGCGCTCACCCACACAAGCGAGAGCACAACAAGAGCCGTAAGCCGCTGGCCGTAAGATATGCACATGCCGTAAGATCTGCGCCTATCGCGCAATATATGTTCCATAATTATATGTTTCCTCAATTAAAAATTCAAAAATGAAAATTCAAAACTCAAAACTCAAAATTCAAAACTGAATAAATCCTAATCGGCGCAGCCGACAATTCTTGCTTAGGCAAGCGTCTCTACGAGCCGAGCGCAAAATTCAAAACTCAAAATTCAAAATTGAATAATTCCTAATCGGCGCAGCCGACAATTCAACATTCAACATTCAACATTCAAAATTCAGAATCCGGCAGATCCTCCTCAATGACGAGGTTGTCGATGATGAAGTTTTGTCGTTCGGGCGTGTTCTTGCCCATATAGTAGGCGAGAAGCTTCTGCACCTGGTCGGTCTTGTGTAGCGTCACCTGCTCAAGGCGCATGTCGGGTCCGATGAAATGTACAAACTCATCGGGTGAGATCTCTCCCAGACCTTTGAATCGGGTAATCTCAGGGTCAGGACCGAGGGCGCGTATGGCAGCCGCACGCTCCTCCTCGCTGTAGCAGTAGCGCGTTATGAAGTCGCTCTTGCGCTCGCCCTTTGCCAGCTTCTTGTCGGCATCGGCAATGACCGCCTTGTCCTTGATCTTCGTGCGGCGGTTACGCACGCGGAAGAGCGGCGTCTGAAGCACGAACACATGGCCCTTCTTTATAAGCTCCGGGAAGAACTGCAAGAAGAAAGTTATGATGAGCAGACGGATGTGCATGCCGTCGACATCGGCATCGGTAGCCACGATGACCTTGTTGTAACGCAGGGTGTCGAGACCCTCTTCTATGTCGAGAGCAGCCTGGAGGAGGTTAAACTCCTCGTTCTCGTAGACCACCTTCTTGGTGAGACCGAACGAGTTGAGAGGCTTGCCGCGCAGCGAGAACACCGCCTGTGTGTTTACGTCGCGGCTCTTCGTTATGCTTCCGCTTGCCGACAGACCCTCGGTTATGAAGATCGACGACTCTTCCTTGCGGTCGTTTTTGGCATCGGAGAAATGGATGCGGCAGTCGCGCAACTTCTTGTTGTGAAGGTTGGCCTTCTTTGAGCGCTCGCGTGCCAGCTTCGTGACGCCGGCCATCGCCTTGCGTTCCTTCTCGCTCTCCTCGATCTTTTGCTTCATGACCTCCGCCACGTCGGGGTGGATGTGCAGGAAGTTGTCGATCTCGCGCTTTATGAAGTCGCCGACATACTTGTTTATGCTCTCGCATCCGGGAGCCATCTGCAACGAGCCGAGCTTGATCTTTGTCTGGCTCTCAAACATCGGTTCCTCCACGTTTATGGCGATGGCAGCCACCAAGCCGTTGCGTATGTCGCCAAACTCATAGTTTTTGTTGAAAAACTCTTTGATGGTTCGCGCGATGTGCTCCTTGAAGGCGCTCTGGTGTGTGCCTCCCTGTGTGGTGTGCTGTCCGTTTACGAACGAGTGATATTCCTCGCCATATTGGTCGGTGTGTGTGAACGCTATCTCTATGTCCTCGCCCTTGGCGTGGATGATGGGATAGAGCCCGTCTGTGGTCATGGTGTCGTTGAGAAGGTCTACCAGACCGTTGCGCGACAAGATGCGCCGTCCGTTATACATGATGGCGAGGCCCGTGTTGAGGTAGGTGTAGTTGCGCAACATGGTCTCCACGATGTCGTCGTGGAAGCTGTAGCCAATGAACAGTGTGTCGTCGGGCTGGAAGAAGATGTAGGTACCGTTCTCGTCGTCGGTCTTTTCGGTGGTGTCGCTCTTGAGGACACCGCGCTCGAAGGTCAGTGCGCGCACCTTGCCGTCGCGGAACGATTTCACCTCGAAGCGCGATGACAGGGCGTTGACCGCCTTCACGCCCACACCGTTCAGACCGACGCTCTTCTTAAAGGCTTTCGAGTCGTACTTGCCTCCTGTGTTGAGCATGGACACCGCCTCGACGAGCTTGCCTTGAGGTATGCCGCGGCCATAGTCGCGCACGCTCACGCTGCGGTTCTCGTTGATCTCTACCTCTATGCGCTTCCCAGCGTTCATGCGGAACTCGTCGATAGAGTTGTCTACCACCTCCTTAAGCAGCACATAGATGCCGTCTTCAGGCAGGTTGCCGTCGCCCAAACGGCCTATGTACATGCCGGGACGTGTGCGCACATGCTCCATGTCGGAGAGGTGGCGTATGTTGTCGTCGGTGTAGGAGGCCGTGGGTTGCTCGTTCATTATCTCGTTTTCCTCTTTCATAGTTGCGCCTACCTTAAATCTTCTTTATGTAACATTTGCGTCTCTTGTGAATCTGGTGGTCGAAGGCTGTCCACTGGCTCTGTACCGAGTCGTTGGTCTCCATCTCCACCTGTGTCTCGCCCCACTCGAAGCCATAGGCGTTATATCGCGGAATGAGGTCAGAGAAGAGCAGCGCGTTGGCACCCTTTGAGCGATACTCGGGCAGCACGCCCACGAGCAGCAGGTCCACGATCTTGGTCTTGTGGGCCTTGATGGCGCGGAGCACGGGCCACCAGCCGAAGGGCAGCAGACGTCCGCGACGACATTTCTGCAGAGCCTTCGAGAGCGAGGGTATGGTTATGCCCACGCCCACGAGCTTGTTGTTGGCTGTGCTGTCTTCGATGAGGGTTATGAGGCTGAGGTCGGCCAAGGGAAAATACATGTTGATGTATTGCTCGATCTGCTTGTCGGTGAGGGGCGAATAGCCATAGAGGTGGCTGTAGGTCGTGTTTATAAGTTCAAAAATCTTATAACCGTAACCTTCCTCAAAGATCTCCTTCTTGGTGAGCTTCTTCACGCGAAGGCCGTAGCGCTTCTGTATCATCTGCGCGATCTTTGACATCTTCTCAGGCACCTGCTCAGGCACAAAGATCTTATACTCCACATAGGTGTTGTCCACAGAGTAGCCCTCCATGGCTTCAAAGTGTTTGGGATAGTAGGGATAGTTGTAGATGGTCGCCATGGTGCCGAGCTGGTCGAAGCCATGGGTGAGCATGCCCTCGGGGTCCATGTCGGTGAAGCCGAGCGGTCCCACCATGTCGGTCATGCCCTTGGAGCGGCCATAGTCTTCGACAGCCTTCATGAGAGCTGCCGACACCTCGCGGTCGTCGACAAAGTCGATCCATCCGAAGCGCACCGACTTCTGGTTCCACTTCTCGTTGGCGAGGTTGTTTATTATCGCAGCCACACGTCCCACGATCTTGCCATCCTTATAGGCAAGGAAATATTCGGCATCGCAAAAGTCGAAAGCCGCGTTGCGGTCCTTGCGTAGGGTGTTCAGCTCGTCGCTGTAGAGGTTGGGCACATCGTAGGCGTTGCCCTTGTAGAGGTCATAGTGGAACTCGATGAACTCTTTCAGCTCGGTTCGGGTCTCCACTTTCTTAATCAGTACTGATGACATTATTTTAAATTCGAATTCGTTTTTTTACTTGTTGTCACGGCGCCATTTGCGCACAATTGTGGTATGAAATGCAAAATTAGCAATTAAATGGCAAAAAACCGCAAAAAGCCCGTTAAATTCTCTTACACAACAAGATAACATGGGTGCCGTCGGCTGCCGTGGTGCCAAACACATAGCTGTCGCCACCGTCTTTAAGCGCCAGCTTCTTGCGCAGGGCATCGGCCGAGAGAGGCATGTTGCGCACAGCCACGTTGGCACTGTTTATGTCTGCGAGCAGGGCTTTAAGGCTCTGACGGTTCATGGTGGAGCAGCCTGTGACGGCAAACTGTCGGCCAGGGAAACCGTTGACCATGGCGTTGCTGACAAACAGGTTGCTGTTGCGTCCCAAGGCTCTGAGGCCATAGCGCACGGCAAGCAGACCGAAGCAGCCGGCCTTCATGATGGAGGCGTTGGGCTCGTAGAGGTAGAGGGACGCTGGGGCTTCAGCATGTTGTGATGTTGCGGTGGCGGGAGACGCGGCGAACAGCTCGCCGGCATCCTGGAGCGGCGGCAACGGTTGCTGCTCGCCCTCGGTGTGGGTGAAGGAGAAGCGTTCTGTGTCGTTGACGCAGGTCACGCTCACGCTGTCGTGGCTGTCGCTGTCTGCCACAAGCAGCAGCTCCTTACACTCGCCACCCGTTGCCACGATGTGTACCTCAGCCACGCTGCCGCACATGTCGGCCACGGCCTTGTGCCAGTCGAGCATGGGTGAGAGCTTGATCATGACCTTGCGCCCCTTGGAGACGAGCAACGGGCGAAGGGCAGACACGTCGGGCGTGCAGTCGGCTATCGCCACGGTCTTGCCTCCGTTGCCGTCGCGGCGTGCCGGGTCAATGAAGATTTGGTTGGCGGGCGGCATGTCCTGCAACAGACGCTCGGCTTCGCTGTTTGCCACGCACGCGTTGTCCAAGCCCAGCACGCGGAAATTGTGACGGGCTATGGTGCAGAGCTGCGGGTTGCGCTCACAATAGATGGCGCGGTCAAAGAGCGGCGCGATGAAGGAGAAGTCGACACCGAAGCCTCCCGTGAGGTCTACCGCCAGTGTGGATGACACGTCGGTCGAGAACTCGCTATGGCTCAAAACATCGATATATTTTAGACCTTCAATGTCCTTCAGGTTTTCTGCATCTTTCAAAATCTCCGTTTCCTTCACCTCAACATTGTCGGTTGTCTCCAGCGCCAGGCGCTTTGCCAGCTCTGCCTTGTAACGGGCCGTCTGCTCCGACGAGCATTGCTCCATGGAAAGATGCGGCGGATACACAATGGCATCATTCTTTGCCCATGTGGGCAACTTGCGCTGCGCTGTCTGCCACCCTGCAATCTGTTCGAGAGCTAAGGTGAGGTCAAACTCGGCATCGCGCGGGGCGCGAAGGGCCAGGGTGCGCACGTCGTCGTTGCGATGCTGGCGTATGAACGCTTGCATCTTGGGCGCGAGCACCAGTTTGTCTATAGGAACTACCGTCGGGTCCAACGTCACAGTTTGTTCTACTGTTGTCGTTAAGTTGTCGTTCGTTTGCGTCTTCTTGTCTTTCATTATGTTGTCTGTGTTGATTGGTTTTTAAGCAATTGTTTCTTGTTCTTTGTTTTATAAAATGAAGAGCAAGCAAATGTCGTCGTCACTCGTATATGCGTCACTTGGAGACTGTATATGCGTTGCTTTTCTACACTATCTTATGGCTTTGTAATATTTCTTTGCCGTGGCTCTCGACACGAGGTTGAAGTGCCACCACTCTGTGCGCAAGGCTCTGTAGCCGGCGTAGCGCATGACCTCGCGCAGCAACTGGCGGTTGCGCAGAGCCTGTCGGCTGATCTTGTGGCTTGCAACGAGCTGCTGCTCGGCGTCGATGTGGGCGGCGCGGCCCATATAGTCGATCTTCGTGCCCATGTCGAGAGTGTCGCCCTTGGCGTCGCAGAGCGTTATGTCGACCGCCAGTCCGTAGTTGTGCATGCCTCCGCCGTGGGCAGGGTTGCTCACATAGATGTCCTTTGACGTGTTCTTGACCGCATCCCACATCTTCTGCTGTATGTGCATGGGGCGGGCGGCATCATAGACCTTCAGGCTGAGGCCAGGGCGCAGCTGCTTCAGTCGGCGCTGTGCCTTGACGAGAGCCGTGGCAGCCTTGGGGTGGAGATAGGCCTCTCGCAGGTCGCCATAGAGCACACGGCCGGTGAAATTGTCGGCGCGGGCATACATCAGCGACACATGTATGGAGGGGTCGGCATCCTGAATGTTCACATAGCCCGCCTTTGCCAGCTGCTGCGCTGTGGCGCTCAACGTCTTGCCTTTGGGCTGCGCCTCAACGCTGGCTGTCTTGCCTTCTGTCAAAGCCTTTACGTTTACATCTTCACATCTTGACTGGGCAGTGATAATGCATGCCGCAGAAGCGACAATGAAAATAAATAGATAGAATTTCTTCATACTTCTGCAAACTTACGCATTTTTTGCCAAACAGCAAAAAATATCGGGACGTAAGGATAAAAAAATAAGGTGAACTCTCTTGTTTTTAAAGAGAATTCACCTTTATGTGTTTTGTTTGAAAAAGTTTTACCGGACAGCAATAATTGTTTATCTTTCAAGATCGTCACCAAGAAACGATGATGACCCCAAGGACTTTGCTACCTATTCGGCATATTGTTCCATTTCATGGCACGTTTTCTCGCCATGGCAAAGCTCAAGCAAGCTTGGCTCTGCTCATCTGGCTTAACGAAAACGTTCGTTATTAAAATTCTTTTTGGAAAAACGTGAAATAAAGTTGTTAGTCATTCCAAATTATGGTATTTTGCAAGGGAAAGAGAAAAGGAACTGAAACGCAATATGTTGTTATGACAGAAAAGATTTTCAGCGAAAATCCTAATTTCATCAAAGAACAAATTGAGTGCCTTCTGAAATGTGCTTTTCTTGCACCAGACTTAACAATCGTCTGGCTTCCATGGGATAAAGAAGATATATATGGTCATACTGATGGAATAGTTAGATATGTTGGTATGAATAAATCAGGCAAGCAAAAAGTATTAGTCAACTTGAAACTGTACGCTGATGATATTGCTAAAAAGATGTACTCTACCCTTGCACAGCATTTTGAAGTAATAGAACTCAAATTAAGCAAGTACGACGACTTGAGCTGGGCGTACATCAACAGCTTGCAAACGTGTGATTTCATTATCATACCAGGTCTGAATGATGATATTACAGATGCGGAGGCTTTGGCTCAATACAAACAACTATTTCCACAGTATGAAGACAACATTTATCAAGTGCAAATGCGTGATTTCATAGCGGAGCATGGTGGTGCGCTGAATTGCCTAACATGGACAATCTATGAGAACTATCTCAAAATGTTGGCCAAATGCGCACGCATACCCATAATGAGTCTGGAAGACTTCAAGAAAGGACATATCAAGAAAGAGATTGATGATATGATTAAAGACAAACTTTCATAATAACAACACAAAAATAAATTATGGAAAAGTTGATAAAAACATTGGAATCTGTAGTTCCAACATTAAGTAAACCGTAGTTCCGTAATTCCATTTCTCAGCCATCACCCAGCAGCAGGACATACAACACCCCCGCCACTCCAGTGATAGACGAAGAAAGGCCTTGGGTGATGGTATAGATTGAATTAAACAGAAAGCTGCTCAGTATCAGCTACATCCGTCAGTCGCATCTTGCCGTCGGCAGCAGTTCAAACGGTATGTGTCTGCAAAGGTATAATAAATTTCCATACCTTCCAAGAGGTCAGGGCAACTATTTTTTTGCGGATTGCACAAAACGGCAAATTTGAATTCCATCATCACGATTTGTTTTTTAGTGGAAAAGCCGCGCGTGTTTGACCCCCGAGGGCAAAGGTACACATTTTCCGCTTTTCTTGCAAATTTTACAAAAGAAAAGTAGCTACCTTATCAGCAGCTACCTTCCTTGATACTCTCTCATAGCCTCTTCCAGACGGTTGCCGCGGTGGCACTCGGCGCTGGTGGCGCTGTGTTGCCTACGGCTTACCACTCGAAGTCATCGTCACCGGGGAAGATATTCTCCTTTAGTCGAACCAGATCGTGCCGTCTTCTTCTTTTTCGGTTACGCCGTCGTCGTCGCCGTTGGTGATGGTGTTGATTGATCGATTTTGGTCGTATTCGTACACCGACACGGCCATTAGGCTACCCTGCAACTTCAACGGAATGATCTCTATGGCGGGTGTGATATAGCGTTGTTTCTTCATTTCTTCGTCCTGTTTTTTTCGTTGTTCCATGTTCTTACTTCACCACTACCTTTTTGCCGTTCACGATGTACAGGCCCTTGGGCAGGCCGGCGAGCGACGCGGCGTGCGAACGTACCTGCTGGCCACCCAACGTGTACACGTCGTAATAGGCGGGTTGCTCGTTGCCGTTGCTGTCGAAAAACACGATCGCGGTGGGCTCGCCGTCGAACTCGCCGTCGTAGAAGGCGGTGGAGATCATGGCCTTGGGGGCTGCCGCCACGCTCTCGCTGCCTACGTACTTGAACCATCCGCAGAAGCCGCGCACGCCATACTTCTTGTTGGCCTTGCAGTGGTAGAAAGAGGTACAGTTGTTGTTGTTCTGGATGAAGGCATCTTTCACCGAGAGGTTGGTGTCTTCGAGCGTCCACTCCGACAGCTGTATCATGGTGTTGCCGGTTTCGTAGGTAGCGGTGATGTACAGGCGATAGTCTTTATAAGATGCACCGCCGTAGACCATGTACTTCTTCGTCTCGTGGCGGGCGCTGAACATCTGGTCACTCTGCGTGTCGAGGTCGGTCCAGGTGTTGCCGTCGTTGCTGCCCTGCAGCTTCCAGTTCTTCGGGTCGCGTCCGGGCTCGTCATTGGCCGAGGTGATAGAATAGGCGGTCACGGCCTTGGCTTCCGGCAGGTGGTAGACGATCCAGGCCACGGGACCGTCGCCGCTGCCCTTGTCGGCGCAGTATTTCGTCGAGGTTTTGCCATCGATGAGATTGGCAGCGGTCTCATCGGGATTGCTGCTCTCCTTCAGCACCGTGATGTTGGCTTTGGTGAGCGACTGCGACACCGGTGTGGGGTTGTCAGACACCGACTCTACGATCTGCACGTAACTGCCGCGGAACACATAGTCATCGTAGTTACTGTTGCCGTCGTTGAAGGGTTTCACGTCGGTATTCAAACAGCCATTGAACTCCTTCAGAGGCACGGCACCGCGCTTGGCTCCCGTCGAGGGGTCGGTACCGTTGTAGATCCAGGGGTTGGCCGTGTCGAAGCTCTTGTTCTCGGCCGCGCTGCTATAATGGTAGTTCAGGTCTACGTTGGTAAACGTGTACACGTTGTCGCCGGCCAGGTCTTTCTCGTCCATGTGTACCATGAATGCCTCGAAGGCATCGATGGGATCGGTGTTGAAGTTGGCGTAGTTGAGGAAGCGGAAGAGGTCTTTGTCCTTGTAGTAG
>ERZ827498.4033-NODE-4033-length-11801-cov-3.518389_pt1 | contig 11801 bp, 10 predicted proteins | sample MGYA00519865_ERZ827498 | MGnify/ENA primary metagenome ERZ827498 (study PRJEB31778, sample SAMEA3449328) | human gut metagenome | biome: human gut; feature: human-associated habitat; material: faeces | place: United Kingdom | collected 2010/2012 ...
GCATACGAAAATGTCCGGGCATCATATGCCGCCACGGTAACAGCAAGCGACGCCGTAGATGGAATCGTCAATGTCGACATACTGTTCGGCTGTAAAAACGCTGTCCCCATATTTAATGACGACTGTGTCGGAAGCCACATTTGATACTCCCCGTCCACAATACGGCCGGGAGTTAAAACAATTTTCCACACGCCGCTTTCTATATACTGTTTTCCGGGAAGAAGCGACAGATAAATCTCCTGTTTCACGCTGTACGGCTTCGGTTCTCCATAATAAATCAAAAGTTCTGTATCTCCGAGTATATACCGCTGAGCTCCCAAAAATTCATAAAACGGTCCTGCCTGCCTTCCCGACGGACTGATCACCGAAACTCCCATCTCGTCAACATACGATTTCCATATTTGAATACTCAGCGCCGGTTCTCTTTGCTGAACGGCAAGTTCTACCGTCTCAGATATCTGCCGCCGCACTTTTCCCGACACATGACCTGCCGACGCCCCCTCATTTCCGCTTCCGATGCAGATTACATTTTTCCACATGTCCGCAATATCGTTCAAAAAACGTTCTACAAGAGAAGTTCCGTCATGAGATCCATATGTGTTGCCAAAACTGATGTTTATCGCCACCGGACGACGAAGTTCTACAGCCTTACGGACAATATAATCTACTCCCCGCATCAGTTCTGTTGTTCTCGGAAAACCGCCTTCTCTGGGGGCTCCCATCTTTACGATGATCAGTTCCGCCTCAGGCGCAGCTCCCCGAAACCTTCTTCCCTCACTTCCCCGGCCATTCCCTGCCGCGATTCCCGCCACCGCTGTTCCATGACCACTGACATCGGATGTTTTCACCATCTGCCGCCTTACCTCTTTGTCCTCTGTTGCTAACGCCGCATCGATCTGCTCCCGTGTATACTCTGTTCCTGCCAAATATCCTGCCGGAGGCCTCCCATTAACAGACTGATCCCAAAGAGACACAATCCGCGTTGTTCCATCCTCATTTCTGAACTCTGCATTTTCATAATCGATCCCACTGTCAACAATTCCGATAAGAGTCCCTTTTCCTCTCAAAGATAACGGCATATCCTGTACAATATCTATGCACGACACCTGCCTGCCTACATCAGTTTGAAAATACAGCTTTTTCGGTTTTTCTATAAATTCCACTTCCGGGAGCTGAGCCAGTTGTCCGATCCGTTCTTCCTCGATGACAATAACCGCATAGCCGTTCAACAGTTCCGTAACCGATCGCGCCGTTTGCCTGACCGCTTCAAGTGTTCCCGAATATTTTACGATCAGTTCCCACACATTTTCTTCTTTATCATATCCAACATCCAGCTCTTCGGAGCGTTCTCTTTCTCCCTGATCGGCATCCAGAGCCAGATTTAAAAGATTTTCCAGTTTTTGACTCATTCATTCTCCTATGACTGCAGCACATTCATTTTTTGCATTATATGTACTTCAGGAAACTTTCAACATAAAAAATCATGATCTTTACCAACCTTTTTATCTCCGGCAAAGACCATGATCTTCTTTTTTCTTTATTACGTCGTCTATTTATTTTCTTTTCTTGATTTTCTTTTCTTTAGTTCCTTTTCTTTAGTTCCTCTGTCCGTTTACTTCCTGTATGCAAACAGCGGAAGTCCGTCCTGCTGCGGAACTTGTACTTCTCCTTGAATAAGCGGTTTCGCATAACGGATAAATTCATCACTTACGTCTGATCCGTCTTTAGTGATCCACCCGGCAGGCACACCTTTTTCACGATTGCAGATTTCATTCACATCTTTTGCCTCGTAACTAAGTTTATATTCTTCACCGTCCGCTCTCACAAAGGCGATCATCTTTCCGCTTTCGCCATGCAAAGCACATTTTACGCCATACGCTCCCGAATCAACCGCCTCCTGCAAATCCGTCGCAGAAAGCATTGCCGAAGAACATCTCTGACTTACGTTCAATTCAACAGAACGAACCTTTACGCCGAGACGGTCTTTTATCAGGTTTTCCAAATATTTTCCTGATCCGGTCAGCATTTTATGCCCGAAAGTATCCACTCCTACCTCGCTTGCAAGTTCACAAATAAACGTTCCTTTGCCATCGTTAATTCCTTCCGAGATACAAACGATCACATTTGACACTTTTTCAAGAGACGCGCTCACATCCTGTATAAACCGTTCTGTATCAAACGCCACTTCCGGCAAATAGATCAGAACCGGATTATCTCCTTCAAATTTTCGTGCCAATGCGCTTGCCGCTGTAAGCCATCCCGCATGACGCCCCATGATCTCGACGATTGTCACTGATTTTTTATTATCATATACCGATGCGTCAACTGCAATCTCCCGCACGGTTGAAGCCACATATTTTGCCGCGCTTCCAAACCCCGGCGTATGATCTGTATTGACAAGGTCGTTATCGATCGTTTTCGGTATACCCAGAAAGCAAATATCGCTTCCGACCATCTCCGCATAACGCGACAGTTTGCTCACTGTATCCATCGAATCATTTCCTCCGATATAAAAGAAATAACCGATGTCATATTCCTTAAATCTTTCAAATAATTTCGGATATACTTCGTCGTTTAGATCTTTCGGTAATTTATATCTGCAAGAGCCAAGATATGAACCGGGCGTTGTCTTTACTAATTCCAGTTCTCCCGAGCGCTTCAATTCTTCCATATCCATGACCCGGCCTTCGGCAAACCCTTCGATTCCGTTAATCATGCCGAACACTGCACCAAAAGAATCTTTTCTGTTCAACGCTTCATTGACAACTCCGTATAAGCTTGCGTTGATAACTGCCGTCGGTCCGCCCGACTGTCCTACGATCACATTTTTTTTCATCTCTTCCTCCTTATTTTAATCACCGAAAGTTCAAAAATCACATTCCGGGATTGTAAGCATCTGCCAAGATTTCGGATAATCCCGGCCTTTAGCTTTTCGCTATTATAAAAACACTTTTACTATATATGAAAAAATTGAATTTTACAATATAGAATAACTAATGTATACTACACCTTAGACAACATGACAGATAAAATCAGGAGGTATGATATGAAATACATTTCATTTGCAATTCCTTGTTATAACTCAGAAGCCTATATGGAAAAAGCGATCAACTCAATCCTTATCGGAGGAGAAGATGTCGAAATTCTTATCGTCAACGATGGTTCAAAAGACGGAACGCAGGAAATCGCCGAACGGTACGAAGCTCAATATCCGACGATCGTCAAGGCGATCCAAAAAGAAAACGGAGGACACGGCGATGCAGTCAACTGCGGACTTTCTCATGCCACAGGAAAATATTTTAAAGTAGTAGACAGCGACGACTGGGTTGACGAAAGCTCTCTGTTTAAAATTCTTGAAACAGTAAAAACATTTGTGAAAGAAGACACACTTGTCGATATGGTAATCTCAAACTATGTTTACGAAAAAGTCGGCATGGAACATAAAAAAGTGATCCGCTATGACAATGTGCTTCCCGAAAATACGATTTTTCACTGGGATGAGATCGGACATTTCCGGCTCGACCAATATATTTTGATGCACTCCGTTCTTTATCGGACAGAGATGCTGAAACTGTGCCAGTTAAAATTACCGAAGCACACTTTTTATGTTGATAATATTTACGTGTATTATCCGCTTCCGCATGTACGCACCCTTTATTACCTGAATGTCGATTTCTACCGCTATTTTATCGGGCGGGAAGATCAGTCCGTCAACGAAAAAATCATGATCGGAAGGATAGATCAGCAATTATTTGTAACCAAGACAATGATCTCCATGTATGAACTGCGGATGATCTCAAGTAAAAAACTGCGAAAATATATGGTTAATTATCTTGCGATCATGATGACTGTTTCATCCATTTTATGTATCCGCTCTAAAAAACCGGAGAACTTAACTAAAAAGAAAGAACTGTGGAGCTACTTAAAACGAAAAGATTACAAAACTTATATGAAGATCCGCTACGGTATACTCGGACAGACGATGAATCTCCCGGGAAGATCCGGACGTAAAGTATCTTCTCTTGCATACAGCGTTGCAAGACGCCTGATCGGATTTAACTAACTTAAAAAACGGTGCATCGGAAGCTTTTCCATGTACCGTTTTCTTAATTTTCAATTTTTTGTAACAGTTCAGCCATACAGTGTACGGGAAGCACAAAACATGTCTGCATGTTTTTGCTAACGGACATCTGTATGCGCTAAGCGCCCATTTATGAGTAAAACAGTGGCGTCAGCCACAATAAGCACGTGGTGCGGTTTTGCGAATGGCGCGTGCTGAATTGTTACAATTTTTTCATTTTTTCATTTTTTTTAAAAAAACACTTGATTTTTTTTTAGAGTCTGATATAATAACCATGTTGCTTACGGGAAACAACACAAAACGGTACAATGCGGAATGGTGTAATTGGCAGCACAGCAGACTCTGACTCTGTTAGTAGGGGTTCAAGTCCCTTTTCCGTAGCTGGGAATTTGCTTCGGCAAGTTCCCTATTTTATCGGAGTGTGGCTCAGCTTGGTAGAGCGCTACGTTCGGGACGTAGAGGCCGCAGGTTCGAATCCTGTCACTCCGATTCATCCTCCATTTTATGGAGGATTTTTTATTTTTCATAATGTAAAAGCTGATTGAATTTCGTTAAGGTTATCCGATGCATGTCAGATTCTTAAATTGGAAGCTGCATGTTTGGATAATCTTTTTTATTTACTTTTTTACTAAGATAATTGTAACAAAATGAAAGAATTCGGCACTAACTGGCAGAAGGAGGTTGAAAGCACAAGTGATCGAAGAAATATACGAGATGTATTCAAGAAAAGTCTTTTTGTTTTTATTGAGCAAGACGAATAATGAAGATATTGCAGAAGAACTTACTCAAGAAACTTTCTTTCAAGCTGTCCAATGCATCGATCGGTTTAAGGGGAATAGTTCCATATTAACCTGGTTATGCGGAATCGCGAAAAATGTTTGGTTGAAAGATTTAAGAAAACGTCAAGAAATCTTATCTACAAATGATCATATTCAGGAAATAGCGGATGAAAAAGAAGTAAACGTTCAATGGGAACAAAAAGAAATCTTACAGTTGATACACAACATGAATGAACCGATACGAGAGGTCATGTATCTAAGATTGGTCAGCAACTTGTCTTTTGCCGAAATCGGAGAAATAATCGGCAAAACAGAAAATTGGACAAGAGTAACTTTTTTTAGAGGAAAACAAAAAATTGTAAAGGAGATTTTAAAAGATGAATAAAAGACTTCCATGCTACATCGTTTCCGACCTGTTACCACTATATCAAGATGATATATTATCGGAACAAACGAAAAAAGATATTGATAAACATTTAACCGAGTGCAGAGAGTGCCAAAAAAAGATGGCCGCAATGAAAACACAGCTAGACATTCAAAACACCAACGTTGACCTAAAGATCAATCCATTAAAAAAGGTAAGATTTTATCAAAAAATACTGACAGTCTTGGGAGCGGTTATAGCATTCATTTTAGGTGCATGCATTCCGATCGCTATATTAGGGTTTACTGTTCTTGAACGAGGAGAAATAGCCGCTTATCAAATCGAGAGAGTAAAAGGCCTTTGGTATGTACTCACTTCATGGAGCTGCGCTTCGGGAATTGTAGTATGCGTAATTTATTTTTTGCTCATACTGCTTATCAAAAAAATAATCAAAAAAAAGGGAAAGTAAAAATTATCTCAGTTTTTCCGGACATAAAAATACCCCCATATCGGACTTTTATACATCATTGTCCTATATGGGGGGCATCATATCAGTCAAAGCGGCAGCCTTAAAATCTGTCAACAAAGAAGCTACTTCCACTCCCCGTCAAATACAACTTCCGCAGGGCCTGTCATATATACCGTATTCTTTTCTCTGTCCCACTTGATCTGCAAATCTCCGCCAAGCAGTTTTACTGTCACCTCATCTTCCGTCAATCCGTTCAACGCACAGGCAACGGCGACTGCGCATGCTCCGGTTCCGCACGCCAGCGTCTCTCCCGATCCCCGCTCCCACACGCGCATCTGCGCCGTATGACGGTCAAGAACATTTACAAACTCCGTATTCACCCTCTTTGGAAACCTTTCATGATTTTCAAATTTTACTCCGACTGTTTCAAGCGGAAATTCTTTTACATCTTGATCTATAAATACGACTGCATGAGGATTTCCCATAGAAACACATGTCATCCTATATTCCTGTCCATCCACGGTAATCGGTTCATCTATCACTTCTTCCTTTTCCGAAACAACAGGCACTTCTTCCGGACGCAGCATCGGTTTTCCCATATCAACTTTGACAAGGACAACTTTCCCGTCTTCTACAGTCAGATCAAGATATTTGATACCTGCCAATGTCTCTACAGAAATACTTGTTTTATCTGTTAAGCCGTAATCATATACATATTTCGCCACGCAGCGAATCCCGTTTCCGCACATTTCTCCACGAGAACCGTCCGCATTATACATCTCCATTTCAAAATCGGCTTTATCAGATGGATTGATCATAATAAGCCCGTCCGAACCGACTCCGTAATGCCGATCACTGATCTTCTTTGCCAGTTCCGATGGATTTTCTATCGTTTCCTGCAAACAGTTCACATAAACATAATCATTTCCTATGCCCTGCATTTTTGTAAATTTCATAGGTTTTCTCCTTTTCTCTCGCGTTCCTCTTTTTTTCTTCAAATCCAGTCCGACTCTTCTGCCGGTCTTCTTTTCGTCTTTTCAATACTCATTTCATCTCTAATTAAAATAGACAAGTTCTTCTATCGGTTCTGCCGCCTCGATATGTTCCGCTTCGAGAACAGGCCCTTCTCCGCGATAAACCGATACATTCGCAAACCGTACTTTCGCCCGTACTTTTACCCATTGTCCTGCTTTTAATTTCGGAGCGTACGCACTTCTGCATACATATCCCAGAAATGTCGTATCATCCGCACAACATGTCATCGCCATCCGCCCCGGAAGAAACACTTTTGACGGAAATCCGGAAGGTTTCAACACCTTCGCTGTGATTTCAATAACTTTTCCACGATATCGGGCGGGATTTTCCATCATATCCACATACCAGATACCATAATCTTCTCTCGGAATCTCGATTACAGGCGCATCCAGATCATACGGCACGTCATCTTCAAAAATATTTTCCACTTCTCCTTGTTCATCTTCAAATATAACTTCCGCCTGAGGGCTGACTACTTTGACGCTTCTCCTGTATCCCGCCAGAGGCTTAATATCTTCACAGCGGTTAAAAAGAACCATCTCGGCGCCTCTTACCATTTCTACAAAGAGCGGTTTTAAATTAGTCAGATATGTCTGAAATGTGCTTGCGTCCACTGTTGTGATCTTCTGCTCGATCCCCCAGCCCTTAGGAAGCTTCATATTTTCAAAATCACTGACCTTCCACATTCCGTTATATTCAATGACAACTCGATCAGGCTCGTGCTTTCGATCTAATTCCGCCAAATACTCCTCTGTCAGTTCTTCTCTGTCTTCCAGCCGCTCTATTACAACGCCGTATCTTAACATTTCCATCGCATCATACTCATCTTCTCCATCTTCGCAAAGAATGAGCAATGTTTTTCCATCGATCTGAAAATAATCCTGCTTCAATGTAAATTTTAAAAATCCGGTCTTTCCACTGTCTAAAAATCCCGTCATCAAATAAACCATTACATCCGGTTCATTCATGTTTTATTTTTCCCTCCTTATTTTTTCATTCCATATTTTCCGGTTCTCGCTCTTTCATTCGTTTCCTTTGTATGTTCGCCGATTAAAGGCCGAACAGTTTTTCCAGTTTTTCTTCATTTATCTTTGCTCCGATCACACAAATACGTCCCGTGTATTCCGGCGCTCCGGTACGCACTTCATATTCTCCCGGAACCATGTCAAAGTAGATCCATGTTCCGTCTTCTCCTTTGACCATTCCTTTTGCTCGAAGGATATCGCCATACTCTTCTTCATTTTCAAGACTCTTTAAAATCTCCCCGACCTGTTCTTCCGAATACACATGGATCGTCTCACGCCCCCAGCTCGTAAACACTTCGTCTGCATGGTGGTGACCGGCATGATCATGACCACATCCACAGTCATGATGATGGTGGTCGTGGTGATGCCCGTCCTCTCCGTGGTCATGATGGTGATGCTCGTGATGATGCTCGCACTCTCCGTGATCATGATGGTGATGTTCGTGATGATGCTCGCACTCTCCGTGGTCATGATGGTGATGTTCGTGATGATGCTCATCCTCTCCATGGTCATGATGATGCGCTCCGTGGTGATGACCGCACTCCGGGCAGACAACCTCCGCAAGGAGTTCCTCCTCCATTGATCTGACGGATTCCATCGTTTCCAAAATTTTACTTCCCGCAAGTTGTTCCAAAGGTGTAGTAATAAACGGCGCCTTCGGATTCAATTCTCTTAAAATAGCAATACTTTCTTCGATCTTTTCCGGTTTTGCCTTATCTGTCCTGCTCAAAATAACCGCGCCCGCATATTCTATCTGATTACTGAAAAATTCACCGAAATTTTTTCTGTAAATTCTGCATTTCGTCACATCCACAACAGTCGTAAAACTATTTAACTTAGCGTCGATCTCACTTTGTACGTCTTGAACCGCCTTTATGACGTCTGATAATTTTCCGACCCCCGACGGTTCTATCAAAATACGATCCGGATGATAAGTATCCACAACTTCTCTCAAAGATTTGCCGAAATCTCCGACAAGAGAACAACAGATACAACCCGAATTCATTTCCCTGATCTCGATTCCTGATTCTTTTAAAAATCCGCCGTCAATCCCGATCTCTCCAAACTCATTTTCGATAAGAACAACCTGTTCTCCCGCAAACGCCTCCGAAAGCAGTTTTTTAATAAGCGTTGTTTTTCCAGCTCCTAAAAAGCCCGAAATAATATCAATCTTTGTCATTTCAAACAACCTCCCATATTATATTCAATCCATATCCAGCTCAATAGGACAATGATCCGATCCCATCACATCTGTCAAAATCTTCGCATCTTTCAGACGCTCTTTCAAACTTTCCGAAACACAGAAATAATCGATCCGCCATCCGGCATTTTTTGCTCTTGCGCTGAAGCGATACGACCACCAGGAATAAATTCCTTCCCGATCGGGATAAAAATACCGAAACGTATCAATAAATCCCGCGTCAAGAAGTTCGGTAAACTTTCCTCTCTCCTCATCTGTAAATCCGGCATTTTTTCGATTTGTCTTTGGATTCTTCAGATCAATTTCCTTGTGCGCCACATTCATATCTCCGGTTACGATGACCGGCTTTTTTTCTTCCAGTTTTTTCAGGTACATACGAAAATCATCTTCCCATCTCATGCGGTAATCAAGTCTCGCCAATTCATTTTGCGAATTGGGCGTATATACCGTAACAAAGTAGAAATCTTCAAATTCGCATGTGATCACTCTGCCTTCCTGATCATGTTCTTCGATTCCGATACCGTAAGTTACAGACAACGGTTCCTTTTTCGTAAACACCGCCGTTCCCGAATATCCTTTTTTCACCGCATAATTCCAATACTGATGATATCCCGGCAAATCGAGTTCCAACTGCCCTTCTTGCATCTTTGATTCCTGTATGCAGAAAATATCCGCATCTGCCTCAGTGAAAAAATCCAAAAAACCTTTTTGCACACACGCTCTTATTCCATTTACATTCCACGAAACAAATTTCATTATCATCCACCTCTCTCACATAATATTAATATCACTCTGATAGAACCTGTTTCCGGGTAAAGCATAAAAGGACAGATGCTTTCACTACCTGTCCCTCTCTTCTCATTCATACCGTACTTCTCTCAAAAAAAGTCCGCCTGCCGGAGCCAGAAACCCCGCTTTTGATCTGTCTCCTGTCAAAAGCGCCTCTTTCACACTTTCGGCGGTACGTTCCCGCATCCCGACTTCAAGTAAAGTTCCTGTCAATATTCTCACCATATGATACAAAAATCCCGTTCCGTCATATCGAATGACAATACAGTTTCCATTCCCGATCTGATCGGATTTTCCGCACGGCAAAAAGTCTTTTCTTTCATCTCTGATCATGATCGAGTAAATCGTACGTCTGACAGATCTGTTATCTTTTTTATCCGTATACCCCGCAAAAAAATGTGTGCCTGTCAAATATCCGGCCGCCTCCCTCATCCTTGCAAGATCCGGTTCTCCCGGAAAATGACCGCTGTACTTCCGTGTAAATACATCTTGTTTGATCCCCGTATCGATCCGATATTCATAAACTTTCCCTACCGCACTTTTCCGGGCATGAAATCCGTTCTTCACAAGCTCCACATCAAGGATGCGTATATCAGGCGGAAGACACCCGTTCATTTTTTCCGTAAACAAAGCCGTATCCACTTTTCCCGGCAAAACAACGCTCGCAGTCTGGCCGCTTGCATGAACTCCGGCATCGGTTCTCCCGGAGCCGTCGATCTGCACCTGATATCCTATGCAGTTTTCCAGCGTCTCTTCCAAAATCCCCTGTATCGTCCGATCTGTATCTGACTGCCTCTGCCAGCCTTGATAGTTTGTCCCGTCATAGGCAATCGTCAATTTATATGTTCTCATAATTTTATCTACTGCAAAAACTTCTTAAGCTCGTCCATAAATGTGCCCGCATCTTTAAACTCTCTGTACACAGAGGCAAAACGTACATATGCTACCGGATCAAGCTCTTTTAGTTTTTCCATAACGATTTCCCCGATCTCACTGCTCGGGATTTCTTTCTCCTCACGATTAAAAATCTCAAGTTCGACCGCATCGATCGTTTTCTGGATTGCTTCTGCGGGAACAGGGCGTTTATAACATGCGCTCAATACACCTTGTTCAATCTTAGACCGTTCATACTGCTCTCTGTTATTATCTTTTTTTATAACAATGAGCGGAATCGTCTCTACTTTTTCGTATGTCGTAAATCTTCTGCCGCATTCATCACACGAACGTCTTCTTCTGATCGAGTTTTTATCTTCTGCAGGACGAGAATCAATCACTCTCGTATCCGGATTTCCACAATATGGACATCTCATGAGCATTTCCGCCTTTCTCTTTCCATTTTCTATATGCGCAATTATTATACCACACGCTTTAAAATTTTTGCAAAAATTTTTCTTCTTTAATCTCCACAAGCACGATATCCGGACCGATCTTTTTTATGCAGGAAAAGGGAATCACATATTCACAATCTGTCCCGAAAAATCCGCATATTTTCCCCGGTCCGGGTATTACGATCGCCTCGATTTCTCCTGTACATATGTTGATCTCCACATCTGCGATACAGCCGAGACGCCTTCCGCTGCATACATTGATCACTTCTTTTTCCTTCAGTTCACAGATCCGCATACCGCCTCACCGCCATTTTACGCTCTTCTTAATTTATTATATGAACGAACAGTTCCACCATGCACAAAGCCGCAATCCATTTCTCTTTCTTTTTTCCAGTTTATGCGATACAATAACATCAGTAAAACAAATAAAAATATATTTATATAAAATGAAAGGATTTCACACATGAAAGAAATGATCTTACTATTTAATCCACCGGCAAAAGAACAACTGCTGAAAATCCGTTCTGCCCTGCTGCCTCTGCATATCCGCATACAGCTTATCAAACCGGAACAGTACAATCAGCCGCTCGGATATCTTGCCGGCATGAAAGATATCTCTCCTGTCGAAGGAAATTACGCCGGAGAGGAACTTCCGGATACAATGTTTCTCTTCTCTTCTTTAAGCAGCAGCCGTCTCGATCAGGTTCTGGCAGCCCTTCGCAAAAGCGGA
>ERZ827498.4037-NODE-4037-length-11794-cov-2.801772_pt1 | contig 11794 bp, 8 predicted proteins | sample MGYA00519865_ERZ827498 | MGnify/ENA primary metagenome ERZ827498 (study PRJEB31778, sample SAMEA3449328) | human gut metagenome | biome: human gut; feature: human-associated habitat; material: faeces | place: United Kingdom | collected 2010/2012 ...
CAGAGCCAACGAAACAGCCAACGGCAGAGCCAACGAAACAGCCAACGGCAGAGCCGACGAAACAGCCAACGGCAGAGCCAACGAAACAGCCAACGGCAGAGCCGACGGAACAGCCAACGGCACCAACAGTGGCACCAACAGTGGCACCAACAGTGGCGCCAACGGCACAGCCAACGGCAGGGCCACAGCCGCAGCCAACGGCAGGGCCACAGCCGCAGCCAACAGCACAGCCAACAGCACAGCCAACAGCACAGCCAACGGCAGAGCCGACGAAACAGCCAATGGCAACACCAACACCGTCCGCAAGTCAGGGACCGCAATTGGTAAGTAGCGGAGAATGCAGTGGAATGGAACACGGAGGAAAATATGCTGGTCCTGTGGATGGTAAGGAATATTCAGCAATGGGGTTCTATATTAATGGTGACTATTGTACCACATCTTACAAATTTGAAGGAACAAATAAAAAATACCGTATGGTGGTTAAAGGAGCATCTAGTAATTCGTCAACGGCGAGTGTTTCTGTATATATTGGCGGAAAGAAAGTTGGAACAGTTGGATTTACTGGAACTACGTTGTCGGAGCAGTCTTTTGATTTTAAAATGACAGATGCAACAGGAGATCAGGAAATAAAATTTTTACTTGAAACAGATAATGGATCGAATGATACCTATGTAAATAGTTATGAACTTTATTACATTGGTGATGTGAAACCATTGCCGGATGCTCCAATACCAGCATCAGTTGGAGCTGTGTCTACAGGAAAGTACAGAAATTTGTTTAAGGAATTAGGATATTCGGATGCAGAGATAGATAAGAAGGTCGAATCGGCTTGGCAAAAATTCTTTTATGGTACTGACGATGAACGAATCTATTATCCGGTAGGCGAAGATATGGCTTATATTTATACAGCAGATACCGATGATGTACGTTCTGAGGGAATGTCTTATGGTATGATGATTTGTGTTCAAATGGACAAGCAGGAAGAGTTTGATCGTCTGTGGAAATGGGCAAAAACTCATATGCAGCATAAAAGTGGAGAGTTTAAAGGATATTTTGCTTGGCAGATGAATACGAATGGAACCATAAAGGACAATACGCCGGCAGCAGACGGCGAGGAATATTTTGCAACATCGTTATTGTTTGCATCAGCGCGCTGGGGAAATGGTGAAGGAATTTATAACTATAACAAAGAAGCGCAGGAAATCTTGACAACGATGCTTCATCAGGCAGATGATGGTCAAGGTGTGAATATGTTTAACAAAGAACATAAAATGCCTGTATTCTGCCCAATTGGAAACGCTGCAACATTTAGTGATCCATCGTATCATTTGCCGGCATTTTATGAAGTTTGGGCGAGAGAGGCAGAGCAGGACAATGATTTTTGGAGCGAGGCAGCTGAAGCTAGTCGACAGCATTTTAAAGATGCAACAAATGAAAAAACCGGATTAGGTCCGGATTATTCCGAATATTCAGGGGCTGCTAAGAACGATGGAAATCATGGTGATTTCCGATTTGATGCATGGCGAATTGCAGCTAATATTGCCTGCGACTATGCATGGTGGGCGCAGGATGACTGGGCAACCACGCACGCGAATAGAATCCAGTCGTTCTTCTACGACCAGGGTGTTGATAGTTATGGAAATCAGTGGTCATTAGATGGAAAGAATCTTAGTACTGATCATTCTCCGGGATTGGTTGCTATGAATGCAACAGCGAGTCTGGCATCTAGTGATAAAAAATCATGGTCATTCCTTGAGGATTTGTGGAACATTTCTCCAACAACAGGGAAATATCGATACTATGATGGATGTCTTTATATGATGGGATTGTTACATTGTAGTGGTAAATTCCGCGCATATTTGTCAGGTAATACGCCAGTAGTAGGCGTCGTGAATGGCAAAATATCGACAACAAATGCCGAATTTGATTTGAGGGCAGATAAGAAAGAAGATGTGACAACAAAACTTATTTTAAATGATGTTAGAACATTATCAGAAATTCGAAACGACAAGACAGTGTTAGTAGAAGGAAAGGACTATACCATTAGTGGTGATACAGTGTCTATTCGCAAAGAGTATCTTTCCAAACAGGCAGTAGGAGTAACGAAATTGACATTTGTCTTCGATGCGGGGAAAAATGCTGTTATGTCGATTACGATAAAGAACAGTAAGTCGCCTGATGTACCTGATGTACCGGCAGTGTCTGGACCATTTGATAAAATAAAGGCTACAGACTGTACTGCAGATTCCAAAGATATAAAGGTTGAAGATGGAAAAGTCACCTTAAACACTACGGATTCATACATAGCGTTTGATATTGATTTTGGAAGTGAAACCGCACAGAGTATAACTACCTATGTGAAAGAACCAAATAATAGTGGACAGTTGTTTGTACGAATTGGAAGTTTAACTTCTAATCCGGTAAGGATCTATAATCTAGGTAATGGTTCCTGGAAAGAGATTAATACTCGTTTGTGGCCTACGGTTACAGGAAAGACAAAAATTTATATACAGGCAAATAAACCGGGAGTTCAGATTGATTGGATACAATTCGGAAAATAAGTAAAAAATTGCGAAAGGATATCATACATGCTTAACAACCGAAAAAAAACGTTAGGTGTATTTGTTTGCAAGCTTCCAGAATATTTCCAGCGCACCCTGTGTGGTGCGCTGGCTGATGAAGCGGTGGCAAATGGATACAATTTGGTTGTTTTTTCGACTTTTGGTGAATACGATAACAATCATGATTATGTGGAGGGAGAAAGCAATTGTCTTTATATTCCAAATTATGACGAATTGGATGGGATTATTTTATGCCTTGATGTGTTTGATATTCCTGGCATGGCAGGAAAATTAATTGAGCAAGTAAAGGAAAAGGCGCATTGCCCTGTGATTAGCATTCGACAAAAAAGAGATGAGTTTATTAGTGTGCTCAGCGATGATAAAAAGGCTATTATGGCTATGGTTGATCATTTGGTAGATGAACATAACGCAAAGCGGATTTATTACTTGTCTGGTCCCTCTTACATGCATGATATACGTATGAGGGAGGACGGATTTCGCGAAAGAATGAAAAGCAGAGGTGTTGCCTTTCGTGAGGAATACATCTTTAGGGGAAATTTGTGGTATAACATTGGTAAAGAAGCAGTTGATTATTTTCTTTCACTGGATGATGAAAGACCTGATGCAATTCTATGTGCCAATGATTATATGGCAATTTCTGTATGTGAAGAACTGTGCGATCGAGGATTCCGTGTACCGGAGGATATTATTGTGACGGGATTTGATGATGTTGAGGAGGCTAGAGATATATACCCAATGTTGACAACAGTTGAAGCTTGCCCAGAAAATTTTGCGAGATGTGCTATGGAAATTATTAAAAAGGCGGAACGAGGTGAAAAACTAGAAAAGCAATATTATATTTCAACGCAAAATCAGTATCGAAATTCCTGTGGATGTAAAGAAGCGGAAGAAGCGAAACAAATTTTTCGTAAACAATTTAAAAAAAATCGGCGTTTGGTTCACATGTATAAGCAGAATATGTTTATGGTTTTTCAGATGGAAGGAATACGAGATTATCAGGGCCTTTCGGATTTAGTTGGAAAGTTTGTAGAAGGAAACACGGGTGTTTCAGACTTTTATATATGCCTAAATCCGGATGAGAAATATGAATTGGATGATTCTAGAAAAAGTCCATATGAGGATGAGATGGAAATGTTATTACATGCCTATTATGGAAAGAAAATGTCAATTGAAGTGCCGATGCCACAAAGACTTTTTAAAAGAAAAAATCTTTTGCCTGCCGACGAAGTGACGGACAGGCCTTGTGTTTTTTATATCAATCCGCTTCATTGTCGAAAGCATTGTTTTGGATATGCAATTATTTCGTTTTTTAATAATCGATTTTATGCGGCAGAAGATTTTTATCAATCTTTTGTGATAAACATTTGCACCGTGTTAGAAAATATTTATATACAAAATCAAATTGAACAGTTAAGCAACGATAAAATACGCCTTATTCGACGAGATTCGGTTACACATATGTATAATCCGTATGGGTTTCATGAAATGGCTACACAAATGCTACATGATGCGACAGTAGCAGGAATTAATTGTGTCTTTTTTTATGTAAGAATAGACAATTTACAGGAAATAACAGAAATATATGGAAAAGAAGAATCAAATGAAATCCTTCTGTGTATGAAGTCTGTTTTTGAAAAATTTGAGCAGGAAAAACATGTGTTAGGACGATTAGGAGGAAGTGATTTTTGCCTATTACTAGAGGATAAAAAGCAGGAAGAAATAGAAGTTCTTGCACAAAATTTTGTTAATGAAGTAAATGAAGTGAATATTTCATGGAATAAAGAATTTTTCATTGAAGTACGCTATGGATGGTTTGTTAAGGAAGTGGGAACTATTTCTAGTACAGACGAGTGCATTCGCAGTGCGAAAATGAAAATGAAAGTTGGTGCACAAATGCAGACGAGTGCTGCAAAATATGCTTTTGAGGCAATGAAGGAAATCAGACAGAATTATCAAAAAGAAATTTCTGTTACATACATGGCAGAACAAATTGGTATATCGCGTACGCACTTGTCCCATTGCTTTAAATTGATATATCAGAAGTCAATACAAGATTATATTACTTCTTATCGAATGGAAAAGGCGCAGGAACTTCTGATTCATACTCAGAAAAAGATTAAAGAGATTGCTTTTTTGGTTGGCTATAAAGATGAGTTGTACTTTTCGAAAGTATTTGCCCGTCTGTATGGTATGTCTCCTAGTAAATTTCGTAAAACAATGTTGACATGAAAAAATATGGGTAAATTGGAGATGGATAGAAAAATCAGTAGTAAGTGTTCAGGAAGCCTGTAGAGAGTTGCTGGATGGTGTGAGACAACGACGAATGGACAGTGAATGGGCTCTGGATGGCATTGAGTGATATCGCAGCAGGATTATCAAGGATCTTGTCTCTTTCCTCGCAGGAGGAAGGGGCAAGATCCTTTTTAGTGCGCCTGGTGGCGCACGTCACTAATGGGTGAAAAGCCCTAATCCGCCCTAGTAGTGGGAAGGATATACCAAGACCAAGCGTGTCTGTGAACTCCTTTGATATTACCTTCTACCCTATTACAATGGGTAAAAAAAAGACTGTTGCCGAAGCAACAGCCTTTTTAGCGTTCTCATTACTTACAATTAAGCAACTTTGATTACACATTTCTGAACTGTGATAGAATCTCCTTCTTTGTATGGAGAAGTATCTTTCATGTTCGGGATGTACATCATGATTGGGTTAGCACCTGTATCTTTGTCTGTGTCACCATTTATAGCATTCTTAGGAATTGTAAATGTGAAGTTAAAGGTGTAAGATTTACCTTTCTTCATAGCTTTTGTGACAAACTTGCAGTGCTTATGTGTTTTGTCTTTCTTAACTTTAGCGCTCAGTTTCTTAGCAGAAACATGAAGAGCCCATGGGTAAGCACCTGTGTCTCCACCTGAAGTATAGTTGAAGCAAACACCCATCTCAGGAAGTGTACGTTTACCGGAGTTCTTTACTTTCAAAGAAATTTTCAGTTTGCGTCCACGGTAGTCAGGAGAGATGTAAGTTTTCTCGCCCCAGAATGTTGCGTCACAAAGCCAGATACGGAATGAGTTATATTTGAACTCAGAGTAATCAGCTTTGTATGGTGGATGGTTATCCGGGTTAGTAGATTTAGCGAAGTTGTAAATTACTGTACCCTTCTTTGCGTTTTTTACAGATACTTTACATGTCTGTTTCTTTCCGCCTACAGTTGCAGTGATTGTTGCGGTACCTTTTTTGATACCAAGAACTTTGATGGACTTGCCTTTTGTTTTCTGGCAGTGAGCAATGTTATCATTGCTGGATGACCATGTTGCACTTCCACTTGCAGTCAATTTTACTTCCTTACCCTGCATAACAGAAGCTTTTTTCTTCATTGCTGCGCTAGCTGTATCATCACTTGCTACTGCAGCGGTGGTAACAGCCATAGTTGCAACTAAAGCTACAGCTACAACCTTTTTTGAAATTTTAGCGAACATTTCAAATTCCTCCTTTTTTAATATTAAAATGTTTTTTGATTTTTGTGCTAAATAGACAAAAATCAATCGCTTTGCGTGGATATATTATATCATTTTAATAGTTTAAAATCAAGAGGAAATGAAAATAATTACAGTACTATTTTTTGCCAAAAACATGACGTTTTTTTGCCTTATTTGCAGTTATTTGCGTGGCTGCAATTTCCTGCCTTGCTTTCTGGTAACTGCGAATGGTTTCATCCAGTTCACGAAAACGTTTTTCATCTGACTCTTCTTTTTCGCGAAACAGATAATCCAATTCTTTGTTGACCTGCACCGATACAGTATCAGCGATATCCGATGTAAGACTGTCAGAATTTTCCCTTATAGCATCGGAGACAATACGGGAAAGAATGGTTTTAAACTGTATCATTTTGTCATTTGGGGAAATTTCCGACTCGGAAACCGGGTAGGGAATTACCTGGCCGGATGATTTTGGTGAGAGTTTGTGTTCAATGTCTTTTAAGGAAAAACCGTCTTTCTTCATATTAATAATCTGTTCTAATTGTTTCATTTCTTTTTCTGAATAAACGCGGTGCCCCATTTCGTTTCGCGGGATATTCAAGTGAAGTTCCTCTTCCCAAAAGCGCAGAACGTGAGAGCCTACGTGAAGTTTTTTTGCCGCTTCCGAAATGGTATATTGTTTTGCTTCCATGTAGATAACCTCCTGTTTTATTTTTTTTTATTATAGCATGGGAAAAATGTCGATTGATTGGACATGCATTAAATGTAAAAAAACAGTGTGACACAGGACGACAAAAAACAAGAAGAATCGGAGCCAAAGCCCCGATTCGACAGAGAAAAAGGGATTTATTCGTCGTGATATTCCAAATTTGCAAATTTTGTGTACTGGTTCAACCACTTAAGTTCGACGGTACAGGTTGGACCATTACGCTGCTTACCAATAATAATCTCGGTGATTCCCTTTTTGGTAGAAGCGTCTTTTGTGTAATATTCATCGCGGTACAAAAACATAACAACGTCGGCATCCTGCTCAATCGCTCCCGATTCACGCAAATCAGAAAGAATTGGTCGTTTGTCCTCACGTTCTTCTACTTTACGGCTGAGCTGGGAAAGCGCAATTACCGGGCAGTCCAGTTCACGTGCCAGAGATTTTAAGGAACGTGAAATATCCGAAATTTCCTGCTGGCGGGAAATGTTTTTTGAACCGCTGTTACCGGACATGAGCTGAAGGTAATCGATAATGATTAAACCGAGGCCTTTTTCCATTTTTAGTTTACGGCATTTACTTCGTAAATCATTGATGGAAATGCTGCCGGTATCATCAATATAAAGCGTTGATTCACCGAGGATAATAGAACTCTCGGTAATCTTTGCCCATTCATCATCTTCCAGTTCGCCGATTCGGATTCTTTGGGAATCTACTTTTGAGTTCATGGCAACCAAACGCTTGGCAAGCTGCACTTTGCTCATTTCCAGACTGAAAATAGCAGTTGGAATATGATTAATCATAGCAACATTTTCGGCAATGTTCAGAGCAAAAGCAGTTTTTCCCATGGATGGGCGGGCAGCAATCAAAATTAAATCGGATGGCTGCAAGCCGGCTGTTCGATAATCCAAATCAATAAAGCCGGTCGAAATTCCGGTTACATCACTGTTGTTCTGAGCAGCTTTTTGAATACTCTCAAGTGTTTCCAGGGCAACCTCTTTAATTGGTGTAAAATTTTCAGAGGAGGCACGTCCCTGAACGAGTTCAAAAACTTTGCGTTCCGTATCATCCATCAGCTCAGCAACATTAGCGGAATCCTGATAGCATCGGTTGGCAATGTCCTCCGTTGTTCGAATCAGCGAGCGCAGTTGTGATTTCTGTTCAACAATATCTGCATAGTAGCGGACATTGGCTGATGTAGGAACGGCGGAAATGATATTACTGAGAAACTCAACACTGCAAATGTCATCGGAAGCGTTTTTCTCATGAAGTTTATCCACAAGAGTAACTAAGTCTGCCGGACGTCCTTCATGAAACAATTCCACAATAGCGGAAAACAAAATGCGGTACCTGGCATTGTAAAAATCATCTTCATTTAGTTTTTCAGAAGCGAGAACTACCGCATCCTGGTCAAGAAGCATTGAACCGATAACTGCTTCTTCTGCCTCTCCATTATGCGGCATAACTCGTTTGATTACAGTTTCATCCATGATTATTTTCCTTTAACAATTACTTTAAGTTCGGCTGTTACTTTTGGGTGCAGACGGATTGGCACATGGTAGGTTCCAATGTTTTTGATTGGCTCCTTTAACTGCATTTTTTTCTTGTCTAAATCATAGGAAAGTTGTTCTTTGGCAGCGGTAGCAATTTCTTTGGTGGATACCGAACCAAAAACGCGTCCGTCCTGACCTGCTTTAATGGCAACTTCAACGGATTTTGTCTCCAGCTCTTTGGCGAATTCCTGCGCTTTCTCCAAGTTTTCTGCAGCAACCTTTTCGTCATTTTGTTTCTGAAGTTTTAAATCATTTAAATTTTTTGAGGTTGCTTCTACGCCGAGATTTTTTTTCAAAATAAAATTTTTGGCATAGCCGTCTTTTACGGTTACAACTTCACCCTTTTTTCCAACGGATTTCACATCCTCGAGTAAAATTACTTTCATTATATGTCACCTTCTTCTTTCATTTTAGTTAAAATTTGTTTGATTTGTTCAGCGCCTTCTTCCAGTGTACAGTTCTCAAGCTGGGCACCGGCACTGGTAATGTGGCCGCCCCCACCCATTTTTTCCATGACAACCTGAACATTTAATTCATCAATGGAGCGAGCACTGATATAAACTTTACCTTCATAGGCAGTTAATACAAAAGTAGCGCGGATGCCTTTGATATCAAGAAGATCATCGGCAATTTTTGCACCAACAATGGTTGGCGATTCACAGTTATCCGCATTACAAGGAGAAATAGCAAAACAATCCATAAAAATTTCTGTATTTTGTATTGCTTCAGCTCGAATTTTGTATTCTTCAATGTCGGAACGGAACATTTTGCGAATGCGAATAATATCTGCTCCGGAACGACGTAGGAATGCAACTGCTTCAAAGGTGCGGACACCCGGTTTATTCATAAAGTTATTCGTGTCAACCATAATACCGGAATAAAGTGCATCGGCTTCTACGGCTTTTACACGTATTTCCTCACCGGCATACTGTAAAATTTCTGCTACCATCTCACTGGCTGAGGAAGCAAACGGCTCAACATAGGAGAGAGTAGGGTTTTCAAAGGATTCACCGGTCTGTCTGTGATGGTCGATAACCACTAGAGAGGAAACTATCGGAATCAAATCCGGTGCATCGGTGTAGGACGGACGGTTAACATCAACGACCACAAGTAAAACTCCGTTTCCATTTCCGATAAATTCCTTCGCATTCTCACTTGTAACAAAAGTGCCATCCGGATAATCTTTGTTGTTCTCAAATAATTTCAAAAGCGGTGCCAGTGAAGAAGTTACCTGATTTACAATGATTTTCGCTGGTTTTTCCAGAGACTGTGCAATTCGGTAAATACCAATAGCACTGCCAATTGCATCGACATCCGGCAGACGGTGTCCCATAATGACTACTTTATCAGCATTAATAATGGAATCACGCAGTGCCTGTGCCTTTACGCGGGCTTTAACGCGTGTATTTTTTTCCTGCTGAATACTTTTTCCACCATAATAGAGTAAATTGTCTTTTGTCTTAATGACAACCTGATCACCACCGCGGGCAAGTGCCAAATCAATAGCACTGCGGGCATATTCCTGACGTTTGCGGTAGGTGTTTGCCTGAATTCCGATTCCCATACTAATGGTAATGGAAGTATCATTTCCCACATTAATCGAGCGGATATCATCAAGCAGCGAGAATTTGTCTGCCTGCAATTTTGACAGATATTTATGCTGGAAGAGGAAAATGTATTTATCCTTTTCAATTTTACGCGTAATCGCATCAATGCTTAACATGTATTTATTGATTTTTCGATCAACCATCGCAGCCAATAAGGAGCGGCGTACATCGTCAACATTTGCAAGGGATTCATCGTAATTATCGATGTAGAGCAAGCCAACATTGACACGCTGGTCGTAGTTTTCACGGATATAGTGCACAATTTCGGTTTCATCATAAATGTAAATGACATACAAAGCGTCACCGATTCCCACCTGTCCGGCGTTTTTATGGAGGGCATCCGGTGCCTTTTCCAGAGAAACCAATTGCGTAATTGCCTTAAAGTAAGTTTCTTCCACGTGAAAATGAAGTTCTGTTGTCTCATAATTTTCCTCAGGAAGATATTCTTTGGTGAGAGCCGGAATGGCATCGTTTATATGGTAGTTTTTTGATAATTTGTCGGAGAACTGTTTGCGGAAATTCTTGTTATCCCACACACAGACTCCGTTTGTGTCCAAAATACAAATCGGAATGTCCAATTCCGTGGCAAGTTTATTAACCGTGACGTGAAATCGCATCGAGTAATCGACTAAGTTGCGTAGTACAGCACCTCGTTTGAAAAAGTATAAGACACTGGCAATGATTAAGTAAAATAAAACGTAAATACTCATAATAATGCCGGCACGCAGGTTGATTACATAAATATGAACATTCATTACGATTAATAAAAGCCCTAATAGGAGCGGCCATCGCAAATAAGATTTCAAAGTCCCTTTAATTCGATTCTGACTCAACTTTTTACCTCCTCCCAGGAAATGTTCTAAAATTTCATCATATCAAGAATATTATTATATCACGGATTGTAAATGTTGACAAACCCTATTTGATAGATGTATTATGAGGGTAAAATAGAGAACAAAAGATTGAGTAAAGGAGGATACCATGTACTGTAAAAAGTGCGGAACAGAATTAAGGGAAAATGATACATTCTGCTATTATTGCGGAAATCGAATTGGATGGATGCAGCGGATGTTGTCTAGTAAGGCATTTATAGGAAGTGTGATTGCGGTTTTTGTTGTTATCATTGCAGCAGTACTTACCTATCTTATATGGACAGGAAAAATTACGATGCCGTCGTTTGATAAGGGTCAGACGACAGAGCAGAATAAGATTGTGGATTCAGGAAAATCCGGAAAGGATTCAGATAATCCGGCAGCAAAGGCAACAGCTACGCCGGCACCGACTGCTACGCCGTACGCGTTTACTCCATCGGATGTAACGAAGACGATGAAGAAAGAGATGAAACCTTTGACAGAACGGCTGAAACCATTTTTGGCATACAGCGCATCGTTTTATGCAAATGGTTCCCATAGATTTAAATTTGACACGACCTTTGTGACGACGATGGCAATTTTTAATTTGGAACATTCGGATAAGACACTGCGGTATGGTGATTCAATGTCCAAAGTGAAGAAGGAAGCTAAGAAAGAAATTAAAAAGATTTTTGGCAGCAATTACAAATACAAATTTGCGTATACGGGAACTTATCCGGGCTATGTGTACCGTCCGACCGGAAATACAATTGTGTTTAATTCCATGCGGATTCCGGGAAAAGATTATCAGATGAAAGTGAAAAAGATTACGGAGTATGAAGAGGGGAAATACCGTCTTACGGTGGAAGCATATCTGACGAATGTGGCAAGCAATACCAAAGGGGAAATTCAGAAATATACAGTTCTTGCTGCAAAGGATGAGCAGAGTGAGTATGGATATATTGTGGAAAAAATTAAATTAAAGAAATAGGTATAAACTGCAACATTTTACCACCTATAA
>ERZ827498.4039-NODE-4039-length-11788-cov-2.691213_pt1 | contig 11788 bp, 9 predicted proteins | sample MGYA00519865_ERZ827498 | MGnify/ENA primary metagenome ERZ827498 (study PRJEB31778, sample SAMEA3449328) | human gut metagenome | biome: human gut; feature: human-associated habitat; material: faeces | place: United Kingdom | collected 2010/2012 ...
GCTCAAACCTCTTTTTCTTCATCTCACCGACAAATAGCCCGCTGCGCAAAAAACGAAGTCCACGCATCTTCGGAAGTTCCTTTGGCATATAGTAAACCATTCCGTTTTTGCTTTCCATGCGCTCAGGCAGAAACGTCCGGTTCAGATTCTCACCAAACGCCTCCCACAATTCCTTTTCCTCTCCCCGCAGACCGCTTCTTGTCTGCTCACAGGATACAACCGGCTCATCCGCCGTCTCCTTTTTTCGAAACAGTGCCAGAAAATGCCCCTCACCATCGACACGGTGCGGGAAAATGCGGACACAGTTTCGTATAGATTCTTCTGTACTTCCAATCAATTCCGGTTTTCCGGACGCAAATCCCTCATAACCCTCCATCGGAAGAATCTCCATATCTGGGTTCATAGAAAGAATTTTTTGCACCGTTCCCTCATCTTCCAGCGGTGAGAATGTACAGGTAGAATACAAAAGCATACCGCCCGGTTTTAACATCGGAAGCGCTTGTTTCAAAATATCTTCCTGTAATGCGGCGTAAAATTCAGGACCATTCTGCTCCCATGCCTTTACCATGGACGGCTCTTTGCGGAACATTCCCTCGCCTGAACACGGCGCATCAATCAAAATTTTATCGAAAAAACCGGTAAAATACTCTGCCAGTTTCTTTGGATATTCTGTCACAATAAAGCTATTTTCCACGCCAAACAATTCAATGTTTTTCAACAATGCTTTTGCGCGCTTGCTGCTGATATCGTTGGCAATCAAAAGCCCGGTGCCATGAAGTTTTGCTGCTAACTCCGTCGCTTTTCCGCCCGGTGCCGCACACAAATCAAGTACCACATCATTTTCCTCAATCGGCAGACGCGAAGCCGGCGTCATCGCACTTGGGTCCTGCAAATAATATAATCCCGCAAAATAATACGGATGTTTCGCTGGCTGTTCTTTCTCCCCATCATAATAAAAACCGTTTTTAACATACGGAATTGGTGTTAATTCAAACGGAGAAATTTTCAAAAAATCCTCTACAGAAATCTTCGCTGTATTTACACGGAGCCCAAATTTTCTTGTACCTTCCATGGATTTCAGATAATCCTCGTACTCATCCCCCAAAATTCGTTTCATCTCATCACAAAATGCAACCGGTAATTCCATCTTTTTTCTCTCCTCCAGCCTTTTATAAGGAAAAACTGCTTGGCAAAAGTTCGGAAAGCCTCTTACTGCTATAATCTTCTTCGCTCTTTGCCATTACAATTTCAAATTCATCTGCCTTGCAAAACTCCGACATCACCTGCAGACAGACACCACACGGTGCCGGTGCTGTCATTTCTCCCTTTTTCCCGCCAACAATGGCAATTTTTACAAAATCCCGTTTTCCCTCACTGACTGCTTTGAAAAAAGCCGTTCTCTCCGCACAGTTTGTCGGTGTAAATGCCGCATTTTCAATGTTACAGCCGGTATAAACCGTGCCGTCTTTACACAGAAGTGCCGCCCCCACCATAAAACCGGAATACGGTGCATATGCATTTTCACGCGCAGACAACGCCTGCGTAATCAATTCCTTTGTCTCCATAGTTTCTCCTTTATCTTACGATTCACTCATGTAGCTAATAAAATAATTGCCGGCATCTTTGAAAATCTTCTCATACGAACTTCTGCTTACCGTCTGCGTTTTGCCGGACTGCGGATTGTACAAAATCAGTTTAGAAGCCGTATATCCACCAATTACCACACCGGTTTTATTGCTAGTCATCGCAATCACTGGTTTACTGCCGCTGACAAAGTACAAAACTTCCTCCAGCGTACATCCCTTCAGACTCATCGGCCGCTGCAAATAATGTGAAAGCGTATTATACGCATTTTCGCCCTTTTTCACCAGTCCCTTCGCCGCCACATCATAATGGTTCGCTTTCAAAAGCATATGAACACACGCATCCAGATTTGACACACCATTTCCCTGCTTCGTCATTTCCAGACCACCAATTGTATTCTGGATGAAGGCTCCGCTTCTCTCCCAGACAACCTGATGATTACTTGAAACAACGACACCCATTTTGGCGTCTGCCTCTCGAATCGCTTTTGCCGCACTTTCGTAGGAAGAAACAATTTGTCCCCCAGCAAATACATAATATTTTGTAAGTTTCGGCTGCTCCAGACGCACATAACGTTCACTCGTAGTCAATGTGGACAGCGGTTCATCCCATGTCGGTTTCGCTTTCATTTCAAACGAAATCGGGAACTGGATGTACCACTCGGTCAAAGACTTTGTGGTTACACGCGATACATAACTAAACTTTGGCTCATCCTTGCCACAATTGTTCAAAATTGTGTCTTCGCCGCTCATCACGTAATGACTTCCCTGTCTTTTACAAAGCGTCATATTAATTACATTTCCGTTACAATTAATCTTCTGAATATACTGATTTTTTACACTGTATTTACGACGCACTTCACCTTTTGTATTGGCAATATAAAGTTCATAGCATGGCGTTACTTTTGTTCCGTCCGCCATCGTTCCAACATCGGACTTGTGCATGTAACCATACACCATATTATCCTCAATTACGCCAAGCAGTTTAATATAACTATTTTTATCCGGCTGATAAATCACATTCTTTTCATCATTTTCCAAATTGTAAATCGTAATGTTTTCGCCATAGCCTTTAGCAAGAGAGGATGACCACGTGTAACAATTTGCACGTTCCATCGTCATAAAGGTATCCTCTTTTACGTTCTCGGCTATTTTCTCCAGCCGCTTCGCCGTCATGTTATAGGCATACACCGTATTTGCCACAGTGAAATAGTAGATTCCCCGGCTGCTCACATAGCCATAATCGGCAAAATCCTCTTTCAACTGCTGATACGTCGTATTAATCGGCATATATACCATCTCTTCGAGCGTTCCGTCCGCCGTGTACTCATAAAGTACAACCGCCACATCGCCCTCATAGCTGCCACGCGCAAAATAACCGTACGCGCAAAAATACAAATTATCTTTATCGTCAACTTTTAACAGGCGGATTCCCTGCTCGTTGTAAGCACGGTAAGCATAAGAAGCCTTCTCGCTGAACGAAGCGTAAATCTTTTTCACCTGATTCGTCTTCATGTCATACTGGTAAACAAAGCCATCTCTGGAAAAATACAACTTATCGTCTTTTTTATTGGAAAGCATCTTTCCATTATTCTGCTCCGTAATTCCCAACTTTAACTGACTGGATTTGCTGCTTGCCGTCGATACGTCAAACACCGCTTCCATCGATCGTGAGAAATTCAGCAGGTAATCCCTTCCGGAAGCATAACGCACGCGGTAAAATTCTTTGATATGATACGTTTCCTTTCCGGAAGCCGTTGTTGCCTGCACAAAATAATTATACTGAATGCAGGCCGTTTCCATATTATATTCTTTAATCGTAACAAATTCATCCGATACAATTTTCGGTGACATCTCTGCCCACGTTACCAGACTGGCATCCGAGGTGATGTCAACATAGGCAAGTGTCGAGTTCCGGTTCTTGCCATCCGGCTCCAGATAACGGCTGATTTCTTCCGATTTGTTTTTTGAAAATGTATTGTTATGAAATTTTTGGGCAAATGCCAGTTTTTTTGCCAAATTACTCTCATCCAGATAATACTTTAATCGTGTATAATAATGAATTGTTTTTCCCTTGTCCGATGTCGTTTTCAAATCCAAAATATACTCCGTACTTGTCTTGAATCCATAGTCAAACGTCAAATCTACCCTGTGCTGATTCTGTCCAATCGCATTCACGCTTCCGGTTTTATATACTTCTCCGCTCTCCTTATCCACAATGCTGTAGGTGACATTAACAAGACGGCTCTTTGCTTTACTGATTAACAAAGAAATCTGTCTGTTCTGGTTAATCGGCGTAATCGATTCGCGCACCACATTTGCTTCGAGCGGCGCACTATACCCATATAAAACATTCACCGTCTGCCCCTGCGTCTGCAGCTGAAGATACGGATATGTCTCATCCGTAATCGCTTCCGTCACGCCCTTTTCTTCCATATCCGTTTCCATATTTCTTCCAAATAAAAACAGTGCACCCGCAAAAATGAATACAAGAGCGACTGCCTGATATATATATTTAACCATAATATCTCTCCATTCCTACAATATGATGTTACTACCTTATACAGTGTAACGGCTTTCGCAAAAAAGTGCAAGGCATACACACAAATTTTTAGCACACATATATTAGTTAATAAACCATCGGAGGAAAACGCATGAGTCATTTTGATAACCGCTCCCCCTATGTTCCTACCTATCCACCTGCTTTAGGCAGTCAGAAGCTGATGGAACTGGAAGCTGACAACTCGTACCTTAAATATTTATACCCGAAAATCACAAGACAAATCAGCGAATTTGTGGAAGAAGAATGTGATAAAATGGAATACGAGGGAAGTCTGATGTTTGACGTATTTCCTGACAAAATTGCCTTACAGCTTATGGCTGCCGGAATTGCCGGTGAATTTACAAAAAAATACCCCGATTCCTATCCGAAGGAAGGAAGACTTCTCCGCGATATGATTGAGGTCGTTTTATATCATGAAATTATGTACCGTAGAAACCGCTATCGAAATCACAAACGATTATATCTTTAGTCCGCTGCTTCTGTACCAAACGCTAACTGTTCAAATTCCGGTACAGGCATTGGCTTTGCAAACACATATCCCTGAATTAAGTCACAGTGCATTTCTTTCAAAAACTCCACTTGCTTTCTCTCTTCGACTCCTTCGGATATGGTGTGAAGATCCAGTGCTTGTGCCAGTTTGATTACGCTCTGGATAATATCCTTTCCACGCTCATCGTTATCACCGCTCTCAAAGAATACACGGTCTAACTTCAGCGCATCTACTTTAACATCCTTTAACATATTTAAGGAAGAGTAACCGCTTCCAAAATCATCAATCGAACACGATAATCCTGCATGATGAATCCGGGATACCAGTACACTGAGTGACTTCATATCATTATAAAACAGAGACTCCGTCAACTCAATCTCAATACTTCTTGGCGGAATATCATATTTCTTTAACACATATTCATAATAATCAAAGAAGTTCGGAATTTCAAAATGACTTCTTGATAAGTTTACAGAAATCGGTATAATTTTGCGTCCCGCTTTATGCCACCGCTCAATCAACTTGCAAACCTCTTCGAACATATACAAATCAAGTTCTACAATAAATCCATTGGATTCAAACAAATCAATAAACTCATCCGGATAAATCATACCCTCTTCCGGGTCAATCCATCGAACCAATGCTTCCGCACCGGCAATCGACTCACCTTCCAATTCGTATTTCGGCTGAAGATACGGTACGAAGTCACCTTGTTCAAGTGCCTTGTGCATCTTCATCTCCAACGCTTTATCACGTCCAAGTTTCTGGCTTTCTTTCACATCATAGATTCCCATCGGAACAAGATGTGACGGTGAAATCTTCTTACGCGCCAAATTGGCATGTTCAAGCATAGCACTAATATCATTTTCATCGTCTTTTACAACGTAAACACCAAAATAAAGAATAATTCCGTAACAATTTCCGTTATCATCCGTAAGTTCGGACAACTGCTTGCTTATCCGGTACAATCGCTGGTCAAGCTTCGGAAGTGAATGAAACCGCATCAAAATCCCAAAGTTATCTGCCATAATTCGGCCGGACACTTCATCCCAGCGGAGCTCATTATCAATAATCTCGTGAATCCGGCACAAAATCCGGTCTCCGACATCATTGCCATAAGTTTCATTAATCAGCTTAAAACGGTCGATGTTCGCGTACACGACAACATAATTTCCATCCCTGCGAAGCAAATCTCTGGCGATCCGCTCGAATTCCTTTTTATTCTTTCCGCCGGTAACATCATCCCGTCCATACTTCTTATACAATAACTGGTATTTAATAACAAACATGATAATAACGAAAAGCGCCACACCGCAGAGTACCAATACTTTGTACATCGTAGATGGCATCCTGTCCAGAGAAAAATACGCAAAAACAAAGAGCGCAATCGCAGTGATTACATCCCAGATTAACATCATACTGATGTTTTTCAAACGTGAGATAATCTGTTTCACTGTGCATGCCCCCTTCTTTATCAAATGTATAAATGATTATACCTTAATTTTGACAAAAAGACAACCTTTCAATTGGAAAAATTATGACCAAAATTCAATTTTTTTCTCCAATTTTTTCATTTTTACGACAAGATACGGCATACTCTTTTTCTGACTTACTTCCTGACCTTTCTCCGGTCCTAAAAGATTCGTCTCAAACACCACCCCGTCGCCTTTTTCATAGAGGCCAAGGACACGCACCGAAAAACCGTTGGTTTCCTGCTCTCCGTAGCCAACCGCCAGATAGCAGTACTCGCCATCTTCATAAGTCATCTGAAACGGATTGATTTTCTTTTTATTGATTTCAGCTAAAAAATCAGCCGGACACTCCTCTGTTGGAACCACCGTATAATCCAAATCCTTTCCTCTTTTGCCCTCTTTTTCCGTGCCGCATCCACTAAACAGGCACATTCCAAAAGAAAAAAGAACCACCATTGTAAGCAGCCGCCCGACCCGGTATCCCTTATTCCTCACCGCACACACTCCATTTCTAAGCATATTCCGCTTTTGATTGTTAGTATAATGTATGTGCCATGGTGATTTTTATGCGCTAATCTTCTAAATGAATCCCTGCCAAAAGAGAAGCTAAAGAAGTCGTTGCCTCCTCGTCATGATACTCAATGGATTCGGCCTCTTCCACTTCTGGTGCAATATCCTCTGCCTCTTTCATGCTCAGGCGAATTTTTCCGTCCGTCACATCGAGGACTTTTACCTTCACCGTCTGTCCGAGTTTCACAACTTCATTTGGCGAATGTAAAAATTTATTGCAAATCTGGGAAATATGAACAAGCCCGGATAAGCCATCCCCGATTGTCACAAAGCAGCCATATGGCTCAATGCGCTCAATTACGCCTTCTGTCACGAACCCTTTTTGCAGAGCATTTAATTTTTTCTCCTGCTCTTTTGCTGCTTTTTCCTTTTCCACATCTTTTGCGGAAAGAACCAGTTTATTTGCCTCGCGGTCTGCTGTAATGACAATAACCGAAAGTGTCTTTCCAACATATTCTTCCACATCTTCTACATACTCAAGTGCCAGTTTCGACGCCGGAATAAATCCTCTCAATCCCTCGCAGTAGGCAACAACACCGGCATTCACGCTGTTATTTACTTTTACCGTAAACACCGTTCTCTCTTCCAGTGCCTTCTCTACCTGTTCCCATGCCTCTTCTCTTTTTGCCTCGCGCAGGGACAGAAGGACACGGCCCTGTCCATCATCCGGCGAAAGCACAACAGCCGTCAGCATTTCTCCGGTGCGAATCTCATCCATCGCATGGAAATTCGGATCATCACTATATTCACCGGAAGGAATTACTCCCTGTGAAAAACTGCGTAAATCCAAAAGGACTTCCTCTTCTTCAACACTTACCACCTCTCCGGTCACCATATCGCCTTCGCGGAACGATCGAAAAGATGCATTAATTTGGTCTTCGTAATCTGCCATTGTTTCACTCATCGGTATTACCTCCCTGTTGAATCTTTTTTAATTCATCTGCTAATGCAGCAAATTGCGCTAAACTAAGTTTTTCCCCGCGAATCGTCGGACTTAACTCCATTGCTTCCAGTGCACTTTTGATTTCCTCTTTGGAAAAAGAGAGTTCCGGACTGTTCGCCAGTCCATTCTGTAAAGTTTTCCGGCGCTGGTTAAAAGACGCCCGAATCAGACGGAACATCAACTTTTCATCGGATACCTCAATTGGCACCCGGTTTAAGCAGTCAAGTCTTATTACCGCACTTCCAACATTAGGCCGCGGCATAAAACAGTTTGGCGGAACATTCGCCGCCAAATACGGTTTTGCGTAATACTGCACGGCAAGCGACAATGCACCATATTCTTTTGTGCCCGGCTCTGCCTGCATACGTTCAGCCACTTCTTTCTGCACCATAACGGTAATGTTAGCAAGTGGCACGTGGCTCTCTAAAAGCCCCATAATAATTGGGGTTGTAATGTAATAAGGCAGGTTTGCAACTACCTTGATTGGCTTTTTGTCATTATATTTTTCCGCAATTTCATGAATATCCTGCTTTAAAATATCCCCATGAAGAATTTCTACATTATCATAAGGTGAAAGTGTCTCCTGTAAAATCGGAATGAGGTTGTTGTCAATTTCTACTGCTAATACCTGTCTTGCCGCCTCGCACAAATACTGTGTCATCGTTCCGATTCCCGGTCCGATTTCCAGTACAAAATCATCTTTTGTGACTTCTGCCGCCTCGATAATTTTATCTAACACATGCGGGTCAATCAAAAAATTTTGTCCGAATTTTTTTTGAAAATGAAAATCATGTTTTTGTAAAACCTGTATGGTTTCCTGTGGGTTTCCCAGTTTTGCCACGCGTTTTCTCCTTTTATTTATTCTGTGTCAGCCGGTATAACCGGTGGGCATTTTCCATTGTTACCTGCTTTACTTCTTCTGCCGTAATGCCCTTAATTTCTGCTAACTTCTGTGCCACGTAAATAAGCTGCGACGAATCGTTTCGCTTTCCTCTGTTTGGCTCCGGTGCCATATATGGGCAGTCTGTTTCCAGCACAATAGAAGACAGCGGAATCCGCTCGGCACATCTTACTAATTTTTTTGCATTTTTAAATGTCAGGACTCCTCCCATGCCAATAAAGAATCCCATTTTCACATATTCTTCTGCCATTTCCGGCGAATACGAATAACAGTGAATGACGCCGCCGCACTCATAGGCTTTTGTTTCCTGAATGATTTGCATGGTCGGCTCTGCCGCATCACGGCTGTGCACAATAATCGGAAGTTTTACTTCCTTTGCAAGTTCAATCTGTCTGCGAAACCACTGCTTCTGAAGTGCCGGTTCCGGCTCCGGCCAGTGATAATCCAGCCCGATTTCTCCGATGGCTGCCACTTTTTCATGTGCCGCATGACTAGAAATCCACGCCATGTCATCTTCCGTCAGCCCTTCCACTTCACTCGGATGCACCCCCAGTGCCGCATAGACAAATTCATACTGCTTTGCCAGTTCAAGTGCCATTTTACTGGATGGCATATCTGCTCCCACATCCACGACTCTACCAATTCCCTTTGCCAAAAGTCCACCAAGGATTTCGTCGCGGTCGCTGTCAAAAGCTTTGTCGTCATAATGGCTGTGGGTGTCGAAAATATAACTGCTCATAGTTCTCTCCTCTCGCCGAGGTACGCTCCGCATTCCTCACTGCCGGGCTTTCGCCCTTTCTATCGCCGTGCTGCACCTCGGAATGCTCCGCATTCCTCACCGCCGGGCTTTCGCCGCTTCTCTCGCCGTGCTGCACCTCGGAATGCTCCGCATTCCTCACTGCCGGGCTTTCGCCGCTTCTCTCGCCGTGCCGCACCTCGGAATGCTTCGCATTCCTCACTGCTGGGCTTTCGCCCTATACTAGAAAGAAACGATTTTCTCTTTTGTGCAAGCACAAGAGAAATCGTTTCTTTCTAGTGCACGGCTCAATGCTTTAGCATATCTCTGCTCCTGCCGGCATTTTTTTCTCGGGAGTCATGAGGGAGAGGTTTCCTTCTGCGTCTTCTGCGCAAAGAAGCATTCCTTCCGATAATACTCCTGCAAGTTTCGCCGGTTTTAAGTTGACAAGTACCATTACTTTTTTGCCAACCATTTCTTCCGGTGAATAATATTTCTTAATTCCTGATACAATCTGTTTGACTTCACTGCCAATTTTCACCTGGCTGCAAAGTAATTTTTTCGATTTCGGCACTTCCTCACAGGCAATAATCTCGCCCACCTGGAACTGCATTTTCATAAAGTCATCAAATGTGATTTCCGGTTTTGCTTCGATGTCAATTCCTTCTTCCTCGCCGGCATCTTCTTCACCGGACTCAGCCTTTACTTCTGCCATCTGTTTCTGTTTAATTTCTTCAGCCTTTGCCAAAACTTCTTTCGGATCGAGACGCATAAACAAAATTTCCGGAGAATCCGTTACTTTTGTACCGGACTCATACTGACCAAACGTATCCATTTCTTCATAACCACGTTTTTTCGCATTTAACTGTGCGAGAATTTTCTCTGTCGTCTCCGGCATAAATGGCTCTAACAGACTAGCACCAATTACGATACTCTCTACTAAGTTGTAAAGGACGGTAGAAAGACGGTCTTTCTTTGCCTCATCTTTTCCAAGTACCCATGGCTCTGTCTCATCAATATATTTGTTACAGCGTTTGAACAAACGGAACACTTCCGTAATCGCATCTGCAACACGCAGTTTATCCATTTTTTCTTCCACTGCTTTTGGCACCGACAAAACAGTCTCTTTCAAATCGTCATCAACTGCTTCTGTCACATTTTTATTTTCCAAAACGCCGCCAAGATATTTGTTCGTCATGGAAATCGTACGGTTTACAAGGTTGCCAAGAACGTTTGCAAGATCAGAGTTCATACGCTCTACCATGAGTTCCCAGCTCACAACACCATCATTTTCAAATGGCATTTCGTGCAAAACAAAATAACGTACGGCATCCACGCCAAAAATATCTACCAAATCATCAGCATAAATAACATTTCCTTTACTCTTACTCATCTTGCCGTCACCCTGCAAAAGCCACGGATGTCCAAATACCTGTTTCGGCAGTGGAATGTCAAGTGCCATCAGCATAATCGGCCAGTAAATGGTGTGGAAACGAAGAATATCTTTTCCAATCAGATGCAAATCTGCCGGCCAGTATTTTTCATATAAATTCTCGCCATCCACAAGCGTGTGATTTCCATCCAAATCAAATCCGGTACCGGTCACATAGTTGCTTAATGCATCAATCCACACATAAATTACATGTGCCGGGTCAAAGTCAACCGGGATTCCCCACTTGAAACTTGTACGGGAAACACACAAATCCTGTAAGCCCGGTTTCAAAAAGTTATTTACCATCTCGTTTTTACGAGACTCCGGCTGAATAAATTCCGGATGTGTCTCGATGTGCTTCATCAGACGGTCCTGATATTTACTTAATTTAAGGAAATAAGCTTCTTCTTTTGCCGGCTGGCACTCTCTGCCACAGTCCGGACATTTGCCATCCACCAGCTGGGATGGTGTAAAGAAAGATTCGCAAGGCGTACAATACATACCCTCATAAAATCCTTTGTAAATATCGCCTTTATCATAAAGCTTTTTGAAAATCTTCTGAACCTGCTTTTCATGATCCTCATCGGTTGTACGAATAAAGCGGTCATAAGACGTATTCATCAAATCCCAAATTCTTTTTATCTCTGTCGAAACACCATCTACAAATTCTTTTGGTGTGATTCCTGCTTCTTGTGCTTTTAACTCAATTTTCTGTCCATGTTCATCGGTTCCTGTCTGAAAACGAACATCATACCCCTGAAAACGTTTGTAGCGGACAATGGCATCTGCCAAAACGATTTCGTAAGTATTGCCAATATGCGGCTTGCCCGATGTGTAAGCAATCGCCGTCGTCAAATAATAAGGTTTCTTACTCATTTTTTGATATTCCTCCAATTCTTAAGTCAAGTGGCAAATGAAGCCACTTTCTTAGTTTCTTATTTTAGGTAAAATGGGACGAGATGTCAAGCATGGATGTGGCAGGGGATTGGGGTACTTTTTAATTCCAGTAAATCCGCAAGAAAGGTTTGCATCTCGTGGGCGCTTTCGCTCGTTGAGTGCGTAACGGTATGGATGCCTATGCTAACGCATACACAGGCA
>ERZ827498.4042-NODE-4042-length-11769-cov-2.375619_pt1 | contig 11769 bp, 9 predicted proteins | sample MGYA00519865_ERZ827498 | MGnify/ENA primary metagenome ERZ827498 (study PRJEB31778, sample SAMEA3449328) | human gut metagenome | biome: human gut; feature: human-associated habitat; material: faeces | place: United Kingdom | collected 2010/2012 ...
AACTTGAAAATGTAGAGCTTATATTAGATGGACACCAAAATATGGACAAATATGTACAAGAAGAAGTATCTTGTATAGTATTTAACTTAGGTTATCTTCCAAGGGCTAAACATCAAATAATAACAAAGGCAGATACAACGCTAGAGGCTATTAAAAAAGGACTTGAATTATTAAAACCAAATGGTGTTATGAGTATAGCTATTTATAGCGGTCATGAAGGTGGAATGGAAGAAAAAAATGAAGTATATAAATATACAGAAACTTTAGATCAAAATTACTTTAATGTATTATGCACTAAATTTATAAACCAAATAAATAATCCGCCAGAATTATTGTTAATAGAGAAAAAAGGATAAATATATATAAATTTTAGAATACAGATAATAAAAGAAAGAATAGTGATATAATATCTTTGAGAGTTTGAAGTATTAATAGGAAAGAGGGAAATGTATGGATGATAAAAAGTCGAAAAATGACAATAAACAATTAATAAATATAATACAAGCACAATATTCGAGGTTAAGTAAAGGTCAAAAATTAATAGCGCAATATATAATAAATAATTACGATAAAGTTGCTTTTATGACTGCAAGTAAATTAGGAGAAGCTGTAGGCGTAAGTGAATCGACAGTAGTGAGATTTGCAAATGCTCTAGGATATGCAGGATACCCTAAATTACAAGAAGGTCTACAAGAATTAATAAAAAATAAATTGACTACAGTTCAAAGGGTAGAAATGGCAAATGAAGATTATTCAGATGATTCTACAATACTTAGTAAAGTTTTAAAAAGTGATATAGATAATATAAAAACAACATCTGAAGACTTAGATGAAAAAGCATTTGAAGAGGCTTCAAATAGAATTTTAAAATCTAGAAAAATATATATATTAGGTATGAGAAGTTCATTCACAGTAGCTCAATACTTGGCATTTTATTTAAATGTTATATTAGATAATGTCCAATTAATTAGAATAGATATGGGGGATCCTTATCAACAAATAGTAAGAATGAATGAAGATGATATCCTTATAGTGTTTAGTTTCCCAAGATACTCAAAACAATCACATCAAGTTGCAAAATACGCTAAAAGCAAAGGTGCTTATATAGTATCTATAACAGATAGTTCATTTGCACCAGTAGCGCCACTATCAGATAATATATTATTAGTAAAAAGTAATATGGCATCATTTGTAGATTCTTTAGTAGCGCCTATGAGTGTTGCAAATGCACTTATTATATCAGTTGCAATGAAAGAAACTGATGATATTAAAAAATATTTCCATGATTTAGAGCAAATATGGGAAGAATATGTAGTATATGAATAAATTAAAAAAGTCGTAATTGATTTATAAAAAATCTAATTACGACATTTTTTTGAAAAACATAAAAAATTAACAAAATTATAATTGACAATATATGTAAAATTATCTATTATTTTATTAACAAAAGAAAAATCATTTTAAATTCATTGATAAAGAGGAGTAGCATGGATTTTATTTATAGAGAGTTGGGGTTGGTGGAAGCCTAATAATTACATCCATTGTGAAAAGAGTTTTTGAGAAGGCTATCTGAATTTTAGTACGATAGTCGGTAAACCTGCCTTAAAGGTCAGAGTGGATAAGGTATCTTATCAATTAGAGTGGTAACGCGCAATGTCGTCTCTTAGTTTTATAACTAAGAGACTTTTTTAATATAAGGTATCTTTAAAATGAGATTTTTTAAGAGTAAATAATATAAAGGAGATAATACTATGGCACAAAAAATAGAATTAAAAGGGAAAAGTTTTTTAACATTAAAAGATTTTACAAAAGAAGAAATAAAATATTTCTTATCACTTGCAAGCTATTTAAAAACTAAAAAGAAAATAGGTATAAAAGGGGATTTATTAGAAGGAAAAAATATAGCTTTATTGTTTGAAAAAGCTTCTACAAGAACTAGATGCTCATTTGAAGTTGCAGCACATGATGAAGGGGCTCAAGTTACTTATTTAGGACCAAAGGATTGTCATATGGGGAAAAAAGAATCTATGGAAGATACAGCGAAAGTATTAGGAAGATTCTTCGATGGGATAGAATTTAGAGGTTACAAACAAGAAACAGTTGAGTGCTTATCTAAATATTCAGGAGTACCTGTTTGGAATGGTCTTACAGATGAATACCATCCAACTCAAATATTAGCTGATTTATTAACTGTTTCAGAACATGTAGATAAACCATTTGATAAAATAAAATTTGTATATGTAGGTGATGCAAGAAATAATATGGGAAATTCGCTTATGATAGGATGTGTAAAAATGGGTATGAAATTTGTATCACTTGCACCAAAAGAATTATGGCCTAATGAAGAATTAGTTAAAGAAATGGAAGAAGTAGCAAAAGTGACTAAAGGAAGCATTCATCTAACAGAAGATATAAATGATGTAGAAGATGCAGACGTTATATACACTGATGTTTGGGTTTCAATGGGTGAAGAAGATCAATACGAACAAAGAATAAATCTATTAAAAGATTATCAAGTAAATATGGATATGATAAAGAAAACTAAAAATGAAAATGTAATATTCTTACACTGTTTACCAGCATTCCACGATTTAGAAACTGAAGTTGGAAAAGAAATATATGAAAAATACAATCTAGATGAATTAGAAGTAACTGACGAAGTATTTAGATCTAAATATTCAAAAGTATTTGATGAAGCTGAAAACAGAATGCACACAATAAAAGCAGTTATGGTTGCAACTTTAGCAGATGTAGACATAAGTGTAAATCATAAATAATAAAGTTTTTAATGAATAATAAAAGAAAAAGGTGCATTTATTATTTATTATTAAAACTTATAAATAATAAGTAAATTAAAGGGCCTATATTAATTTTTAATATTGATATAGGTTCTTTTTAGATAAATAAATTATTAAATTAAAAAAATATAGAATATTTTTGAAAAAATTTAAGTTTAAAAGTACCATTCCTTACTAAAAAAATATAGAAAAAATCAAATATAATAAAATTTATATGGTGAAAATTGCAATTTAAATAAAAAAACTTTCAAAATTAATAAGTTTTAAAAATACTTAAAATTATAGTGCAATTTCCTATAAATGGTTATATAATAAGATATATAAAGAGTTAGAAATGAAATTAGATACTAAAAAAAGTATATAATATGAAAAATGAATGAAACTTAAAAAAAAATTCATTCATTTTAAAAAAGTTAAACATTGTGTATACACCTTTAATTTTTAAACAAAGAATATTTATTTAGGGGGACGAAAAAATGTGCGTAAAAGATAAGATTAAAAATAAAGAAATAAAAATAGTTGATACAACTTTAAGAGATGGTGAACAAACAGCAGGCGTCGCTTTTGCAAACCATGAAAAAATAGCAATAGCTCAAGCTCTAAGTGATATAGGAATAGACCAACTAGAAGTTGGTATACCTACAATGGGTGGGGATGAAAAAGCTACAATAAAAGCAATATGCAAAAGAAATCTAAAAGCAAGTATAATGGCATGGAATAGAGCAGTTGTTTCTGATATAGAACAATCTATAGACTGTGGTGTTGATGCTGTTGCAATTTCTTTATCAGTATCAGATATTCATATTCAACATAAATTGAAAAAATCTAGAGAATGGGTTTTAGAAAACATGTTTAATGCAGTTTCTTTTGCCAATAAAAATGGATTGTATATTTCAGTTAATGGTGAAGATGCTTCAAGAGCAGATACAGACTTTTTAATCGAATTTATAAACGTTGCAAAACAAGCTGGTGCAAATAGATTTAGATTCTGCGATACAGTAGGTGTTATGGAACCATTTGCTACTAGAGAAAAAATAGAAAAAATACACAAAGCTACTAACTTTGATATAGAAATGCATACTCATAATGACTTTGGTATGGCTACTGCAAATGCTATAGCAGGTGTTATAGGTGGAGCAAATTATATAGGATGCACAGTAAATGGATTAGGTGAAAGAGCAGGAAATGCAGCACTTGAAGAAGTTTTAATGGCACTTAAATTTGTATACGGATATGATACAGATGTAGATACTACTAAATTTGTTGAAATATGTAAATATGTATCACAAGCATCAGGTAGACGTCTACCACCATGGAAAGCAATAGTTGGTACTAATATGTTTAGACATGAATCAGGAATACATGCAGATGGAGCACTAAAAGATCCTAAAAACTATGAAGCATTTGACCCAGCAGAAGTTGGACTTCAAAGACAAATAGTAATAGGTAAACACTCTGGTAAGGCTGCAATAGTAAATAAATTTAAAGAATACTCTATAGAACTTACAAATGAAGAAGCTAATCAAATATTAGAAGAAGTACGTAAAGTATCTGTAGGATTAAAGAGAGAATTATTTGATAAAGAATTAGTTCAAATATATCACGATATAAAAAATGATTATAAAATATTCTAATTTTAGGTTTGTTAAAATTAAAATCTTAAATTTATGAGAAGTTTTATGAAAATAAATATAACTAAAGGCGATAGTTTTTGGTTGAAATTAGATACTGTAATTTAATAGGGGGACAAAAAATGTATAAAGTAACACTAATACCAGGAGATGGAATAGGACCAGAAGTTGCAGCTGCTATGGTGAAAGTTGTAGAATCAACAGGCGTAGATATAGAATGGGAAAAAGTAGATGCAGGAGCAGGCGTCATAGACGAATATGGTACACCACTTCCAGAACATGTAATAGATGCAATAAAAAGAAATAAAATAGCTATAAAAGGACCTGTAACTACACCAGTAGGGAAAGGATTTAAAAGTGTAAATGTAACACTTAGACAAACTTTAGATTTATATGTAAATTTAAGACCAGTAAAGAGTTTTAAAGGTATTAAATCTAGATATGAAGATATCGACTTAGTTATAGTAAGAGAAAATACAGAAGGATTATATTCAGGAATAGAACACAAAATAGGCGATTACGGTGCAGAGACAATAAAAATAATAACTAAACCAGCTTGCGAAAGAATATGTGAATTTGCATTTAACTATGCAAAAGATAATAATAGAAAAAAAGTAACAGGAGTGCATAAAGCTAATATAATGAAACTTAGCGATGGACTATTCTTAAATACATTTAGAGATATAGCATCTAAATATCCAGATATAAAAAGTGATGATTTAATAGTAGATGCTGCTTGTATGAATTTAGTTATAAATCCAGAAAAATACGATGTTATGGTTATGCCTAACTTATACGGCGATATAGTATCTGATTTATGCTCAGGTCTTGTTGGTGGTCTTGGAATGATACCAGGAGCTAATATAGGAAAGGATTATGCAGTATTTGAAGCAGTCCATGGTAGTGCACCAGATATAGCTGGAAAAAATATAGCTAATCCAACAGCAATAATTCAATCATCTGTAATGATGCTTAGATATTTAGGAGAACAAGAAGCAGCGGCTAAAATAGAAAATGCTTTAGTAAAAGTTTTCGAAAAAGGAGAAAATTTAACTGGAGATTTAGGTGGAAATGCTACAACTGATGAATTTACAAATGAAATATTAAAATATATATAGCAATTTGAATTATAAAAATATTTAAATTGATTTTGAAATACATTCTCTAATACTATGGAAAATACTTTATAGTTGAGAATGTATTTTTTTATATCACATAGCAAATTGTATTTATTTAAATATTCTGGAAAATATATCGAATTAACAAATTTAAGCAGTTTATCTTTATAAAATATAACTAAAAATAAATTAATGTTAATAAAATAAATAAAAAACTATTAAAACTTTAAAAAACAAAGAAAAAGCATTAAAAAATATGTCTGCGCTTAAAAAAATAATGCAAAAATATTTTTTATATTGTATAATTAAGAAGTGATAAAAAATAACAAAAAATATTTATATGCAAAGGGAGACAGTATTAGATGAAGAAAAAAATTAGTTTGACAACAAAAATTTTAATAGGTTTATTTTTAGGGTTTATATGTGGACTTATATTAAAATCTATACCAGATAGTTATATAAAAGATACTATAATTATAGGTGGAATATTAAAAATATTCGGAACAGGATTTACAACAGCCATTAAAATGATGGTTGTGCCACTTGTATTTGTATCATTAGTATGTGGGACATCATCTATGGGAGATATAAAAAAATTAGGTAGAATAGGTACAAAGACAATGGCATTTTACTTATCTACAACAGCAGTAGCAATAATAATAGCTTTATTTTTAGGAAGTGTATTAAAACCAGGCGCAGGGCTTGATATGAGCCATATGGTAAGTGGCGAAGTATCAATTGGTGAATCTAAATCACTAGTAGATATAATATTAGGGATAGTTCCATCGAATCCAATAAAAGCATTTGCAGATGGAGAAATGTTACAGATAATATTCTTTGCAATGATTACAGGGATAGCAATGAGTATTGTTGGGAAAAAAGCTGAACCTGTTAGAGTGATATTTGAAAGTTTAAACGAAATATGCATGAAAATGGTAGGAATAATAATGTTATTTGCTCCATACGGTGTATTTGCTTTAGTTTGTGATACATTCTCATCAGTAGGACAAGATGCAATCCTTGTACTTATTAAATATGTAGCAGTAGTTTTATTAGGTATGGGAATACATATAACTTGTGTATATGGAGGAATGTTTAAATTATTTACAAAAGAAAAAATAATGCCATTTTTAAAGAAATTTACATCAGTAGCAGCTATAACATTCTCAACAGCATCAAGTAATGCATCAGTACCAGCAAGTATGGAAATACTTGAAGAATTAGGGGTAGGAAAAACTACTAGATCATTTACTATACCAATGGGAGCAACTATAAATATGGATGGAACTGCTATAATGCAAGGTGTTGCAGCATTATTTATAGCTCAAATATACGGAATTGACTTAAGTATAAATCAAATGATTACAATAATTTTAACAGCGACTTTAGCATCAATCGGAACAGCAGGTGTTCCAGGTGTCGGAATGATAATGTTATCTATGGTATTAACATCTGTAAATCTTCCACTTGAAGGAATAGGGCTTATAATGGGTGTTGAAAGAATAATAGACATGTTTAGAACTACTGTAAATGTAATGGGTGACAATATCTGTACACTTATAATTGCAAATAGTGAAAATGACTTTGATAAAGATATGTTCTATGGAGAAAAAGAAGAACAATTAGCTTAATTTAAAGATACAAAAGGGATATAAAGCAAGTAAGATTTGCATTATATCCCTTTTATATTAAATAGAAAATGATATTTATATGCTAAAAACAACTTATATTTTCAAAGTATAAACTATAAAAAATTATAATGTTGATTCTCTTTTTACAATAGTAGGGTCTATGACTACGTGTTTATTAACTCTTAGACAGCCTTTTTTATTTTTACGATTTATTTTTATTCCCTCTGTTAATATAGATAAAGTATTTTGGGTAATTTTATTAACATCTTGTTTAATTGAAGTTAATGGGATAAATGACTCTATTGCAGCTGGAGAATCATCAAAGCCAATTACCTCATAATCATCAGGAATAGATTTATTGTTTTTTACAAGTATTTTGATAAAATAATTGGCTAAAGTATCATTACTTAAAAATACCCCAATTTTTTTGCCGTTATATTTAGCTTCTATTTTTTTAAAAATATTAAATAATTTACTTGTAGTATCGCTTATATCGTTATTGAAAACTTCATAAAACACCATATGTTCAATATTTTTATCTAAACAGATATTTTCAAAGGCCTTAATTCTATCGATTGATGGAATTTCCTCTGATATAGGACTATTTATATGTATTAACACATCACAATTATTTTCAATAAGGGTGTTTGTAGCTAAAGATGCACCCAAGTAGTTATTTGTATCGACGCTTGAAATATATTTAGATTCCCTTTCGATTCCCACAATAGGTATATTATAATCTTTTAATTGTATAGAAGGGATACAGGAACTAATCATAATTAAGCCTTCAATTTGATATGCTAATAACTCATCTATATACTCTTTTTCTTCATCGATATTTCCATTACTAGTAAAAACTAAAAATTTATAACCATATCTAGAATAAGTGTTTAATATAGAATTTAGTAAATATGAATAAAAGTGTAATTCTAGTTTTGGTGCAATTATTCCTATAAATTCTGTTTTCCCATTAGAGAATATTTTAGCAACCTTATTTTTTTTATAATTCAATTCTTTTAGGGCATTTTCTATTAATAGACTTGTCTCTTTAGTAAGGTTTTCTGGAGAATTAAAATATCTAGAAATTGTAGCAGTAGATAAGTTTGTATACTTAGCTATATCGCTATATGTAATATTTTTTTTCAAAATAACACCTCTTTATAATAAATAATTAATATTAAGTTTATCAAATAAATAAGTGTTTATCAACATTATAGGAAATAAAGAAAAAACAATTGGAAATAGAAAAAATTATAGTTGACCTAATTGGAAAAAATATGATATTATGAAAATGTAATCAAAAATGTAATCGATTACATAACAAAATTAAGGGGGAATTAATTTAAATGACAAAAAAAATTGGGAGTATTCTATTAATTTTCACATTTATAATAAGTTTGGTTGGATGTGAAAAGAAAATAGAAACTGGAAGTATTAGTGGCTTTGATGAGCATGAGGAGTACATTTCTATGTGGATACATACAATAGAAAATACCCCAGAAGGGGAAGCATATAAAAAAAGTGTAGATCTTTTTAATAAAAAATATAACGGAAAATATTTTTTAGACATAGAGTTTATTCCACGTAATGAAAATGGAGGGGGCTACTCAGATAAAATTAATGCTGGTGTTATGTCAGGAGATTTACCTGATATTATAACAGTAGATGGACCAAACGTTTCAGCATATGTAGCAAATAATATAATACAACCTCTAGAAGGTGTATCAGAAAAAGACAAATCTGTATATTTAGATTCTATAATAGAACAAGGAACAGTTAATAACAAGCTTTATACACTAGGTGCTATGGAATCAAGCGTTGGATTATATTACAACAAAGATATAATAGAAAAAGCTGGGGTTGAAATTCCTAGTATGAATGATCCATGGACTTGGGATGAATTTTATGAAGTATGCGAAAAAATAAAAAATGTCATTCCGGAAAACGATTATCCTATTGATATGACATTTCCTTCAGGAGAGTCAACAATTTACTATTATGCACCTTTTATATGGTCTAATGGAGGAGATTTCGTAAGTAAAGATGGTTTAACAGTTAATGGATATTTTAATTCAGAAAAGACTTATGAAACAGTTGATTATTTCAAAAAACTACTAGACAATAAAATGTTTTCAAAAACTAAGATAGAGAATTTATTTGAACTTGAAAGAGCAGCATTTAAATTTGACGGTGCATGGCTGGTAAATAATATGAAAACTAGTTATCCAGATTTTAATCTAGGTATTGCACCTTATCCTGTAGGAAATGATTGGAACCAAGAAAAATATACACCAACGGGTTCATGGACATATGCAGTAAGTACTAATTGTACTAATGTAAGTGCAGCTACAGAAGCTGTTAAATGGTTAAGTGGCGTTGAAAGTGGTGTCATATTAAGCGAATTAACTGGAAATATGCCTTCTACATATGAAGCATATGATAGATTACCTCAATTTAAAGATGGGTTATATGCATTTTTAAAAGAACAATTAATAACTTATGGTCACCCAAGACCTAAAACACCAGTTTATCCTCAAGTGAGCGAGCAATATCAAAGATCACTAGAAGATATAGTTTTAAATAATAAAGACAAAAAAGATACAATTGAATACTCTGTAGAAAGGATAGACGCAAAATTAAAGCGTTATAGATAGATGAAATGGCTAAAAATAATACAGTAGAAAAAAGAAACTCTATACTTGGTATGTCATTTTTTGGACCAGCATTAGTACTGATGGCAATATTTCTATTCATACCAATGATTTTAACACTTTTGTTTAGTTTTACGGATTACTTCGCATTAAATCCAAGTTTGACAAGTTTTGTTGGATTAGATAATTATGTAGCATTATTTAAAGATCGATTATTTGTTCAAGCTTTTGGAAATACAATTTTATTTGTAATTATAATAGTTCCTCTTCAAATGGGACTTGCTTTTGGACTTGCATTGTTTATAGATAAAATATCATATTGTAAAACTTATTTTAAAATATCATTTTTTATCCCAGTAGTAATGTCATTAGCTGTAGTTTCTACTTTATGGATGCAAATATACAATGCAGAAGGTATTTTAAATACTCTTTTAGGATGGATAGGAATAGATCCACAACCATTTATATATAGTGCAAAACAAGCATTGCCTTCAATTGCATTTATGAGTATATGGCAAGGGGCAGGATATCAAATGCTAATTTTCTTAGGAGGATTACAAGCAATATCACCTAGTTTGTATGAAGCAGCAGAAATAGACAATGCATCTGCATGGGCTAAATTTAGATATATAACCTTACCAGCGTTAAAACCGATTTTAATCTTTGTATTTATAACAATAACAATTGGTGCATTTAAAATGGTTGTCCAACCTATGGTTATGACAGGTGGTGGACCTTCATATTCTACATACACATTGGTATATGACATATATCAAACTGGTACAGTAAACTGGGAAATAGGAACTGCATCTGCTATGTCTATAGTGTTTGCAATATTTGTAATAATTCTTACAATAATACAAAATAAAATAACAAAGGACAAGGAGGAATAGAATATGAAGAGTAACAAACGTAAAACTATTGAGATAATTGTATGTGTAATTATGATAGGAGTTTCATTATTATTCTTATTCCCTATAATATGGATGATAGCGAATTCATTTAAAGGAGATGCTCAAATTATACAAGATATGAATACATTTGGTGCATTTATACCACCTACTTTAGATAGAAACTTCTTTAGTAACTATATAACTATAATTCAGAATTCAGATTTAATGAAGTATATGGCAAATACAGTTTTTTATGCAGCTATACTTATAGTGCTAAGTGTTTTAGTAAATGGTTTAGCGGGATATGCACTTGCTAAAATTAAATTCCCATTTAGAGAAGGTTGGGTATTAGTAATAACTTTACTTATGATAGTACCAACTGAAACTATAATAACAATTAACTACATGATGATTGCAAAAGCTGGCTTATTAAATAATATAATAGGATATATTTTACCACTGATAGTCAACCCATTTAATATATTCTTATTTAGACAAGTATTTGTACAACTACCTGATGAGCTTAGAGAAGCTGCTGAAATGGATCACTGCGGAACTTTAAAATATTTTTTAAAAATAGTACTTCCAATGTCAAAATCAGTTGTGGCTACAGTTAGTGTATTTACTTTCTTAAATGTATGGAATGACTTTATATGGCCATCTTTAATATTTACATCTAATGATTTATTAACAGTTCAAATAGGATTAAACTCTATAACAGCTAACGATAATACAACTACAGGACAAGTATTAGCTACAATTTCATTAATAACAATACCAGTAATAATTATTTATTCATTATTCTCTAAACAAATTGTTGAGGGAGTTACTACAACAGGAACTAAGGAGGGCTAAGATATGAGATTTGTATCTTTAAAAAATGTAAATAAACAATATAAAGGAAATAATAAAAAATCAGTTACAGATTTTAATTTAGATATAGAAAAAGGAGAATTTATAGCATTTGTAGGTCCATCTGGATGCGGTAAATCTACTACACTTAGAATGATAGCGGGATTTGAAGAAGTTACAGAAGGAAAAATAGAA